>Ga0310099_100216_pt1 | contig 10766 bp, 8 predicted proteins | sample LakMicMISRFREDD7_FD_194449 | JGI IMG/M metagenome (GOLD analysis project Ga0310099, IMG submission 194449) | Enriched freshwater cyanobacterial communities from Lake Michigan, Michigan, United States - MI23.SRF.RED.D7 | ecosystem: Environmental > Aquatic > Freshwater > Lake | place: USA: Michigan... | reverse complement strand
GTGCTGGCCGAGCAGGTGCTGCAGCTGCTCCACAACCCCCAGCAGCGCGAACGCTTCGGGGTGGCGGCCCGGCGGCGGGCCCTGTTCTACGACCAACGCTTGACCCTCGCCGCCTTGACCCAGCTGTTGGAGCGTCAGGCGTCGGCCGCAAGCCGGATGCCGGTGGCTTCCCGATAGCGCTCGAGCAGCTCGGGCATGGCTGCCCGCAACGCGGCCCAGTCGGGGTCGTGCAGCGGGGTGCTGCTGGTGCGACCGGCCAAGGCGTAATGCGCGGCGTAGTGGCTCTCAAACCACAGCGTTCGTGCCGGGTGCCACTGAACCTTGAGCTGCAGGGCCTTGAACGACTCGTAGAGGATCCGGTCGCAGATCGGCGCCAGCCCTTTGGGCATCAAGGCCCACAACGGCAGGGTTCGCCAGGCACCCCTGAAGCAACAGAGGCTGGAGGTGTCGGCAAAGTGCTGCAGGCTGTCTTCGGGGGGTGTGGGCACGACGGTGCCGTCATCGAGCACGATCGTGCGCCCCATCACGACGATGTCGATCGATGGATCGCTTGCCTGCACCGCCAGGGCGGTCTCCACGTGCTCAGGGCTCAACCAGTTGTCGGCATCAAGAAAAAAGATCGGATGGTGACCCAGCGAGGCGGCGTGCAAGGCCCCGATCGAGCGCGGTGTGTTGCCGCAGTCGGCGTGGCACTGGGGCAGGCGCAGGTGCGTGCAGTCCCAGCTGTCTACTTCGTTACGTGGTGACCCATCGGCCACCAGCACGTGTCTGACGCCCACGGTCTGGCGCCCAACGCTCTGATGGCACCGTTCCAGGACCGGCAGTGCTTCCTGGTGGTACGGCGTGATGACGGCTGGGTCCATGCCTTCAGTGCAGCAGGGCTTCGAGTTGCTGGGCCGCTGTGGTGACGCTGAACCGTTCTCGCACCCGTTGCTGGCCGTTGTGTTGCAGGCGCGTCAGCAGGGCAGGGTCGGCCGTCAGCCGTGCCAGCCGCTCGGCCAGGGCAGCCGCATCCCCGGCGGGGTAGGCCAGACCGCTGATGCCGTCGTCAAACAGCTCGGCAGCACCGCCCACCCCCGTGCTCACCAGGGCCAGGCCGCTGGCCATCGCTTCGGCGGCCACGATCCCGAAGGCTTCGGGATGCAGTGAGGGAAACACACACACCTGGTTCAGGCGAAAGAAGCGGGCCAGTTGATCACGCGTTAGCTGGGGTGCAAACCACACCTGATCGCCCAGGCCATGGGCGTCGCAGTAGCGCCGCAGTTGGCTGGCGTAGTCAACCTGGAAGCTGCCGCCGGCCAGCATCGCCTGAGCCATCACCCCGCGCTCGCGCAGCAGCACCAGGGCCTCGAGCAGGGTGTGCGGGCCTTTGCTCATCATCTGCAACCCGGCAAAGCACACCTGCAATGGCCCGCCTGGGCTGGGTAGGGGCCGGCTCACCCGCGGCAGGCCAAACAGGTCAACCCGGGCACCGGGGTAGACGACCGGGGCACCGGCAACCGGTAGCCCCGCCTGCACCAGCGCCTGCCGCACCGCACCGCTGGCCGCGAGCAGCCTGTACTGCGCTGAGACAGGGAATTGCTCCGGGGCAAACGGGGGCGACACAAAGCCGACATGGTGCAGCAGGCGCAACCCGCTGGCCAGCAGGGGTTGCAGCAGTTCGGGGCCCAGCAGGTCGAGGTTGCCCAGCAGCACCCCATCCCACGGCCCCGCCGCCAGCCAGCGCTGCAGCACCTGGGCATTGGCCGCATCCACGGCGGCCCTGGCCGCCCCGTCGTGCATGACCTGCACGCCCTGGCTGAAGCTGCCCTTGAGCTGCAGGCTGCGCTCGACCGGCTCGCCGCTGGGGCCCGCCCCTGCGCAGCCCAGGTAGGGGGCGTCGCTGCACAGCACCTGCAGCCAGTGGCCCCGCTGCAGCAGGCCCCAGGCGAAGTCGGCCATGCAACGGCCATAGCCGCCAAGCTCCTGGGGCGGGTAGAGGTTGGTGATCAGCAGCAGCCGCATTGCCCCCAGACCCTGCCCATAAGCTGTGGAGTCATGATCTCCCATGGCCTTGGTCAACCTGCCGGTTCTGATCACCAGTGGTGACCTGTTGCCGGGCGGTGGTGAGCTCAATGGCCGGCGCTGGGCCGGCCAGCAGTTGTTGCGGTGCTGGGCGCGCCAGGCCGGCGAGCGGCCCCTGGCCCTGGCCAATGCCGACCCGGCCCAGCTCAAGCAGCTTGAGCCCTGGCTGCGTCAGCAGGGGTTTGCCGGCATCCTGCATGGCCTGGGCTTGGTCGATCCCGAGCCCTGCCGCCGCTGGGGGGGTCTGTTTCTGCCCGATCCTTCGATCGGGCGCTGGGCCCAGTGGCGCCAGCCCGCCGGTGCGGCCGCGTTTTCTTTGATCGGGCAGATCCACACCCTTTCAACGCCGGCAGCCCTGGGGCACCTGCAGGATCTGGTGAGCGAGCCGGTTCAGCCCTGGGATGCCCTGATCTGCAGCAGCAGGGCCGGCCGTGACGCCGTGGTCACGGTGCTGGCTGCCCGTGAAGAGCAACTGCTGCAGCGCACCGCCGGCAGCGAGGAGCAGCTTCAGTCGCTGCGTCCCCAGCTGCCGGTGATTCCATTGCCGCTGCCGCCCGAGTCGCTGCCAGCCGAGCCGCTTGCGCGGGGCGCGGCCCGCCGTGCGCTGGGCATCGCCCCTGCTGAAGCTGTTGTGCTGTGGCTGGGCCGGTTGTCGCTGTACACCAAGCTCGATCCCTGGCCGGCCTACACCGTGCTCGAGCGCGTGGCGCGCCAGTTGCCAGGGCCACTGGTGCTGATCGAGTGCGGTCCGGACGACCGCCCCAGCCAGCATCTGGCCTGGGAGCAGCTGCGCCAGCTATGCCCTGCGGTGCGGTTTGTGCGATTGGGCGGTGAGCAACCCGTGCCCGAGGAGGTTAAGCACCAGGCCCTGGCCGCTGCCGACGTGGCCCTGTCGCTGGTCGACAACGCCCAGGAAACTTTTGGCCTGGCCGTGGCCGAGGCCATGGCCGCCGGGTTGCCTGTGGTGGCCTCCGACTGGAGCGGCTACCGCGATCTGGTGGGCCATGGCCGCGAAGGGTTTCTGGTGCCCAGCCGCTGGGCTGCCGTGGCACCGGCCCTCTCGCCGGCCCTGGGCTGGCAGCAGTTCACCGGTCTGCAGGGGTTCCCAGCGGTGGCTGGGGCCCTGGCCCAGTTGGTGCAGCTCGATCTGGCGGCCGCCGAAATAGCCCTGCTCACCCTGCTCACCACGCCGGCGCTGGCCAAGGCCATGGGGGCGGCCGGTGCTCGCAAGGCACGCCAGACCTTGGCTCCGCCTGTGGTCATGGAGGCTTACGAAGAGCTCTTTGCTGAGCTGACCGCGCGCCGGCAGCAGGCGCCCCCCATGGCCACGCAGCCCCAGCCGGTGAGCCCCCAGCTCGACCCGGTACGGGTGTTTGCCGGTTTTGCCTCTGAGACTGCAGCCCCGAGATCAACAATGGCAAACCCAGCCGACCTAGCCCAGCTGCCCCAGGCGGTTCGAGACCAGCGTTTCCAATTATGGGATCTACTTCAGTATTCGGCTTCTGGTGAAAGGGGATCAGATCTGTCAGCGGCACTGATCGATGCGTTGTTGCTGAAGCACGATCAGTCAACCAGTTGTGGCAGTCTGGAGACATGACAAAACTGCCGGGGCTGGTGCGCCTGCGTCACCTGTTGATCACCAGCCGGTGGCAACAGTGGTTATTCCCAGCACTGTGCACTCTTCCCTATGTTGCCATTTTGATTTGGCTCTTGAGTCGAGGCCTGGTGTGGGTTGCCCAGGTGCTACTAGCGCCCCTGCTGATGGGCGGTGTGCTGGCGTTGCTGACGCTGTGGCTGGCGCGGTCTGAATTCAGGTCAAGGCTGCGGAGACGGTAAAATCGCCCTTAGCGATCTTGACTTCGGTGACGCAACTTCCCTCCCAGCCGTGGACGCTGGCCAGCTGCGCAGCTCAGGATCAGCGAGATCGGCTGGCTGCTTTCTGGCTCGCCGCCCCCGAAGATCTGCTTCCCAGTCTCTGGGCCTCACCTGTTGGCGAGGTCACCAAGGCCCTTGTTCGTTCACTGCGACCAGACTCCCCCCTGGCTCCAGCCCAAATTGCGTTGCGTGAGGCCATCGGTCAGAGGCTGCGGGGAGGTTTCCAAGCCCCCCTAGCAGTTCAGCTGCTATTAGCCAATTTTCTCTACTCCCCCCCGGGTCTATTGCGGATCGCCAATGCACAGGCCCAGCTCCCTGCTTGGTTGCTGAACGACTACCTGGGTTTGTACGAGCAATCCCAGCAACAAGTTGCTCCAGCGGCACCCCAGCAACCAGCGACTGCCCTTCCCCAGCCCGACTTTGGTGTGTTTCCTGCGACCCTTCAAGAGCTGGTGGCCAACAGGATTCAGCTCAACCGTCTGCTTGGTCTTTCCAATCTCTATTACATCGACCCTGAAGATCAGGAAATCCTGCATGAGTTGCGGCAGGTGCGCTTTTCGTTGATTGAGGCCATCGAGCGCTGCCCCGAAGACCAGTTGCAGGCCATCTGGGCCACCGACCTTGGAGACCGTTACTGGGCCTTGGTGCGTTCTGGCATTCAGAAGGAGGCGATGACCCCAGCCGAAGAGCAGAAAAAGCAGTCTGTGACCCACAAGCTCAATCCCACCGCTGGCGGCGGCTTCGGAACCCCAGGTGCGCTCAATGCCTTTTTGATTGCCATGATGCTGTTTGAGCCGGGCAGCATGCGCGTGAACGATGCCGACCGCCAGCTGCCCGCCTGGCTGCTGCCGTCGTATCAGCAGATCTTCGCTGAGCCCATCGTCAAGCAGGCCTGAACCCTGCTGGACGCGTGCGCAGTCTTTTTTCTCACACCCACTACCCAGCCCAGTTCAGGCGACTGGCGCCAGCCCTGGCGGAGCAGGGTCATGAGGTTGTGTTCGTGTCGCGCAACCGTGAGTGGCATGCACCAGAGCCTTCATCAGGCTTGCGGCTGCTCACCTACGAACTCCATCGCCAGGGTGGCGCAGAAGCGCTGCATCCTTATCTGCGTCGCTTCGAGAGCTGCGTTCTGCAGGGCCAGGCTGTTTACCGGATCTGCCAGCAGTTGCGCGAGCAGGGTTGGATTCCTGACTGGATCATCAACCATGTGGGTTTCGGCAACGGGCTCTTTCTCAGCGATGCGTTTCCGGAAGCTCGCCGGATCGGGCTGTTCGAGTGGTACTACCGCTCGGTTGGTGCTGATGTCGACTTTTTGAGACAAGGGCCAGTGGAGCCAGATCGGGCCCTGCGGCTGCGCACATGGAATGCCCAGACCCTGCTTGAACTGGCCGACTGTGATGTCGGCGTGGTGCCCACCCAGTGGCAACGCCAGCAGTTTCCAGACCATCTCGCCACCCGTTTACGGGTGATTCATGAAGGCATCGATACCCAGGCTCTGGCGGCGTTGCCGCGGGGGCAAGCGCACAGACCTGCCTGCTTGCCCGGCGACACGCCAATCGAGGTTCTCACTTATGTGAGCCGTGGGTTTGAGGAATACCGCGGCTTCCCCCAGGCCATGCAGGCCATCGCCCTGCTGCAGCAGCGGCGCCCCAAGCTTCATGTGCTGATTGTCGGTGCCGATGTGGTGGCCTACGGCGCAGGCCGGGCCGATGGCCGCAGCTGGGGCACCTGGGCTCAGCAGGATCTGGCACTTGACCCAGCCAGAACCCACTGGCTGGGTCCGCTGCAGCAAGACGCCTACCACCAGGTGCTGGCCTGCAGCGACGTTCACCTTTATTTGACTGTGCCTTTCGTGCTCAGCTGGAGCCTGCTGGAGGCCATGGCGGCAGGTTGCTGCATCGTTGCCAGTGCCACGCCGCCGGTGCAGGAAGTGCTGCAGCATGGCAGCAGCGCCGAGTTGGTCGACTTCTTTTCTCCCCAGGCTCAGGCCGCTGCCGTCGAGGCGCTGTTGCAGGCTCCACAGCGTCGGCAGCAGCTGGCGGCTGCCGCTCAAGCTGCCTCTCGGGCTTATGGCGCTGCGCGAGGCCAGCGGGCCTGGACCGACCTCCTGTGCGGGAACAGTCATCAAACTGCCCAGGTTCTTGGCCAGATCCCGGCCAATAAGCTATAAAAGCTGTGCTTCGTGCCCTTGGCATGTGGCACACGCCGCCCCCATGGTGGGTGCGGTTGTGAGGAGACCATCAACTCACCCACCACACACCTCCGGTTTCTAATGACTTCTAGTTACAACAACATTGTCGGGACGGACACAGCCAACACTCTGATTGGCTCGACCGGGTCTGATTCTTTCGTTGCTCTCGCTGGCGACGACCTTGTTCTAGGCGGGGGCAACAACGATATTGTCGACCTGGGAGCTGGCAACGACTCTGTCAACTTCACGATCGATTCGACCCAGGGCATCGTCTATGGCCGTGGCGGCAACGACTCCCTTGGCATCACGGTGTCCTGGAATACATCGACCCTGTCGGGTGGCGAGGGTAATGACGAGCTTTACGTTTCCAAGGGTCTTGGTTCAGCCCTGTACGGTGACCTTGGGAACGACACCATTACCTTTGCTGATTCAGATGGTGCAGTTCGTTTCTCCATCTATGGCGGCAACCTGACCGACGCCACCTCTGCCGACGGTTCTGACTCCATCAGCATTGTTGGTTCCCTGAGCGCATCGTTGATTCTGGGCAACGGCGGGAACGATACCGTCAGCATTGGTTCATCAGTTCTGGGCGGAAGCTCTGTCTATGGTGGCCAAGGCAATGACTTCATCACTGCTGCTGGCACTGTCTCCAATTCAACCCTGACGGGCAACCTAGGTAACGACACCTTGGTTCTGTTGAAGACGGTCAAGGGTTCGACCATCTATGGCGGTAGTGTTGACGACACCTCCCTTGATGGTGCTGATTCCATCTCGCTAGCAGGTGCTGTTTCGGCCGCGTCGTTCCTGCAAGGCAACGGTGGAAACGACAGCTTTTACTTGAACGGTAGTGTTCTGAGCAGCACTGTCTATGGCGGTCAAGGCAACGATCTCATTTCTCAGGCCTCAGGCGCCTATTCGATCAATTCGGCACTGATTTCTGGCAACTTCGGCACCGACCAGCTCGTTCTTGGTTCAACGAATTCGATTCTGAATTCCACCATCTACGGTTCTGATGCCACTGGCACGATCGCTGGCAACGACAGCATTCTGTTGGCTGCATCGACAATCCAGACATCAACCGTGTTCGGTGGTGCCGGTAACGACACCATCATCTTTGGTACGTCTGTTCCAGGCTCAGCTGCCACGACTCAGCTCATCGGTGTTAACGCCAACGCGTTCGACGGTGCTGATTCCGTTGTGGTTGGCGGCTCCTTTGTGAGCACCACTGTCAACGCTGGTGCCGGGAACGACACTATGTTCCTCGCAGTGTCGACGGTTGCAACCGCCATCTCCACAGCTGCTGAGTTCTATGCAGGTGCTGGCAACGATTTGGTCAGCGTCAACCAAGCTCAGAACATCACCATCTATGCCGACGCCTCGGCCTCTGACACCGCTGGCGGCGCAGATTCTCTGAATCTCGTCGGGGTTACTTCCTCCACTGTCTACGGTGCAGCCGGAGCTGATACCTTGATTGTTGCAGGTGAAATTAGTGGCTCTCTTGTTGATTTAGGTACCGGTGTTTCCACCGTTGTCGTAGTTGGTGCTAATGCAGTCGGTACTACGACGGTGTTGAGTGGCGATGGTAACGACACCTTCACGTTTGGTGGAACTGCCTTCTCCTCCTCTTCCATCTCTTCTGGTGCGGGTAATGACTCCTTCTCGCTCACAGGTGCACTTGTTGCTACCACGGTTTTGGGAGGATCTGGGGCTGATTCGTTTACTCAGTCGGCACTTTCGAATGCCAGCTACATACAAATGGGCGGCGCTGGTGATTCTTTAATCAGCGTTTCAGGTGGCATTACTAGCTCAACATTGTTGGGTGGTTCTGGGGCTGACACTATTAATCTAATTTCTTCAGGGGTTACAAGCAGCCGCGTCGTTGCTGGCGCAGGAAACGATATTATTAACTTCAGTGCCAACGTATCTGGAGCTTCCATTGTTGGAGGCACAGGAAACGATTCAATCACATTTGCCCTTACTTCTACGGTAGCCTCTAACCCACAAGCTGTTGCATCGAATACTTACTTCTTTGGTGCATCTGGTGGCCTTGACACAATCGATTTCACTTCTGTTTCAACGAATAGTGGTGCGGGAACTGCAAATCTTACAATTGCTGTTGACTCCAGCTTCGGAGCAACTTCTTCCTTCACGTTTACAACATCTACTTCTCTGATCACGTTTGCAACAGGTTCTGCTTCTATCTTTGTGAATGGTCTTACTGGAGCTGCTTCTGCTACGAATGGACTCCCATCTACGCTGGGCTTCACTTTCACTACGGTATCGAGCAGTGTGATCACTGCTCTCGGCTGATTCTCGTAATTCCTTGTCGTACTCTTGAGGGGCCTCAGGCCCCTCTTTTTTTGTTTGAGCCCATTGCCAATGCCTGGCCTGACGAGCTGCAACAGCTCGACCCCGCACGCTTCAGGATCTGGTCGTTGCATGAATTGGCGACTGGCATTCGCGTTGGTGCCAATCCCAGCCAGCTCGAGGCGGCGTTGTTGTATCGCAAGCGTTGTGTTCCGGCTGAGACAGTGGATTGTTTGCAGCTCCTCTGTTGGCTGCATTTCAACCAATGTGATCGTCGGGCATTTGCTGCAGCCATGGCGTCGCTAAGGCAGCTATCGCCCGATCGCTTGGAGGTCCGAATCCTGACCCTGGTGGCCTGGCTTTGGGGCGATGATCTGCAGGCCATCGCAGCCGCTCCATCAAACCTGTGGCGCGGCGAAGACCAGTCGGTGTTGCTGCAGCTGTGCCGTGTTGCCTACTTGCATAAAAGAGGTGATCTGGTTGCTGCCCAGCGGCACCTTGAAACGATTTCTGTGCCGTTGCCTCTTGAAGGCTGCCTGTTGCAGGCGCGATTATGGGCGAAACAGGGCAAGGAACAGGCCGCACTCTCTCTGCTCAGGCCGTTAACAGCACGCGCACCCCATCATTTGCGATTGTTTCGTCAACTCCTGAACCACATGATCGATGGGAAAGATTCTGATCATGTGCTGTCGTGTGCACGCGAAGCGTTGAATCGTTTTGGTGAGAATCCGGAGCTTCTTTATCACGTTACGACCCTTAATTTGTATCAGCGACATCCAGGTCTGGCCCGACGTTCGGCCTTGTTGCAACAGGTCTCAGCTAGCGTTCGCCCCACGCCGATCAATCTGGGTAACCAGGTGGCCTCCTATGAAGTGAATGGGCTCGCGAATTGGCTTGATCAGCTGCTGCCCTTTGTGTTCGATACAGCTTTGGTGCAGGAGCCGCAGTTGCAGGCGAATCTCACCATGCAGTACGCCAGCATTCAGTCATCCAGATATCGCCCCCACGTGGAAGCTTTGGTGAAGGCCCTCGAAGCCCTGCCTGGCTACAGCCAGGTTGCTCGAAGCCCTCTGGATCTTCTTGGACCGCCCGTCAGTTCAGCCCAGAAGCTCGACAGGCCCCTGCGCATTGCCTGGGTCACAGGTGATTGTGCCTATCATCCCGTTGCCCGATTCCTGTTTGGTTGTTTGGCTGCCTCTGCGCAGCAACGGAGACACCACCATGTGGTGGTCAGTCTTGTTGATAACGGCAAGGAATCGATGGCCCCAGCCTTTCAGTCGTTGGGTGATGTGCAGGTTGTGGATGTTGCCTCCCTCTCGTTGAATGATCGTTTGCAGGCCATTCGTGACAGGCGATTCGATGTGGCGCTTGATCTGTCGGGTTGGACTGGAGGCAATTACCTCGCCGGCTTTCACGCGCGGCTCGCGCCGGTTCAGATCAATTACCTCGGTTATTTCGCCTCAGTTGGTCTTCCCACCATGGACTACTGGTTGGGCGATCAGACCCTCTTTCCAGAAGGCCATGCCGAGTGGGCGACCGAAACCCTGTGGCGGCTGCCTCGTCCGTTTTTGGCCTGGCAACCCGTCGACCCTTTGCCCGAGGCCGCTACGCCGGTAGCCGATCCACCCAGCGGACCTGTGCGCTTTGGCAGTTTCAACCACAACCGCAAATTATCGGATGCCACCTTGCAGCTTTGGGCAAGGGTGTTGGCGGCGGTGCCGGGCTCGCGGCTCACGCTCAAGGCTGCTGCCGATGGCGACGCCGACACCCAGAGGCTGCTGCGTCGCCGCATGCTGCGTCAGGGCATCGATCCTGAGCGGGTCGACTGGCTTGCCCTCGCCAAAGGGCCCGTGGAACACCTGCGTCAATATGCCCGCATTGACATTGCCCTTGATCCCATTCCCAATGGGGGCTGCACCACCACTTGCGAAGCGTTGTGGATGGGTGTGCCCACCGTCACCCTGGCGGGCAGTCACTATGTGAGCCGCATGAGTACCGCCGTGCTGGCCGGGGCCGGGCTACCCGAATGGATCGCTGCCGATGGCCACAGCTATGTGGCGCTGGCACAGCGCATGGCAGCCGACGTGGCCTCCCTGCGGGCCAACCGCGCCCAGTGGCGCCAGAAGCTGCAGGCGAGCCCCCTGGGCGATGCCGCCGATCTCATGGTGCATCTGGAAGATGCGTTTTCGGCCATGCACGCCCAGGTGCTCAGCCGGGTGTGACCGCGGCGCGCAGCTGTTGATAGTGCTGCTCAAGCGCGCGGCTGAGCCGCTGCCCATCGGCCAGGGGAGACTGCTGCAGCTCCTGGCGCAGCGCCAGGAGCTGCAGC
>Ga0310099_100212_pt1 | contig 10861 bp, 8 predicted proteins | sample LakMicMISRFREDD7_FD_194449 | JGI IMG/M metagenome (GOLD analysis project Ga0310099, IMG submission 194449) | Enriched freshwater cyanobacterial communities from Lake Michigan, Michigan, United States - MI23.SRF.RED.D7 | ecosystem: Environmental > Aquatic > Freshwater > Lake | place: USA: Michigan... | reverse complement strand
GCTTCGCGGCGGCCGGGGCCGATGGCAGCGGCGAGGGCCTAGGCGAAGGGCTCGCGGCCTGTCGCCCCGTGGCTGGGTCAGACAACGGCAGCCGCCAGGCCAGCTCGGTGTTCCAACCGCTATGGCTGGCTGGCGGCAGCCCAGAGGATGCGCCCCAGACCAGGGGGGGCCCGGTTCCTGCCGGGGCGGACGGCCATGGCGCCCCGGCGGCCCGGCCAGCCGATCTGCTGGTGGCTTGCGATCGCAGCGGCTGGTGGAACCTCGACCGCCTACCGGCGGCGGAGGCACTCACGGCAGCCGACCTGGAGCCCAGCGCCAGCGCCGGAGGGGATGGTGAAACGGCCTTGGCCGAGTCCCCACCGTCCGATCGCCAACCACCCCTGGGCTGGCAGCCGCTGCTGCCGATGGAGGCGGAATTTGCCACGCCCCAGTGGGTCTTGGGCCTCGCTACCACCGCCTGGGATGGCCGCCAGCTGATGGCCGCCGCCTGCGTTCAGGGGAGCTGGCAGCTGGGCCGGATCGACTTCAACAACACCCCTGCCAAGGCAACGGGCCAGGCCCCTGGGAACCCGGCCGATCCGGCCGCCCCAGCCCAGCCAGGCCGCTGGATCCCCTTCGATTTGCCCTTCAGCGAGTTCGGCGGCCTTTGCGCCGAGGACGGCGCCCTGGCCTGCCTGGCCAGCGGGGCCACCAGCCCCTCCGGGCTGTTGGAGCTGGAGCTCACCGGCGGCCAATGGCGCCACAGCCCCGCCGCGGCCAGTCCCCTGGCGCCCGAGGCGATCAGCCGGCCGCAACCCCTCTGGTTTGCCGGCTACGGCGGTGCCCCCACCCAGGCCTGGTACTACCCGCCCATCGGCGGAGCCACGCCAGCGAGCCCCCTGCTGGTGAAGGGCCATAGCGGCCCCACGGCCATGGCCCGCTGCGGCCTCAACCTGGCAATCCAGTTCTGGACCAGCCGCGGTTGGGGGGTGCTCGATGTCAACTACGGCGGCTCCACGGGCTTTGGCCGCGCCTACCGGGAACGGCTTGATCGCCATTGGGGCCTGGTCGACAGCGCCGATTGCGCCGCGGCCGCCCTGGCGGTGGTGGCCGCTGGCAACGCTTCGGCCCAGAGGCTCGCGATCGAAGGGGGCAGCGCCGGCGGCTTCACCGTGCTTTCAGCCCTCTGTTTCAGCGATGTGTTCCGGGCGGGGGCTTGCCGCTACGCCGTGAGCGACCTGGAGGGCCTGGTGGCCGATGGCCACCGCTTTGAGGCCCATTACCTCGACAGCCTGGTGGGCCCCTGGCCCGAGCAAAGGGCCACCTACCAAGCCCGCTCCCCCCTGCTGCACGCCGAGCGCATCTCGGCACCGGTGATCTTTTTCCAGGGCCTCGATGACCAGGTGGTGCCCCCCGCCCAGACCGATTCCATGGCCGAGGCCCTACGCAGTCAGGGTGTGCCGGTGGAGGTGCACCGTTTTGCCGGCGAGGGCCATGGGTTCCGCAGTGGCGCCGTACGGGTGGCCGTCCTGGAGGCTACGGAAGCCTTTTTCCGCCACCACTTCACCCTGGGGTGTCCCTAATGGCGACTGGATGGGCGGTTGGTTGGGCCCCTGGCCTGGTGGATCGGATCCCGTACCGGGTCGCGACTGTGGTGGTTGATCCAGGAGCCAATCCAGGGGCGAATTCCCTAGCGGACCGGCTGGCAGCACCCCTGGCAGCCCTGGGGCCGGTGTTGGGGTCCTGGCTGCAGCCACCGCTGCTGCTCTGGTCGGCAGCCGTGGCCTCCCTACCGAGCTGGCTGCAGGAACCGGCCCGGGCCCTGCCCTGGCTGCTGCTGGCGATGGCCGCTCTGACGGTGTTGCTGGTCCTGGGTCGGGCGATCGGCCAACGGCTCCAGCTCAAGCTGGTCGGCATCCCCGAGGCCCTGGTGGCCGGCCTGATCGGCCTGGCCCTGGCCCCCTCCGGGCCCCTGCCCCTGCTGCCGTCACCCGTGATGCAGCTCTGGGCCGACCTGCCCCTGGTGCTCTTGACCCTGGTGTTTGCCACCTTGTTGCTGGCCAAGCCACTGCCGAAGCTGGCGGGGCTATGGCAACCGGTCTCGGCCCAAGTGCTGCTCTCACTGACCCTGGCCTTTGGCCAATTTCTGGTGGCGGGCCTGGCGGTGTTGTTTCTGCTGCAACCCTGGCTCGGGGTCAGCCCGCTGATGGCCTGCCTGATCGAGGTGGCCTACGAGGGCGGCCATGGCTCCGCCGCCGCCATGGGGCCCAGCTACGCCAGCCTGGGCTTTCCTACCGGCGAAGCCCTGGGCTTGGCCCTAGCCACGGTAGGGCTGTTGACCTCCACCCTAGTGGGCGGCGTGCTGGTGGTAGTGGGCCGCAGCCGGGGCTGGACGAGTCCCTGGCAGGCCCCGGCCGCCCAGGGAGCCAACGGCGGCGCCGGGTCAGACCCCAGCGCCCAGGCCGGAGCGGTGGCCACCCCGATTGCGCCCGCGGGGCCCCTGCAAACCCTGGCCGCCTGGGCCGTGAATCTGGCCCTGGCCGGGGTGGCGGTGCTGGTGGGTGTCGGCCTGCTGGCCCTGCTCCGTGGCCTGGCCGCGCGCACCGGCGGCGGCTTCGCCCTGGTGATCGATGCCCTGCCCGTGTTTCCCCTAGCCCTGGTGGGCTCGATCCTGGTGAGACTGGTGCTGGAGCGCCTGCACCTAGATGGCTGGGTGTCGGCGCCGATCCAAGGCAAGACCGGCACCCTCTCGGCCGACCTGCTGATCACCGCCGCCACGGCGGGGCTGGACCTGGCCCTGCTGCGCCAGGACTGGCTGCCCCTGACGGTGCTGTCCCTGGCCGGACTGGTCTGGAACCTCGCCGTGGTGTTGCTGCTGGCGCCGCGGATCCTGCCCAAGGACTGGTTTGAGCGGGCCGTGATCGAATTCGGCCAGGCCACGGGCGTGGCGGCTAGCGGCCTACTGCTGCTGCGCATGGCCGATCCGGACGATCGCAGCGAGGCCCTGCAAGCCTTTTCGATCAAACAACTTCTGATTCAGCCCCTGCTCGCCGGCGGCGTGATCACGGTGGTGGCCCCCTTGCTGATTACCAGCTGGGGCCTGCCCGCCTGGACCGCCCTGTGTTTTGGCCTGGTGGTGCTTTGGGCCAGTCTGGGGCTGGCCCTAGCCAGCCGGCGGGCCTAGGCGCCGGGGGAGCGAACCGGCCCACGCACGAGCCCAAGCTGCCGCAACCAACAACAGCGCACCCCAACGCAAAGGCCCCACCAAGCCCAACCGGATTCAGGCCGCCAAGGAGGCCCTCAGCGCACCATCGCCGCCACGTTGCCGCCATCCACAGTGAGCACCACGCCCGTGCTGCGCTCCAGCAAGGCCAGGGAGACGAAGGCGTCGGCCACATCGCTGGCTCGCACCTCGCGGGAGAGCAGGTTGCCGGCCATGTAGTCAGCTTCGCTGAGGCCCCGGGCGGCGGAGCGGCTGCGGATCATGGCGTCATCGAGCAGGCCAGAGCGAATGCGATCGGCATTGATCGCATTCGAACGCACCCCTTCCTCTCCGCCTTCGAGGGCGTACTGGCGCATCAGGGCCAAGAGCGCCGCCTTGGCGATCCCGTAGGCGCCGAAGTTGGGGCCCGGATTCAGGGCCTGCTTACTGACGTTGAACAGCAACTGGCCCCCCAGCACCGGCCGGCGGGCCGCCTGGGTGGCATCGCCCGAATCCTGGGCCCGAAACACGGCCATGGCCGCCTGGGCCACGGCCTGGTGGGCAAACAGATTGAGCTCGAAACTGGCGCGCAGATCAGCCTCGGGGAGGCTGGCCATGGCGCCGCTCCAGGCGGCCCCGGCATTGCTCACCACCAGATCGAGACCGCCGAAGCGGGCCAGCACCTGGTCCATGGCCTCGCCCAGGGCCTGGGGATCGGTGAGGTCGCAGGCGAGGGCCAGGGCTTGGCGGCCACAGGCTTGGGCCGTAGCGGCAGCGCTCTCGCCATCGCGATCGAGCAGGGCCAGCTCCGCCCCCTGGGCCGCAAAGGCCAGGGCGGTGGCCGCACCGATGCCGCCGCCGGCGCCAGTCACGAGCACCACCTGGCGGGCCAGGGGCTTTTCGCTGCCCTTGCCGAGCTTGGCCTGCTCCAGGCTCCAGTACTCCATGGCAAAGGTGTCGGCCTCACCGATGGGCTCGAAGCGGCCCACGGCTTCCGCCGCCAGCAGGGTGCGGGCCCAGGCCAGGCCAAGGTCGGCCGCCACCGAAGCCTCCGCCGCGCTCTTGCCAAGTCCCACCAGGCCCAGGCCCGGGATCGCTACCAGCCGTGGCAGGGGATCGAGGGGGCTCTTGATGCCGCCGGCCCGGGCATTTTGGCGCTGAAAGTAGGCCTGGTAATCGGCGCTATAGGCGCCTAGGGCCTGCTCGATCTGGGCGGCCGTTGGCTGGGCGGGCACCACCAACGGACTGGCCTTGGTGCGGATCACATGGTCGGGGGTGGCGACGCCGCGGCCGGCCCACTCGGCCAGGCGGGGATCGTTGACCAGCTCCAGGGCCAGGGGGGTGGCGCGCAGATCAAGCAGCCAGCGCAGCGGCGCCCCTTGGGCCTTGGCGGCCCGGGCCAGGGCCCCCCGCAGCACCGGCAGAACAGCCGCCGCAGAACTCTTGGGCGCCGGCACGGGGGCTGGCTGGCTGGCCATCTGGGCGCCCTGCGCCGACCCAATGCGCTCCTCGGCTTGGCGCACGAGCGCAATCATCCGTTCGTAGCTCTGCTTGGCGGTGGCCCCAAAGGAAAAGAGGCCGTGCTTGAGCAGCACCATGCCCTCCAGCTCAATGCCCTGGTCGGCGGCGCGGGCGGCCGCCTGCTCGTAGGCGTCCGCCGCGGCCAGGGCCAGGTCAAAGCCGGGCATCACGTAGGGCACCAGGGCAACCCGATCGCCATAGACCTGGCGGCAAATCACTTCGGCATCGGGCTGGTCAGCCAGGGCCAGCAGGGCGATCGAATGGGTGTGGTCGACGTAAGCGTGGGGCAGGAAGGCATGCAGCAGGGCCTCCACCGACGGATTGGGGGCGGCCGGATCGACCAGGTTCTGGCGCTGGGCCGCCACCATCGCCTCATCGCTGAGGTGCTCCAGGACCCGCAGGGCCACAAGCGGCTCCAGCCGCACGGCCGGATGGCCGGGGGGCTCGATCGTGGCCAGGTCCCAGCCCGATCCCTTGACGCAGAGCACCGGAATCGTTTCGCCCAGCAACCCCGTCACCGTGGTTTTGACCGAGGTGTTGCCGCCGCCATGGAGCACCAGGTCGGGATCGGCCCCAAGCAGGCGGGCCGAGTAGGTGCGCAGGGCCAGGGCTTCCGCCACCCCCTGGGCCCCATAGGCCGCCACGGCCTCGGCGGCTGCAACGTCCGACCAGCGGTTGAGCACGGGCATGGGCGGGGGCTGGCGGGGCAGCCGGGAGGCTAGGTGGAGACGGCGCTAGCGCCGAGCCCAACCCCCAAACCGCAAGCCCCCATTAAGGCGAAGGCCGGAAGAACGGGATGGCCATTGCCAAACAAGGCGCCAGCTTCAACGCGAAAGCCGACGAAATAACAGCAACTCAATTCGACTACAAGCCGAATCTTAATTGCAATTAAATACCGCCCAGAATCTCAATCAACCCATTCAATTAATCAACCGACAAGATCAATCGGACCAACGAGCCTGGCCTAGAACCTGGACATCGCCGTAATCTTGGCAATTTTTTCAACCTCAAGCCCCGCCAATTCATCCAGGTTGAGCAGGTTGTCCTTCACCAAACTGGCAAACACGAACAGAATGCCATCGAGACGAAAATCGAAATGGCCTTCGATCGAATGGCGCTGGATGCTGAGAAAGTCGTGGAGCTGCCAAAGATCTTCGGCGCCCTCAAGGGCGCCGACCCGCTGCCGCAGGGTTTCGGTCAACTGGGCAATGGCCCGGCCATAGGCCGTGTCGAAGGCCTGCTTGGCAATGGCCTGCTCCTGATCCGTCCAGCCTGCCAGCACCGTTTCCATCGTCATTAAACTTGTTGGTAGGGACGCTATCGCGCTGCCTTGGCTGGCGCGAGAGAGAGGGACAACTGGCAACCGGCCAGGACGGAACGGCGCTGGGCAGGCAAGGCAAACCAGGGCAAACCCGGAGCTTGATGGTGCTCGCGGTGGTAGCCGAAGTGATAGCAGGCCAGAAGCGATAGCCAAACCGGCAGATCCAGGCTGCGGGCCTGGTGGCCAGGGGCCAAGGCACCCCCTGCCCCCCGGTGGGGCAGATAGGTGCCAAAGGCAAATAATTGCAGCGAACTGAGGACCAAAGGCAGGATGCAAACGAGCAGCACCGCCAGCCCTGGGTTGGGCGAGTGGGGCCAGGCAAGCAGCAAGAACCCCATCCAGCTCCCTAGCAAGCCAGCCATCTGGGCGACACCCAGATAGCCAGCCATGAACCGCCCGTACCAGGCCAAGGGCCCGGCCCCATCCAGCACATCCGGATCGTGGTGACTTCCCGGGGCCTGGTGATGCTGGCGATGGTTTTGCAGGCAGCGCTGGTAGGGCAGGCAGGCATAGAGGCCAAGCGCCAATTGGCCCAGGCGCTGGTTGGTGCGGGCATGCAAGGGCAGCAAAACGCCGTGCATGGCGTCGTGGCCAATGATGAACAGTCCCGTTTGCAGGAAGGTTCTCGCCGCCACCGCCAGCACCACGAGGGCAAGGGGCTGACTGGCCAGATCAACGCCCAGCATGGCAAGCAGGGACAGCAGCCAAGCCGCCGTGATGGCGGCAGAGAAGAGCAGTCCCTTGCCGGTCTGGCTCAACGGGCGAACTTCAGCAATTCCGCAGGCGATGCCAGCAGATCAATGGCAACGAAGTAGATTTTGCCTTCGGGATTCAGCAGAAAACGCCAGGCCACATTCATGCCAATACCGGCACCAAACCAGGGGGTTTGAACCTTGCCGGTAACCTTGATCTGGTTGAAATTGCCATCGGCTGGCTCGGAGTAACCACGCTCGGGCAGCAGCTTCAAATTTTGGCAATCTTCCCGGAAGAAGCGCAGGATGGCGTCCTTGCCCACGATCGGCTTCTGGAAGGGGGCCTGCAGGGCACCATCGGGCAAGAATAGCTCGATCAGGCTATCGAAGTCGTTGGCATTGAGCCGATCCATATAGGCATTGACGGTGGGATTGATCACCCCCTCAATGAAGACTTTTTTGCGCAATTCCTCGGGAGTGGGCGCCGCCACTGGCTCCATCACCCGCTGGCCTTCCCCCTTAGCGGGGTCAAAGCCCATGTCCACCACAAAATTGCGCAGCAAGGTGATCTGCTGACCCTGCTCAACGCCCTTGACGGAACTAAGCACCGCCGAAGCATTAGCCGAGAGCTGATAACCCTCAGGAATCGGAGCCACCATACCGCCAGCCATCCATTCGCCCAGCTGGTACCAAAAACCAAGCTTGATATTGACTGACCAATTGGCGTAGGTGCGGCCAATGACGGTGTCGGAGCGATTAGCGAGATCGCACATCACCTGACTTTGCTCAGCAAAGCCCAAGGCCTTAATCTGGTTCAGCACGGGCTCGGCAAACTGCATGCGGGCCGCCCCCGGAGCTGCCACCGTGATCGTGGAGCCCATCTCCAAATAGGCATACCAAATCAGGGCCAGCTGGTCTTCGGCGCTGAGCAAACGGAATCTGGCCGTGACTGCTGGCACGACGTCCGCCGAAAGGGTGTCCGGAAAAATTTGGGTGGCCCTTTCAAGTGTGAACATCGGAAACCGATCTCCAATTGTAAAGTTGATTAACAAATCCTAGCACGCCGGTCGGTTCGCTTGTAAGCAGTGCCGTCATGCCTTGGGGCGCGGGGCAACTCCTAAGGGCCCAGGAACCCAAGCTAAAGTCCAGTCTCTAAGGCGCCAGGGCCAGGAAATGGTGGCCAGGCCAGGCACGGATGGGCCCTAGCCACATCGAAAGCGGCGGTGATCCCGCCATCAGCCCACCCATTCCAGGCCAAGACCCGCTGGGGCGTCTCGAAGGGCCCGCTAGAACACGAAAGACCCGGTCCCCTTGGGTTCCTCCCGGACCGGCACCCCGGGAGCCAGATCTGGATCAAGAGGGGCCCAGATTGGCCCCTTACCAGGCCCCTCCCCAGGGGGCTGAACCACCAGGCCCCTGGGAGAGCACCGATCGAGCCCAAGCGGACCCGGCCGATGGACCCGCCCAGCATGCTGCCGTCGCCGCCACTAACAACGGGTCGCCAGGGTCGGATTGCTGCCTCCAGCGATGGTCAGGCCGTCCCATCGCTGGAGGGTGCTGGGGCAAGGCGCTACCTCATTGTCCTGCTGCCTCGGGCGGGGAGGCGTAGGCCTGGCTAAGGGAAGCCCCAGGTGTCGGATCCCGGCTCGACTGGCGGGCAAGGGCAGGGCAAAGTGGGTAGCACCGGGTCAGGCCAGCAGCCCCAGTCGATCAAGCGAACGCCCCTTAGGGCCCTGACACCCCACCCTTTCGCTAGGACCTTCGCACGAGACCACGATGAAAATATTAGTCAATCTTTTCCATTCCAATCTGGAAAAATCAACCGTGAATCGACGCTGGTTGAAGGAACTTGAAGGCCATTCACAGATCACCATCAATCAACCCTACAGCAAGTATCCAGACGGAATCATCAACATCACCAAGGAGCAGCAACTCCTCAGCGAGCACGACCGCCTGGTGTTCCAGCATCCCTTTCTTTGGTATTCGGTGCCGTCCCTGATGAAGCAATGGCTCGATGATGTCCTCTCCTACGGCTGGGCCTATGGGCCAGGGGGCACCGCCCTGCACGGCAAGGACTGGGTCTCGGTGATCTCGACTGGCGGCCCTAAGGAGTCCTACCAAGCAGGCGGATTCAACAACTTTACGATGAGTGAACTGCTCAAACCCCTGCAGCAGACGGCCAACCTGATTGGCGCCAATTACCTCGCTCCCTTTGTCTTGCATGGCACGGTGCAGGTAAGCCCAGAGGCGATCGAGGCCTCGGCGGCAGAACTGATTCGCCATATCACTAACCCGGAACTGGATCCCAAGCTTCGGCTCAAACGGCTCCAGGGTGAACTCGAAAAAGCCGGCACCACCATGGATCATTAGTGGCTTGGGATTGGGGTCACCAATCCAGGGAGCGGGAACCGGTTTGCAGGCCAATCAGGCCCAGCCGACCCAGTCCCGGCCGGAGGTGATCAATGCCCCTCTGCCACCCCGTAGAGCTGCTTCAAGCTCTCTTCATTGGCAGCCACCACCCCCCGTTCCGTGATCAGGGCCGTGACCAGGCGGGCCGGGGTGACATCAAAGGCGGGGTTGAAGCCCTGGCTGCCCGTGGGCGTTAACTGCACCTGGGTGAGAGCCCCTGACCTGGCATCGCCCCTGGGGCTGTCCCCCAGGGCGACGCCATCGGCGGGGCTCACCAGGCCCTGGATATGGGTCACTTCGCGGCCTGAGCGGGCCTCGATCGGGATCTCGGCCACCCCATCGGCGATCGACCAATCAATGGTTGAGGCCGGCAAGGCCACATAGAAGGGCACGCCGTTGTCGTGGGCGGCAAGGGCCTTGAGATAGGTGCCGATCTTGTTGCAGACATCGCCGCTGCGGGTGGTGCGATCCGTGCCAACGATCACCGCATCCACCTGGCCGTGCTGCATCAGGTGCCCACCGGCGTTGTCGACGATCACGGTGTGGGGGACGCCCTCCCGGCCCAACTCAAAGGCGGTGAGGCTGGCGCCCTGGTTGCGCGGCCGGGTTTCATCGACCCACACATGCACCGTCATGCCGGCGCGGTGGGCCTTGTAGATCGGCGCCAGGGCCGTGCCCCAGTCCACCGTGGCCAGCCAGCCGGCATTGCAGTGGGTGAGCACGTTGAAGGGCTCCTGCTGGCGACTGGCCGGGCGGCGGGCCGCCAGCTCCTGGAACAGACGCAAGCCGTGGTCGCCGATGGCTTCGCACATCAGCACGTCCTCCTCGGCGATGGCGCCGGCTTCCTGCTGGGCGGCCAGTGCCCGCGCCGCCGGCGGCAGCGGCAGCACCCGCTGCCGCACCCGTTCCAGGGCCCATTGCAGGTTCACGGCCGTGGGGCGGGTCGCAAGCAGCTGGGTGAAGGCCGCCGCCAAGGAGCCATCGCTGGCATCGGCCTGCAGGGCCAACATCAAGCCATAGGCGCCGGTGACCCCAATCAGGGGAGCGCCGCGCACCACCATGGTGGCAATCGCCTCGGCCGCCTGGTCCAGGCTGGCGATCGAGCGGGTGGTGAAGGTATGGGGCAGCTGGGTCTGGTCGATCACAGCGATCGAGCGGCCCCCAGCTTCGAGCCAGATGGTGCGCCAGGCCTTGCCGTCGATATTCATGGGGTTCGGGGCTCCGCCCCAATCATCCCCTGTCGATCCGGCGATAGCCGAACCAATCGGGCACCTGCGGCTGGCTCAGACCGTCGGGATGGGGCTCCAACTGCACGTACCAACGATCACCGCCCAGCAGCGGCAATTGATCGATGGCCAGGCAGTCGTCAACGGAGGCCAGGTCATCGTTGTGCTGCTCCCGCGCCCCAACCAACCACTGGCGCTTGGCGGCTGCCTTGGCCCCCTGGGGGGAGCGGGCCACCACCAGGCCGAAGTGGTGCAGCTCGGCGAGGCGATCGGGGCGGTAGGCGCCCAGGTTGACAAACCAGAGTCGCTCGAGCCTGGGCGCGGGCGGCTCTGGCCCCAAGCTCACTGCGAAGCCATCGATCGCCCGCACCGCCATGGTGCTGTCCAGGTGCAAACCCTCACGCCTGCCGAACCACTGCCGCCTCAGCTCGGGGATGGTGTCATCGATGCTTGCCCCAGCGACAAAGCGCACATCGTGCTGCTCGATCTGGCAGCCGGCCCTGCGGCCGCC
>Ga0310099_100211_pt1 | contig 10905 bp, 9 predicted proteins | sample LakMicMISRFREDD7_FD_194449 | JGI IMG/M metagenome (GOLD analysis project Ga0310099, IMG submission 194449) | Enriched freshwater cyanobacterial communities from Lake Michigan, Michigan, United States - MI23.SRF.RED.D7 | ecosystem: Environmental > Aquatic > Freshwater > Lake | place: USA: Michigan... | reverse complement strand
GGCCAAGCCAGCCCTCAAAACCCCGTTCGTGCCAGCGGCTGAAACGGAAGCCCCAGCGGCTGAAGCCAGAGCAGCGGGCGGCCCAACCAACCTGTTCAGCGCCGCCGGGCTGGCCGCCCCAGGCGGGGCAGACCTCGAGCCCCTGGCCCTCGCCGACCGCTTGGATCCCCTGGCCCTGGTCGCCCAGCCCCTGCAGTTCTGGCGCTGGCCGCAGGCGCCCCAGCAGGGTGCCGCCCTCTACTTCGTGCTGGATCGCCCCAGCCACCTGGCCAGTCCCCTGCTGCTGTACGTGGGGGAAACAGGGCAGGCCGATCGCCGCTGGAAAGGCGAGCACGACTGCAAGGACTACCTGGCGGCCTACGGAGAAGCCCTCAAGCAGGTGGGGCTGGAGTGCCAATTGAGCATCCGCTTCTGGTCCGACGCCCCAGTCCTGACCCGGCAGCGCCGGGCCCTGGAACAGGCCCTGATCCGCCTGTGGCAGCCGCCCTTCAACAAGGAAACCCGCGGCCGCTGGGCCACCCCCTTCACCACCTGATCGGCGGGGACTTCGGCGTCTCCGCTTCCAGCTCGACCTGCCCTCTGGTGGCTTTTAGGACTGTTGGTCTTGCGCGTTGGTGGTGGGGGGCTCTGCTGGATCGGTGGCCTTTTGGTTTTCCGGCCTTTTGGTTTTCGGCCTTTTGGTTTTCGGCCTTTTGGTTTTCGGCCTATTGGTCTTGGGGCTATTGATCTTGGGGGCTATTGGTCTTGGGGTTAACCATCTGGGGAGCTGATCGTGCTGGCTTCGGTCGAGTGGTAATCAAGCCACTAGCGCCCCTCCTACGATCAAGGCCCGCCCCGCCGATGCCCCCATGGAGTTCCGCTGCACCTCGACCCCGGCGAGCAGCTGGAGCGGGGACACCCTGGCCGTGGGTCTGTTCAGCGGCGGAGGCGGGCCCCTTAAGGCGGTGCTGGAAGCGCGTTTCGGTGCAGCCTTGGTGGAGCGGCTGGACCACCGCCAGTTCAAGGGCAAGACCGGCGAAAGCCTGCGCTTGGAGTGGCTGGGAACGACACCGAGCGTGCTGCTGCTGGTTGGCCTGGGGGACCCCGCCGAGTTCGGCCTCGACGGCGTCCGCCAGGCAGCGGCCCGGATCGCCAAGGCGGCCCAGGTCCAGGGATGCACCAGCCTGGGGATCGCCCTGCCGGTGGAAGGCCTGGAGCCCCAGGCCGCAGCGGCCACCATCGCCCAGGCCGTACGCCTCAGCCTGTTTAACGACCAACGCTTCAAAAGCGACGCCGAAACCAAGCCCCTGCCCGCATCGGTGGAGCTGCTGGGCTTCCCCGAGGCGGCAGCCGAGCTGCTGGGCAGCGGGCTGTTCAGCGGCGTCGACGCCCTCTGCAGTGGCGTGGAACTGGCCCGCCAACTGGTCGCGGCCCCTCCGAACCAGGTCACCCCCCAGGCCCTAGCCGATTGCGCCGCCGCGATCTCCAGCGAGTTTGGGTTGGAGCTCAAGCTGCTGGAGCGCAGCGACTGCGCCGCCTTGGGCATGGGCGCCTACCTGGGGGTAGCCCAGGGCTCGGACCTCCCCCCCAAGTTCATCCATCTCACCTACCGGCCCCCCGGGGAGGTGCGCCGCCGGGTGGCCCTGGTGGGCAAGGGTCTCACCTTTGACTCCGGCGGCTACAACCTCAAGACGGCCGGCTCCCAGATCGAAATGATGAAGTACGACATGGGCGGCAGCGCCGCCGTGTTGGGAGCGGCCCGGGCGATCGGCCAACTCCAACCCGAAGGGGTGGAAGTGCACGTAATCGTGCCGGCCTGCGAAAACATGATCAGCGGCGGGGCGATTCACCCCGGCGACATCCTCACGGCCTCCAATGGCAAAACCATTGAGGTGAACAACACCGACGCCGAAGGACGGTTGGTGCTGGCCGATGCCCTCGTCTATGCCTGCGGCCTGGAGCCCGATGCGGTGGTGGACCTGGCCACCCTCACCGGGGCCTGTGTGATCGCCCTGGGCCATGAGATTGCCGGGCTCTGGTCCCCCAGTGACGTCCTGGCTGGGGCCCTGGACGCCGCCGCCAGCCAGGGGGGCGAGCAGGTCTGGCGCATGCCCCTGCAGGCCTCCTACCGGGAAGGACTCAAAAGTGGCGTGGCGGATCTGAAAAACACCGGTCCCCGGCCGGGCGGTTCGATTACCGGCGCCCTGTTCCTCAAGGAGTTTGTCAGCCCCGGCCTGGCCTGGGCCCACCTCGACATTGCCGGCACGGTTTGGAGCGACAAGGGCCGGGGCCTGGACCCGGCTGGCGCCACCGGCTTTGGCGTCCGCACGCTGGTGAACTGGGTGGTCGCTGGTGCTCCCGCCTAGGCTGGCCCTCTAACAGCGCCCCTGCCGCCCGATGGCCGTACGCAAGATCCGCTGGTTCGTGAAGGCCCAACTCGGGGTGCTGTTGCTGCCAGCGGGACTGTGCCTCTTCGGCAAGGCGGTGGAACGGCAAACCCTCCAGGCCATCGGCCAAAACCAAGGACCCTGGGCCTGGTACGGGGCCCTCGGCCTGATTGCCATCACCGCCGGGGTGGGGCTGATGATCGAAAGCGGTCTGTTGCGCGGCTATCCCAAGCAGTAGGCCCCTGCCCCTTGGACCAGGGCTGCTGGGTTAATCAGAGCGTTCTGATAGGCGAGACCGGTCCGATATTCGGGACCGGTCCGATAGGCGGGGACCAGTCCAATGAACGGGACAGATCCGAGGGGCGTAACTCGTTGCGATGGCTAGTCGGAACAACCCTGCTTAGGCCCACTCGTAACGGGAATTTGGGCCCTACGGGCTCGTCGCTGGGCCGTCAAAAGAACAAGATCAGTGGGTCGCGATCAATTGTCAGACCGCTCGGTATCGAAGTGCCATTGGAAAACAGCAAGCGGCCCCAACGCTTCAGGCGGCGGTGGCCATCAGCTTTCTGCGCTCCATGGATTCAGCCTTGGGGGCCAGCAGCATCTGGGGCGATTCGAGCGCATGGATCTGCCAACGGGACCGTTCACCGAACTGGGCGAGCAGGCGATCGAGATCGTCGGCAGCCTGCTTGGGACTCGCGTAGGGACCGATATGGCGGGTGTGCAATCCATCCCGGATCGTCAGCAGATACATACAAACGCCTCTTTCTAGCCCTCGACAGGCTAGAGCCATTTCCGGCCAAAACCAGGGTCGGAAAACCGCTCGAACATTGAAGAGTTCGGGATGGACAACCCACCCTTCTTAAGCTTTTCGTTTGATTTAACGGGTGCGGTCCGCGGATCGGGCGTCGCCCCCGCCTGGGATCGCTCACAGCCTTAGCCGGCCCAGGCCTGGCTGGAACGGGCCCGCTTGCCCCAGAGCTGGTCGAGTCTCTGGTCGCGGCCGCAGGCCCAGCGGTAATAGTTGTAGGAAACCTTGTGGGTCTCGGCGTAGTTCTGGTGGTAGGCCTCCGCCAACCAGAAGCGCGTTAGGGCCTTCAGCTGAACCTTGATCTCCGTAGGGGATCGCTTCAGCTCTTGGGCCGCCTGGCCAAGGCTGAGCCGGGCCTGGCTGGCCTGGCTGTCGCCGGCGGTGAAGATCACCGGCCGATAGGAGGCACCCCGGTCACAGAACTGGCCGCCAGCATCGAGGGCATCCACATTGCGCCAATAGGCCCGCAGCAGGGTGGCATAGCTGACTCGGGTGTCATCGAAGCGCACCCGCACCGCCTCCTGGTGGCCCGTGCCCCCGGCCGACACCTGCTTGTAAGTGGGGTTGGCCAGGGAGCCGCCGCTGTAACCACTCACGGCCTCCAGCACCCCGGTGACCTGGGCCAGGTCATGCTCCAGGCACCAGAAGCAGCCGCCGGCAAAGACCGCCTCCTGGATCGCGGCCTGGGCGCCCAGGGGCCCCGTCAGCACCACAACCAGCGCCAGGCTGAGCCGCAGCAGGCCGCCCACCAGCCCCTGGCGCAACCGGCTCAGCGGATCGACCCTGGCGCGATCCCTGCCACTCCCCAGCGGGCCCTGGTGCGGGAAGGGCGGGCGGGACGGCCGATGCTCCGGGCCAGGTGCTGCAGCATCGAGGTCACTGGCAAAGCGGGGCACGGTCAGCCGGGGGTAAGGCCATCCAGGATGGCGCAGGCGGCCCGGCCCGTGACCCCCGATTCACCCAGCTCATGGCGCAACCGGTCATAGCCGGAGCGGATCCGCTGGCGCGCCGGACCGCTGGGATCGAGCAAGGGTAGGGCTTCGGCGACGATCGCCTCCACCGTGAGGTCGTCCTGCAGCAGCTCGCTCAGTAACCGCTCCCCCAGCACCAGGTTGACCGGTGAGATGTGGTCGACCCGGAAATGGAGCAGGTGGCGGGCTAGCCAGGCCGTGGGCCGACTGACCCGATAGCCCACCACCTGGGGCACGCCCCGGAGGGCTAGCTCCAGGTTCACCGTGCCCGATTTGGTCAGGGCCAGATCGGCGGCGGCGCAGAGGTCGGGCCGTAGGCGATCGGCATCGGCGGCCGGCACGACCGTGGCGTCCAGTCCCGCCTCAGCCAGCAGGGTTTCCAGCAGGGGTTCAAAGGCGGCCTGGCCGGCTGGCACCATCACCTTCAAGCCTGGGGTGCGGCGCTGCAATTCGGCCGCCGCCGCCGCCAGGGGCGGCACCAGATAACGCAATTCCTGACTGCGGGAGGCGGGCAACAGCAACAGGAGGCGCTCCCCTTCGGCCAGAGCAAGCCGCTGGCGCGCCCCGTCCCGATCGGGCAGCTCCGTCAGGGTGTCGAGCAGGGGGTGGCCCACCCAAAGCACATCGGCACCCCGCTCGCCATAGAAGCGGGCCTCCTCCGGAAAGATCGCCAGAATGCGATTGGTGAAGCCCAGCAGGCGCATGGTGCCGCCATCACCGAGGCGGAAGGCCCATTCCTGGGGAGCGATGTAATAGGTGATCGGCACCTGGGGAAAGCGCTTCTTAATGCGCAGGCCCAGGTTGATGTTGGCCCCCATGTAATCAATCAGCACCACCCCATCGGGGGGCATCTGATCAAGCCAGCGATCGACCCGCCGCTGCAGCCGCAGGGTGGGCCAAACCAGGGGCAGGGCCTCCCAGAGACCAATCGCCCCCATGGGGGCCGTATTCGCCAGCAGCTGGGCGCCGGCCCGCTGCATGCGTTCGCCGCCCAGGGCGACGATCTCAAGTTCGATGCCGCGGCGCTCAGCTTCTTTCCTGAGGGCCACAACCAGCAAGCCCCCCTGCAGGTCACCGGAGACCTCGCCGGTGCTGATGAGCAGGCGCCTCATGGACGCTGGGCCGGCAGGGGGCCCCGGCGACCGGGGCTGATCGAGGCCACGAGAAAGTCACACAGTTCCTGGGCGGCCGGCAGCAGCTCCTGGGCCTGCACCACCACCAGGGCCTCGGCCAGGACCCGATCGGTGCGGTAGAGCTGGCTCCAGACCTCCTGCAGCTGGCGGGCTTCGGCGCCGCCCGAGCGTTCGGCCAGGCCACTGCGCTTGATGCCAATGCGGTTGAGGCCCCTCACCCGGCCCGGGTGGCCCTCGACCACCGAGAAGGGCGGCACGTCGCGGTCGATGCGGCTCATGCCGCCCACCATGGCCATCGTGCCGATATGGACGAACTGGTGAATGCCCAGCACCCCCCCAATCACAGCCCGATCACCGATCACCACGTGGCCGGCCACGGCCACCCCATTGGCGATGACGATCCGATCGCCGAGATGGCAGTTGTGGCCGAGGTGGCTGTAGGCCATCAGCAGGTTGCTACTACCGATGCGGGTCTGCTCGCCATCGGCCGTGGCCCGGTTGATCGTCACGCATTCGCGGATGCTGTTGTCGTCGCCAATCACCACCTCGGTGGGGGCACCGTTGTACTTGAGGTCCTGGGGTTCGAGGCCAATGCAGGCCCCGGGGAAAATGCGGTTGCGGCTACCCATGCTGACCCGGCCATCAATCACCACATGGGGACCAATGCGGGTGCCAGGGCCGATCGTCACCTCCGGGCCAATGACCGCATAGGGGCCGATGTCGACCCCAGAGCCCAATTCGGCCTTGGGATCGACCACGGCGGTGGGATGGATCCGCGTCTGGACAGGGGCACCGTCCATGGTGGGGGGGGCGGTTGAACTGGTCATGCCGTCAGTCCACCAGGGAGAACATCAGCTCCCCGGAACAGACCAGTTCACCCTCCACGGTGGCTTGGGCCCTTACTTTGCCAAACCGCTTCCGCTTGATGCTGATCAGCTCGCAACGAATCCGCAATTGATCACCCGGCACCACCGGCCGGCGAAAACGCACACCATCGATGCCGGCAAACACAAACAGCCCCTTGGGCAGGTCCGGCATTTGGGTGACGATCAAACCACCGACCTGGGCCATGGCCTCCACGATCAGCACCCCCGGCATCAGCGGCCGCCCGGGGAAATGGCCCTGGAATTGGGGCTCATTGAAGGTGACGTTCTTGATCGCCTCGGCGCTCTTGCCCGGGTCGTGGGCGATCACCCGGTCCACCAGGGCGAAGGGGTAGCGGTGGGGCAGCAGCCCAAGAATCTGCTCGCAGCTGAGCACGGCCCCGGCGGGGCCCACGACCGGGGCCGTTGGGGTGCCAGGGTCAGCCGCCAGGGCAGCGTCGGTGGTTGCCTGCCCGGCAGGGGCCCCGGCCCCAGGAGCACCGGTCCCGGCCCCAAGGCCAACAGTCCCGGCCCCAAGGCCAAACGAGCCCGATACCAAGGGGCTGGGGGACCCAGGAGCCGGAACCTGGGCCTGGTCGGCGGAATCGGTCAAGGGCATCAGCTGGAAGGGGAACTGGGGCGATGGCGGGCCAGGGCTGCCGCTAGGGCGGTGTGGAGCCCATGGGAGCCCCGGTAGGCGAACACCTGGGCCTGGGGTAACCCCACCAGGGCCAGATCCCCGAGCAGGTCTAGGAGCTTATGGCGCACCGGTTCGTCGTGGAAGCGCAGCGGCGGGTTGAGCCAGTGGTCGCCATCGCAAACCAAGGCGTTATCGAGGCCACCGCCCCGGATCAGGCCGGCAGCACGAAGCTGCTCGATCTGGTCGCGGAAGCCAAAGGTGCGGGCTGGGGCGATCTGCTCGACAAAGGCCTGGGGGGTGAGCTCCAGGCTGAAGACCTGCTGGCCGATCGCGGGCTGGCTGAAGGCAATGGCGGCGCCCAGTCGGGGCCGATCACTGGGCAAGGCCGTGGCGAAACTCTGGCCCTGCTGCAGGGTGATCGGCCCTTGCAGCACCTGCAGGGCCGGCCGGGGTCCCAGGACCTTGAGGCCGGCGGAAGCGATCGCCTCGACCCAGGGCAGGGCCGAGCCATCCAGCAGGGGAATTTCGTGGCCCTCCACCAGGATCGTCACCTGGCTCAGGCCCACCCCCGCCAGGGCGGCCAGCAGGTGCTCCACCGTGGCCAGACGGCGTTGGTCGATCTGCAGGGCGGTGCAGAGCTGGGTATCGGCCACCTGGGCCGGATCCAGCAGGCGCAAGGACCGATCGGCCCCATCGAGCCAGCCGATGCGAAAGCCGGGTAACTCCGCCGGTTCGAGGCGCACCCGGGCGGGGCTGCCGCTGTGGAGGCCAATGCCCTGTAGCTCCAAAGGCGCGGCCAGGGTGTGGGCCGAGCCGTAATCCTCAGGCCAAAGGGTCATTAGAACTTCCAACCCACGCCCAGGTTGAAGCGCCAGTTGCTGGTGAAGTCCTGGCTGGCCACCTCCAAGCGCAGGGGGCCCACAGGAGTGGAGAGGATGATGCCGGTGCCCACCGAGAAACCGGAGCCGGGCTTACCCAAAACCCCGCCAGGATTGCCAGGCACATTGCCCTGGGTGCCAAAGGCGGAACCCGCATCGACAAACAGCTCGCCGCTGACGATGCTGATGATCGGGAAGCGATATTCGAGCGTCACTTCTCCGAAGCTTGTACCCACGCCCAGGTTGCAGTCGTAGAAGCCGCGCACGGAGTTGGAGCCGCCCAAACAGAAGGCCTCGTAAGGCGGAATCGTGCCCACATTGGCGCCAGCGGAGACCTGGAACGCCAGGGCCTGCTTGCAATCGGCGGCCTCACCCTTTTTCGGCCGGCAACCCTTGTAAACCCGCAGCCAGTTGACCGGGAAGTACTGGGTGTAGCTGCCCCTCACCCGGTTAAACGTGGGCGAATCGGGGCCAACGGAAACAAATTGCTCGGTGCCGAGGCTCAGGAAGTTACCGGCGGTGGGATTGCGGGGATCGTTAAGGGTGTTACGGGTTGCCGCAACCCTCAGGCCAAACAGTTGATTGCTCTGGGCGCAGTTGTAGGCAATACAAATGACATTACTGGTGGTGGTGCTGCCGCCGTTGAAGTTGGTGGTGGCCACGCCGTAGGGCATGGTCTGACCCGTGAAGTTCATCGGCGTGGCCTCCTGAATGCTCAGGCCCACAACCAGATTCCAGGGAGCCTTCTTGAAGGGATTGCCGCCGTTGAGGGGCCGCACCAATTGGAGATTGCCGCCAACCCTCTGGATGGCAATCAGGTTGCCATCCAGGGCGAACCAATTGTTATTCGAACCAAGGGGAGGGGTAGCAGCAGCACCTGCAGCCCTGGCTGCACTTACGGAGTTAAAAGTAGTTCCAAGGGGGTTAGCACTGGAATTAATATTATAGGCAGAGGCCGTCGAAGGTGCACTATAGAAATCGCTCGACACACTCGAAACCGTATTAAAAGTGCCGTTGTTCTGGCTCTGGAAGATCTGGGGAACTTCGCGGCTGAGGAAGATGCGGGCGCGGAAGGCGGTGCGGTATTTATCCCCCTTGATCCAGGGATCGGTGAAGGAGATATCTGTTAGGCCGCCGTATTGGCCGTAGGTGAAGTTGAAGGTGGTGTCCCAGGCCCGCCCCCCCAGGTTGCTGTCCGACAACTGCACCTGGCCAAACACACCCTGGCTCTGGCTGTAGCCCAAGCCACCCGAGAGGGATCCCGTGGATTGCTCGGTGATCCCCAGCACCACCGTCACCGTGCCGGGGGTCTCGGGCAGGGGCTTGAGGGTCACCTTGACATCGCCAAACAGGCCGGTTCCGTAGAGGCGTTTGATGTCCTCTTCGAGGCGGCGGCGGTTAAAGCTGTCGCCAGGCTTGGTGGCCAATTCCCGGGTCACCACCCAGAGCCTGGTTTTGCCCTTAATCGGCTGGCCCTTGGCATTGGTGGGGGAACCCTCCTTATCGACAAACTGGATCTCGATGCCGGCCACGGTGCCTTCCCGCACCGTCAGTTGCACCACTCCCTGGGGGGTCACCTTGGAGGGACCCGTGACCCGGGCCAGGGAAAAGCCCTGGTCGCTATACCACTTCTGCAGGTCCTGGAGGCGCCCCTGCAGGGTGTTGAGGTTGAGGGTCTTGCCGTAGTCGGAGGCGAACGTATCGGGAATCAAGGTGGCGGGCAGCTTGGCCTTGCCCCCCTCCAGTTCCACCTTGGTAAGCACAGGATTGGGCTCCACCGTCACCAGCAGCCGCACCCCCAGGGGCCCGTCCTGGGGGTCGATGCGCACATCGGAGAACCAGCCGCTGGCGTAGACGGCGGAGAGGTCATTGCGCAGCTCACTGCGGGTGACCTGGGTGCCCGGCCGGGTGGCCATGGCGTCGTAGACGGCCAGTTCCAGCCGCTCCCGTTCCGGGTGCTGGGCCAGCCCCTTGACGACCACTTCACTGATCAGAACCTTGGGTTCACTGGGGGTCCCGGTCTCGGGGGCCTGGCTGGCCTGACCCGCGCTGGCGGCAGGGGCCTTCGGCGCGGCAGCTGCGGTGGCCTTGACGGCAGCTGGTTTACCGACCCCAGGCTTCCCCAATCCCGGCTTGGCAGCCCCCGGCTGAACCGTTGGCACAGCAGCGGAGGGGCTGGTCCGCGCCCCAGCTGGGCCCTTCAAAGGCTTCGCTGCCGGGCTAGGGGTAGCCGCCGGGCTAGGGGTAGCCGCCGGGGCGTTGGTGGCAGCGGCCGGAGATGGGCCAGGGGCGCCCGTAGCCGCCTGGCCCGGACTCACCAGGCTCGCGGCGAGAAGCGGCAGGCTCGCGGCGAGTCCCAAGGGGCCGCCAAAGCGGTTGGGACGGTTCCTGCCGTGAAGGAGGCCTGCCATGGGAGTGGGGAGAGTGCGGCGATGCCGCAAAGTTCCGCCGACCTTACCTGTAGGTGCGGGGTTCCGGGCAGGCCCCTTGGACCCGTTTGCAGACCTCCCCGTAGGCCTCGACCACACCGCCCAGGTCCTGGCGGAAGCGATCCTTGTCCAAAATCCGCTCGCTGACATCGGCGACCTGGGTGTTCCAAAGCCGGCAGGTGTCGGGGCTGATTTCATCGGCCAGCAGCAAGTCTCCGCTGGCACTGAAGCCCAGCTCGATCTTGAAATCGACCAACTCCAGCTCCAGGCCCGCAAAAAACGGCCGCAGCACCCCATTCACCTGGCGGGCGATCGCTTCGAGGCGCTGGCGCTGCTCTGGGGTGAGCAGGCCCAGCCGCTCCAGCCGCGCCTCGCTCAAGAAGGGATCGCCAAGGGAATCGTCCTTGTAATACAGATCCAACAGGGGCGGCTCCAGGGCGGCACCGGCAGCGATCGGCAGCTGCTTGCAGAGGGAGCCAGCCGCCACGTTGCGGATCACCACCTCCACGGGCACGATCTGGACCGGCCGCACCAACATCCAGTTGCTGCCGTCCACCCCCAGGTAGTGGGTGGGCACGCCCTGGCGCTCGAGCAGCTCAAACAGCAGGGCCGAGATCCGGCAATTCAGGGCCCCCTTACCGGCCAGTTGGGCCTTCTTCAGGGCATTGAAGGCGGTGGCATCGTCCTTGAACTCCACCGCCACCAGGTCGATCTGGTCGGTCTGGAAGACCCGCTTGGCCTTGCCCTCATGGAGCAGGGGCCCGAGGCTGTAGCTGGTCATGGCTGGCTGGTCACGGAGGGGGGACGGAGGGGG
>Ga0310099_100196_pt1 | contig 11309 bp, 14 predicted proteins | sample LakMicMISRFREDD7_FD_194449 | JGI IMG/M metagenome (GOLD analysis project Ga0310099, IMG submission 194449) | Enriched freshwater cyanobacterial communities from Lake Michigan, Michigan, United States - MI23.SRF.RED.D7 | ecosystem: Environmental > Aquatic > Freshwater > Lake | place: USA: Michigan... | reverse complement strand
TGCGGGAGCTGGGGGACAGCCCTTACCGCAGCGCCAGCTTCAACAGCGCCATGGTGTTGGCCAGCCCCGAGGGGGAGGTGGTGCTGGAGGCCGAAGGCATCTGCCGTGGCGAAATTCTTTCCGCTCCGCAGGGCCACGGCGGCGGCTACGACCCGATTTTCTGGGTGCGGGAAGCGCGCATGACCTACGCCCAGATGCCCGCGCATCTCAGGGACAAACTCGGGTCGCGGGGCAAGGCGGCTCGGGCGCTTGCTCCGGAGCTGAAACGCCTGCTCAGGTTTGGGCGCGCCGGTTGATCTGCTCCACCGAACGCATGGCGGCCGCGGCCGCTTCCTCCACATCCCCTTCCCAGCCGGCCAGGGTGAGGCGGCCGAAGGCACCCACGGCCTTCACATCCACCACGGTGATGTTGCTGGCCTTTTCGGCCTCATTGGCCGCCAGCAGCACATAGCCGGCAGGCTCGGTTTCCAGGATGTACATGCTCATGCCGGCCTGGATCATCGAACCGCGGCGGTTCTGCCGGTTGATCAGCACCGCATGGTCCGGGGTGATGGCGCGGATGATCTCCGTCCAGGTGACGCTGCAGCGGGTGCGCTTGTCGACGCTGCTGCCGATGGCCTCCAGCACCACATCGCCGGAGTGGAGCACATTGCTCTGGTCGCGGTGATAGAGCGCCAGGGAGCCGAAGGCGCGCTCCACCACCATCTGGCCCAGGCGCACGGTGCTGGCCTTGAGCGAGATGTCGGTGACGCGGTGCACCGCCATGCCGGGGGACACCTCCAGCCACAGGCAGGCATCGCCGGGGATGGGCAGAAAACCCTGGCTCACCGTTCCCATGTAGGCCGCCAACTGGGGCTGCAGGGAATCGAGGAACACGTAGGTGCGCAGCTCGATCGATTCGACGGCGCTGGCCTGACTCACCAGCCGGGCCTCGCTGTCGGTGGTGATCACGCAGCTGGCGGCTGAGGGATGCAGCTCATCCAGGGGCGTGCCACTGCCGCTGAACCCCAGGTCGGTGCCCGTGATCTGCACCGCTGAGGTGCGTCGCCTGGGGTTGCGTGCGGGCAAAGAAACGAAGCGCTCCAGGGGGCCGATCGGCTGCGGGACACGCACACCGGTTGGAGCGCGGCGATCTTACCGCTCTGTCTTGGTGGTCTCCCGGCCGGTGGCGCTGATGGGGTCAGTTAGCCCCCGGACCGCTTGCGGCGCAGTTGAAGGGCCGGTACGGTCCGGCCAACCTCCGCAGCATCGCCCGTGGCCGCCAAGCGCACCGCTTCCCCCGCTACTTCGGCTTCCACCAAAACCGCCGGCGGCGCGGCGGATGAGGCCAACCTCAAGCCGGAGCAGGCCCTGGCCCTGGTGGGCATGGGCCTGATGCAGAAGATGGCTGCCAAGGGTGAGCTGCCTTGGATGTGGAGCGAAGCTGAGGACGGCGGCAGTTGCGATGTGGGCGCCCTGCGCCAGCGCCTCGAGCTCACCGAGCTGGCGCTCAACACCGGTGCCCCCCTGACCACCGCCGAGGTCACCTACCTGATGGGCGTCCGCCCCGGTTCGGCCCGGGTGGAGCGCGGCGGCCTGCGGGCCCGCCGGGTGAACCGCAATGTATGGAAGCTGTCGCGCGCTGAGGGCGGCTCCGAGCGCGCCGGCGAGGTGGCCAGCTTCGCCAGCTTTAACGACGGCCGCCGTCGCTTCGGCTAAGGCAACTCGCCCCCCAGGCTGATTTCCCGATCCCAGGCGTTGATCAGCTGATCCCGCAACCACCCTGCTTGGGTGAGGGCGGCATCCAGCCCGCCCCACCAGTTGATCAGCGCCACGGGGATCGGCATGGCGTTGCATTCCAGTTCAAACGACTGGATCTGGTCCTCGCCATCGGCGAGCACTGTGATCGTGAATTCCAACAGCCCCTGCTGCCACGGGTGCAGGGTCACGGTGGTGACCTGACCGTCCTCGGCGCTGCCCAGGTCGATGGTCCACCAGGGGCCGGTGGGGGGTGGCCGCGGGACCCCGCGCTGCAGATCCAGCTTGGGCCAGCCGCGTTGCACCAGCTGCTGGAGCAGAGCGTTGAGGGTGGAGCGCACGGGACCTCCCCCGTTGCGGTGTCTCTGTCATGGCACTGGTGCGGTACTGACAGCAAGGTGCAAGACGGCCATCCTGGGTTTGGATTCGCCGCCGCTCGTGCTCCAAAACTTGGCTCGCCAGCTGCTGGGGCAACCGTTGCCCCGCAGCGCGGCGGAAAGTGAGACGCTGTCTGGCTTCGCGGCTCTCCCGATCCTGAGCTCCGATGCGCTCTCCTCCGTGGCCTATGCCACCGAGGCGGCCCTGGGCGTGTTGATCCTGGCGGGTAGCCAAGCCCTGGAACTGTCGCTGCCGATCACCGCGGCGATCGTGCTCTTGATCGGCATCGTGGTGCTCTCCTATCGCCAGACGATCGAGGCGTACCCCCAGGGCGGTGGCTCCTATGTGGTGGCCCGTGAAAACCTGGGAGCTGCGGCCAGCCTGGTGGCGGCGGCCTCGTTGTTGGTCGACTACATCCTCACCGCGGCCGTCAGCTTGATGGCGGGGACTCAGGCGCTGTCGTCGTTGTTGCCGGCGCTGCTCCCCTATGAAACCCCCCTGGCCCTGCTGCTGCTCGCGGTGGTGGGCTGGGTCAACCTGCGGGGCCTTCGGGAGGCTGGGCGCTCCTTCGCGATCCCCACCTATGGGTTCGTCGCCATGGTGGCGCTCTTGGGCCTTGTGGGGCTCTTGAACCTGATCCAGGTGCATGGTTTCCAGCCCGATTCGCCGCCGATGGTGCGGGCGGTGGAGCCCCTGGGGCTGTTTCTGATCCTGCGAGCCTTCAGCTCCGGTTGTTCCGCCATGACCGGCATTGAGGCGATCGCCAATGGCGTGAAGGTGTTTCGGCCGCCGGCGGCGCAGAGGGCCCGGCGCACCTTGCTGTTGATGGGCGTGATGTTGGCCCTGATGTTTGTCACGGTGAGCGGCCTGGGGTTCCTCTACGGCGTGGCCCCTCACCCCGATCGCACCGTGCTGGCCCAGATCGGCATGCGGGTGTTCGGCGCGGGCAGCCCTCTGTTTTGGGCTCTTCAGGTGTTCACCTTGCTGATCCTGGCCCTCGCGGCCAACACCGCCTTCGCCGATTTCCCTCGACTGGCGGCGATGTTGGCGGAGGATCGCTTCCTGCCGCGTCAGATGGCCTGGATCGGCGATCGGCTGGTGTTCCAGAACGGGATTCTGGTGCTGCTGGCCTTGGCCGGGGTGGTGATCGTGATTTGTCGCGGTGACACCACCGTGGCGGTGAATCTGTATGCCCTAGGGGTGTTCACCGCCTTCACCCTGTCTCAGGCCGGCATGGTGGTGCACTGGTGGCGGCTGCGCAGTGCCGGCTGGCAGGCCCATGGGCTGATGAATGCCCTGGGGGCTGTCAGCACCTGCCTGGTGCTGGTGGTGATCGTGATCAGCAAATTCGCGGAAGGCGCCTGGACGGTGGTGATCGCCGTTCCCGTGCTTGTGGCCCTGTTGGCCCAGGTGCGTCGCCGTTATCGGCAGGTTGACGCCGCGATCGCCCTGCAACCGGGTGATGACCTACGGGTGCAGTTGCCTGAACGGCGCGATCCCGTGGGCAATCAAAGCCTGGTATGGCTGGCCTCCTGGACTCGTCCGAGTCTTGAAGCCCTGCGGTATGCCTGCAGCGTCTCGGATCGCGTCGTGGGGGTGTGGGTCTGTTCGGATCGCGATGACCCAGAACGGATTCGCGAACGTTGGCAGCAGATCACCGGCGGAGCCCCAGGCCTCGAGTTGGAACTGCTGCAGAGCCCCTATGCCTCACTGATTGATCCGTTCGTGGAGTTCGTGGATGCCAAAAAGCGGCGGCATCCCGATACGCGGTACATGATCGTGATGCCGATGGCGATCCCTCGCTACCGCTTTGATGGGGTTCTGCTGAACCAGCGTGGGTTGAACATGCGGCGTGCGCTTCAGGCCCATGGCAATCGCGTGTTCACCCAAGTGAGCTTCTATCTGCCCGTTTGACCCTCCGCGGCGCCGGCAGGCGCTGAATGGATCAGTTGTGCTTGCCGGATCGATCACGACCCCCTGTGGCCGGAAGGCCCCAACTGAGATCTGCGGTTTCTACCGTTCGCCTCACACTTTGAGCGCCCTGCGTGTCCTGGATTGGAACGGCCTGGCTGGTGCCCCTCTATCCCCTGGTGGGATCGGCCTTCAGCCTGCTGTGGTCGCCCGGGTTGATCAAGCGCAGCGGCCCCCGGCCGGCGGGCTACATCAACCTGCTGATGGTGGCGGTGGCCTTCGCCCACAGCCTGCTGGCCCTGCTCAGTCTCCATAACAACTCGGCGGCCGGCGCTTCGGCGATCTATGCCCCGCCCACCTTCGGGTGGACCTGGATCAACACCGCCGGCCTGCGCATCGGCTTTGACGGCCTGGTGAGCGAGCCCGCCCTGATCGCCATGACGGTGATCACCGGCCTGCATGTGCTGGTGCAGATCTATTCGATCGGCTACCTGGAGATGGACTGGGGCTGGCCCCGCTTCTTCGGCGGGCTGAGTTTCTTTGAGGCGGGCCTCTGCGGCCTGGTGCTCACCGATTCCGTGTTCTTCAGCTATGTGCTGCTGGAGCTGCTCACCGTGGGCACCTACGTGATCGTGGGCACCTGGTACAACCAATCGCTGGTGGTGAAGGGTGCACGCGATGCCTTCCTCACCAAGCGCATCGGCGACATCGTGCTGCTGGCCGGGGTGATCGCCCTGTTGCCCCTCACCGGCACCTGGAATTTCCATGGCCTGCAGGGCTGGGCCGCCGACCTCACGAACAACGGCCAACCCCTGCCCGCCGGCTTCCAGCTGATCCTGCTGGCCCTAATCGCTGGCCCCATGGGCAAGTGCGCCCAGATCCCCCTGCACCTGTGGCTGGATGAGGCGATGGAGAGCCCGCTGCCCTCCACGGTGCTGCGCAATTCCGTGGTGGTGCTGGGCGGCGCCTGGGTGCTGCTGCGGCTCGAGCCCCTGATTGAACTGAGCCCCCTGGTGCAGGGGGTGCTGGTGGTGGTGGGCGGTACCACCGCCCTGGTGGCGGCGCTGATTGCCCTCGGGCAGATCGATGTGAAGCGGGCGATGAGCTTCCTGGTGAGCAGCTGGCTGGGGCTGCTGTTTGTGGCGGTGGGCCTGGGGGGCATCGAGGTGGCCGATCACCTGCTGCTCGTCTACCCCCTGCCCATGGGCCTGATGCTGATGGCCGTGGGGGCGATCGTGATCAGCAATGTCTCGCAGGATCTCACCCAGCTGGGGGGCCTGTGGAGCCGCCGGCCCCTGATCGGCATGGCCTTCCTGGCGGGGGCCTTCGGCCTGATGGCGTTGCCCCCGTTCGGCGGTTTCGCCGCCCTGCGCGAGCTGCTGGAGCTGGCCATGGCCAGCAAGGCTCCCGTGCTGCTGGGTGGGTTGGTGCTGGTCACCAACACCCTGCTGTGCGCCTCGATGATGCGGGTGTTCGGCCTGATCTGGGGCGGCGTGCCCAAGCCGTTCACGGTGCGCTCCCCCGAGGTGCTGTGGCTGATGGTGCTGCCCACGCTGCTGCTGATGGGCCTGGTGCTGCACATCCCGCAGCTGCTGCTGCACCTGGGGGTGTATCAGCTGAGCCCCCTGCCGGGCTGGGGGCCGCTGGGCTGGCCCCTGGTGGTGTCCACCCTGCTCGGCGCCGGCAGCTCGCTGTGGTTTTACCTGCGCCCCCACCCGCTGGCGGAACTGCCCGCTGGCCTGGGGGGTATCCAGCATTGGCTGGCGGAAGACATGCACACCGAGGCCTTTTATCACCGCACCGTGGTGGCGCTGGTGGTGGGCCTGGCCCGCTTCAGCGCCTGGAGTGACAAGGCCTTGGTGGATGGCTTCAGCAGTGGCACCGGTGGTGCCGCCATGGCCAGCGCCCGTCAGCTCAGCCTCACCACCAGCGGCAATTCCCAGGCCTATGCCCTCTCACTGGTGCTCGGCGTGCTGGTGATGTCGGCCTGGCTGCTGGCCCGTTGATCCGGAGGACCCCATGACGCTTCTGTTGCTGTTGTTGATTCCTGTGCTGGCGGCCTGCGGGCTGCAGCTGTTGCCGGCGGCGAGCCCGTGGGTGCGCCGCACGGCCCTGGCCGCAAGCCTGACCCAACTGGTCACCGGGGTGCTGGCCTGGCGTCTGCCCCCCCCTGATGTGTCGCTGAGCTGGCTGCCGAAGCTGGGGCTGCGGCTGGATCTGGGGCTCGATGGCCTCAGCCTGCCGCTGGTGCTGCTGGCGGCCCTGATCACCGCCATGGCCGTCCTGGCCACCCCGCTCGAGCAGCAGCGGGCCCGGCTGTTCTATGGCTTGTTGCTGGCCACCAACGTGGGGTTGATGGGGGCATTCCTGGCCCGCAATGCCCTGCTGTTTGTGCTGGCCTACGAGCTGATCCTGATCCCCACCACCCTGCTGGTGGCCATCTGGGGCGGCGAGCGCCGGGCCGGAGCGGCCATTCGTTTTCTGGTTTATGGGGCCGTGTCGGGCATCGCGCTGCTCACCGCGGTGCTGGCCTTCGGCTGGCTCAACCCCGGCGGGCTGGATTTCAGCTTCGCGGCCCTGGCCAGCCACCAGATCGCGCCGGATCAGCAGCGCATCCTGTTGGCGCTGGTGCTGCTGGCGTTCGGCCTGAAACTGCCGATGGTGCCGCTGCACGGTTGGCAGCCCCTCACCTACAGCCAAGCCCCCACGCCGGTGGCGATGCTGCTGAGCGGTGCGGTGTCGAAGCTCGGGGCCTACGGCCTGCTGCGCTTTGGCATCGGCTTCCTGCCCGACGCCTGGAGTGATTGGTCAGCCTGGATTGCCGCCATTGGTGCGGTGAGTGCCATCTATGGCGCCCTCAATGCGATCGCCCAACTCGACATGCGCCGCTTGGTGGCCTACAGCTCCCTGGGGCACATGGGCTTCCTGCTGCTGGCCCTGGCCGCCGCCACACCCCTGAGCCTGCAGGGGGTGATGGCCCAGATCCTGGCCCATGGCCTGATCATCGCCCTGCTGTTCTGCCTGGTGGGCCTGGTGGAAACCAAAACCGGCACCGCGCAGATTCCGGAGCTGTCTGGCCTGCTCAATGCGCAGCGGGGGTTGCCGTTCACCATGGGCTTGATGCTGCTGGCCCTGATGGCGGCAGCCGGGGTGCCGGGCCAGGCCGGCTTCGTCGCCGAGTTGCTGGTGTTTGAGGGCAGCTGGGTGGCCTATCCCATCCCCACCCTGGTGTGTTTGATCAGCTCCGGCTTCACGGCCGTCTACGCGGTGCGACTGTTCAACCGCGTGGGCTTTGGCCGCCTCGACAACGCCAAGGCCAACTGGGTGAGCACCAGCTGGATGGAGCGTGCTCCGGCCCTGGTGCTCACCGCCCTGGTGGTGGCGGCTGGCATCTGGCCCACCTTGCTCACCGGGCTCAGTGAAGGTGCCACCGCCCCCTTGGCCCTGCGCTCCAGCGAGGCGGTCACCGTGATTGCCTCCGCCGCCCCCCTGTCTCCGTCGCAGCTCTCCGCATGACCGCCAGCATTGCCCCGGAGCGCACCAAGGCTCCCCTGATCCCCCCCTCCACGCACCGCTATGCCGAGGTGATCCATCGGCTGGAGGCCGGCGGCTCGATGCTGCCTGACACCCCGGAAAACCTCCAACAGATCATCGGCATCTACAAGGCCTACGCCGTGCCGATGGATTTCTATTGGCGCGATCTGCTCTACATCGCCGAGCGGGTGTTCCTCAACCCGCTGCCGGCGTTCAAGTACTTCATCTCCAAGCAGTACCTGGACCTGCCCAATAGCTACGCCGGTGAGCAGTCGAAGCTGCGCATCTGGCGCGGTGGGGAGAAGGCCCATCCGGAACTGGTGGAGTTCATGGAGCGGGGTGAGGCCGGCCGGATGCCCAAGTTGCTCCATCACCTCTGGCATGACCGGGTGAACATGGAGTTCGCCGAGGCCTGCATGCAGGCGATGCTTTGGCATCAGGGCATGGGCGGCCGCTTCAACGACTACCTCGACAGCGACGCCTACCGGGCCAACGCCGATCGGGCCATCAAGGCCTACTTCAAGGGCAACCCCCTGATGCTGGGGCTGTACAAGCTGTTCCCGGAGATGTTCCTGGAGCAGGTTCGCCAGCTCTCCTACACCGCCAACCTCGGCCTGTTCTGGGAGGTGATGGCGCCGGTGTTCTTCGAGATGAGCGACATCTACGACGAAGGCGGCTTCAAGGGGGTGCCCGATGCGATGGAGTTCCTCGTGAACGGGATCTTCGCCGTGGCCGGTCGCCCCATCTACCACCATGTGTATATCGGCGACGAATGCCTCGAGATCATCCCCAAGAGCGAAGGCTTCACCTGGCTCTATGAGGCGGCGCTCCCCTATGTGGAGGCGGTGTTCTACCGCACCTCACCCTTCCGCGGCACCAAGAGCTACAACGCCCAGGCCCACCAGGTGCCCGACAACCAGGCCGATTTCCACTACGGCATTCTCTATGCCGACGTGTATCCGGTGGGCTCGGCGGGCATTCCTCCCACCCTGCTGATGCAGGACATGTTGCATTTCCTGCCCCCCTATCTCAAGGAGATCTACCGCGAGCATCGCCGCGGCGAAGAGGATGAGCTGGTGCAGCTGGGGATCACCTTCCAGCGCTCGATGTACAACGTGACCTCGGCGGTGATCCAGGCCCTGCGTTGCGCCCTGCTCTATCCGCTTGACGACACCGACCCGGAGCATCTGATGGCCAACCGTCGCTTCTTTGAAGCCCAGATGGATCGCTTTCTGCGCCCGGAAGCGCGCCTCTCCGACATCCAGACCCAGGACTACCGCTAAGAGCTCAGCCCATGGCCACCATTCTTGAAACCGCCGTCTCGGCTGGATTGTTCAACACCCTGCTGGCGGCCGTCGATGCCGGCGGTCTGCGGGGTGCCCTGGAGGGCCCCGGCCCGTTCACGGTGTTTGCCCCGGTGGACGATGCCTTTGCGGCCCTGCCCCCCGGCACGGTGCAAACCCTGGTGGACAACCCGCCGCAGCTGGCGCGGATCCTCAAATATCACGTGCTCGCCGGCGCCCATTCACGGGCCGAGTTGGTGGCGCAGCCGGAATGGGAGAGCCTGGAGGGGGCGCCCATTCCGATCCGCCGCGCCGAGCCGTTTGAGGTGAAGAACGCCACGGTGGTCAGCGCCGACATCGTCTGCGACAACGGCGTGGTGCACGTGATTGATCGCGTGATCCTGCCGGGTTAATTCACCCGACCCACGCCATCAGGCGGCCCGTTGATTCTTGTCGTCGAGGTAGTGATCCCAGCTGGCGCGGGTCTCTCCTTTCCCGCTCAAGCGCCGCATGCGATGGGCCCGCTGGCGCTCCAGGTTGCGGTAGTGCTCAATGGAGCGTTGTTTGGTGCGCGAGTCATCAAACAGGATCGCCGTGGCCAGGGCCACGGAGGTGCCAATGATGCCGATGGCCAGAAACAGGGCGAAGGTATCGGGCATGGCGGACTCTCCTGTGCTTGAGGGGGTTTTACCGGATGGCTAGCCCCCGTCAAGGGAAACGTTGCCAAGACAAACTGGGTGGTGTTCTTGTGAGATTCCACGGCATGAAACGGTGGTTGCTGTTGATGCTGTGGATGGCCAGCGGATCCGCTGCGTGGGCGCAGAACTCCGGGGCCATCGATCCCCATCAGCACCATCGCGATCGCCCCCTGCAACACCAGCAGGGATGTCTCTCCCCGGCAGCGCTACCGGCGCACAGCGGCCACTCCCATGACGTGGGCCCTGCGGGGCGCACCTACGACCTGCGCTGGCTCGACGCAATGGTGCAGCACCTCATCGGTGCCTTGCGCATGGGTGAGTTTGTGTTCGACATTGGCTAGCCCGGGGTGGGGCTCTGGCTAAGCGCATCTGGAGCGATCAGTCTTAGGAGGTCCGGGCCATGGGACAGTGGCGCAAGGCCTGGTATCCCGAGGCTCCGGTGTATCCGGTGGCGCTGCGCCCTGGGGGTGATCCGAACAGCTTGCGGGATTTGCAACGCCTGGACTCTGCGCAGGTGGCTGCCATGCAGATGCTGGGAGACGCCCCCAGCACCAGCAACAGGGTTGTGTGGTTTCTAGAGGGGATGCTGCATCACCATGACGCGTCAAATAACCCTCACCCAGCGCAAGGAGATTCGTGAGTTGAGGCGCATGCTGCAGCAGGAGGGCCGTAGCCGTCCGGAGTACTACCGCTACGCCCACCTGTTTGCGCTCTAGTCCAGGCTGATCTCAGTAGCACTCGGTGGAGTAGGTGCGCCAGTTCTGCCGATCGCTGCGGCGGCTGAAGCGGATGATCGTGCGTTCCCGGGCATCCAGGGGCGTTCCTTGCTGGTGCTCCTCCACCATCTCCAGGGCTGGTGTTGGTGTTGGTGGTTCGAGGGCCGGCTGCGGGCGGTTGGGGTTCATCGCCATCAGGCCCCTAGCAGGCTGTAGCCCTGCTCGCTGTGCACCTCGTCGGGGGTCCAGCCATGCAGGATCAGATGGGTGCTGAAGCGCCGGGCTTCGAGGGCATTGGGCAGTTGGCGCTGCTCCACCACCTGAAGCGATTGGCCCTGCTCGCACACCTCATGGCAGGCGGCATAGCCATCGGCCTGGCTTGCGGCGTAGATCACCCAATGGCCGCGGTAGGGGGCGCCGTGATCGCTGAAGCGCAGCAGGCGGGGATTGCTGAAGGCGGTGCCCATGACAGGTGGAAGGGATCCGCCGCAAGGCTCTGCGGCGGACATCTCTTGCCGCGTCTCAGATGCGACAAAGATACGCTTCTTATTGCTGGTGTCCCGGGCGGTGAGGGCTAATCGAGTTGCTGCAGGGCTGTGCCCAGGGCCGCGTAGCACCGCTCCAGTTGGCTGTCGCTGATGCGCAGCGGCGGTAGCAGGTACACCACGTTGCCCAGGGGCCTCAGGAACACCCCTTGCTCCAGGCACAGCCGCTGGATCTTGCGCCCCACCGGATTGAGGTAGCTGGTGGCGCCGGCCTCCAGCTCGAAGGCCGCCATGGTGCCCAGGCAACGCACCTGTTTCACCCGAGGGTGGTTGCTGAGCTGCTCCAGGGCCGGGCGGTGACGCGCCTCGAACTGCTGATAGCGCTCCGGGTTGTGCTGCAGCAGATCGAGGCTGGCCAGAGCCGCGGCACAGCCCAGCGGATTGGCGGGGAAGCTGTGGCCGTGGAAGAAGGTGTGGGCAGGGGTGTCGCTGATGAAGCCCTGGTAGAGCCGTTCGCTGGCCATCGTCACCCCCATGGGCAGGAAGCCGCCGGTGAGCCCCTTGGAG
>Ga0310099_100192_pt1 | contig 11362 bp, 10 predicted proteins | sample LakMicMISRFREDD7_FD_194449 | JGI IMG/M metagenome (GOLD analysis project Ga0310099, IMG submission 194449) | Enriched freshwater cyanobacterial communities from Lake Michigan, Michigan, United States - MI23.SRF.RED.D7 | ecosystem: Environmental > Aquatic > Freshwater > Lake | place: USA: Michigan... | reverse complement strand
TGAATTGGAAAAGCAATTGCATGGGCGTGTTATTGGTCAAACTGAGGCTGTTTCTGCTGTTGCTGATGCAATTCAACGCTCTAGGGCTGGGTTATCGGATCCGAATCGGCCCATAGCTAGCTTTCTATTTCTTGGACCAACCGGTGTTGGTAAAACCGAATTAAGTAAAGCGCTAGCGGCTGAATTATTTGATAGTGAAAATGCCTTAGTGCGAATTGATATGAGCGAATATATGGAAAAGCATGCTGTTTCAAGGTTGATTGGAGCGCCCCCTGGCTACGTTGGTTTTGAGGAGGGGGGGCAACTCACGGAAGCGGTAAGAAGGAGGCCCTATGCTGTTATTTTATTTGACGAAATAGAAAAAGCACATCCGGATGTGTTCAATGTAATGCTGCAAATTCTTGATGATGGCAGGGTTACTGATAGCCAGGGTCGCACGGTGGATTTCACAAATACAGTTCTAATCCTCACCAGTAATATTGGTAGCCAATCAATATTAGAATTGGCTGGAGATGATGGCCGCCATGATGAAATGGAGCGAAGGGTAAATGAAGCCCTGAGAAGCCACTTCAGGCCAGAATTCCTAAACAGGCTAGATGAAACAATCATATTTCATAGTTTACGGGCTGATGAACTACGCCAAATTGTTGGATTGCAAGTGCAAAGGCTAGCAAATCGTTTAGCAACCCGCAAAATCAATTTAAATGCTGAAAGTAGTGCCTTAGATTGGCTTGCAACCACTGGCTACGACCCAGTTTATGGGGCCAGGCCACTTAAGCGTGCAATCCAAAGGGAATTGGAAACACCAATAGCCAAGGCTATCCTTTCCGGCAGCTATACAGCTGGGAGCACAGTATCGGTTACTGCGTCAAACGATGGCTTGGTATTTAATTAAATCTCCTATTCAAGGGCAAATTTGATTTATTTGCTTAGCTAAATTTACATCTAAATCAGATATACCACCTAGATCATGGCACACTAATTCAATGCTTACTTTATTCCAGCTATTACTCCAATCTGGGTGATGGCCCAGCTGTTCAGCTGCCATGGCAACCCTCACCATGAAAGCAAAGGCCTCAGAAAAATTATTGAAGCGCCATGTGCGTTTGATCTTTCCATCTTGCACTTGCCAGCCAGGCAAAATACTTGGCAATTCTTTTAGCTCTGATTCGTTTAATAAACGGGTCATAGAATTCAGGTGATGCGATTGAAATCAAACCTAACCTTTAATCCGCCTGGCTAGAGCCCTGGCTAAACCATCGCGGCTAGCGATTCCTTGCAACTGCGTTACGGCTAAACCCTCCGGCGGCAAACCCTGCGGTAGCTGAGCAGATAAACCTTCCTCAACCATAAATACCGGTAATTGCCTGAGACCATTGGGACGCAATTGATCTTCCAATCTACTTAAATCTGCAGATGATGGCAGCCAAACCAATTCACTGCGTAAGCAATCCTGTAAAAAAGAAACTGATCGCTTGGAATTAAGTACCTGTTGCAAATCAGCAAGGGTAATTAAACCTTTCACCCATCCCGCCTGCTCCACCAACAAACAGTGGCCATGGGCATCAAGTAACATCGCCAATGCCGTAGACGGTGCTAGATCAGCGGGCAAAACCAATGGCGCCTCAGGTTCTAGGGCATCAGCCACTAATAACTGTTGCAATTGGCCGCGCCTTTCCTCCTCCACCGGATCAGGGCCCAATAAGCCTGGATCACTTAAACCCTGCCATCGCTCCACCAACAGGGCACTCAAGCCAGTAGCTGCCATCAATGGCAACACAATTCGAATGTCGCGGGTTAATTCAAATAACAACAGCAAGGCCGTTAGCGGTGCCCTAGCAGCACCGGCAAGCACTGCCGCCATACCCACCATGGCGTAGGCAGGCGCCTCAGCTACCGGTAAGCCAAAACCACCATCGCCCAATAATTGCCCATAAAAACTACCTAAAACAGCACCTAAAAATAGAGAAGGTGCAAAACCACCACCAATAAATCCGGTGGCATTACTAACACCTGTGGCAACTAATTTAACTATTAATAGGGCCAGCAGTGTTAACAGGCTGATGCCACCGCCAGAGCCGAGAAGTGATTCAACAGTGTCGTAACCAACACCTAGCACCTGTGGAAAACCAAGGGCTAATAAACCAACAGCAAGGCCCCCAACAGCTGTTATCAACCAAGGGGGAATTAATTCTAATTTCGCTTGAACAGCTTCACTGCGCCCAAGGGCAAGTAGGCGCACCAGGGCCCATGCCACAAAACTGGCAAGTAATCCCAAACCTAAATAAAGGGGCAATTCCAAGGGGGAACGCACTTCATAGGCCGGCAGGCGAAAGATTGGGTCATCTCCCAAACCCAACTGAATAACCAGGGTGGAACTAACAGCAGCCACCAGCACTGCCCGCAGGCTTGGCCTGCCTGGGATAGTGCTGTAGGCCCCTTCAAAAGCAAAAAACACCCCGGCAATAGGTGCCCTGAAGCCAGCGGCTAAACCAGCGGCAACGCCAGCACCCACAAGGGCTTTAAGTGCATCCGGGGTAAGACCTGCTCTCCTGCCAAGCCAAAGGCCAATATTACCGCCACTTTCAACACTTGGCCCCTCGGGGCCAAGGGATGCGCCACTGCCAAGGCTGATCGAAGCACCAATTAAACGGGCAAAAGGTAGGCGTGGCTCCGCTTGCAAGCGACCATCAGCCATCGCCATCAAACTGGGCAAACTGGGGCCCAAATCTTTGCTTAGCAACCGCAGTAACCCCACCAACAATCCGCCGAGCACGGGTCCTAGAACCACAGGCCAACTGCTCAACCATGGCGGCGGCATTGGCACCGGCGGCAACACAGGTTCAGGCGGCAGCACAGGTGGTGGCGATAGAACTCCCAAGCCACCTAGGCCTATTTGTAATAAAGACTGCAATGGCGTTGCAGCCGCTGGCGGTGGCGGCGGCGGCAGCACCTCCGGCACTAATGGATGGGGGCCAACCGCATCCATCACGAAGGCAACAAATGGGCCGTAGATCAGATTATTAATAAAGCCAAGTAGATAATGAAAACCAACAATTGCCAAGCCGGTAAGTAAGCCAACTAGGGCTGCCCACGCCAGTAAACCCCACTGAAATGGAGCGGCAGTGGCTTCAGCTTTGGGGTCTAACATCTGCAAATATCTGTTGGAGAATCTCCCCTGCCCCTTGGCTGCGTAATTTTTCGGCCAGGGCAATTCCTATCGCTTCAGGATCAGCCAGGCTGCCTTGCACTTGATCACGTATCAAACGCTTTCCATCAAGGCTCGCCACCATACCTGTGAGCACTAAATTATCGGCAGAATCAAAGCTGCTATTAACGCCAATTGGCACCTGGCAACCGCCCTCAAGGCTGCGCAAAAAAGACCGTTCTGCTAAACAACGCAATGCCGTTGGGCGATGCTCTAACACTTTGATTAATGCCAACACTCCAGGATCAGCTTCCCTGCATTCAATTCCCAATGCACCTTGACCAACAGCATGGAGTGAAATACTTGGATCGATCAACTCGTGGATACGATCTGCAAGTCCTAAGCGGCCTAGGCCCGCGGCCGCTAATATCAAACAGTCATAATCGCCAGAATCAAGCTTCTCTAACCTAGTTATTACATTACCTCGTACATCCTTAAAAACAAGATGGGGATAGTGGTAGCGCAGTTGCGCTAAACGCCGTAGGGAACTAGTGCCAACAATTGATCCTTCAGGCAAGCTGGCAAGCGATTTATCGAGGTGGCGGGAATGAACCACCAGGGCATCCGCTGGATCCTCCCTTTCGGTAACACAGCCCAGCATCAAACCAGCGGGCAGATTGGTTGGTAAATCCTTGAGGCTATGCACTGCAATATCTGCATGATTAACCAACATCTGCGCTTCTAATTCCTTAGTAAATAAACCCTTATCACCAATTTTTGCCAATGCCACATCAAGGATTTTGTCCCCTTGGGTGGCCATTGCCTCGATGCTGATTTCAAGGCCGGGATGGGCCCGCAGCAATTCAGCCTGCACCCACTCGGTTTGCACCATCGCCAATTGGCTGCGGCGGGAAGCGATTCGAAGGGTGGAGATGGTCATCAGTGCGTTGGGTTGTCCGGTAACCGGCCAAAAACAGCCATTTAGCCTACGTAGTCGTCCCCTAATAATGGGATCAGATGAAGAAATCCAGCGGCAGGGGCCCCCAGGTGTCTTCAGCAGCAGGATTAGAGGGGCATTGGCCGCTGATTAACAAGCCCTCCCCCAGGCCAGCCTCATGGCGAAGCGTTACGGTTCCGGTGCGTTGATTGGCCTTTAAAAACACAGTCCCATCTGGTAGTTCGTGTTGATCAAGCAATTGCATCGCTTGCCAGCCAAGGCTGGCTTCCATGGCACGCAAACTAGCCAAGGCTTGATCTGCGCCGGGGGCCATAACCCCCACCGTGAACCAATCGCAAGCGGAAATTCGCTGCTTGAGATCTTCTGCGAGCTGTTGTTTCTGCTGGGCTGTTAAATCAGGGGCAGATCTCAAACCCTTTAAATCTTCAAGAATCACTTAATACACCTTGTTTGAATTATTTAATATATTCTTTGAGGATGCCATTGCGATTTGGATGGCGCAATTTGCGTAGGGCTTTAGCTTCAATTTGACGAATTCTTTCACGTGTAACATCAAAAATTTGACCAATTTCTTCCAAGGTTTTCATCCTTCCATCATCTAAGCCGTAGCGTAAACGCAATACATCGCGCTCCCGTGGGCTGAGGGTAGCAAGCACGCCCTCAAGATCTTCCCTTAACAGATTTTTTGCAACATCTTGATCGGGATTCTCGATATCTGCTTCGATGAAATCACCCAAGCGGGAGTCTTCCTCTTTGCCAATTGGTGTTTCTAGGGAAATCGGCAATTGGGCTGATTTAGCGATAAAACGTAATTTTTCGATGGTCATTTCCATCGATTCTGCAATCTCTTCCTCCGTTGGCTTGCGTCCAAATTCCTGGCTTAGAATTTTAGTAGTTTTTTTAATCCGCGAGATTGTTTCATATAAATGCACTGGCAAACGAATGGTTCTGCTTTGATCTGCAATCGCGCGGGTGATTGCTTGACGAATCCACCATGTTGCATAGGTGGAGAATTTATAACCCTTCTCATGGTCGAACTTTTCAGCTGCCCTGATCAAACCAAGGCTGCCTTCCTGGATTAAATCCTGGAAGGAGAGGCCACGGTTCATATACTTCTTAGCAATCGATACAACAAGGCGCAAATTAGATTGCACCATTTTTTCCTTTGCTCGCCTGCCAAGCATCAACCGACGCCTGAACTTAATCAATGGCATTTCAACTAAGGCTGCCCATTCCTTGTTATCTGGATAGTGACCGTTATCTTCTTCAAACTGGGTGGCAAGTTCTTCTAATTGCAATAAATCAGCAATTTTACGTGCTAATTCGATTTCTTCATCCGCCCTTAGCAAACGAATCCGGCCTATTTCCTGCAAATAAACCCTGATTGAATCCTCAGTGTAAACACCTTTAGGGCCAATTTTGATGCTAGGGGTTTTAATAGCGCCCTTGCCATCTTTAAGATCTGAGGAAAGGGCATCTGCCACCTCCTGCAATTCTTCGGCGCTCACCTCAACGGTGAACTCCTCATCAGCAACGGGATCTGCTGCTGATTTGGCTGATTTCTTTGGTTTTGGCTCAGCTGTTTTTGCAACTGTTTTTGGAGCTGTTTTTGAGGTGGTTTTTGTTGTTGCTTTAGGAGTAGCTGCTTTAGTTGTAACAGCTTTGGCTGTGGTTGTTTTTTTGCTGGCAGCCTTTTTTGTAACGGCCTTTGTGGCTGTTGCTTTTGGAGTTGTTGCTTTTGCGGCTGCGGTTTTTGGCTTAGCAGGAGCTTTGGTTTTAGCTGCTGCTTTTTTTGCCACCACGGGCAATTCAGCCGTTTTGGCTGTAGCCAAAGTGGGCTCGATTTCTGCCACTTCGGGCACAGATTCAGTCACAGCAGTAGCAGTCATGCGATCGGGATGCAACAGGGGGAAGCAAGCAAATAAAGGCTTCAGCCAGAAACAATCGGGCAGGGGCCAAATATTTTTTGAAAATAGTTTTCAGCAAGATCTTTCGCCAAGCATTGCTGGCGAAATGGTTTGGCAGGGTTGTCAGGGGTGATCGCAGACCCGAAGCAAGCTTCCCAAGGTCTACCCGCTGGCCGGAACTCTGCCGTGTTCCGGGAGCTGCTTAGCAGCCCAACCCTCATATCTTAAGAAAAGATCAGAGGATCGGCAAGTAATCAATAAGTGGGTTTGGATAACGGGTTGGGCTCCCCAACGAGCGGGCATTAAGTGGGCGGGCTAGGAACAGCTGTAAATGTGTGGGTTGAAGCGGGCCGGGAAGGGCTGCTGCTCACCTACGGCCATGGCGATTGCCCCGCCCTGCAAAAGGGGGATCTGGTGAGGGTGAAACTGCGGGGCAGGCTTCATAACGGTTTGGTTTGTTCAGTTAATGCCGAAACCCCTGAAGGGTTAGCACTGGAGCCAGTGCTTGAAAGGCTTGAAAGCGCAGCCATAAACGAACGCTGGCAGGATTTGCTCGTGGCAGTTGCAGCCCAGTGCCACACCGCCCAATTCCAGGTGCTTAAAACTGCTTTACCGAATGGCTGGCTAGGTAAAAAGCAGCAGGCAGCTGGCCTTGCTTGTAAGCAGTTGGTGGCCTCAGCCATCCCCGGGGCGGCCCCAGCATGCCTCACCAAAAAGCAACAGGGCCTTCTTGAGCAATTGCAGCTAACAGGTTCTCAGCCGGCAAAAGAACTGATTGCAGCTGGCTTTGGTAGGTCGTTATTGAAGGCCCTTGAACGCAAAGGTTTAGTTCAACTCAAGAGCGAACTTCAGCCCCCAAAGGGTTGGCCAAGCAGCTCTAGCCCCAGCCTTGAGATTCCACCAGAGCTAAATCCGGATCAAGCAGCGGTATTAGAGCGGCTTAAGCAGCAAAGCAATCAACGCCAATGGCTGCTTTGGGGAGTAACCGGATCAGGTAAAACCGAGATCTACCTGCGCTGCTGTGCACCAGAACTAGCTGCTGGCAAAAGTGTTTTGCTCCTCACCCCTGAAATAGGACTCATACCCCAACTTTTAGAGCGCTGCCGCCGCCGCTTTGCTGGCGCTGTGGTGGCCTATCACTCAGGCCTAAGCGAAGGCGAACGACTTGCCGCCTGGCGCCATTGCCGTTCCGGCAGCCCCTGCATTGTGGTGGGAACCCGTTCCGCAATTTTTTTACCGCTACCAAAGCTTGGTTTAATCGTGCTGGATGAGGAGCACGACAGTTCATACAAACAAGAAGCACCAATGCCCTGTTATCACGCCAGGGATGTTGCTCGGCTCAGGCAGGAAAAGGAGGGTTGTTTAATCCTTCTGGGCAGTGCCACCCCTTGCCTGGAAACCTGGCTTGCCTGCCAAGGTGCCAAGGCCAGCATTGGCCTATTGCGTTTGCCGCAACGCATTGCCGCCAGGCCATTGCCGCCGGTGCGGGTGGTGGATATGCGGCTTGAGCTGGCAGAGGGCCATCGACGCCTGCTCAGCAGACCACTTTTGGATCGACTCAGCGGCCTAGCCGATCGCGGCCAACAGGCTGTGGTGTTAGTACCCCGGCGGGGTTACAACACTTTTTTGAGCTGTAGGAGTTGCGGGGAAGCGGTGAGCTGTCCCCATTGCGATGTTTCACTCACGGTGCATCGCAACAGCAATGGCCAAAGCTGGTTGCGCTGCCATTGGTGCGACCACCGGGAAGAGCTGGCAAGCCGCTGTGGGAACTGCGGTTCTACCGCTTTTAAGCCGTTTGGAGCCGGCACCCAAAAAGTATTGGAGCAGCTAGAGCAAGAGCTAGAAGGTATGCGTCTATTGCGTTTTGACCGAGATAGCACCCGGGGAAGGGATGGCCACAAACAATTATTGGATCGTTTTGCCGCTGGAGAAGCCGACGTTTTAGTTGGTACCCAAATGCTTGCTAAGGGCATGGATCTGCCAAAGGTAACTCTGGCGGTGGTTTTAGCTGCCGATGGCCTTTTGCATCGCCCCGACCTACGGGCAGCGGAACAAAGCTTGCAATTACTACTTCAACTGGCAGGCAGAGCGGGCCGGGGGGAACAACCAGGGGAAGTTCTAGTTCAAACCTACGATCCAGATCATCGCGTTATTAAGCATCTTTTGGCGGGTAGCTATGAACAATTTTTGGAGGAGGAGGTTGCCCTAAGGCGCTCGGCCGGGTTGGTGCCCTTCAGCCGCGCCTGTTTACTGCGCTTTGCAGGCACGCACGCAAGCATCACAGCCAGTGCAGCAACCACCCTGCTGAACCATGTATCGAAGCAATTAAAAGCTGCCGATTGGCTGGCCATCGGGCCTGCCCCGGCACCAAGGGCAAAGGTAGCTGGCCTTAACCGCTGGCAACTCCTGCTTCAAGGCCCATCTAGCAGCGCTATTCCGCTACCAACTGAGCAAGAGTTACGCCAATTGCTGCCTAAAGGGGTGCATCTGGCGATCGATCCAGATCCGTTGGAGCTTTAAGCAATCTCTGTTGGAGCAACAAGCTAGTTGAAAGCAAAAATGCTGTTGCCAATGCGCCTAAGCCCAGGCCACTCCATCGCCAGCAGGAAAATTCGAATCGATTTAATTGGCCTGGCAATAGTTGCCAATCCAAACCATTTGCACCCTCTGCCTCCGGCATTAGGGGTTCTGCCAGTTCAACAGCCCTAGGGGCCAGGGGCCTGAAATGCAAGTGCATAAATAAGCCGGGCACAGGATCAAGCGCTCTCAGATCCCAGCTCAATTGCATCTGCTGCTGAACTCCCAGAAGCCAGTTGCGCTCACGCCAGTTGATTTCCGGCTCCTGCACTTCAATGCCATAGCGCTGCTCAAAGCGTTGCAACTCAACCCCAATTAGTGGTGTTAATTGCTCGAGGGTTAAAACCCCACTGCGGCTGGCTGGTTGCCCCTGCAATTGCTGCTGAAATTCAAGCCTGCCTGGCCCATGGAATTCAATGCTGCTATCAACCCTCATGCAACCTGCTAGCAGCAGGGTGAGGCATAGCAAAAACAGGCCAGCGAATAGGGCAAAGCCAATGGGAGCCTTTGTTTTACCAACCGGTGGTGCAGGTTTAGGCAGTTCTTTTTTTGCCCTGCCACGGCTTGCCGCGCCGCGGGCTAAGCCCTCAAGGGGAGGGCTATCACCCAGGTGGGGCAATTCGATGCTCCATTCCTTAGGGCGTTGCAAAACGGGCGCTTCGATAATTGCTAAAACCGCCTGGGCCTGGCGGCGTTGCTCGCTACCACCAACCAGGATCACCTCACGGCAACAGGAAACAGCACTGGCTTGATCATTCAAACCTTGATATGCGGTAGCCAGCCACAGCCGCAATTCAGCTCCCTTGGCGTTGGATGCAGGTAGTTCAGTTCGCAGCGGCTCGAGCAAGCTCACCACCTTGCGATATTCACCACAATCAAGGGCTCGCCGCGCTTCTGGGTGCATCTGGCCTAACCCGAACTGCTTCCCACCACCATGGTGCCAATGCCCGCCTTGGTGAACACTTCGAGCAAAAGCGCGTGGGGCACCCGGCCATCAACGATATGGGCTGCCTTAACCCCTTGGGCTAGGGCGCGAATGCAGCATTCGGTTTTTGGAACCATGCCACCGGCCACAACCCCGCTGGCGATCAATTCCCTCGCTTGAGAAAGGGTGCTGTGGCGAATCAATGAACCTGGATCGGCCCGATCCCGCAAAATCCCTGGTGTGTCGGTGAGGAGCACAAGCTTTTCGGCATCCAAAGCAGCCGCCAACTCACCTGCAACCGTATCGGCATTGATGTTGTAAGACTGCCCTTCAGCGTTTGGAGCAACACTGGAAATCACTGGTATGTAACCCAAATCCAAAAGCGGAATAATCACGGCCGGATTAACCCGTGCCACATCGCCAACAAGCCCCAATGAGCCGTCCCCATGGGTACGTGCCTGCACAAGGCCGCCATCGGCGCCACTAAAGCCAACGGCATTGCCGCCCACATGATTTAGGCCGTTAACAATTTGCTTATTTACTCGCCCTACCAAAACCATTTCCACCACGTCCATGGTGGCGGGATCGGTAACCCTTAAACCCTCCTGAAAAACCGCCTCAATCGCCAAACGCTTTAGCCATTGATTGATCTCGGGTCCACCACCGTGCACTACAACGGGTCGCACACCAACACTGGCAAGCAGGGCTATATCGCGAAAAACCGCCTCACGCAGATGTTCATCCACCATGGCGGCACCGCCATATTTGATAACCACCCTGCGGCCACTAAAACGCTGGATGAAAGGCAGTGCTTCACTAAGAACCTCCACCCTTAGGGCGTCGTGGGGGGAGATGCTCGGATCTATGGGCATGGCTGTCTAAAACAAATGTTCAGGGCATTGGCACCGTTTTCATCTAGGCAAGCCTCTAAGCCGGGACCAAAAAATCTACCCAAACGATCTTCCAAGGCAAACCAACGGCTTCTATCAACGGCGTTGAGCTGCACTTGCAGGCGCAGGGCATAGCGATCGCCATAGTTGTATTCCTCGATGCTTTCAAGCTGGGGCGGATTATCTTCATCCCACAATTTGAGCGCCTCCAAGGAACTTTCCAGGTGTGCTTTTTGGCCATAACGCCATCGCACCACATCCTTGAGCAATTTGAGTTGACCCTCGGTGGCAGTTTTATCGCGCAGTTCTTGAAATTGGGCAGGGGCCGTTAGGCGCCGCACCGGTGGCAGCTCGGAGGATTTAAGGGCAAGGCCCCCCAAAAATATGGGGATGCCATAGAAAATTGTTGGCAAACTGAGATTGGGCGCGTCGGTGGCGTAGGCAATCGAACCGATAACCGTGAGAACCGAGCCCAACACGGTTAAGAGGGAACCGGGGGAAAGAATGGCTTGCATTCCGCCATCTTCCTCCAAAGGGCTCCAGGATGGGGCTTGATTCAAGCTTTATATGACCAGCAGCTCAGAAGCTCCTGAACAAAGCGATGCTCAAGACCTGATTACAGCTCTTGAGCAAGACCGTGGTTGGTTACTAAGGGAACTTGATGGCGGCAGCTGGCCGGAACTGCGCCTTGATCTAGCGGCATTAGAGAGGGAATTAGGCCAACTGCTGGAGCTAGCAAGCCAAAAAATATCCCCCAATTAAGACGGCTAGAACGGAATTTCATCCTCTGGTAAGTCGACCAGGGGGCCTGTGTTCCAACTGGTTGGTTGCACCGATGGGCTGGCTTTAGATGCTGCCGGCGGTTTATTCGCCACCGTTGCCACAGGCGCTACTGCAGCAACTTGGGGCGTTGCTGGGCTGGCACCCAGCGGGTGGATACGGGCCAAGGTGAATTCA
>Ga0310099_100171_pt1 | contig 11971 bp, 7 predicted proteins | sample LakMicMISRFREDD7_FD_194449 | JGI IMG/M metagenome (GOLD analysis project Ga0310099, IMG submission 194449) | Enriched freshwater cyanobacterial communities from Lake Michigan, Michigan, United States - MI23.SRF.RED.D7 | ecosystem: Environmental > Aquatic > Freshwater > Lake | place: USA: Michigan... | reverse complement strand
GCCGTGGCCCTGGTGGAAGCCGATGGCGACCAGCAAAGCCCCTTCCTGCTGCTAGCCCAGACCCACTGGCACCATGGCGTGATCGGCATCGTTGCCTCGCGCCTGGTGGAGCGCTTCAGCCGGCCCGTGGCCCTGCTCGCCTCCGAGGGGGATGGGCGCCTGCGGGCCTCGGTGCGGGCGCCGGCTGGCTTTGCCGCCGATCAGGCCCTCAAGCACTGCTCAGATCTGCTGATTCGCTTCGGCGGACACCCGGCGGCAGGGGGCTTCACCGTGTTGGCAGAACGGGTGGCCGAGCTGCATGGCCGTCTCAATGGGCTGGCTGCGGCCTGGCTGGAGCAACGGGGAGAAGGCTCCATCGTCGAACCGGAAGCCCTGTTGCCGATCGGGCAGATCGATCGGAGCTTCTGGCAACAACTGCAACGCCTCGAGCCGTTCGGCATCGCCATGCCGGCCCCCCTGTTCTGGAGCAACTCCTGTGAGGTGGTTGAGCAGCGCGAACTTCGTGGCGGCCACCTGCAGCTGACCCTGGCCCAGGGGCAGGGGCGTATCCGGGCGATGGCCTGGCGTTGGCAGGGCCCCAAACCCCAACATGCCGTGGTGGATGTGGCCTTCAGGCTGCGCGTTAACCGCTGGCAGGGAGAAGACAAGCTGCAGCTGGAGGTTGTGGCCCTGCGGGCCAGCGGTGGCGAGGAGATCTGCCTACAACGGCGAGCGAGGTTCTATTGGTGCCGTCGCCATGGAGATGGCCTGTTGATCCGCAATGGGGCCGGTGAGGAATTGCTGGCCAAGCCCGAAGGGGGCCCTGGGGAGGCCGTCAACCTGGCACCCTGTCCTGAGCACCCCCAAGCGGCTCACCCCTACCTGCGCAGCCTGGTACACGACGCCGCCATGGCGCTGGGCCTGGTTGCCTGACCTCCCCCTCGATGCGCCAACTCTTTTCCCTGATTCTCCTGGGTGTGTTGGTGGGCTTGGCCTGCTGGCCCCTCAACCTGATCGACCACTGGCAGGACCTGTTGCTCCGCCACCTGCCCGCCTTCAGCCTTGATGGCTGGACACCCCTAGCCCGCGGCCTAGCCCTGGCGCCCCTGGTGGTGATGCCCTTGCTTCTGCTCCTTCAGAACGGGGCCTTTTCCCGGGGGAAGGGATCGGGGATCCCCCAGACGGTGGCCTGCGTCGAAGATCCGAACCAGGGGGAGCAGTTGTTGGGCACCACCCCGACCCTGTTGCGTCTTGGGCTCTGGAGCTTGGCCAGCCTGGCCCTGTTCCCCCTAGGCCGCGAAGGGCCAGTGGTGCAGGTAGGGGCGGCGGTGGCCCAGGCCCTACGCAGCCGCTGGCCAGGCCTGTTTGGCGGTCTCAAACCCCAAGAGGTGCTGGCCGTGGCAGCCGGGGCAGGACTGGCAGGTGGGTTCAATACCCCCTTGATGGGGGTGGTGTTCATCGCTGAAGAGTTGATGAGCCGGTTCAATGCCACGTTGATCTGGCCGGCTCTTCTGGTCTGCGGAGCGGCAGCGGGCATCAGCCGACTCGGCGGCCAGCCCATGTTTGCCCTGGGCCTGATCACCAATCAGACCGGCGAAATCGAGCAATATCTCTGGGCAATTCCGATCGGGCTCTTCGGGGGCCTTTTGGGCGGCCTGATGGGACGACTTCTGCTCCTAGTAACGACCTGGGTTTCTCCAATCGCCCAAAAACGCCCGATCGTGATCGGCCTTCTGCTCGGCGGAGTCCTGAGCGCCCTGGCCCTAGTCAGTGAAGGTGCCAGCGGTGGCGATGGCGAAGCCCTGATGTCCACCTGGATCCAAGACGAAGCGGCCTGGCCGGGACGGGGCTTCTCCATCCTGGCGGTGCGCCTGATTGGCCCGGTGATCGCCTTGGGCGCCTCGGTGCCAGGAGGCCTTATCGATCCGGCCTTCGCGCTCGGTGCCGTCTTTGGTCACGGCTTCATGCATCTGGTGGGCGGTTCGGCCGAACTGGGGCTGGCCCTCGGCATGGCCGCAACCCTGGCCGGCATCTCCCAACTACCTGTGATGACCATCGCCTTTGCGATCCGCCTAGCTGGCGACCAGCAGTTGGGCGCGGGGCTCCTAATCGCTTCGGTGGTGGGGGCAATGGCGGGGCGGCTCCTGCTGGATCGCCCCATTTACCATGCCCTAGCCGATCTTCAGAGGGCGCCGCGACGGTAGAAGAGGATGAAGACCACGGCGGGGCCAGCCAAGGTAATCAGGGCCAGGGCGGCGAAGTTGGCGATCAAATGAAAATCGATTCCCATGGTGAAGCGGCTCGGGGCTTGCAGGCTGCACCGAAGTTTAAGCGGCCTGGCTGACCAACCAGCCCCAAGCCCAAGCCCCCTGTGACCGCCCGTTACAGATGGGGCGACGAGCCCGGTGATAGCGATTAAGGGGCTGGCGTTAATTGGCGAGTTGCGGCGATCAAGGCTGCGGGCTGGGGCTGATCAACGCCCAGGAATTGGGAGCTGCGCAGCTGGGCTTCAATTTGATCTTGAACAAGCTGTTGATAATCAATAAAGTGTTCATTAAGCATCAATAGCCACAGGTAGTTATCGAGGCCCCCGGGGTAACGCCAGGCCATGGCAGCGAGCTGGCGCCAAAACAACCAACGGGTGTCGCGCCAAAGGCCTTGACGCCAAATCAGGGTGAGCAGGCCACGTAACAGGCCACTGCCCTGGGTCCAGGGGCGAGGCTGGTTGCGCTGGCCCCTGGAATTCTGGCGTCCCTCAGCCAATTTCAGGCTGTACCGATAGACCCGGCGCATATAGCGATGGGGGTCATAAAGGAGCCGAAAGGCCGCTAAGAATTCCTGGGCGATCTCAGCCATGGGCCGGGTGGGGCGAAAGTTGAGCAGGTGGGTCTGCACACCTTGATCAAACTCGTCGGCAGCCTTAATCAGGCGACCTTCCTGGTCTAAACGATGCCAAAGGGCCGTATGGGGAAAGGCCTGAAGAATGCCCACCATGGCCAGGGGGATCGCCGTTTGCTCGACAAATTCAACGATGCGGGACCCCGCCCCAGCCTGTTCGCCATCAAAACCAAGGATGAAACCAGCCATGACCTCCAAGCCGGAAGCGGTGATGGCCTGCACAGCCTCCACCAGGGGGGAGCGCATGTTCTGGTGTTTCTGGGCCACAAGCAAGCTGGCCTGATCAGGGGTTTCAATGCCAAGAAAGACCCGCCGAAAACCACAGGCCACCATCAGCTCCATCAAGGACTGATCGGCAGCTAGATCAATAGAAGCCTCGGTGGTAAAGACGAAGGGGAAATGTCTATGCTGCTGCCAAGCGTGCAACTCCGGCAATAATGCTTTGACATTGCGCTTATTGCCAATAAAATTGTCATCAACCAGAAAAATCTCACCACGCCAACCAAGGGTATGGAGAGCCTCTAGCTCAGCCAGAAGTTGCTGTGGAGACTTGGTACGGGGCTTACGCCCATACAACACAATGATATCGCAAAACTCACATTGAAAAGGGCAGCCGCGGGAAAATTGCACAGCCATCAAGCTGTAAGCACCCAGATCCAGCAAGTCAAAACGAGGGATCGGGGAGAGGGCCACATCGGGCTTTTCGCCAGCGGCCGTAAACCGACCACTGGTTTCTCCGCTGGCCAGCGCCTGCAGGAACAGGGGTATCGTAATCTCCCCCTCATCGAGAATCAGATAATCAGCAGCCATCAACTCAGGGGCATCTGGCGTGGAACTAACAAAGGGACCGCCTACCGCCACTGGACAATTGGCGTCCTTAGCCAACTCAATCTGTCGGGCAAGATCCTGTTTCTGCACAAGCATGGCCGAACAAATCACCAGGTCGGCCCAGGCCCAATCATCGCTAGTGACCTCACGACTATTGCAGTCAATCAGCTTAAGCGCCCAGTCCGCCGGCAGCAAAGCCGCCACTGTGATCAGGCCCAAGGGAGGTAGCAACACCTGGCGTCCGAGCAGCTCGAGCACGCCGTGGAAGCTCCAATAGGTTTTTGGAAACCTAGGGTAAACCAACAGCACGTTCATCGCATTCCCCTATCGCGTAGGTCCATACATGGTCAATACTGATCAGCAAGCCGACAAGATCAATGGTCAAGCACTGATTTACAGCAGAACACCAGCGACGGCCGCCATGGCCCATCAGGGCCATCAGCAAAAAGCAACCAGAAGCACCAAGCCGTAGAGAAATAAAGCTGGCAGCGAGGTACGGAAAAGCCAGCCAACAAATGCGGTCCGCGGTCAATCTATGGAAGCCTTCAAATCAGCAAGCCGGCTAAGCGATGAAGTTGCTGATCTGGGGTATCGGGGTCGCTGGCTATTGTATTGTGAAAGAAATAATCCTGGCAAAGGTGCCGAAACAGGGCGTTGACCTCGTTGCTGGCCTGGAAGGTGGCGCTTCCGAACAGGGCCATCTCGTCGGAATTAACTCGAACGACACTATTTTTGGTAATGAACGGATGGTCCAACTGGTCGGAAAGCAACACGGGCTGAAAACGGAAATAGTTGGCGTCGCCAACTAGGGCACGGCAGGTGTCATCGGCAAGGCGGGAACTGCCAACAAACATCATCTCAAGCAAGGGATTTCCCAAATTGCCATTCCATTGCAAGGCCGAATGGTGACGGGCCTTGGCGTAATTGATTTCTGGTGGCATCTGACCCGTGCCGAAGGAGGCCACAATCACAGGCTCCTTTGAGGCAGGGGCCAGGGCAGGGTTGGTGAGGCGCTCAATCACCGCGACGGAGGCAGGATTGTTAGCTGCTATACCGCCATCAATCAGGGGAATACCATCCCGGCTGGCGCAGCTATGGTCGAAGGAAAAATAGCTGCGGGATTGCTGCAATTGGGCAAAGAATGCCTGCGTATCGGGACCATCCTGGAGCACATGGGCTGGGAAACCACCGGGATAGGCCGAAGAGGCCCGGCAGGCATCAAAAAGCTTGATCTTGCCATGGGATGGCTCATAACTACGGAACAACAGCGGTCGATTATTCCACGGGTCATAGGCGGTGATTGCCAAGGCAGGACTGAGGCCACCCAGCCTCGCGTCCTTCACGCAGGACTTCAAGACATGCTCGAGCTGCACACCATCAAAAAGTGGCCCACTCGCACCTTTAACAAAGAGATCTGCCAAGGACTGGCTGGGAAATATCTTGGAGCCTGCATCGAGAAACAGGGTGGCAACCTGCTGGCAACTCATTCCCATCGAAAGTGATGCCGCAATCAAACTTCCGGTGGAGGTTCCAATCAACAGATCGAAGCACTGCAACACCGACCGAGGAGGCACACCCTTCCTCAGGCATTGGGCATCAACGGCAACCTGCAACTCGCACAGCATCATGGCAGCGAGATAACCGCGATAACCACCGCCATCAAGGCTAAGAATTTTGTAGGTCAAACCGACACAAATGCACACTCAATTAAGAGTAATGGCAATCCACATCTAGCCATGACCCAAGACAACAGCGATTGGGCGCCAGACACGCTTCCAAAGCGAAGCAAAAATCAGCATAGTGATACGGCATCAAAAAACAAGAAGTAAACCCAAGGGAGCATGGTGACGCAGATCAGCCGGACAATCAAAGCGACATCACCAAGCAAGCAACAATAAGCACTAACCTGATAAAAACGCTGGCGATACAATCGAAAGCGATACCAGCCAACTGAGTAACCTTGTAGGCCTTAAAAAGGACGGTCAGAGACTGTCGCTTGAAGGGGTACTCACCGGCGCGGCCTTAGGGCTGGTTGTACTATTCCTCCAGGGAGAATCTGTCGAAGCAGCCCAGGCCCCAGGACAATGGCCTGGGGCCGATGATCGTTGGCCCTGGGGCATCGAGGGAGGCAGCGACAGAACAACGGGAGGTTTCGGGCAAAGGGAAATTCGCTCGTGGCGGAATGATGAAGGGGACGAGCAGCAGCAAGTACAAATCGGTGGAGCGGGCGCCAAGCTGAACTCCCATGGCTTCTCCCATGCAGCAATTAAATTACAACAACTAATCGACACTTCTGGCCCTAGACTCAGACAGTTACTATTCAATGAGGAGCCCTTAAATCCTGCAGCCAGCGATGCCAAGACAGGGGGCAATCAGGCGACAAACAGGGAGCTAGGTTCCAGGAATCGAGCCATCAATAAAGAGCCGGCCCTAACCCTGACGATCCGGGTAGCAAACCAGGAAGAAGTGAGTAGTCGAAGCATTGAAGGAGCCGCAGTTGTGCATCGCTCAGGAATCCAGTTTGGCCTAGCAGACGGAATTCTAGATCTAAGCCAGTCAACCATTGCCAACCTACTCATCCAGTCGGATCAAGGCTTCCATGGACTAGCCCGATCCATCAACAAAACGTCCGATCTATCGCATCACTCATCCAATGCAGCCCTCCACAATGCCCTGGTGATCAGGGGAGCAGAGACCGGCGCAACTTGGATACAGGCTAATCAACTCCTAAGCTTGGCTGCGCATAGCCCTGAAAGACTCCAGGTTGTCATCGATGCAGACCTGGCAGCGATGGAGGCAAGCCGATTGGTTGATCTGGGCGGAGATGACGTGGTCGACGTGGGAGCAAGCCAACAACTGATCTTCAGTGATGGTGCCATGGCGCGGCAGGAGCAGCTCAGTATCGCCATAGGCACCTACGGCTTGGTCAACAGCGCTATCACCATGGGAACCGGCAACAACTGGATCTCGATCAACAGCACGATCGGGCCCTGGCATCTAGGCCTGGAGGGCTTGATGGACCTACTAGCCGGTAGCCAGGACTGGGTTCTGCAGATACGGGCCCGGTCCATTGCCATGGAAAACAGCCAGCTCGATAGCGGCGCTGGTAATGACCAAGTGACGATTACGGCAGCCCTAGATCCATCCATACGAACTCAACTGAAAGCATTGATCGGCAACCCAAGGGCCCAGGTTGAGTTAGAACAGATCGCTGCCATCGATTCAAGCATGCTCATGGGAGCAGGAGATGACAACCTCAAACTAGATGGTGATGTACTAGATAGCTTCATCGATTTAGGAACAGGCGCAAATCAGTTGAGTTTTAGCAAAGGCGCACTTCATACGACCATCGCAATGGGAGATGGCTCGCTCAATCAGATCAACCTGGGTGACCAGCCCAACTCAATCACGTTAAAAGGAGGGACATCTCTGAACCTACGCGGGGGATCAACTTCCGATCACATTGAGCTGAGCGAAACATCACTATCTGGCCTTATAGATGGGGGAGATGGACTTGATACGATCTCAACCACAAGCAACCTGGAGACTAAATGCAGTGTTCTGACGTTAGAGGGGCCGAATCAAGCCAGGCTAGATGAACTCTCGATTCTCAACGTCGAATCGATTCAGTTAGGAGCTGGGGATGACCAGGTCAAGATGTCCTCCGCAGCTTGGTTGACAGGCGAGCTCTCAGGCGGGCCTGGCCTGGACACTCTCGACTTCAGCGCTGATAGCTCGCCCGTGACGGTAACAATTCAGCCTGGATCGATCAGCGAACCTGGCAAACCCAGCATGGGGGCGATCGCGGGGTTTGAACGGATACTGGGAGGACGGGATAATGATCTGTTTTATATCGATATGCTATCGAATACGGCTCCCGGGTCAAACGGGGTTGAGATCTGGGGCGGCCCAGGGATCGATCAATTTCTATGGGACAGCCTGCAGCCATCCTGGAGCCATGGCATGGACCCAAGCAACGGTCTGCCGAGCCTGGCAGATCTGCAGTTGACCAACAGGGCGGAAGGGGGAATTGGCTTGAGTGATCAGATTGGCTGGACAACGGTGAACAGGGGTGATCCCAGCCTGGGGTGGGCATCGGTGCGTTTCTTGACCCCTTCCACAATTGAAGGACTTGGCGACAGCCAACTCTTGCCCATCGCCCCAATCGAGCAGCTCCTGGCGGGCCAAGCCAGCCTGGGCACCCATGCCGTCAAGCAACTAGCCATCGGTACCACGTCGACGGGCGCAGAGCTCCTGGCCCTAGGACCCCAGGGCGAGAATGGGGTCATCGCCCATTTACCAGGATTCTTCAACGGATGCTGCGGGTCGATTCAATAAAGCCACCGAAGCGATCACTGAGCAAAGAGATCACCGGCCGGGCACCTAGTTGGATCAAGGCCGACACGGCCATCCCTGGACGCAGGTCATAACGGCGGCCGTGGCGTTCCAATTCACTGCGATCCAATTGCACAATCGCAGGGAAATAGTCCTGGGGATTCTTGGGATCGGCGGGGAGAACATCGGCCCCAACCCGCACCAGGCGGCCCTTGAGGGAGCCAAAATCCGTGAATGGGAAGGAAGTAATCCGCACCTCCACGGGCATACCCGGCGCCAGGAAGCCAATATCCCGGTTGGAAATGGCCAATTCCGCCTCCAAGGCCCGATCGGGAACCAGTTTCAGCAGAGGTCCATTCACCTGCACCGTTTCAGCATTTTTGACGCGCAAATCAAACACTCGACCGCGGCCTGGGGAACGCAAGTGGCTTAGCCGGATGCGCTCATTCAAATCCACCAGGCGGCTACTAAGATCCAACAACTGTTGACGGGCATTGTCATAGAGGGGATAAAGCTGCTTCGCATTGGCAGCCGTGATCTGCTGACGGTTCAATGCACTTTCGGTGACCTTGCGGCGGCTGGCCTGAATCTCCTGTTCATTACGCCGGATCGTGTTCAGCAGATCGAGTTGCCGCTCATTCTGGCGATCGAGCTCGAGCTGGGCCATCGCACCCTGCTTAACGAGGGCTCGCATGCGCTTGGTGATGTTGTCATTAATCCGATACTTCTGGCGCAAAGTGCGCAGGTCACCGACCTGTTGTTGAAGGCTGATCAGGCTGCGCTGACGCTCCTGTTCGGCAAGTTTCACGCGCAGGGCGGTCTCCCCCGTTTCCACCGACCATTCGCGCAGATCCGTACCCCTGGCTGGGCCCGGACTGAGGAGTCCCAACTCGCGCCCCAAGAGGCGAACCTCCTTTTGCCACAGGCGTTGCATCGCCTGCAGGTCCCGGCGTTGCAGAAGCAGGGCGCGGTCGTCGAGGGCGACGAGCATTTGGCCCGGCTCAACCAACTCTCCCTCCTTCACAAACACCCGATGGACCCTCCCGCCCAGGGAAGAGCTGATGTCGATCACACCGCCGATCGGTCGCAACTTGCCATTGGCATTGATGGAGGTATCCATGCGGGCCAGGGAGCCATAGACCACCCCGAAGCCGGTGAGGCCAATCAAACTCCAGACAATCGCCCGACTCCAAACTCGGGTACTTCGGGGCAGGGTGGTACGCCGCTGGCGATGGCCCCGGGGCCTTGGGCTGGTGGGCGGCGATGGGGCCGCTGGCGGGACAAGGAGATCGGGACCGCTCCCATGCCCATTCCCCACGGCAGGAGAATCGAGGACCGCAGGCAAGGGAGCGCGGGCCCCGGTGCCAGATGGGGACTGCCCAAAACGGGTTTCGGCCCGGCCCCCGTTCTCTGAATGGCCATTGCCGCCAGAAACCGAGGTCATGGCGTCACTCCTGGACCAACCGCTAGGGGAATCGGAGGCGCGGCCGTGCTGCCAGCGTCAGAACCAGCGGAGCGACCCTGTTGGCGGAACAGCACGTAGTAAGGGCCACGGGCCTGCATCAACTCGGCATGGCTACCCACCTCAAGGATCGACCCATTGCCCATGCAAACGATCATGTCGGCATTCACGATTGAAGAGAGCCGATGGGTAATGAACAAAACGGTCGATCCCCGCAGGGACTTCATCAGATTCTCACTGACGACCCGCTCCGTTTGGTAATCAAGGGCTGATGTGGCCTCATCCATGATCAGCAGGCGAGGCTTCTGGAGAATCGTGCGGGCGATGGCAATCCGCTGGCGTTGACCACCGGAGAGGTTGCTGCCCCGTTCGCCCACCTGGGTGGAATAGCCGGCCGGCAGGGCCATGATGAAATCGTGGGCGGCGGCAACCGTGGCGGCTTGAATGATCTCCTCGCTGCTCGCCTCAGGATTAGTGAGGGTGATGTTATCCTCAACAGATCCATCAAAGAGCACCGTGTCCTGGGGAACGATGCCAATCTGGCGGCGCAGGGAATAGAGCTCTACCTTATTGATGTCGATGCCGTCAATTAAAACAAGCCCCTGCTCCGCTGTATATAGGCGCGCCAAAAGCTTGGTGATCGTGCTCTTGCCGGAGCCACTGGCGCCCACAATCGCCACGAATGTGCCCCGGGGAATCTCCAGGTTGATGCCGGTGAGCAGCAGGGGCGAAGAAGGCTTATAACGGAAAGATAGATTCTGAAAAGATATATCTCCCTTAATCGCCGGCATGATCAGCCGGTTGGCATTGTCATCAGGGGCCTCCTGTGGATGGTCAATCACATCACTCAGGCGCTCCAGGGAAAGGGCGGTTTCCTGGACGGATTGCCAAATTGAAGTCATGCGCAGCAGGGGACCGGTGACATAGCCGGCAATAATCCGGAACGCAATCAATTCACCCAGGCTCAGGGATCCCTGAAGCACCATGGCCGCACCGGCCCAGATCACCACCAGGCCGGAGAGTTTATTGAGAAAAGCGCTAAAGGTATTCGCCGTAGTGCTCAACAGGGTATTATCAAATCCTTCGGCTACATAATCGGTATAAAGATCTTGCCATTTCCAGCGACTACGCAGTTCGATATTTTGGGCCTTCACCGTCATCATGCTGCTGAGCACTTCCACCAGGTGGCTTTGGGTGCGGGCATTGGCTACGGCACGGCTTTGCAATTGGTTGCGAACCATCGGCGACACGGTGAGGGTGAGCACCACCAGGATCGGAATCACAGACAGGGTAAGCAGGGTCAACTGCCAGCTATAAATCACCATCACGGCTACATAGAGAAGTGCGAAGACGGCATCCAGGATCGTGGTTAGGGCGGTGCCCGTTAAAAAGCCACGCACCTTCTCCAATTCATTGATGCGATTGCTCACTTCACCGACTGGGCGTCGGTCGAAATAGCTGAGGGGCAAGCGTAGTAAATGGTCAATAATCTTGGTGCCCAGGGCCAGGTCAATGCGATTGGTTGTGTCGATGAACAGGAAGGTGCGCAGGCAGAGCAGCAGACCCTCAAAAACGGCAAATACCACTAAAAGGAGGCCCAACACACCAAGGGCGCTGGGGCTATTATTGATGATGACCTTATCGATAACCTGCTGTATCAATAGGGGGTTAACTAGGCCAAAGAGTTGCACAAAAAAGCTGGCTAGCAACACTTCAAACAGCACGGTACGGTGTTGCTTTAGGGCTGGCAAAAACCACTGGAAACCAAACTTACGTTGGGGTGTCAATTGGTTGACGCCCAGCGTCAGCACCTCGCCCGCTTCGCCCCACTGCTCGATAAAGTCGGCCAGATTTAGGGTTTGATTAGTCCCAGCGGGGATACCGAGCACCAGTTCCTTCTGGTTGAGGCGATAGATGATTGCCAGGCCATTGCCCCAGCGCAGCAACAACGGACAGGGCAAGCGCACCAGGGCATCGGCTCTGATCTCCAGCAGTTGGGTCTGGAGACCAATCGATTCGGCCACGGCGCCCGCCAAAGCCAGGGAGGCTTCTCCGTGACGAGCGACTTGATCACTAAACACCCGCCGCAGTAACTCGCGCCGAAAGGGAAGGTCAAGGTGATCGCTAAGCATGCGGAAGGCAGCGATCGGGGATTCCAAAGGACCCACGCCGCGATGCCAGGGGAAATCCTGCGGTAGCCGTTGTTCGGCGTCGCCATCGTCAGGGAGAGAGTCCGACCTAAGGGGTTCAGCTCCATGGATCTCGATGCCATCGCAATCAACCCGCTGCTGTTGCCAGCGCGTCAACACGTGCTGCTGCCAGAGCTCGCCATTGGGGGAGGGTTCGCTGGCGCTCTCCGGCTGGCCCGGTTCCAACAGGGAGTCCAGGGCCTGCTGATCCAGACTTAAAACGCGTAGGCGCTGCTCCGGCGCGGTTGGCAGGTTGGTGGGGAGGGGTCTGCCTAGGGGG
>Ga0310099_100161_pt1 | contig 12307 bp, 14 predicted proteins | sample LakMicMISRFREDD7_FD_194449 | JGI IMG/M metagenome (GOLD analysis project Ga0310099, IMG submission 194449) | Enriched freshwater cyanobacterial communities from Lake Michigan, Michigan, United States - MI23.SRF.RED.D7 | ecosystem: Environmental > Aquatic > Freshwater > Lake | place: USA: Michigan... | reverse complement strand
TGGTGGGGCTCAATGCCCTGTGGGGCTGCGGCTTCGCCATCGAGGACCTACGGGCCATGGCCACGGCCCTGGGTTCCGACATGCCCTTCTGTCTCGAGGGTGGTACCCAGCTCTGTTTCGGCCGCGGCGAACGGCTCGAACCCCTGGAGCTGGCCCAGCCGCCCAGCCTGGGGGTGCTGCTGATCAAGCATCCCCAGGCGAGTGTCTCCACCCCCTGGGCCTACGGCCAGTGCCGCGAGCTGCGCGGCGATTTCTATCTGGAGCACGAGGCCGATTTCGACCAGCGGCGCCAGGCCCTGCGCCAGGGGCCCCTGGTGGCAGCCCTGGCCGGTGCGGGGCCCCTGCCGCGCCTGCGCAACGACCTGCAGGCGGTGGTGGAACCGGCGGTGGCGAGCGTGGGCGAGGGCCTGGCCCTGCTGCGCGGGCTTGAGGGCGCCCTGGCCGTGGCCATGAGTGGCTCCGGCCCCAGTTTGTTTGCTCTCTTCGAAGACCTGACGGCCGCTTCAGCGGCCCAGGCGGCCCTGGCGGCCCCCCTGGAGGCCGCCGGCTTTGGGTCCTGGTGCTGCCGCTGCACCGGCTCGGGTGCCACCCTGGATCCAGCTGCGGCCCCGTTGTGAGTGACTCCCCCTCCAGCCCCCTGGCCGAGCCCGGGAGCGGGGCAACGGACAAACCGATGCCCCCTAGCGCCAGCGTTCAGGTCGAGGCGGCGGTCAGCAACGAGGCCTCCCCTGATTTTGATGGAAGGGCAGGCCTCGATGAAGGCAGCCAAGCTTCACCGGCCCAGGCGCTCAGCGACGAGCCCACGGCCCGAGGCGCCAGCGTCCCGATGCCGATGACCAGGCCGAAGGGCCCACGGGGCGCCCAGCCCTCAGCAATCCTGGCGTCCACCTCGGCAGACGCGCCCAGCGGCGAGCCCACGGGTCCGAGCCCCAAGACCCCCTTGTCCTATCTCTTGGGTTCGCTCACCAGTGGCCTGATCGCCTGGTTGTGCCTGCTCTTTTCCCAGAGGGTGGTGCTCTACTTCAGCTTGCATCCGCCCCACTACTCGGCCCGGATTGCCCAGTCGATTGCCACGGCCATCAAGACCCTGATTGTGGGCATGGGGTTCCTCTCCACGTTCTCGAGCGCCTTCGTGGCCCTGGGGCTGTTTCTCGTGTTCATCCGCAGTCTGAGCCGGGCCGAGACCCCGGGGGCTTCCTAGCCTGGGATCAAGCGATTCCAATCTCCGGCTGCCATGACCGTCCACGACCTGGAGCTGCTGGTGCTGCTGCTCTCCCCCGGGATGCTGCTTTCGGTGCTGCTGCTGGCCACCTTCGCCGCAGGCGGCTAAGGCTCGGTCGTCGCCAATCGCGCGCTCCCGCTGGTGGGGCTTGAGATAGGTTGGCCGCTCCCCCGGCAGCGGCCGGGACCGCAACCCCGCCGTGGCAGAGACGCTTCTCTTCAACGCCTTGCGCGACGCCATCGACGAAGAGATGGCCCGCGACCCCTACGTCTGCGTGATGGGTGAGGACGTCGGCCAGTACGGCGGCTCCTACAAGGTCACCAAGGATCTCTATGAGAAATACGGCGAACTGCGGGTGCTGGATACCCCGATCGCTGAAAACGGTTTCACCGGCATGGCGGTGGGTGCGGCCATGACCGGCCTGCGGCCGATCGTGGAAGGCATGAACATGGGCTTCCTGCTGCTCGCCTTCAACCAGATCTCCAACAACATGGGGATGCTGCGCTACACCAGCGGCGGCAACTACACGATTCCCACCGTGGTCCGCGGTCCCGGTGGGGTGGGCCGCCAGCTTGGCGCCGAACACAGCCAGCGGCTCGAGGCCTATTTCCACGCCGTGCCCGGCATCAAGATCGTGGCCGTGAGCACACCCACCAACGCCAAGGGCCTGATGAAGGCGGCGATCCGGGACAACAATCCGGTGCTGTTCTTTGAGCACGTGCTGCTCTACAACCTCAGCGAAGAGATCCCCACGGGCGACTACATCTGCGCCCTCGATCAGGCCGATGTGGTGCGGGAAGGCAAGGACGTGACGATCCTCACCTACTCGCGCATGCGCCACCACTGCCTCAAGGCGGTGGAGCAGCTCGAGAAAGACGGGGTGGATGGGGAGCTGATTGATCTGATCAGCCTCAAACCCTTCGATATGGAGACGGTTGCCCGCTCAATCCGCAAGACCCACAAGGTGCTGGTGGTGGAGGAATGCATGAAGACCGGCGGCATCGGAGCCGAGCTGATTGCCCTAATCACGGAACACTGCTTCGACGATCTTGAGGCCCGGCCGATCCGGCTCTCCAGCCAGGACATCCCCACCCCCTACAACGGCACCCTGGAAAACCTGACGATCATCCAGCCCCACCAGATTGTCGCGGCGGCCAAGCAACTTCATTCCGGCCAACTCTGAAATGGCACGTCAACAGGGGTGGTTTGCCCTGATCCTGGCCCTGGCGATTGCGGCTGGCGCCCTGCTGGCCAGTTTCCCCCTCCAGCTGGGGCTCGACCTCAGGGGCGGCAGCCAGCTCACCCTTCAGGTGCTGCCGAGCGGCCGGATCAAAACCGTGGAGAAGGACCAGCTCGACGCCGTCAAGGACGTGCTCGAGCGCCGAATTAACGGCCTGGGCGTGGCCGAATCCACCCTCCAGACCGTCGGCAACGACCAGCTTGTCCTCCAGTTGCCTGGTGAACAGGACCCCAGCCGCGCCGCCAAGGTGTTGGGCACCACGGCCCTGCTCGAGTTCCGGGTCCAAAAGCCCGGCAGCGAAGCGGAAATGCAGGGGCTGCTCAAGCTCAAGCGCCAGGTGGATGCGGTGCTGGGACTACGCAAGGCCAAGGCTGCTGCCGCTGCCGCCAGCACTGACAAGCCGGTTGAACCGAAACCAAGCCTTTCGGCCGAGGATCTGGCCAAGGCCCTCACCTCCCTGGGCCTGAGCGTGCCCTCCGGCGCCTCGGAAACGGACCAGTTGGAACTCCTGCAGAAGGAGGTCAATCGCCGGGTGGTGGCCCTGTTTGAGTCCTCCAGCCTCACCGGCAAGGATCTGGTCAGCGCCGGCCGCCAGCAGGATCAAAGCGGCAGTGGCTGGGATGTAACCCTGGCCTTCAACCGCGAGGGGGGTGAAAAGTTTGCCAGCCTTACCCAATCGATCGCCGGCACCGGCCGGCTGCTGGGCATCGTTCTCGATGGCCGCTCGATCAGTGAGGCCAGTGTCGGACCGGAATTCAAGGCTGCCGGCATCGCCGGTGGTTCGGCCAGCATCTCGGGCCGTTTTACAGCCGATGAGGCCCGGGATTTGGAGGTTCAGCTGCGGGGGGGCTCCCTCCCCCTACCGGTGAAAGTGATTGAGGTGCGCAGCATCGGACCCTCCCTTGGAGCCGAAAACGTTCGCACCTCTTTGCTGGCGGCCCTGTCCGGCCTGGCCTTGGTGGCGGTGTTCATGGTGGTGGTGTACCGGCTGCCGGGAGTCGTATCGGTGCTAGCGCTGAGCCTCTATTCACTCTTCAATCTGGCTATCTACACCCTGATTCCGGTCACCTTGAGCCTGCCAGGGATTGCTGGATTTATCCTCTCGATTGGCATGGCCGTGGATGCCAACGTGCTCATCTTTGAGCGCATCAAGGAAGAGCTGCGCGCAGGCAACAGCTTGATTCGCTCGATTGATACGGGCTTTGCCCTGGCCTTTTCCTCGATTCTCGATGGCCATGTCACCGGCCTGATCAGCTGCATCGCCCTGTTTGTCTTGGGCACGGGCCTTGTCAAGGGCTTTGCGGTGACCTTGGCGATTGGCCTGCTGCTCAGCCTGTTCACCGCCCTGACCTGCACCAGGGCCCTGCTACGGCTGTTGATGAGCTATCCAACCCTGCGCCGCAGCACCTATTTTCTGCCGTTGGCCCAGCTTCCACCGGCGTCCACTTGAGCAAACTTGAGCCCAACTGAGCCCACCTTCAAGCCTGTGACCGTGACCGAGAGCCCTACCCCCCGTTTTCGCATCAGCCAGTACAAGCGACTGGCCTGGTGGGGCTCGGGCCTGGCCTGCTTGCTCAGTGTGGTTGGCCTTCTGGTTAGCTGGCTGACCCCTGGCATTGGGGCCCCCTTGAAGCCGGGTCTCGACTTCACTGGCGGCACCCAGATCCAGCTGGAGCGCCAATGCGTTCAGCCCGATTGTGGCTTGATCACGGTTGACCAGCTTCAGGCCGGGCTTGGGGCCCTCACCTTGCCAGCGAAGGCTAAGGAGCAGGCCCCTAGCCTCTCCAGTGCCAAGGTCCAACAGCTTGATGGCGGCCAAACGCTGGTGATCCGCTTGCCTGTGCTGGCGGCAGACCAGAGCCAGGCGGTGATTGCGGGTATCGATCGCTTGGCCGGGCCCCTCAAAACCACCGGGACCTCGGTTAATACGATTGGCCCAACCCTTGGCTCCCAGTTGTTACAGGGCAGTCTGGTGTCGTTGCTGGTCAGTTTTGCGGCGATCGCCCTCTACATCACCTTTCGCTATGACCGGGTCTTTGCCTTCCTGGCGATCGTGACCTTGGCCCATGACGTGATCATTACCTGTGGTCTATTTGCCTGGCTAGGTATCTTTTTTGGTATTGAGGTCGATTCGCTCTTTGCGGTTTCATTGATTACCGTGGCCGGCTATTCGGTCACCGACACCGTGGTTGTGTTTGACCGGATTCGCGAACAGAAGAAGGCCCTCGGTCAGCTTCCTTTGATTGAGCAGGTTGATGTGGCCGTAAATGCCACCTTGACCCGCTCCCTCTACACATCTTTGACGACCCTCTTGCCCCTGCTGGGTCTGATCTTCTTTGGCGGTGCCAGTTTGTTCTGGTTCGCGGTGGCCTTGGCCGTGGGGATTGCCGTGGGAAGCTGGTCCAGCATTGGTGTTGCCCCCACCCTGCTGCCGGTGCTTTCACGGCGCTGATGGGGCGGATTTCCTGGCTTGCTGTTGTTCTGTCCGTTTTAGCGATTGTTGATTTGCGGAGCGAATTGCAACTGCTTGCTGAGCACTTCACCTGGTCTTCGCTGGGCTATGCAGTTAGTCAGCACCCCCTGGCTGTGACGGTGTTGCTGGTGCTGATCTTGATGCCGAGGCGACTGCGCTAAATCGGTCGTTCTAGAAGGCTGATTGCCAAGGCTGATGAAGACGTTTTCGTCTGACGGCAAGGGGGCTCACTAGCTTCCCAGTCGCTTACCAGTTGTCCATGATCTCTTCCACCAGCACCTTCTGGGCGATCACCTGCAGCACCACCACCCCAGGCAGGGCCAGGAGCACCCCGGGCAGGCCCAGCAGGGCCCCCAGGCACAACTGGGACATCAGGGCCACCGTGGGCAGCAGGTTGACCGTGCGGCTGAGCAGGATCGGCGTGAGCAGGAAGGCTTCGCCGTTCTGGAGCACCATTCGCAACACAAAGACCTGGGCCACCTTGGCCGGAGACACGAGCAAGGCCATGGCCAGGGGCAACAGGGTGGCCACGGTTGGGCCGATCGTGGGCACGAAGGTGAGCAGGCCGCACACCAGGGCACTCAGGAGGGCCAGGGGCACCTTCAGGGCTGCTAGGCCAGCCCAGGTGAAGAGAAACACGCTGCTGGCTGAGATGGTCATGCCGGCCAGCCAGCCGCCCAGGGCCTGGCGGCAGTCCCGCAGCAAGTCGGCCACCAGGGGCCGGTAAACATTGGGGGTGGCGGCCAGCACCAGGCGCTGGTGACTGCGGGGATCGAGGGCCAACAGGATCGCCAGTAACACCATCAACAGCAGTTGAATCGTGCTGTTGGCCGCGCCGCCAGCAAAGCCCAGCAGCTGGCTGCCCAGGGGTTGCAACTTGTCCCAGCTGGTAAAGGAGGTGATCTGTTGCTCGATGCTGTTCAGGGCTGGCACTTCTGTGGCGAAGTGGCTGAGTCGCTGCAGCAGGATCGGCGCCAGGCGCGTGAACTCCTGGGCCTGGGCAATCAGATCGGGCAGCAACAGGCCCCCCAGGTTCCAGCCCAGCAGCACCAGCACCGCAAGCACAATCAGCAGCGCCAGGGGCCGCTGCAGCGGCAGGACACGCCGCACCAGGCTCACGGGCACATCCAGGGCCACCGCCACCACCACGGCGCCAAATAGCACCAGCAGGACCCAGCGCAGTTCCCAGGCCAGAAGCCCTAGGACCACCAGGGCCAGCAGGCCGAGCAGGGTTCTTCCGTTCATGGGGACCGGCTTAGGGCGGTTCGATCAGGCTGCTGGACCTGGCTAGTTGACCAGGGTGGTCCTTTAGGGCAGGCGCCCTAGGCCCAGGTCTGTTGATGTTGCCAGACGCTGCTGTTTCCAGGGGTCCAGGAGGTCATGGATCAGTAATTCCCGCACCAACACCTGCAGGCAAACCGCTAGGGGCAGGGCCAGGACCAACCCCAGGGGTCCGAATACCACCGTGAAGCCGAACTGGGCGATCAGGGTGAGTCCGGGCAGGAGTTTGACCTGGTGATGCATCACCGAGGGGGTGATCACATAGCTCTCGAGGTTCTGAATCAGTACATAGAGCCCCAGCACGGCCATGGCCTTCCAAGGGGACACCAACAGGGCCACCGACATCGGGAACAGGGTGCCCAGGGTGGGGCCCACGTTGGGGATCACATTCAGCAGCCCAGCCAGCAGGGCGTTGGCCACCACCAACTTGACCCCCAGCAGGGACAGGCCGATACCGGCCAGCAGCCCCACGCAGCAGGAGCTGATCAGCACTCCTCCCATCCAGCTACTGAGGGCTTCACCGCAGAGCAGCAGGGCCTTGCGGAAGCGCCGGCGGTAGAAGGAGGGCACCAGCAAGATCGCCACCTCCCGGTAGGCGCCTGGTTGGGCCGCGATCATTAGGCTCACGGCCAGTACAAACAGCACCTGAATCAGGGCACTGCCCAAACTGCCGGCAAATCCCAGCAATTTCAGGGCCCCTCCGCCGAGGCCCGCGGCGAGTGCGCCACCTCCGGGCGGGCCCCCGGGCTGGCTTGGGGTCAGCCATTGGCTGGCGGATGGTCCTCCTTCCAGCAGGCTCTGGCCGTCAATGAGATTGGTGGTTTGGTCGAGACCCTGCTGAATCAGCCGGAGCAGCACCGCAAAGGCCGCCGGTAGTTGGTGCAGCAACTGGCTGAACTGACCCACAAAGGGGGGAATCAACAGGGCGCCCAGCCCCAGGCCCAGCACTAGCAGCCCGAGGAGCGTCACGCCCAGGGCCAGGGGCCTAGGCCAACCCAGCCGGCGTTGCACAACCCCCACGGCCGTGCAAAAGGCCATGGCCAGCACGATCGCGGCAAAGACGTGGATCAGCACGTCCCGGAGGCTCCAGAGCAGGACTAGGGCGGAGGCCGTGCCCAGCAGGGTCAGCCAGTGGCCGAATTTCAAGCGTCCTCCTGGCCTGCCTCGTCGTTGTCGTCGTCGTCTTTGCCGGCAAAGCCCATGCCATGGCTATCGGCGTAGCGCTGGGCGAAACGCATGAAACGCTCGAAATCGGCGGTGGTTTTCCAGGTAAAGGTGGCTTCCAAGGCACTGGCCTTGCCGTTGACGAAGCGGGCATTGACCTCCCGGGTCACCAGCTGGCCCTCCTCATCGACCAAATACATGCCGCCGATGTCGCCCATGGACTCTGGTGCCAGGGCTTCAGGACCCTCAAACACGAACAGGGCCTGGCCCGTGCGGCCATCGCGGGACCGGGTCAGCCGGATGTCGGGCACCACCGGCTCGTCCACACCGGGGAAGAACTGAATGGCGGCCATGCCGGTGCCCACAAAAAATGATCTTAATCAGGCCCCAGCCGCGGCGAAACGGGGCCGATCAGTCCTGCGGCCAACAGCTGCTCGGCCGCCTCAGGGGCCGGGGCAAGGCCCATGTCCCAGGGCCTGGGCTGTTCCCCTGCCGGCCCTGGGGCTGCCTGGGCTGATGGCCCAGGGGAACCGTCCGATGGGCTAGGCGCACCGCTGATGGAGACAAGGGCGTGGCGCCCTTGGAGACCATGGTCGTAGCAGCGGTCGTAGTAGTCGAGGATCTGCCGGCAGGCGCCATGCCAGTTTTCCTGGGCAATCGCCTCCAGGGCTAGGGCGGTGCGCTGGGGTCCCAGCCGCCTGGCGATCCGTTGGGTGGCCTCGGCCAGCCCCGCTTGCCCCTGGTTGCCGTAGAGGGTCACCAGGTGATCAAGGCGCGCCTCCAGGGGGCGCTGCACCGCCAACAGCGGCGCCTGCTTCATCTGGCTCCAGAGACCGGCGGGAATCCGGCAGCGCCCCACCTGGGCACTTTCATCCTCCAGCCAGATCGTCTGCGCCTGGCGCAACGGCCAAAGGGCCGTGGCCAACAGGTTTTCAAAGTGCTCGCTGCTGGGTTGCTCGGCCTGGCCTAGCCCCCCGAAACTGCTGCCCCGGTGGTTGGCCAGCCCCTCCAGGTCGATCACCGCCACCCCGCGCGCTTGTAGCTCCAGCAGCAGCTCGGTCTTGCCGCTGCCGGTGCGGCCCCCCAATAGGCGCAGGGGCCAGGTCCGCCCAAACAGGGCCTGGGCCCAGGAGCGATAGGCCTTGTAGCCCCCTTGCAGCACCACCACCTCTAGATCCAGGCCCTGGGCTAGCCAGGCGACGCTTTCGGAGCGCATGCCGCCGCGCCAGCAGTGCAGCCGCAGGGGGGCTGCCGGCGTCAGCGCGGCCAGGCGCACCAGCTCTTGGCCGAGGCTCTCGAGGCGCGGGCCGACGAGGGCCAGCCCCTCCAGCACGGCTGCTTGGCGTCCCTTGTGGTTGTAGGTGGTGCCCACCTGGGCCCGTTGGCCGTCATCGAAGAGGGGCAGGTTGTGGGCGCCAGGAATGTGGCCTTGGCGGAACTCGCCGGGGCTGCGCACATCGACCACGGCTCCCTGGCCGCCAAGAAACGTCTCAATGGCAAGCCGCATCTGCAGAGGTGCCTGGGGCATCGGCGCTTGGTCTGGCCTGACATAGTGTCCCCACGCTGGCGCACCGTCAGGCCGGCCCGTGCCCATGCTTTCCGGACCACCCGCCATCACCACGGCCAGCCCCGACCAGCTCCTGGACCGTTTTGTTAGCAGCTCGGCCCGCCAGCGCCGCGGCCTGCTGGCCGCCTTAGACCAGCAGCTCGAGCAGATCCGGCCCCTGATCGGCGAGCGGCTTGACCGGCTCGATGCCACAGGCGATGACTGGGCGGCTGGCAGCCTGATCCAGTTGCTGCTCCAGCAGGACGATGGCCTTAGCCAGGCCTTCCGCCAGCGCCATCGCTCCGGTTGGCTGGCCGTGACCAGCGCCCAGGGCCTGGACTACGTCCCCCTCGAGGGGGCCCTGATGGCCCAGGACTACGAGCTGGCCGATCGCATCACCAGTGAGCGCTTGCGTCAGTTGGCGGGCCAGGCTGCCGTGACCCGGGGGTATGTGTACTACAGCGAAGTGCCGCCGATCGCTGCGGTGGACCTCGAAAGTCTCGATCGCCTCTGGCTCACCTATTCCCAGGGCCGTTTCGGGTTCTCCGTGCAGCTGCGCCTCCTGCGCAGTTGTGGCGATCGCTGGGACCTGCTCTGGCCCAAATTGGGCTGGAAACTCAATGGCACCTGGACGCGCTATCCGGGCTCCTTCACCTGGTCCTTGGCCGCACCGGAGGGACACCTGCCCTTGGTCAACCAGCTGCGGGGGGTTCGTTTGATGGATGCCCTGCTCAGCCATCCCGGCCTTAAGGGTCGCCTGCGCTCCTGATTTCAGGATTGCCAATTGGGCTTGATCAATTGTTGGATGCTGGCTCCTGCGGGCTAGGTTGAAACCGGTCCATATCAAGCGGCGATGCTGTTGCGCTGGACTGATTTCATCACTCCCTCGACGCTGCAACTGGCGCCGTTGGTGGAGTTACTGCTGGAACCGATCCAGGGCGGCCAGCAGCTCGACAGCCTGCAGCTGGGGCTCCAGGAAGTGTTGGTCAATGCGGTGCGCCATGGCAATGGCAATGACCCGCGCAAATGCTTGCGGGTGCGCCGGATTCTCTCCCCCCGTTGGCTGATTTGGCAGGTGCAGGATGAGGGCCGGGGCCTGACGCCCCAGCAACGCGCTTGCGCCTTGCCCCTTGAGCCCCACGCCCGGGGCGGCCGGGGCCTTTTCCTGATCCACCATTGCTTCGACGACGTGCGCTGGAGCCGCCGCGGCAACCGGGTGCAAGTGTCGGTGCGCCGCATCGGTTGGGCTGGCTGATCGGATCGGGCTTGATCCCAGGCCAGGGATCGCCTTCACCGCAAGGGCGACACCACAGGTCCAGGGCCGGGGCTGCCCGCGCTTACCCGTTTGCCTTAGCCCCAGGGGCGGCTGGGCCGTGCTGGGGGCAGCCGGGATCGCGCAGATCCCCCTTCAACCAGGCCAGGCCGTTCTCGACCAGGGCGATGCTGGCCAGGCGTTGCTGCGTGGCCACGGGGGCCTGGGGTGGGTTGGCCGGATCCAGCAGCAGCACCAGGGCCGCTGCCAATTGTTCGGCGGCGCGCCGTTGGGGCTGGCCCTTGAAGGCGTGCCACTGGCGATCGGTGATGGTCAGCAGCTGATGCAGCTGGGCGGCGCTGGCAGCGCTGTCCTCGGGCCAGCGGGCTGGCTGCGGCGGTTGGGGCCTCTCAGGAACCACTGGACGGGGGGCGGCGGGTGGCCCCATCCTGGCGCCATGGCCAAAACCCGACGGTCCCCAACCCAGCGCCCCCCAGCCCAGCCGATTCGCTGGTTGCACCAGCTGGCAGCTCTGTTGGCCGAGGTCAGCCGGGCCGAACGCTTGGACGAAGGCGACAGCAGCCTGGCCAGCCGCCGCCTGCGCCAGCGGATGCTGCTGGCCCAACGGCTGTTCGATCCCCTGCCCAAGCCCCTGCGGGCCAACCGTTGGCCTGAGGAGGTGGTTTGGACGGCCCTGCGCTGGGGCGGACCCGCCCTGGTGCTGGCCTTATGGCTGCACCGCTAGGGAGCTTGATGCCCCGCAGCCAGGCCGCCCGCAGAGTCTTGCGGCGGCGGTCTTCCGCCAACACCGGCCGGTCAGGACTTCGTCGCTGTCCAGACGCGTGTCATGAGGTGGGATTCGGCGCGAACGGCCTTGAAGCCGGCCGCCGTGAGGCGGGCGTCGATGTCGTCGCTGATGTAATCGCGGTAGTAGGGCTCATGGAACATGCGGCGGAAGTTCTCCATGGCGGGGCGGAATTGGGGCGCATCGGCTAATTGAACCGAATCCGCCAGCACCAGCACGCCGCCGGGTTCGAGCACACGCCAACAGTCGTTGAGCACGTTTTGGCGTGCCTCAGCCGGTAGCTCATGCATCAGGAACACGCAGGTCACGGCCTGCATGCTGGCGTCGGCAAAGGGCATGGCTTCGCCATTGCCTTGGACGAGCTGGGGCAATTCGTTGGGCAGCTGGCTGAGCCAGCGGTTGGCCTGGCGCAGGTAGGCGCTGGAGAGGTCCAGGCCCACCAGGCGGGCCTCGGGCAGGGCGGCACGGATCTGGCGCAGGGTGCGGCCCGTGCCGGTGGCCACATCGAGCACCCGCAGCTGGCTGGCGGGCCGATCGGCGAAGGCCCGCAGGCCCCAGACCAGGGGCTTGAGGATGCGCCGCCGCATCGGATCGGCCGTGCCGTTAAACAGGATTTCCACCTGCAGGTCGTAGAGGGAGGCGGAGTGGTCGCTCAGGTAGCCGTCGGTCTGGTGGTGGAAGTTCTGCAGGTAGTAGCTGGGATAGTCACTGCGGTTCACCGTGGCCGGTAGATCGTCGACGCGGCGTTGTTTGCGGCGGTTCCACGTGGCGGGTAGATCGAGCCAGACCAGGGGGTAGCGGCTGGCCCATTCCAGCCAGGGGGCATCAAAGAGCAGGGAGGGGGGATAAATCCCCTGCTCCGCTTCCTCCCAATCCACATCGAGTAGGCGTTGGAAGGAGGCCTGCATGGCCTGCAGCATCTGGGGCGGCACCGCCACCGAGCTCGGAGCTCCCTCCGGCGCCAGGGCGCCCATGAGGCGCAGGCTGACTTCCTTGTGGGCCAGCCCCATCAGGCTCTTGCCCTGCTGCAGGGTCTGGTAAGCCAGTCGGGTCAAGGGGGCTGCCATCGCGCGTTAACAGGGCCGTTGCTGGCCCCCATTCCAACGGATTGGTCGGCTAGGCGTGGCTTTGGAGCCCGGGTTGGTAGGCCTGGCTTTCGCCCTGGCGGTCCAGCCAGCCCAAGCCTGCCTGCCCATCCAGCCAAGTCCGGCCCGCCGGCGGGCACGAAGTTTAATGTCGCAACCAGCGGTTTCGTAGCAACGGCTACAGAATGTGGGCAGTCGATTCCTGCGAGGTGGTTTGCCATGGCGTTCCCGACCCCGAC
>Ga0310099_100156_pt1 | contig 12591 bp, 9 predicted proteins | sample LakMicMISRFREDD7_FD_194449 | JGI IMG/M metagenome (GOLD analysis project Ga0310099, IMG submission 194449) | Enriched freshwater cyanobacterial communities from Lake Michigan, Michigan, United States - MI23.SRF.RED.D7 | ecosystem: Environmental > Aquatic > Freshwater > Lake | place: USA: Michigan... | reverse complement strand
AATCAGCCCTGGTTGGCGAACCCTGGTGCCAGAGCCACCCCCGCTCGCGTGCAGCAGGCAATGGCCCGTGTGCAGCTCACCCCAGCCACCGGCCATGCGCTGCCAGCGGCGGATGGCCTCCAGAGGATCGGCCGGCTTGCCGAAGACCTCACCGGCAAACTCCAGCAGGGAATCGCAGCCGAGGACGGGGATCTCCTCCCCTGGCCCCAGGCTGTCAAGCACCGCCTGGGCCTTGGCCTGGGCCAGCAACCGCACCAGCTCCCTGGGCTCAGCCGCCGCAATCGCCTCCTCATCAACGCCACTGACCTGGACCCGGTGGGGAATGGCCGCCTGCTCCAGCAGCCGGCGCCGGGCCGGGGAGGCGGAAGCAAGTAACAACATGGCGCCAGCTCAATCGCTCTCCAGCCTGGAGCAGCCGCGACCCAACCCAGCCAGCCAGGCTTGTGCCAACCAGGCTGATTTCAAGGAGGCCAGAGCCCAACGGGAGGCCCCCGTTAGTCCAGGCCGCGATCGGGACCCCCAGGCCAGAGAATGGGCCTGACGGCGAGCAGGCGGCTTGGGCGAGGACGGCATCGGATCAACGACCCAGCGGGCCATCCGGCGGGCCCGCTCGGCCCTGCGCTGCCTGCCCTTTCGCCAGGCGTTTTACCAGCAACTCGAAGCCCAGGCCCTGGGCAGCAACGACCTGGGCAACTCCGCAGCGGCCAGCCTTTGGTGCTTTAGCCCCGTGGGCGCCTTCGAGGCGGAGGGCCACTTGATCTGGTTGATCCAGCTCGGGGTCTTGCGGCGGGAGGTGGATGGCCAGGGCCTCACCGAGCGGGTGCGACTCACCCCCCTGGGCCGGCAGGTGCTGCAGGCCTGGCCCGGCGAGATCCCCCGGGCTCACCCCAGCGAGCGCCTTTGGGGCTGGCTGCAACGCCACCGGCCCCGGCTCTGATGGCCAGCTGCCCGCCCTCCCCCAGGCCCTTGATGGTGCTTGGCACCTCAAGTGGGGCCGGCAAATCGCTGATGACGGCTGCCCTTTGCCGGGTGCTGCGCCGCCGCGGCGAGACGCCCCTGCCCTTTAAGGGCCAGAACATGAGCAACAACGCCTGGGTGGACCAGGGAGGCGGCGAAATGGCCTATTCCCAGGCCCTGCAGGCCTGGGCCGCGGGCCTGGAGCCCAACTGCGCCATGAACCCGGTGCTGCTCAAACCCCAGGGCGACAGCACCAGCGAAGTGATTCACCTAGGCCAATCCGTGGGCACGGCCCGGGCCGAGCACTACTACCGCGACTGGTTCAAGCCCGGCTGGGCGGCGATTCGCACCGGCCTCGACAGCCTGCAACGGTCCCATCCCGGCGGGCGCTTGGTGCTTGAGGGAGCCGGCAGCCCGGTGGAAGTCAACCTGCAATCGCGGGACCTCACCAACCTGCGCCTGGCCCAATACCTGCGGGCCCACTGCCTGCTGGTGGCCGACATTGAGCGGGGCGGCGTCTTCGCCCAGCTCGCGGGCACCCTGGACCTGCTGCGGCCGGTGGAGAGGCCCCTCATCCGCGGGCTGCTGATCAACCGCTTCCGCGGCCGCCGCGAACTGTTTGATTCCGGGCGCTCCTGGTTGGAGCAGCACACGGGCGTGCCGGTGCTTGGGGTGATGCCCTGGCTCGATGAGCTGTTTCCACCAGAAGACTCCCTCGACCTGCTGGAGCGCCGCGGGCGCAAGGCGGACGCCGCCCTGGAGATCGTCGTGCTGCGCCTGCCCTCGCTCAGCAATTTCTCCGACCTCGATCCCCTTGAGGCCGAACCCAGTGTCCAGCTGCGCTGGCTCCAGGCCGGCCAACCGCTGGGCCAGCCCGATGCCGTGATCGTGCCGGGGAGCAAGCAAACCCTGCGGGATCTGGAGGCCCTCCGGGCCACTGGCCTGGCCGAGGAGCTGGTCCGCTATGGCGCCGGCGGCGGCCAGCTGTTTGGCATCTGCGGCGGGCTGCAGATGCTGGGCGTCTCGCTTGAGGACCCGGAGGGCCTGGAAGGGGGCAGGCCTGGCCAAGCCCAGGGGCTAGGGCTCCTGCACCTGGAGACGGTGTTTGCAGACACCAAGGCCCTGGCCCAGCGCCGCAGCCTGGCCCTCTGGCCGGCAGGGGAGTCGGCCTTGGAAATAGAAGGCTTCGAGCTGCACCGGGGCCATAGCCGGTGCCAAGAGCTTGGCGACGGGAATGCCTGCCAGCCGATCGCCGCCGCTGCCGATCTGGGCTGGTGGCAGCCCTTGGGCGACCAGGGCGGCCTGGTCGCCGGCACCTACCTGCACGGGGTGTTTGAAAGTGGCGCCTGGCGTCGCCGCTGGCTTAACGGCCTCCGCCAGCGCAAGGGATTGGCGCCGCTACCGGAAACCGTGCCCCACCACAGCCAGCAACGCGAAGCCCTGCTCGATCGCCTGGCCGATGCCTTTGAGGCCCATGTGAACCTGGAGCCGCTGCTGCGATGACGGCGATGGGATCCCAGGGCCCGGTGACAATCCACTGGCCCGAGGGCCAGATCAGTACGGCCCAAGCGGGTCAGGACTGGCTTGAGGTAGCAGCGGCGGCAGGCTTGGCCATCCCCACGGGTTGCCTGGGCGGCAGCTGCGGCGCCTGCGAAATCGAAGTCAACGGCGAGACCCAAAGGGCCTGCATCGCCCAGGTGCCCGCCAGCCCCGCCGGACCCCTGACCGTGGCCTGGGCCAGTGATCCCTATTGGTAAAAACTCTTGGTAAGGCAAGCTGCCAACTAGGACGCAAGGGGGTCCTTTTGAATCAGGCCTCCACCAAGGACCACCTCACCCGCGTAAAAGACGGCCGCCTGACCCGGGGTGATCGAAAACTGCTCCTCGGCAAACTCGAGGCGACAACGGTGGGGCCGGCCCGCTTGCCGATCGGCCTCCGTAGCGGGCATGGGGATCAAGGTGGCCGGCTCAGGGCCGCTGCGGTACCGCACCTGCACCTCCACGGCGATCGGCTCCTCCGGCGGGGCGATCGACAGCCAGTTGACGGCACCAACCACGGCTCCAGAGCGGGCCGCCTCGGAACGGGGAGCGACCACCACCTGGTTCATGGCGCCATCAAGGCGGACCACATGCAGCGGTTCACTCCAGGCCACGCCCAGACCACGACGCTGGCCAATCGTGAAGTGCTCGATGCCGTCGTGGTTGCCCAGCACCCGCCCGTCGCTGAGCACGATCTGGCCCTGGCGCGGCGGCAGGTAGGCATCGAGAAAGGCCTTCATGGAGCCGTGGTGATCGGCCAGGCAGAGGTCCTGGCTTTCCGGTTTCTCGGCAGTGCGCAGGCCATGGCGGGCCGCTTCCAAGCGCGTATCGGTCTTGGTGAGTTCGCCCAGGGGAAAGACCAGCCGCCCCAGGATCTCCTGGGGCAGGTCGTAGAGGAAATAGCTTTGGTCCTTGCGTTGATCAAGGCCGCGCAGCAGTTGGTGGCGGCCCCGGCCATCGCCCGGCACGGGCAGGGGATCGGTGGCCTCGCTAGGGCGAACCCGGGCGTAGTGGCCGGTGGCGATGCGGCCAATGGCCCGCTCCTCGGCGGCCCAGGCCAGCATCGGTCCAAACTTCACCTCCCGGTTGCAGCGGGAGCAGGGCAGGGGCGTCACCCCGGCGCCGTAGCCCTCCACCAAAAACTCGACGATCTGGGTCTGGAACGTGGCCCGGGAATCGACCACGTGGTGGGGGACGCCCAGCTGGTCGCAGATGGCGGCCGCATCCACCAACCCTTCGGCGCAGCACGCCCCCTTACCGCTCATGAGCCAGAGGGTGAGGCCCTCCACCTGCCAGCCGGCCTCCACCAGCAGGGCCGCCGTCAGGGAGCTATCCACCCCCCCCGAGAGGCCCACCGCCACCCGCTGCTCGCCGGGCCAGGCCCGCAGCCGCTCAATCGCCGCCGCCCCGGCCGCAGTGGCCGCGGCGGCCGCACCGGGCGCCGAGGGTTGGGGGGGAGCGGAAAAACGGGCCACAATCGGGGCACGGCCGCCCTAGGGCAGGCAGACCGGGAATTGGTTCCATCATGGAACTGGGCCGGGCCGGTTGGGGTGCGGCCCTTACCCCTGCTGCCGCTAACGGCTTGGCACCCATCGGGCGGCCAGGCTCCAGGCAAGCCCGCCTAACAAAACCATGGGGCCCGGCTTCGGCCCCTGCCAGCCGCAACCGGCGGACGATGGGCCTGGCGGGAACCGCCGGAACCCGAGGGACAACCAAACCCAGGGCCTGGGAGCGGGCCTGCACCAGAGCAAACCGTCCCATCAGGCCACAATCCAGCTTGAGTCCAGTCCCTAAGTACGGCCCAGCCATGCCCCTGGAGGCCCCCCTGCCAGAGCCCTCAAGCGGCTCGCCAGTGCCAACCTGGCCCCCGTCCGATGCCGACCATCTGCTGGTGACGGGGAGCCAAATGGCGGCGCTGGAAAACCAGCTCTTCGCCAGTGGCCTGCCGGTGGAAGCCCTGATGGAAAAGGCGGCCCTGGCGATCGCCCGCCGGCTGCTCGCCTCGCCTCCAGCCTCTGCCCTGGTGCTGGTGGGGCCCGGCCACAACGGCGGCGACGGCCTGGTGGTGGCGCGGGAGCTGCACCTGGCCGGAGTGCCCGTGCGTCTGTGGACCCCCTTTGAGCGCCCCAAACCCCTCACGAGCGCCCACCTGCGCCACTGCCGCTGGCTCGGGATTCCGCTGCTGGAGAGGGAGCCCGATCCAGGCGATGGCGCCCTCTGGATCGATGGACTGTTCGGCGTCGGCCAGCGGCGCCCGCTCGAAGCGTCCCTGGCCAGCCTGCTGACGCGGCGCCACCAGGAACGGCCAGGGGCCCTCGTGGCCATCGATGTGCCCACGGGCCTCTGCGGTGACAGCGGCAGGCTGCTCGGCAGCGCCGCCGCCCGGGCCCGCACCACCTACTGCCTTGGCTTGCTCAAGCAGGGCCTGGTCCAGGACAGCGCCCTGGCCTGGGTGGGCCAACTGGAGCGCATCGACCTGGGCCTAGCGGCCGCCCAGCTGGCCCCCCTGGCCGCGGGCCAGCCCCTGGCCCTTGGGGCGGCGGATGGGGCCACGGCGCCTTGGCCGCCGCTGGATCCGGCCGCAGGCAAATATGGCCGCGGTCGCCTGCTGGTGGTGGCTGGTAGCCCCAGCTATCTCGGCGCCGCCCAGCTCTGCCTGCAGGGCGCTAGCGCCAGCGGCTGCGGCAGCCTGAAGGCCCTGGTGCCCGAAGCTGGTGCCCAGGGGCTTTGGACCAGCCAGCCCCATGTGGTGCTGCTCGACCAAGACGCCTTGGAGCGGCCCAGGGCCCTGGACAGATTTGATGCGGTGATTTTTGGACCGGGCCTGGGACCCACCCCGCGACCGGCACACCCAGGCCAGCGCCAGCTGTGGGATCAATTGCAGGGCTTCGGTGGGCTGCTGCTGCTAGATGCCGACGGCCTCAACCAACTGGTGGACCTGACCCAAACCGAGGGGACTGGGGTGAGCCCTTGGCTGCGCCAACGCCAGGGTCCGACCTGGCTCACCCCCCATGGCGCCGAGTTCGCCCGGCTCTTCCCTGAGCTAGCGGGCCTGCCCCCCCTGGAGGCCGCCGCCGCCGCCGCCCAAGCCGCGACGGCCACGGTGCTGCTCAAGGGAGCCCACAGCGTTATCGCCGCCGCCGATGGCCGCCGCTGGCAACTGATCGAAACCTGCCCAGACGCGGCCCGGGCCGGCCTCGGCGATGTGCTGGCGGGCTACGCCGCCGGCCGCGGGGCCATGGCTGTTGCTTCCGCAAAGGCTGTTGCAGGTGCAAAGGCTGTTGCTGCGGCAAAGGACGTTGCAGCGGCGCAGGCTATTGGGGCTGAGAACGTTGCTGCTGCTAGCTCTGGCGGTGCCCCAAGGGCTGATGAGTGCTCCGCTGCCTGGACCCTGGATGGAGCCCTATTGGCGGCAGCAGCCCTCAGCCATGGCCTGGCCGGCGGCCTGGCCCGCCGCCGCCGCGGCCCCGGTGGGGCAACACCGATGGCCGTAGCGGCAGCGCTTGCGAGCCAAAGCTTTCATTAATCTGCTGAAATCTGTAGCCAATCTGTTGCAGAAATGCGGCCCATTAATTTCTTGTCAACAGATGGCTCGCAATGCTGAAAGGTTCATGAAGACCCAGACAAATTCCGCTTTTCTGTAGCAGGTTGGCGACACTTCTAAACCGCTACTCCATGACCGCCTCTGGCCCGCCCGACAGCGGCGGCCCCCGCCGCCGCAACAGTGATCCAATCAGCTGGTATCTCGGCACAATCGGGCGTGTGCCTTTGCTGACACCAGCCGAAGAGATTGAACTGGGCAACCAGGTGCAAACCATGATGCGCCTGCTGGAGGAGCCCAGGGACGGGGGCTATAGCGATCAGGAAAATAAAACAATTCGGGTAGGTCGCCGCTGCAAAGAGCGCATGATGAAAGCCAACCTCCGCTTGGTTGTCAGTGTCGCCAAGAAATATCAGGGCAAGGGCCTGGAACTGCTCGACCTGATCCAGGAAGGGTCCCTGGGGCTGGAGCGGGCCGTTGAAAAGTTCGATCCCACCCGGGGCTACAAGTTTTCGACCTACGCCTTCTGGTGGATTCGCCAGAGCATGACCCGGGGCATTGCCTGCCAATCGCGCACGATCCGGCTGCCGGTGCATCTCTCCGAACGGCTCTCGGCGATTCGCAGGGTGAGCTTGGATCTGGCCCACAAGCTCGGGGCGATGCCCAGCCGCCAGGAAATTTCCGAGGCGATGGGCATGCCGATCGAGGAGCTCGATTCGCTGCTGCGCCAGTCCCTCACCACCTCCAGCCTCGATGCGCCGGTCAACGGCGATGACGACCGCAGCTTCCTGGGCGAACTGATCGCCGATACCAGCCATAGCGAACCCCTCGAGTCCGTCGAGCGGGGCATCCATCTCGAGCAGCTGGGCCAATGGCTAGCCCAACTCTCGGATCAGGAGCGCCAGGTGCTGGAAATGCGTTTTGGCCTCGAAGGCCATGATCGCCACACCCTGGCTGAAATTGGCCGGCTCCTGGATGTGTCTAGGGAGCGGGTGCGGCAGGTGGAACTCAAGGCCCTGCGCAAGTTGCGCCACTTCACTCGCCGCAGCCCCTCGCTCCAGGGTCCCTAGCTAGGGGACCAGGGACCAGCCGAGGCGCTGGGATTCTCACCTGGACTGGTGTCCCGGCCGCCGGGTCAGTCCTCAGCCCAGATGTAACGGGTCAATTCGGCCGGGTCGGGCTCGGGGGCAGCCAGGGCAAACTCAACACAATCGACCACATGGGCATCGATCTCCTTTTCGATGGCCTTGAGTTCCGCTTCGCTTGCCAGCTGCTGCCCAACCAGGTGGCCAGCTAGGCGCTTGATCGGATCCCGTTGGGCCCAGAACTGCTTCTCAGCCTCAGCCCGTAGCTCATCGGGATCCGCTAGGGAGTGGCCCCGGAAGCGGTAGGTGAGGCACTCGAGCACCGTGGGGCCTTCACCGGTCCGGGCCCGCTCAATCGCCCGCTGGGCCGCTGCCCGCACCGCCAGCACATCCATGCCGTCGACCTCTTCACCGGCCATGCCGAAGGCGGCAGCCTTACGCCAGATTTCCGGATCGCTGGTGGCCCGGTTGTGGTCCATGCCGATGGCCCACTTGTTGTTTTCCACCACAAAAATGATCGGCAGCTTCCAGAGGGCCGCCATGTTGAGGCATTCATAAAACTGGCCGATGTTGCAGGTGCCATCCCCAAAAAAGGCCGCCGTCACGGCATCGCTGCTGGCATCGCCAAGGGCATCGCGCTTATAGCGGCTGGTGAAGGCAGCGCCGAGGGCCACGGGAATCCCTTCCCCAATGAAGGCGTAGCCACCGAGGAGATGGTGTTCCTTGGAGAAGAGGTGCATGGAGCCACCCCGCCCCTTGCTGCAGCCGGTTTCCTTGCCAAACAGCTCACTCATGACCTCCCGAGCAGGCACGCCGCAGCTGAGGGCATGGACGTGGTCGCGATAGGTGCTGCAGAACCAATCGTGTTGGAGTTTCATCGCCCGGATCACGCCGGTGCTAACCGCTTCTTGACCGTTATACAGATGGACGAAACCAAACATCTTGCCGCGGTAATACATCTCGGCGCACTTGTCTTCGAAGCGGCGCCCGAGGGTCATGTCGCGGTAGAGCATCAAGCCCTCTTCGCGCGTCACCGTGGCGGGGGTGGCCGGATAGAGGGCTGAAAGCCGCTCGGCGTGGCTGCCTGCGGCGGCGGCTTGGTCCCTGGCGGATCGGTCACTGGCCGCTTCGCCAACGGCCTGGGAAGCCGCAATTCCCGTAGTTAATTCAGCTGTCATCGCCGCAGGGCCTGGAGCGTTTGGCGACTGTACGGGGTCCAATGGCCCCAAAGGGTGGCAGGGGCGGCCAAAACCGATCAGTCAGCCTAAACTCAACTGCTTACAGTCAGTTGTCAGAGAAGCTCCTGGGTTGGAACTGCCGATCGACCATTTCCACCTGCTTGGGGTGCAGCCGACAACCGATGCCCAGAGCGTGCTTCGCACGCTGCAGCAACGGCTCGATCGCAGTCCAGACCAGGGCTTCAGCCTGGAGACCCTGCAGGCCCGGGCCGAGTTGCTGCGCAACAGCGCCGACCTCCTAAGCGATGAACAACGGCGACGGGCCTACGAGGCCCAGTTGCTGGGGATCCATGCCGCTGGCGGCAGCAACCAGATCGCCGCCCTGGAGATTCCGGCCTCCCGGGATGTGGCGGGCCTGTTGTTGATGCTGGAAGCCGGCCTGGCCCAGGAAGCCTTTGAAACTGCCCGCCGCAACCTGCAGCCGCCCCAGGCACCGGCCCTGGGTAGCAGTCGGGAGGCCGATCTCACCCTGTTAGCCGGCCTGGCCTGCCAGACGGCCGCCCAGGATTATCAAGACCAACGCCGCTTTGAGGCGGCCGCCACGGTGTTGCAACAGGGCCTGCAACTGCTGCAACGCATGGGCCAGCTGCCCCAGCAACGGCACCAGCTGGAACAGCAGCTGGGCCGGCTCCTGCCCTACCGGGTCCTCGATCTGGTCAGCCGCGACCTGGGCGCCACCCTGGAACGCAGTGAGGGTCTGAAGCTGCTCGAGGAGCTGGTGCAGCGCCGTGGCGGCCTCGATGGCGACGGCGACCGGGATTTCGACCAGGGCAAGTTCCAGACCTTTTTTAAGCAGATCCGCCCGTTCCTGACGGTTCAAGAGCAGGTGGACCTGTTCAGCCGCTGGGCCCAGGCCGGCTCCGCCACGGCCGATTTCCTAGCCAGCTACGCCCTCACGGCCTCCGGCTTTGCCCAACGCAAGCCTGAGCGCATCCGCGAGGCCTATGGCCGCCTCAGTGCCGCCGGCCAGCTGGGGATCGAACCGTTCCTGGCCTGCCAGCAGCTCCTGCTTGGCCAGGTGGAGCAGGCGGAAAGCCATTTCGACCAGGGCGCCAGTCCGGAGCTGCGCCAATGGGCCAGTGAGCAGGGCAGTGAATCGCTCGAGCGCCTCTGCGCCTATTGCCGCGACTGGCTGGCCCGCGAGGTGTTGCCGGGCTATCGGGATATGGAGGTGGACGCCGATCTCGATGCCTGGTTCGCCGACCGGGACGTGCAGGCCTACGTCGAACAGCAGGACCGCCGCAGCGGCCGCCAGGCTCCAGCCAGTGGTCGCCAGCAGGCCAGCGGGCCCAGTGCCACCACCGGATTAGGCCTGGGCGGAGCAAGCCAGGACGGGCCCCAACCGGCCCCCTGGAATGCTCCCTGGCTGGAGTCCCCCAACCCAGGGCTAGCCGCCCCAGGGGCTGACGCCACCAGGGAAGGTCCCCCATCGGATGGGTCCGAGGGCCCCTGGGCGCAGCTAGGCCTACCCCAGCTGCGCTGGCCTGCGATCGGTTGGCCGGATTTCCTGCAGCCGGCCTCCAACTGGGCCAGCGATAGGGCCTCTAACTTGTCCTCCGACTGGAGCCATGGCAGGCGTCCCCGTCTCAAGCTGCGCCAACGGCTCGGATCGGGCTGGGCCAAGGCCAAGGCAGCCAAGGCGGACCTGGCCGCTCGGCAGCCCGGCCGACTGGACCTCGGCGAGCTGGCCTCCGTGCCCCATCGCCTGCGCTCCCTGCTCCCCCCCTGGAGAAGGGCGGGGGACGGTGCCGCTCCTGGGACCATGGCCCCAGCAATCGAGGCCCAGGGAGAGCCGGCCTACTCCCTGGCGCCCCTGTCCTGGCCGGAACTGCCCACCTCCCAGGCCGAGCCGAGCCCGGCAGCGGCCCTTCCCTTCGGTCCCCTGTCCGGCGCAGAAGCCCTTGGGGCGCCCCATCCCCCAACCCCGGGCGTCCTAGACCCCGAACCCAGGCCGGCAGCGGCCTGGCCCCTCCCCCTGGTCGCCACGGTGGCGGGGGTGGCCCTGGCGGGCTTGGGGCTCGGTGGCTGGCTAGCCCTAAGGCCGAAGCCGGAGCGGGCCATTCCCTTACCGGTGCAGCCCCTGACGAGCCAGCCAGCCAGGCTAGCTACCCCCAAACCCAAACCTCCCCAACCGGAGTTGCCGCTCCAGGCCCCGGAACCCAGCGAGGCCCAGTTGCAACGGCTGCTGGAGGCCTGGCTCCAGGCCAAGGCGGCCGTGCTCGCCGGCCAGGCCCCGGCCCTGCCCCCCAGCCAGCTGGCCGTCGCCAGCCTGGTGGCAGCCCTCGATCAGGACCGCCAGGCCGACCTCGATCGCGGCGAAACCCAGACGGTGACCGCCAAGGTCACCAGCCTGGAGATCGCCAGCCGCAGCCCCGAACGGATCGAGGCCAAGGTGACCCTGCGCTACGGCGACGTGCGCCGCAGCCAGGCCGGCAAGTTGCTGGAAGAGACCCCCGAAGGCGAACGCCAGAACACCTATGTATTTGGCCGCAATCAAAAGAGCTGGAAGCTGGAACGGGTGATCTTCCAAGCCAGCTAAGTCAGGCGACAGGGCTCGAAAACCTGGCCTCCCAGCTGGCCCAGGGACTTGGACCCGGTTTGGGGGCCTTGGTCCCCATCGCTGAGCCATGGCAAGGCCCGCTCCCACCACCAGGTAAGCCCTAGGTGGGGGCCGCCTTTTTACGATCAACTCACCAGGGCGTTCCGCCTCCCCGCCGCTACCCCGATGTTTGACGAGCTCTCCCAGCGATTTGAAGATGCGGTTAAGAGCCTGAGGGGGCAGGCCGCCATCTCCGAAACCAACGTGGAGGGCGCCCTGCAACAGGTGCGCCGCGCCCTGCTGGAGGCCGATGTCAGCCTCAGCGTTGTCAAGGATTTTGTCGAGGAGGTGCGCCGCCGGGCCGTGGGCGCCGAGGTGGTGCGGGGAGTGAGCCCCGACCAGAAGTTCATCCAGCTGGTGCATGAGCAGCTGGTGGAGGTAATGGGCGGCGGCAATGCGCCCCTGGCCCAGAACGCCGTGGCCCCCACCGTGGTTTTGATGGCCGGCCTGCAGGGCGCCGGTAAGACCACCGCCACCGCCAAGTTGGGCCTCCACCTCAAGGAACAGGGCCGCCGCACCCTGCTGGTGGCCGCCGATGTCTACCGGCCCGCCGCCATCGACCAGCTGCGCACCCTGGGCAACCAGATCGGCGTGGAAGTGTTCAGCCTCGGCGCCGAGGCCAAACCCGAAGACATCGCCGCCGCTGGCGTGGCCAAGGGCCGCGAAGAAGGCTTCGACACCGTGATCGTCGACACGGCCGGCCGCCTGCAGATCGACCTCTCGATGATGGAGGAGATGGTGCGGATCCGCAGCGCCGTAGCCCCCGACGAGGTGCTGCTGGTGGTGGATTCGATGATCGGCCAGGAGGCGGCCGAACTCACCCGGGCCTTCCACGAGCAAGTCGGCATCACCGGCGCCGTGCTCACCAAGCTCGATGGCGACAGCCGCGGCGGCGCCGCCCTCTCGATCCGCAAGGTGAGCGGCGCCCCGATCAAATTCATCGGCACCGGCGAAAAGGTGGAGGCCCTGCAGCCCTTCCACCCAGAACGGATGGCCAGCCGCATCCTCGGCATGGGCGATGTGCTCACCCTGGTGGAGAAGGCCCAAAAAGAAGTGGAGCTGGCTGATGTGGCCCGCATGCAGCAAAAGCTGCAGGAGGCCTCCTTCGACTTCTCCGATTTTCTGCAGCAGATGCGCCTGATCAAGCGCATGGGCTCCCTCGGGGGCCTGATGAAGATGATCCCGGGCATGAACAAAATTGACGACGGCATGCTCAAGCAGGGCGAGGAGCAGCTCAAAAAGATCGAGGCCATGATCGGCTCGATGACCGTGGCCGAGCGCCAACAGCCCGAACTGCTGGCCGCCCAGCCCAGCCGCCGCCGCCGCATCGCCGGTGGCAGCGGCCACACCCCCGCCGATGTGGACAAGGTGCTGGCCGATTTCCAGAAGATGCGCGGCTTCATGCAACAAATGACCCGCGGCGGCATGCCCGGCGGCATGCCGGGCATGGGTGGAGGCTTCCCCGGCATGGGCGGCTTCCCTGGCATGGGAGGTATGCCCGGTATGGGGGGGATGCCCGGCATGGGTGGCCCTGGCATGGGTGGCCCTGGCACGCCAGGGGGCCGGGGCGCCGGGCCCCAGCGCCAGGCCAAACCCGCCAAGAAACGCAAGGGCTTCGGCCAGCTCTAGGCCA
>Ga0310099_100142_pt1 | contig 12936 bp, 9 predicted proteins | sample LakMicMISRFREDD7_FD_194449 | JGI IMG/M metagenome (GOLD analysis project Ga0310099, IMG submission 194449) | Enriched freshwater cyanobacterial communities from Lake Michigan, Michigan, United States - MI23.SRF.RED.D7 | ecosystem: Environmental > Aquatic > Freshwater > Lake | place: USA: Michigan... | reverse complement strand
ATCCAGCATCTCGGCCAGGGTCTGGGCGAGCAGGGTTTTGCCGCAACCGGTGGGGCCAATCAGCAGGATGTTCGACTTTTGCAGGCGGGTGGCGGTTTGATCGGTTTCCCCCTGGCCATCGACCTGCCAGGCCAGCCGTTTGTAGTGGTTGTATACGGCCACCGCCAGCACTTTTTTGGCCTCCTCCTGGCCCACCACCTGCTGGTCGAGGAAGGCCTTGATTTGGTGGGGCTTGGGCACCTCCGCCAGGACGGGGGCCGGCTTGGCGGTTTTCTTGCTGGGTGCCTTGCTCTTGGTTTCGGGGGCGCTGCGGGCTGCCACCTGGCTTTCGGTCAGCTCCTCATCGAGGATCTCGTTGCAGAGATCGATGCATTCGTCGCAGATATAAACGCCAGGGCCGGCAATCAACTTGCGGACCTGCTCCTGGGACTTGCCGCAGAACGAGCACTTCAGGTGGGCGTCGAACTTGGCCATCGAGGGGAGCGTCTAAGGGGTAGGTCCAGGGCAGGTGGGGCGTGGAGCTCTGAAGCGGTGGCCCGAGCTGGCTGATTAGGCTGGAGTCACCTCGGTGACGACCCGGTCGATCAGGCCATAGGCAACGGCCTCGGCGGGGGAGAGGAAGTAATCCCGGTCCGTATCTTCGGCGATTTTCTCTAGGGGTTGGCCCGTGTGTTCGGCCATCAGGCCGTTGAGGGTGTCCTTGAGGAAGAGGATCTCCTTGGCCTGGATTTCGATGTCCACGGCCTGGCCCTGGGCGCCGCCGAGGGGCTGGTGAATCATGATCCGGGCGTTGGGCAGGGCCAGGCGCTTGCCCTTGGTGCCGCCTGACAGCAAAAAGGCTCCCATGCTGGCGGCCAGGCCGTAGCAGATGGTGACGATGTCCGGGGCCACCTGCTGCATGGTGTCGTAGATGGCCAGGCCCGCGGTCACCGAGCCGCCGGGGGAGTTCACGTAGATCTGGATATCCTTTTCCGGGTCTTCGGCCTCGAGGAACAGCAGTTGGGCCACCAGGGCATCGGCCACGGCGTCATCGATGCCGGTGCCCAGGAAGATGATCCGCTCGCGTAGCAGGCGCGAATAGATGTCAAAGGCCCGCTCGCCCCGGCCGGACTGCTCGACCACGGTGGGCAGGACCCCAGGGGCGGCCTGGGGTCTGGCGGCAATCGCCTCGGGGCGGATGCCCTGCCACTGGTTGAGGACTGGATGGTGGCGCAGGGCTCGGGGTTGGGCGTCAATCACGCGGCCGTAGGGCTTAGGGCAGTGGAGTCAATCTATGGCGCCCAAGCGGGCCCAGGGGTGTCGGCCCCTCAGGCGCTGGCTTCAGGCTCCTGGGAGGCAGCTTTTTTGGAGGTTGAAGCCTTGGTCTTGGCCGCGGGCTTCGCGGCTGGCTCCCCAGCTTCAGCCTCCCCAGCCAGTTCCCCAGCCAGGTCCTCGGGGGACTTGGCGGTGATGGTGCTGTGGGTTTCGAGCCAGTCGAGCAGCTTTTGGCGCATCAGGTCGTCCTGCACGGCCTGGCGCAGGCGGGCCGGATCGATGCTGCCGCTCTCGCTGATGCTGCGGGAGAGCTCCTTGATCTTGGTTTCGAGCTCCTCCTCGGCCAGTTCGATCGCTTCGGCCAGGGCCAGGGCCTTGAGGGCCAGGCTGCGGCGCAGGCGCTTTTCGGCTTCGGGCCGGGAGGTGTCCCGCAGGCTGCGCACCAGTTCGGGGGTGAAGAGCTTGCGCACGTCCATGCCCTGTTGGGCCAGCTGGCCGGCGGTCTGCTCCAGCAGGGCGCGGATCTCTTCCTGCACCAGGGTTTCGGGCAGTTCCACCTCGAGCTGCTCCACCAGGGCGTCGAGCAGGGCGTCGTGGCGGTTGGCCTTGTCGCGCCGGTCGGCGTCCTCCTGGAGACGGGCTTCCAGGTCGGCGCGCAGCTCGGCCAGGGTTGCCTTGTCGCTGGCCTGCTGGGCGAAGGCGTCGTCGAGCTCGGGCAGTTCCTTGGTCTTGAGGTCGGTGAGGGTCAGCACGAAGCTGGCCGCCCGGCCGCGGCAGTCCTCCTGGGGGTACTCCTCGGGGAACTGGCAGGCCACGGTTTTGGTGTCGCCCACCGCCATGCCGATCACCCCTTCGACGAAGCCGGGGATCATGCGGCCCTCTTCCAATTCCACGTCCATGCCTTCGCCGCTGCCGCCGCTGATCGGGCTGCCGTCATCGTTGAAGGTGCCGCTGAAGTCGACCACGGCCACATCACCGGCCAGGGCGCTGCGGCCCTCGACCGGCACCAGGCTGGCCAGCTTCTGGCGGGACTGCTCAATCCATTCATCGACCCGGGCGGGGTCGTAGCTGACGGCTTCGCTGGCGGCCACCAGCCCCTTGGTGAGTTTCAGGCTGGGGGTGGGTTCCACATCCAGCTCCAGGACCAAGGTGAGCTCCTCGCCGGGGGCGAAGCGCTCCAGCAGGGCCTCGAAACCGCCGGCCAGTTCCGGTTGGCCGATGGCCGGGATCGCTTCCTGGGCCAGGGCGTCGCGGAACACGGCATCGACCAGGTCTTCCAGGGCCGTGGCGCGCACCCGCAGGGGGCCGATTTGTTGCAGCAGCACCGGCTGGGGCACCTTTCCCTTGCGGAAACCGGGCAGCTTGATGCTGCGGCTGAGTTTGGCCAGGGCTGCGTCGTAGCTGGACTGGCTACGGCCCGCCGGAACGGCGACTTCCAGGGCCAGGCGGCTGCCCGGGCGCGGGCTGGTGGTGACCTTCAAGCTGGCGGGGGCGGCGGCGCTGGCGGCTGAACTCATGGCGGGCTAGGGGGGAGAAACGCCGGACCGGATCGGCGGGGCAGCCCGCGATCCTAGGAACTGACCTCACCTGCCCCTAAGGGCGCCGCCCCAGAGGCCCATCGCCAAGGACCGAATGGCCACGTATTGTTCAGGCCATCCCCTCCGGTGGGGGATTGGGCCGGCCACTGCCCCAATCCTTCACCTCCCATAAGTCCCTTTTACCCACCCCTTCCAACCGACCCCCGTTCCAGTCCAGTTCCAGCCCAGATCCAGTTCCCCTGCAGCCCTGCAGAACCGGCCCCAAGCCCGACCAGCCAGGCCAACGTTCAGCTGAATCCGTTGCCGATTGCCGATCCTGAGGTCCTACCCCGGGTCCTTGGCAGCTCCAACCCCAAGCTCCATCGTCCGGTTTCCTCCTTGGCAGCAGCGGCCTTTCCTGAAGGCCCCATCCTGCGCCAGTCCCGGTGCCCTGCTTAAGGATTCCAATCCCTAGTTCCAGCCTTTGCCGGCCGGGGGTTGAGTGAGACCAGGGGTTCCGAAAGGCGAGCTAGCCACCCAGGGCCAGGACCCAGCTTCTTCAGGACCCAACCTCCTTCGCCACCCCAGCCTTTCCTAAATCCGAAGCCCTTCCTGATCGACGCCCAGCCGGCTGACCAGCCCTGGGCCTTCCGCCCCAACCGTTTCTTTTCTCCGCTTCCGCCCTTGTCCCTCCCTACCGCCAGTTCCCTCCCCAACCGGCCCCTCAAGGTGGCCGTGCTCGGTGCCACCGGGGCCGTGGGCCAGGAATTGCTCACCCTGTTGGCCGAGCGCCAGTTCCCGGTGGCGGAGCTGGTGCTGTTGGCGTCCCCCCGCTCGGCCGGCCAATCCCTGACTTGGAATGGCCGCTCCTGGCCCATCCAGGCCGTGAGTGCCGAGGCCTTTGCGGGGGTGGATCTGGTGTTGGCTTCGGCCGGCGGTTCGGTGTCCAAGCAATGGGCCCCCGTGGCGGCCGCGGCCGGTGCCCTGGTGATCGACAACTCCAGCGCCTTTCGCCTCGATCCCCAGGTGCCCCTGGTGGTGCCCGAGGTGAACCCCCAGGCGGCCTTTGCCCACCAGGGGATCATCGCCAACCCCAACTGCACCACGATTTTGATGACCCTGGCCCTGGCACCGCTGGCGGCCCGGAGGCCCCTGCGGCGGGTGGTGGTGAGCACCTACCAATCGGCCAGCGGCGCCGGCGCCCGCGCCATGGAGGAGCTGCGCAGCCTCAGCCAGACCGTGCTCGATGGCGGCAACCCCGAAAGTGCCGTGCTGCCGTACTCGCTCGCCTTCAACCTGTTCCTGCACAACTCGCCCTTGCAGGACAACGGCTACTGCGAAGAGGAGCTGAAAATGCTCTATGAAACCCGCAAGATCATGGGGATGCCCGAGCTGCGGCTCACGGCCACCTGCGTGCGGGTGCCGGTGCTGCGGGCCCACTCCGAGGCCCTCAACATTGAGTTCCACGAACCCTTCCCGCTCGACGAGGCCCGCGCCCTGTTGGCCGAGGCGCCGGGTGTCGAGTTGATCGAGGATTTCGCCTCCAACCGCTTCCCGATGCCCACCGATGTCACGGGCCGGGACCCGGTGGCCGTCGGTCGCATCCGCCAGGACCTCAGCGAACCGAATGCCCTGGAGCTCTGGCTCTGCGGTGACCAGATCCGTAAGGGCGCGGCCCTCAACGCCATCCAGATCGCCGAACTGCTGCTCGATCCTGCCGCTGCGGATCGGGCCGGCGCCTCAGCTGGCGAAGCGGCGGCGGGAGTGGGCCGATGACCGGTTTGCCTCCAAGCCCGCTCACCCCTGGGGCGGCCTCCCCCGCCCCCTTCGGCCGGGTGGTGACGGCCATGGTCACCCCCTTTGGCGCCGATGGCGCCGTGGATCTCGACCTGGCCGGCCGGCTGGCCAGCCACCTGGTGGACGAGGGCTGCGACGGCCTGGTGCTTTGCGGGACCACCGGCGAATCCCCCACCCTCAGCTGGGACGAGCAACACCAGCTCTTCTCGGCCGTCAAGGCCGCCGTGGGCAACCGCGCGTCCCTGCTGGCGGGCACCGGCAGCAATTGCACCGCCGAGGCGATCGAGGCGATTGGCCAGGCGGCCGCCCTGGGCGCCGACGGAGCTTTGGTGGTGGTGCCCTACTACAACAAGCCTCCCCAGGAGGGGCTGGAGGCCCATTTCCGGGCCGTGGCTTTGGCGGCGCCTGAATTGCCGCTGATGCTCTACAACATTCCCGGTCGCACCGGCACCAGCCTCAGCCCGGACACCACGGCCCGGCTCCTGGATCTGCCCAACGTGGTCAGCTACAAGGCCGCCAGCGGCACCACCGAGGAGGTGAGCCAATTGCGGGCCGTTTGCGGCGAGCGGCTGGCGATCTACAGCGGCGACGACGCCCTCACCGTGCCCATGTTGGCCGTGGGCGCCGTGGGCGTGGTGAGTGTGGCCGGCCATCTGGTGGCCCGCGAGATCCGCCAGATGGTCACCGCCTTCCTCGCCGGAGATCACAGCACTGCCCTGGCCCTGCACGAACGGCTACTGCCCCTTTGTAAGGCCCTGTTTTTGACCACCAATCCGATTCCCGTCAAAGCCGCGTTGGAGTTGAGCGGCTGGCCCGTGGGCGCCCCCCGTCTTCCCCTTGTTTCCGCCTCCAGTGATGTCCGCGAGCGATTAACCACAGCCCTGGCAGCCCTGCGTCCCACCTGACGCCAAGGCCCATCCCAGTCCTCCGCCCCCTGGCAGCCCAACCTGCAAACAACGGTTCGGAGGCATTGCATTCAGTCCGGCATCCCTTTCCCTTCCTTTTCCCTTCCCCTGATGAGCCCATCCAATCCGATCACCCGTAATGCCAGCGCCGGCCGTTCCGAGGCCGCCGACAAGCAGCCCACCCTGCGGGTGATTCCCCTCGGCGGTTTGCATGAGATCGGCAAAAACACCTGCGTTTTTGAATACGGCGATGACCTGATGCTGGTGGATGGCGGTCTTGCCTTCCCCAGCGATGGCATGCATGGCGTCAACGTGGTGTTGCCTGACACCAGCTATCTGCGCGAAAACCAAAAGCGGATTCGCGGCATGATCGTCACCCACGGCCATGAAGATCACATCGGTGGCATTCCCCACCACCTCAAGAACTTCACGATTCCGGTGATCTATGGGCCCCGCCTGGCCCTCTCCATGCTCACCGGCAAGATGGAGGAGGCGGGCGTGATGGATCGCACGATCCTGCAAACGGTCTCCCCGCGCGACGTGGTGCAGGTGGGTCAACACTTCAAGGTGGAGTTCATCCGCAACACCCACTCGCTCGCTGATAGCTTCTCCCTGGCGATCACCACCCCCGCTGGCGTGGTGATTTTCACCGGAGACTTCAAATTCGACCACACCCCGGTCGATGGCGAGTATTTCGACATCCAGCGCATGGCCCATTACGGCGAGCAAGGGGTGCTGTGCCTGTTCAGTGATTCCACCAATGCCGAGCTGCCCGGTTTCACGCCGCCCGAGCGGGCCGTGTTCCCCCACCTTGATCGCCACATTGGCAGTGCCCAAGGCCGGGTGATTCTCACCACCTTTGCCAGCTCCACCCACCGGGTCTCGATGATTCTCGAGCTGGCGATGAAGCATGGCCGCAAGGTCGGCCTGCTGGGCCGCTCCATGCTCAACGTGATCGCCAAGGCGCGCGAGCTCGGTTACATGCGCTGCCCCGATGACCTGTTTGTGCCGATCAAGCAGATCCGCGACCTGCCCGACCGTGAAACCCTGCTGTTGATGACCGGCAGCCAGGGGGAGCCCCTCGCCGCCCTGAGCCGGATCTCCCGCAGCGACCATCCCCAGGTTCAGGTCAAGTCCAGCGACACGATCATCTTCTCGGCCAGCCCGATTCCCGGCAACACCATCTCGGTGGTGAACACCATCGACCGGCTGATGATGCTCGGCGCCAAGGTGGTTTACGGCAAGGGTGAAGGCATCCACGTCTCCGGCCACGGTTCCCAGGAAGACGACAAGTTGATGCTGGCCCTAACCCGGCCCAAGTTCTTCGTGCCCGTGCATGGCGAACACCGCATGTTGGTGGCCCACGCCAAAACGGCCCAGTCCATGGGTATCCCCGCTGAGAACTGCCTGATCATCGAAAACGGTGATGTGGTGGAACTCAAGCCCGAGTCGATCCGTAAGGGCGATCCGGTGAAATCCGGCATCGAACTGCTGGATGCCTCCCGCAATGGCATCGTTGATGCCCGCGTGCTCAAGGAGCGCCAGCAGCTGGCCGAGGACGGCGTGATCACCCTGCTGGCCGTGATCAGCACCGATGGCGTGATCGCGGCGCCCCCCAGGGTCAACCTGCGTGGCGTGGTCACCACGGCCGATGCCCGCAAGATGTCCCTCTGGGCCGAGCGGGAGATTGGCTGGGTCCTCGAGAACCGCTGGAACCAGTTGTCGCGCAACAGTGGCGGTGCCGCCCCCGATGTCGATTGGATGGGCGTGCAGCGCGAAATCGAAGTGGGCCTGCAGCGGCGCCTGCGCCGCGAGCTCCAGGTGGAACCGCTGATCATCTGTCTGGTGCAGCCGGCCCCTGCCGGCACCCCCGCCTACAAGGGCCGCGCCGATGCCGAGCCCGATAGCCGTCCGGCTCCCCGGGGTGGTCGCCGTGAGGGCGGTCGCGAACTGAGCCGGGAGGTGAACCGCGAGGTCAACCGGGAGGTCATCCGCGATCGCCAGGCCCCGGCCGCTGTAGCCACGGCCGTGGCCCAGGCCGCAGCCCCCGTATCAGCACCAGCCGCAGCCGCGGCAGAACCCCAGCGCCAACTGGTGGCGGTGACGGCTGCCGAAGCCCCGATCGAAGATCCGGACCTGGCCGCCACCCGCACCCGTCGCCGCCGTTCCGGCGCCGCCAGCTGAAGCACCCAGTGCCTGCCCGGGCCCGGGCCGGTTTAACCCCGGCCCGGGACCTCCTCAGCGCAGCACCACCCGCAGCAGGCCCTTGGCCAGTTCGGCCGTCTCGGCGGGGCTAAAGGCCTGGGGGCTGGCGAGGCCGCCCGTGGGTTCTAGGGAGGGGGTCGGGCTATCAATCACCTCGACCAGGTCCGGTTCGATCGCTTCGATCCGCTCGACCAGCTGGCCTTTCGCAGAGCCGTCAGCCTCCCCTGCCCAGGGTTGGGCCGCCGCCGTTTCCCCAGCCAACCCGGGTTGGCCTGGGGGGCCGTCGTTTCCAGCCTGGCCCGTGGTGTCCAGGCTGCCCAGGTCCTCCAGCCAGGGCACGGCCGCGCCTGAACTGGAGCTGCTGGGCCCGTCGACGGCGTTGGTCGCCTCGGTGGGACTGGCGCCTTGGGAGCCCGTTGCCGCAAGAGTGGCGCCGGCTTGCTGGCAGAGGGTCATGCCCTGTTCGGCCAGTTCCCGGTAGGTGGGGTCGTAGCTCAGTTTCAACACCTGTTGATAACAGGGCAGGGCCTTCAGGGGCTGGCCCAGGCCATACAGATAGGTGTGGCCGATGAGCAATTGCAGCCGCAGATCCAGCTGGTCTTCCGAGCCGCTGGGGATGCGGGGCACGAGGTCCTGGGCGAGCCGTAGGGCCTCAGGAAACTGCTGCATGCTGTAGGCATGCTCGACGGCGATGTAGGCGTCCTGAAGGTTGGTGGTCACAAACGGTTCAGGTGGTGGGGCCGGATTGGCGTAGGGGAAGTCTGACGGGACTTGGGCGGAACGTCTGTTCTGGCCCCTGCCGGCCTTGGGCCCGGGTTAGGCCGGCCCTGGGCCATCCCCCTGGCCTGGGGGCCGTAACACCAGCAGGCGCCGGGTCCAGCTCAGCCGCCAACCCTGCCCCAGGGGTCGCTCGCCTGGGCCCTGGTTGGGTTGGAGCTGGCCCAGCAGGGACTCCAGGTTGGCGGCCTCCAGGCTGAGGCCGCTCTGGCGTTTGAGCCAGTGGTGCAGCAGCCGCCCCTGGTTGGGGTGCCCCAGGCGGGTGAGGCCGGCCCGGTCTAGGCCCGCTGCCGTTCCCTCCGCTTGCGGAGGGATGAGGCGACCCAGGGCGAAGTCGAGCAGCTCCTCCAGGCTGGCCTCTTCCTGTTCGAGCCGTTCCGCGAGGGTACTGATGCGGCTAGCGCAGCCGGGATGGAGCTCCTCCAGCACCGGCATCACCTCCTGGCGGATTCGGTTCCGGCTGAAGCGGGGACTGGCATTGCTGGGGTCAAGCCAGATCGGCAGGCTCCAGTCGGCGCAGAATTGGCCGGTGTCGGCCCGGCCCAGGCCCAGCAGGGGGCGCACCAGGCTGATCGGCGAGCCAGGACTGATCGGCCGGCGCCGCCGCAGGCTGGCCAGGCCCTGGCGGTGGCTGCCGCGGGCCAGGTGCAGCAGCAGGGTCTCGGCCCGGTCGCTGGCGGTGTGGCCGGTCACCACATGGGCGCAGGCCCGTTCCAGGGCCAGGGCTTCGAGGCGCTCGTAGCGCCAGGACCGGGCCGCCGCTTCGCTGGCGGGGGGGGCGCAGGCCCGTTCCACCGTGATCGCCAGCCCACACCCTGCGCCCCAGGCCTGGAGTTCTTCGGCCTGGCGAGCCGATTCGGGGCGCCAGCCGTGGTCGCCGTGCCAAAGGTGCAGGCGCCAGCCGTGCAGCCGGCCCAGGTCCTGCAGCAGGCGCGTCAGGGCCATGGAGTCCTGGCCGCCGGACACGGCCAGCAGCAGGGGCGCCCCGGCGGGCAGCAGGTCCGGGTCGCGGCGCAGGCGTTGATGCAGGGCGGCATGGACCGGGCCCCAGGCGGGGCGAGCCCGGCCGCCAACGCCGGAGGGCCCCGGGGGCGGGCCTGGTTGCGGCGAGGCTTCGGATGGGAGAATTGGCTTCATTCGCTGTCCGGCCGCCCATGTCCCGTCTGTCCAGCCTGCCGCTTCAACTGCAGCAAGCCCTGGCCTCGCGGCGCCTGCTCAAGGTGATCGCCGGCCTCACCAATTTTGATGCCGCCTCGGTGGAGCGCATCAGCCGCGCTGCCGGCCTGGGTGGCGCCGACCTGATCGATCTCGCCTGTGATCCCGAGCTGGTGCGCCGTGCCGCTGCCGTGTCCGGCCTGCCGATCTGCGTTTCGGCGGTGGATCCCGAGCTCTTCCCCGCCGCCGTGGCCGCCGGCGCCGCCCTGGTCGAGATCGGCAACTACGACGCCTTCTATCCCCTCGGGCGCCTCTTTGATGCCGCCGAGGTCCTCGAGCTCACCCGCCGCACCCGCGCCCTCCTCCCCGAGGTGGTGCTGTCGGTGACCGTGCCCCACGTGTTGCCCCTCGACCAGCAGGAGCAGCTCGCGATCGACCTGGTGGACGCCGGCGCCGACCTGATCCAGACCGAGGGCGGCACCAGTGCCCGTCCCTTCAGCGCCGGCAGCCTCGGCCTGATTGAAAAAGCCGCCCCCACCCTGGCCGCAGCCCACGCGATCAGCCGGGCCGTGTCCGTGCCCGTGCTTTGCGCCTCCGGCCTCTCGGCCGTGACCCTGCCCCTGGCGATCGCCGCCGGCGCCAGTGGCGTTGGCGTGGGTTCGGCCGTGAATCGCTTGGGCGATGAGCTGGCCATGGTGGCCGTGGTGCGTAGCCTGCGCGAGGCCCTGGGCAGTGTCGCCGCCGTTTCGGCCCAGTCCTGAGCGCGACGATCGCCCCCTTCTGCCTGCCTTAGGTGAATCATCCGGCCCGCCCGGGGCCCCTTTTGGGGGCTTCGGGCGGCTTTGACCTCCGTTCCGGGTCGGTGGACCACCCCCAGGTGGGCGCGGATGGCCCGAGAATGGCCCAATGGCCCACTTCGAGCTCCACGCCCCCTACGAACCCAAAGGTGACCAGCCCACGGCCATTGAGGCCATGGTCCGGGCGGTGGATGGCGGTGAGCGCTACCAGACCCTGCTGGGCGCCACCGGCACCGGCAAAACCTTTTCGATCGCCAATGTGATCGCCCGCACGGGCCGCCCCACCCTGGTGCTGGCCCATAACAAAACCCTTGCGGCCCAGCTTTGCAATGAGTTGCGGGAATTTTTCCCCAACAACGCCGTTGAATATTTCATCTCCTACTACGACTATTACCAGCCCGAGGCCTATGTGGCGGTCTCGGATACCTACATCGCCAAGACCGCCTCGATTAACGAGGAGATTGACATGCTGCGCCACTCGGCAACGCGCTCATTATTTGAGCGTTCCGATGTGATCGTGGTCGCCTCGATTAGCTGCATCTACGGCCTGGGCATTCCCTCGGAATATCTCAAGGCGGCGGTGAAGTTTCAGGTGGGTGAAACCCTGGATCTGCGAGGCTCCCTGCGGGAACTTGTTAATAATCAGTATTCCCGCAATGATATAGAAATCGCGCGCGGCCGTTTCCGCGTGCGCGGCGATGTGCTTGAAATCGGACCGGCCTACGAGGATCGCCTAGTGCGGATTGAGTTGTTTGGCGATGAGATCGAAGCGATCCGCTATGTCGATCCCACCACCGGTGAGATCCTGCAAAGCCTCGACACGATCAACATCTATCCCGCCAAGCACTTTGTGACCCCCAAGGAGCGGCTCGAGGGGGCGATTGCCGAGATTCGCGGCGAACTCCATGACCGGCTCGACCTGCTCAACCGCGAGGGCCGGCTGCTGGAGGCCCAGCGGCTGGAGCAGCGCACCACCTACGACCTCGAGATGCTCGAGCAGGTGGGCTATTGCAACGGCGTCGAAAACTACGCCCGCCACCTGGCTGGCCGGCCCGCCGGTACCCCGCCGGAATGCCTGATCGATTACTTCCCTAAGGACTGGCTGCTGGTGGTGGATGAAAGCCATGTCACCTGCTCCCAGCTGCAGGCCATGTACAACGGCGACCAATCGCGCAAGCAGGTGCTGATCGAGCACGGCTTCCGCCTGCCCTCGGCTGCCGATAACCGGCCGCTCAAGGGCGATGAGTTCTGGGAAAAGGCCCAGCAGACGATCTTTGTCAGCGCCACGCCCGGCAATTGGGAAATGGCCCAAAGCAAGGGCCAGATCGTGGAGCAGGTGATCCGCCCCACCGGCGTGCTCGATCCGATTGTGGAGGTGCGCCCCACCGAGGGCCAGGTGGATGATTTGCTCGGCGAAATCCGGGAGCGGGCGGACAAAAAGGAACGGGTGCTAATCACCACCTTGACCAAGCGCATGGCCGAAGACCTCACCGATTACCTGGCCGAAAATGGCGTGAAGGTGCGCTACCTCCACTCGGAAATCCATTCGATCGAGCGCATCGAGATCATCCAGGATCTGCGCAATGGCGAATATGACGTGCTGGTGGGTGTCAACCTGCTGCGGGAAGGATTGGACTTGCCCGAAGTGTCGCTGGTGGCGATTCTCGATGCCGATAAGGAGGGCTTCCTGCGGGCCGAGCGCTCCCTCATCCAAACGATCGGCCGGGCCGCTCGCCACATCGAAGGCAAGGCCCTTCTCTATGCCGACAACCTCACCGATTCGATGGCGAAAGCCATCTCAGAAACGGAGCGCCGCCGCGCCATTCAGCATGCCTACAACCTCGAACACTGCATCACGCCCACCCCGGCGGGCAAGCGGGCTGGCAACTCGATTCTTGCCTTCCTGGAGGTGTCCCGCCGGCTCAATGATGAGCAGCTGGAGGAGGCCACCGACCAGGCGGTGCACAACGAAGTGCCGCTCGAATCCCTGCCGGAACTGATCACCCAGCTGGAAGATCGCATGAAGGACGCCGCCAAAAACCTCGAATACGAACGGGCCGCCAGCCTGCGCGACCGCATCAAGACCCTGCGCCAAAAACTGGTGGGCAAGGCCTGAGCCGGGGTCGCCCCAGCCCCTTCCGTTTGCGCTTCAAGCCTCGGTGCCTTCGGCCTTGTGAACGGCCACGCCGCCCAGGCCGAAGGCGCCATGCACCGCCTGCAGGGCCGCCACCCCATCGGCTTCGGCCACCACGCAGCTGGTGCGGATTTCGCTGGTGGCAATCATTTCGATGTTGATGCCGGCTTCGGCCAGGCAGCGGAACATGCGGGCGGCCGTGCCGGGGGTGGAGGGCATGCCTGCACCTACGGCGCTGACCCGGGCGATCGCCATGCCTTCTTCAAAACGGGCCTCTGGCCACTGGGCCAGCAGCGGCTGCAGGGCCGCCTGGGCCCGGCCCAGGTCGTCGCGGCGCAGGGTGAAGCCCATGTCGCGGCTGAGCTGGTCGCCGCTGCCGTGGGTGCGCTCCGATT
>Ga0310099_100140_pt1 | contig 13005 bp, 11 predicted proteins | sample LakMicMISRFREDD7_FD_194449 | JGI IMG/M metagenome (GOLD analysis project Ga0310099, IMG submission 194449) | Enriched freshwater cyanobacterial communities from Lake Michigan, Michigan, United States - MI23.SRF.RED.D7 | ecosystem: Environmental > Aquatic > Freshwater > Lake | place: USA: Michigan... | reverse complement strand
TGCCCACCATCAACGACCTCAGCGCCAAAGGCGCCAAGGTGATCCTGGCGGCCCACTTCGGCCGGCCCAAGGGCCAGGTGAATGAGGCCATGCGCCTCACCCCCGTGGCCGCCCGCCTCAGCGAGCTCCTCGGCGTGGCCGTGCCCAAAACCGACAGCTGCATCGGCCCCGACGCCGAAGCCAAGGTGGCCGCCATGGCCAATGGCGACGTACTGCTGCTCGAAAACGTGCGCTTCTTCGCTGAAGAAGAGAAGAACGAAAGCGACTTCGCCGCCGAACTGGCCAAGCTCGCTGATGTGTATGTGAACGACGCCTTCGGCGCCGCCCACCGGGCCCACGCCTCCACCGAGGGGGTGACCGCCCACCTCAAGCCCTGCGTGGCCGGCTACCTGATGGAGAAAGAACTCCAATACCTCCAGGGCGCCATCGACGAGCCCAAGCGTCCCCTGGCGGCGATCGTGGGCGGCTCCAAGGTGAGCAGCAAGATCGGCGTGCTCGAAGCCCTGATCGACAAGTGCGACAAGGTGCTGATCGGCGGCGGCATGATCTTCACCTTCTACAAAGCCCGCGGCCTGGCCGTGGGCAAGAGCCTGGTGGAAGAGGACAAGCTCGAACTGGCTAAGGAGTTGGAGGCCAAGGCAGCCGCCAAGGGCGTGCAACTGCTGCTGCCCAGCGACGTGGTGCTGGCCGATGCCTTCTCCCCCGATGCCAACAGCCAAACCGTGGCGATCGACGCCATCCCCGACGGCTGGATGGGCCTCGACATCGGCCCCGACTCGATCAAGGCCTTCCAGGACGCGCTCGCTGACTGCAAGACCGTGATCTGGAACGGCCCCATGGGCGTGTTCGAGTTCGACAAATTCGCCGCCGGCACCAACGGCATCGCCCACACCCTGGCCGACCTGAGCGGCAAGGGCTGCTGCACGATCATCGGCGGCGGCGACTCCGTGGCTGCCGTGGAAAAGGTGGGCGTGGCCGACAAGATGAGCCACATCTCCACCGGCGGCGGCGCCAGCTTGGAGCTGCTGGAAGGCAAGGTGCTGCCTGGCGTGGCGGCCCTCGACGAGGCCTGAATTTTTAGCGGGCTGGCCAAACGATCTGGAGTGGGTTGGTCGCCTCCTTAGGGCGACCAACGTTTGATTTGAGATCAGCCCTCCCGAACCTCAGAGGACCCCAGCAGGCGGGCCTTCCAGATCCTTGTGAGGGGGTTTCCAGCCACCGTCCGGACCCCGTCCTGGCGGCGGGGTGAGGGCGGGGAAACCAAAGCGCTGGCGGATCTTGAGCACCTGCTCCATCGTCTGGCGGCGGTCCTGCTTCCAGATGGTGCGCTCCAGCTGCTGGCAGGCCTGAATCGCCGTCAAGGTGGTGGCCTGCTCGTAGCACTGGCCAAAACGCTTCAGGTCGACAAGGCGCTTGTTGAACAGCTGGCGCTGCACGTCTTGACGGGCCTGGAAATAGGCCTTGCGCTGGGCCACGCTGAGCTTGGCCATGGCTTGGGCCTCCCGCTTGAGATTGGCTTCACGGGCCTCTTTGGATGGTCCCTGGGGCAGATGGCGGCGCTCGCCGCGACCCGGGTCATCGCCCGGGGGTGGCCCACTGGTTTGGGCGATCACCGCCAGGGGCGAACTGAGCAGGGCGACCAGGGCCAGGGGCAGGACACGACGGGACGATTGGGGAGCCATGGGAGGAGCTGGCAAGCAAGGGAGACTTCGTCATCCTGGCCACGGCTGCCGCTGCAGATGTGACTGGGCGGCCACCAAGCTGTGACGGAATCGGACTCCACCAGGCCAGCGCTGCGCTGGATTCAGCGGCCGCTGCGGGCCTGGGGATCCGGGGCCCCACGGGCCAGGGGGCTCAGGCTCGGCTGGGGCTCGGCTCGGCTGGGGGGACCGGCTCAGGGAGCTAGGGCTGCCTTGTCTGCCACCACCCTCACCCGCTTCGTGGCGGTGACGATGCCATCGGGATGGACCAGCAGCACCGCCCAGGTTTGGGAGCCGGGATCACTGGGGGCCTGCACCGTCTTAAAGATGCCGCCGCCACCGAGGGCCTCGAGCTGAAGTTCGGGCATGGCGGACTGGGCCAGCTGGCGTGGGGTCACCGCCGCCACGGCTCCGGCCAGGACCGCCCCATCGAGGGGCTCATCAACAACCACATCGAGGTCGTAGCGCTGGCCGGTCAGCACCGCATCGGGCACCAGCAGGGTCACGGCCAGATCCTTGGAGCCGCTGCGCACCAGGGAGCTTTCGCGGATGACGTCCTGGCCGTTGAAGCGATCGCCACGGCTCTGCAGCGCCACGAGTTCATTGGCCACCATGCGATAGCGGGTCGGTCCCTCCTGACGGCTGCCGCGCACCGTGATCTCCAGGGTGGGCCTGCCGTCGTTCAAGGGGGTGCCACTCGCCACCTGCCAGCGCAGGTCGGGGAAGCGCTCGCGCAGGGCGGCGCGGCGAGCTTCGAGCTCGGTCAGGGCGAAACCAGGACCGGGCTCAAACACTGCGGCCAAGCTGGTGGGCCCTGGGTCGTTGAGGGCGGCCTCTAGGGCCGCCGGCGAGGGGGCCGCCCGCAGGGGTGCCCCAACCAGCAGGCAAGCCATCGCCATCAACGCTGGCAGGAGCGGGCGGAGCGGGGACATGAACGAGCACACAGGCCAGCTTTTAAGTTAGGGCCGCCCAGCTCGGGCGCCAGGCACCGCTGCAGATGTCCATGACTCGGCTCCTGATTGCCGCCAGCGGAACCGGGGGTCACCTGTTCCCCGCCCTGGCCGTGGCCGAGGCCCTGCCGACGGACTGGTCGATCCATTGGCTGGGGGTGCCGGACCGGCTCGAACGGGAGCTGGTGCCCAGCCGCTTTCCCCTGCACACGATTCGGGCCGGCGGCCTCCAGGGCCGGGGCCTGAAAAAACTGTGGCAACTGCTGCGCCTGCTCGCCGCCACCGGCACGGTGCGCCGCCTGATCCGCCGTGAAGGGGTGGATCTGGTGTTCAGCACCGGCGGCTACATCGCCGCCCCGGCGATCCTGGCGGCCCGCTGGTGCGGGGTTCCCGTGGTGTTGCACGACTCCAACGCCGTGCCAGGCCGGGTGACCCGGCTGCTGGGGCGGCTCTGCAGCCAGGTGGCCCTGGGCCTGCCCCAGGCCGCCAGCCAACTGCGGGGCTGCCAGCCAGTCGTCACTGGCACCCCGGTGCGGCAGGCCTTTCTGGAGCCCGCCCCCTTGCCGGCCTGGGTACCCGCCGGCGAGGGGCCCCTACTGCTGGTGATGGGGGGTAGCCAGGGGGCGGTCGGACTCAACCGCATGGTGCGTCCCCTGCTGCCCCGCCTCCTGGCGGCCGGCTGCCGGGTGGTGCACCTCAGGGGCAGCAACGATGGCGCCTCAGGCCAGGTCCAGCATCCGGCCTACGTCGATTTGGCCTTCAGCCATGACATGGCAGGCCTGCTGCAACACGTCGACCTGGTGATCAGCCGCGCCGGGGCCGGCAGCCTCAGCGAACTGGCCGTGGGTGGCACCCCGGCCATCCTGGTGCCCTTCCCCGCCGCGGCCGACGGCCACCAGGAGGCCAACGCCGCCGCGGCCGCTGCGGTTGGGGCGGCGGTGATTGTGTTGCAACATCCCCCGGGCGAGCCGCCCCTGGAGCGGGCGATCTGGCGCCTGCTCGGTCCCCGGCTACGGCGGGTGGAAGCGGGCGGAGAACCGGCGGGCGGGGGGCGCAGCCTCGATCCCCTGCTGGAGCTGCGGCGGGGCATGGGGCGCCTGGCCCAGCGGGACGCCGACCGGCACCTGGCCCAGCTCCTCCAAGGGCTGGTTAGGGCCAGGGATTGATCGCAGGCAGGGCATCGGGCCCTAGCCCAGTTCCTGCCGCAGGGCCCGCAGCAGCCTCCGGTTACCGCGGCGGTCTTGGAGGCCAAGGCGCAGCCAGCTGGCATCGAGTCCGTTGAAGGAGCGGCAATCGCGCAGCAGGATCCGGTGACGGTGCGCTAGGGCCAGCCGCAGGGGCTCCAACGACCAGGGCTGGCCCCCCCGCTCACCGCGCACCAGCAGGAAATTGGCCGCCGAAGGCTGGGGCACCAGCCCCGGCAGTTCGGCCAACCGTTGGCCCAGCCAGGGGCCCTCCGCACCCACCCAGGTCTGCACCCGGCGGATCCAGCGCCCCTGCTCCAGGGCGATTTCACCCACGGCCCCGGCCAAGCTATTGACGGGCCAGGGGTCACGCCAGGCAGCCCAGCGGGCCAGGCGCTGGGGATTGGCCACGGCGTAGCCGAGGCGCAGGCCGGCGATGGCAAACAGCTTGGTGAGGCTGCGGACCACCACCAGGTTGGGATGGCGGGCCACCAGGGGGATCAGCGATTGGGCCTCACCGCCGGGCACCAGGGATAGGAAGGCCTCATCGCAGATCACGAGGGCGAAGCGCTCCAGCAGGGGTTCGAGGCTGGCGCGGCTCCAGAGCTGGCCGGTGGGGTTGTGGGGGTTGGTAATCCAGAGGGCCCCAGCCCCCAGGCCCTCCTGGCCAGCCTCCCCGGGGCCGGGCGGGAAGGCCTGGGGGCCGGGGCCAGACCACCGCAAAGGCAGGGACCAATGACTCCAGGCGCCGCCCCAGCAGGCCAGGGCCCGCTGGTAATCGGCGAAGCCCGGAGCGGGTAGCAGGCTGCAGCCGGTGGCGGCGGCGTCCCGGGCCGCCCAGGTAAAGAGTTCGGCGGCACCATTGCCGGGCAGAACCTGCCCGGAATCGAGGCCGTGGTGGCGGGCCAGGGCGCGCCGCAGGCGGTTGTGGTCCCGGTCTGGGTAGGGGCGCAGGGGCGCCGCCAGCAGGGCCGCCCGCAGGGCCAGGGGCGGGCCGAAGGGCACCAGGGAGGCGCTGGCATCAAGGATCTGGCCAGGCCGGCAGTTGAGTTGCTCGGCCGCCTGGGCCAGGTTGCCGCCATGGCGGGCGGGCGGGGCGGCGCTGGACCCAGCGCCCGGGAGAAACCCTTGCATCGCCCCAGTCAAAGGCCCAGGCCCGCTTCCAGGCCCCGATCCAGCTCGATTTGCTAACGCCATCTTGGAGCTGGCCAGGGAGCCAGTCCCAGCGCCAGAGCCAAGCCCGGTCAACGACTCAATCCAGCCATGGGCACAAACCAGTCAGCGAAGAAGACCAGTCCCAGGCGAAGACCGGGGAGCAGCACCCGCAACCTGCCTAGCTTGAAATGAATTGCCCCAGGCCATGGGTTGCCTGCACCAGGTTTTCACCCAAATCAACGGCGTCCTCATGGGTCAACACGACCTAATGAGGGAGTGCCGGCCCGGGGTGGTGGTGGGCTGCCAGGGGGGCAAGCCGGTAGAACGGCAACGGCCCCACCCGCCGGAGCCCCGATGACGCTGCCGCGCCTTCTGCACCAGGCACCCCGCCAAAAGCCCCTGGCTCAAGCGCCCCTGGCCCTGGGGCCCAAAATCTTGGCGGCCCTGCTGGGGTGCCTGCTGGGGGCAAGCGCCACGCCGGGCTCCCCTGCCTCAGCAGCCGAACCTGCCCAGGTGCTGCGCCTGCTCGAGCGCCGGGGCTGTCCCCGCTGCGCCCTGCAGGATGCCGATCTGGTCCATGCCGACCTGCGCGACGCCGACCTGCGCCAGGCCAAGCTGCAGCGGGCCAACCTCAGCGGCGCCCAACTCGAAGGCGCCAACCTCACGGGCGCCGACCTGAGCTTCACCAGCCTGGCCGGAGCCTCCCTGCGGGGCGCCGACCTGCGGGGCGCCCTCCTGCTGGGCACGGACCTACGCGAGTCCGATCTCACCGGCGCCCTGCTCGATCGCCAGGGCCTGGCCCAGAGCCACTGGCAGCAGGCCCGGGGCCTCGACACCGGCCAACTGGGCTACGCAGCCCTGCATAACGCCGGTGTGGCCGAAGCCAACCAGGGCCGCTATCCCCAGGCCGAACAATTCTTCGGCGAAGCGATCCGCCAACTACCCGATGCGGCGATCAGCTGGATCGCCCGCGGCATCGCCCGCAGCGAGCAGGGCAAAACCTCCCTGGCCGCCCAGGACTTCAACTACGCCAGTGTCCTTTATGCACGCATGGGCGATCCAATTGAGGCCGAGCAACTCAAGAAAGCATCCCAACTGTTGCTGGACGATCCCAAAGCACCGAAACAATCAGGCAACGGCATGGGTTCCCAGCTGATGGGGGGCGCGTTGGCCGCCTTCCAGTTCCTGGCCCCCCTTGCGGCCAAGGCCCTTGTGCCGATGGGACTCTGATCCAGGCCCCACCAGTTCCCCAAACCCAAGCAGTGCCCATGTGCCTAGCGGTAAGGCCAGGTGCGAAGACTTAAGGCAGCAACTTAACGAGGCTCAAAGACTGCCTTGACTGGACCCCATCATCTGCCTTGACTCAGTGCTGGCAGGCTGGAAACCGTAGCCATAAGTACCCCCTTCAGTATCATTGATGATGCGAGGAGTAACCATGATCACTAATTCACGCTTTTCTCGAGTACTCCCCGAACTGCGAAAGAACTGACCGATAAGGGGTAGATCCCCAAGAATTGGCCATTTGGTAGAAACTTGGGCGCTGAGGTCAGAAATCACCCCAGTTAGAATGAGGGTTTGCCCGTCGCGCACCCGCACCGAGCCACTATCGAGGCGCCTTACACTGAGGATATTGATCGGTCCACAGCCGACCACATTTTGAGTAGATGTGGTGGCCGAAATTGCAGGGGAAAGATTAAACGTTACATAGCCATTGTCATCAATCCTCAAGACCCTGGCCCCAAATACTAAACCTGAAGTTCCGAAAGATGGGGTACAGGTTATCACATTAGAACCCGTGCCAGATCCCCCTGAATTTGACGCGCTATAGCTGACAATCACCTGATTGCCAACAGTAACAAACGATTCATTAGCACGTTCACGGCCGATCGAAGCCTGACCCAAAATAGCTCCACCAGACTGAACAGAACCGACTCCAGCAGAAGCGCCTCCAGTGATGCTCTCAGGATTATCTGTCAATATCAAAGTAGGCGAAGCGAGCAACTTCGTAGACGATGAAGTAATCGCAGCATTGAGAAGATTATAAAATGAATTCACATCATACGCCGATCCTGGATTGACGGGAGCAGGAGCAAGCGGTGGCAGCACCCCAAGGGTTGTAGTTGTGACCCCAGTGATTGGGTTGGTTGTGCTGAGCTGGGCGTATTCAGGTTTCGCAGCACTGGCTCCACCGGCAAGCGTAGAAAATTGACCCGCCGGTTGAACACTTGTCGGCGGAAGCCTATCCCCCCAGGCTCCGATCAACCTGCCATTGTCGTTGACTATAAAATTATTGCCATATCTAAACGCAAAGCTATTGCTGATGGAAAGATCATTTTGCAAGTTAATATCAAGAATCCTCACCGATAACGCCACCTGGCGCTGGCGCAGATCCAGCTGCCGCAGATAATTCTCGGCCACGGCAATCACCAGGGGGTCACCGACCAGGGTGATCGTCTGCAGGCGGGAATCGGTGGTGCCGGTGAGGCCCTTCAGGGGACCTATGGCGGCCCCATAGGTTTCAGTGGTGGAGATCCGCTGGGTCTCAGTCTGGGTGGTGGTCGTGCCGCCGGCCACCTGGCTGGCCTGGGCCGTGCCGGTCTGGGTGGAGTTGGTGATCACAGAGACTTTCGTGATCGAGGCCCCCATGCTTGCGAGATAATCAGCGGCGGAGCTGGCTGAGGCCTGGTTAAGCCGATACACCTTGGAAAGCTGGGTGCCGAAGCTCTGACCCAGCACATTCGGTCCAACAACAATCAGATTGCCTTCAAGCCTGGCCTGGAGCCCGGCACTGAGCAGCACGGAATTGAAGGCCCGAGAAAACTTTTCGCCATGGAAGGAGATCGAAACCGGCGCCCCCTGGGTTAAGGCTGCATCGAGGGGTTTGCCGTCCCTATCGGTGCCGTTGACAAAGACAAAGCCATAGCCGCCGCGCTCAGCTAAGGCCATTAACACTTCCCGAGCCGGCGCATTGCGCACGGTCATGCTCACCGGCTCGCCCTTGAGATTGATGAAGCCACGGTTGCGCAACACCATGCTGCCCACCGCCATGTCACCCAAGGGGGGCGCCACCGCCCGGGGCTGCAGGGCCGGGGCATAGGTGGCCTGGGGCACCGTGCCGGGGGTGCGCAGATCGGGCCGGGCGCTCTGGCTGCTGAGCTGGGGCACGGTGCTGAAGCTGATCACCAGGTTGCGGCCATCGGCGCCGATCACGGGCCGGGCCAACGGCAGGCCCGGCAGGGGAACCACCTGAATCTGATAGGTCGATCCGCTGCCCTGCAGGCTGATCGACTGGATCCCCGCCTCTGGCAGGGAGAGGTTCTGGGCCCCGTAGCGCAACACGGCGGGGCTGGATGTGGTCAGTTGGCCGGCCCAGCTGTTGCCATTGCGGCCCTGCTGCAACACCGGCGTCGCCCCCGTGCCCTCGATCACCACATCCACCCCGCCCGCGCTGCGCCGCAAGGTGAGCGCGAGGGACACTCCGCCCTGGGGAGCCGGCTGGGCCCCTGGCCCAGGCTGGCTAGCGGTCACGGGGCCGGTTGGCGCTGCCTGGGCCAGGGGCCCGGGAGCAGCCCCTAATCCAGCGGCCCCTGGCCCAAAACCAGCCGCCTGCAAAGGAACGACCGTGATTGGCAGGGTGACCGCAGTGACCAGCAAACCAGCCAAGGATCCCCGCGCCTGGGTGGGAAACAGGCCAGCTGTCCTAACCCAGTTCAGCCAGCGCCCAGAACGACGTTGAATCACGCGTGCAGCACCACCAGCGAAGATTCAGCGTATGGGGAAGGAACCGCGGCGGCCAGGCATCAAGGGCAAGTTCATGACCTGGCTGGTTTCGCAGAAGCAGGCGGGGAAACGGGAGCCTGTTTGGAATAAAGGGTCAAATTGAGCTTGAGGGTTGTCGAGTTCTGGTCGACAGCAGCGCTCGAGCCGGCTGGGGTAGCCCCTACCGCCTGTTTAAGGCTGAGATCGCTCTGAACCACCAACAAACTCAGCGCTTCCAGCCGGCGCAGGAAGGTCAACAGGTTGGGAGCTGGGCCATGGGCCGTGATCAGTAGGGAGGTTTTTTGCAACCCCGGAGCCAACAGGGGGTCGGGAGCCTCGGGCGCTTTTTGACCAGCTGGCGGTGGCGCGGCCTGGGTAGGGGTGGCTGGGGCAGGAGCGGCCGTTTGGTTGGGCTCATAGCTATCCAATTGCACGCCGCTGTCGCTGGCCTCCGCCCCGATCTGGGCCATAAAAGTGGAGATATCGCCACTACCGGCAATCAACGACATCACCTTGGATTGCAGAAGCTGGGCATCGCGCTGGCGCCGCTCGGCCCGCTCGATCTTGCGTCGAAACTGGGGAACGCTCTGGGCTAGGGCCGTGAGCCGGGCCACTTGGGCCTGATCCTCCTGAAGCTTGTTCCAACTGGGCAAAGCCAGAAACACACCCGTGCTGAGGGCCGCCAAACCACCCACCAGGGCAGGCACCCCCCAGAGCACCCGCTCCCTCGTCAATAACAGCTGAAGCCTTGTCTTGGGCTCCTGGGCCTGGAGGTTGGTCATTGGAGCACCCCAGCGGCCTGGAGGATCTCCAGACGCCTGGCCATGCCGCTGGCCCCAAGCCGTTGCAGTTGCCTGAGCGTGGCCACGGGGTCCAGGGTCTTAAAGCTGCTGGCCAGTTCAAAACTGACCTGGCCGGGGGCCAATCCAGCCTTGCTCGCTTCGCGGCTGACCTTCAGAACCTTGACGGAATCCGGTTGGAACATGGGCGAATAGGCCATCTGCAGCTGCAAGGCATTGATGCGCTGAAAGGCACCCGGATCATTGACGGCACCCTTCAAGGAAAGGACAGGTCCGACGACAGAGGCCTCCTTCAACTCCACCCCACCGGGGGCAAGCTGGAAGAGGTTGGTGACTAGGGCGGAACCGGATGACACAGTCGCCAGTCCATTCGCCAGACCCCGGTTACTCGCCTCCAGGGTCTTGGCCCCAGCCAGGGCGCCCTTGAGTTGATCTTCCATGGCGTGAACCCGGGAGGGCAAAGAATTCAGGGTCTGCAGTTGCGTAGCGACCTGGGAATCCCAATAGCCCAGGGCCAGTTGCAATCCCAGGGCAGGCAAGAGCAGGGCAGCACCCAACAGGCCTCCCGACAGGATCAACTGCCAGGCCGGCTTGGTTCTGGAGGGGTCGCCGGGCAAGCCGACCTCAAGGCGGCGCTGCCGCAACAAATCAACGGGGCCGTGAAAGAGGCTGGTCATCGGTAGGTCTCCACCAGGGCCAGCCCCAGTAGCCGCAACAACTCCACATTGGCCGGGATCGACCCCACCTGGGCTTGCAGGGGTTCGGCTGGGCCCTGGAGCCAGCCCAGGGTGATCGGATCGGCCACCACCAGCTGCCAAGCCGGTAGCCGTTGCCTCAGGGGCTCCACCACCTCCTCGGGCAAGGCGGCTTGGGAGCCATGCAACACGAGCTGAACCGAGGTCACGCCCCGCTCCTGTTGGCGCCAGAAGTCAATCGATCGCCTCAGCTCATCGGCCAGCACCCCAATTCCGGCCAAGGAGCCAGCCAACCGGCGCTCATAGACCGGAATCCCCCGTTGCAATAAAAGGAGATGGCTACTGTCTTTAGAGAGTTCGAACACGGCCACCACCTGGCCGTCCGGGGTCTCGTTCAGCAAGGGCTCCAGGGCACGCAGCACGCAAACCTGGCCGGCCTCCAGGCCATCGAGGCTGAGGCCAGCGGTGGCAAAGGTTTCAATCCAGCCCAGCAATAACGCCTTGCGGACAGCAATCACCAGGGAGCTGGGCGCGATCGCGCCGTCATCCGGCTCCAGGTGAATCACTCGCAGATCAGCCGACTGGATCGGCAGGCGGAAACCGGCCTGCCGGCCCCGCTCGATCAACAGGCGACGGGGATCCTCTGGCCAGTCAGCCCCAGGCCATTGCACCAGGTGCCATTCGGACGACAGTGTGGGCAGCACCGCCGCCACCCGGGCTGTGGCAAAGCCCCGTTCCACCAGCAAGTCGCCGATGAAATCGGCGAGGGCCTCGATCCGCACCGGAATGCCCTGCTCACAGGTGCCAGCCGGCAAAGGAACCCGCTCCAGCCACTTGACTGTGGGGATAGAGCCCTGATGGTCCAAGGCCAACAGGGTCACAAAGTGATCATCCAGCTCAAGCAGCACCCTTGATGGAAACAACCAGGCTTGGAGCGGAATCAGGCGATCAACGATTCCCGCAAGCACCAAGAGCAACTACCTGCAAGTAGCCGCAGATTATCCGCTGTTTAACGCCAAGTCACGCCACTGCCGACCGCTTCACCGATGGACCGGAACCCATGGCGATCCAGCTGGGTCAGCAACCCCTCCAGGATCGCCGGCACCAGGGCTGGCCCGCCATAGATCCAACCTGTGTACAACTGGATCAGGCAGGCACCCGCCGTCATCCGCTCCCAGGCCGCCTGGGGCGAATCAATGCCACCCACTCCGATCAGGGGCAGGGCTGGGCCGGCCGTCGCCCGCAGCCGCCGCATCACCTCCAGGGCCCGGTGGCGCAGGGGCGCCCCACTCAGACCGCCGGCTTCCTCCGCCAGGGTGCGACCGGTCTGGGCCAGGCGGCGCCCGTCGAGGCCAAAGCGATCCAGGCTGGTATTCACCGCAATCACGCCTGCCAGGCCCTCCTCGTAGGCGAGGCGGGCAATGCCATCAATGGCCTCGTCCTCTAGGTCGGGGGCGATCTTGACCAACAGGGGCGGGCAGGCCGGCAACCGCCGCAGCCGTTCCACCAATCGGCGCAACGGAGCCTCCCCCTGCAGCTCCCGCAGCCCCGGCGTGTTCGGCGAACTGACATTGATCACGGCGTAATCGGCGAGGGGCGCCAGCAACTCCAGGGATGAGGCGTAGTCGTCAGCGGCCAACTCCAAGGGGGTGGCCTTGGATTTGCCCAGGTTCAGGCCCAACACCGCCGGCCGCTGGCCTGGTGGCTCCAGGGCCTGCCGTTCCAGCGAGCGCAGCACCGCCTCAGCGCCGATGTTGTTGAAGCCCATCCGGTTGAGGGCCGCCCGTTCTGCCGCCAGCCGGAACAGGCGCGGCCGGGGATTGCCGGCCTGGGCCTGCCAGGTGATCGTGCCCAGTTCGGCAAAACCAAAACCAAACTGGTGCCAGATGCCGGCGGCCACGCCGTTCTTGTCGAAGCCGGCGGCCAGGCCGACCGGATTGGCAAAGCGGCAGCCAAACAGGCTCTGCTCCAGGCGCAGGTCGCGCCGCTGCAGCTCGGCCCCCAGGCCGGCCAAACTGCCGGACACGAGGGGCCAATGGCGCCGTAGGGAGGCCTGACCCAGGGCCGCCAGGGTTAGCTGGCTGAGCTGCTCGGCATCGGCGCCGTCATCGCGGCTGAGGAGGGGACCCACCCACTGGCTGTAAAGACCAGCGGTGCTGGTGGCAGCCGTTGGTCCTGAAGGAGTTCCTGCCGGGTTTGGCGCGGCCATGGCCTCAGGTCCCGGGGGGCATCGGTTCCGATCCTGCCGCGTCACGCTCCAGGCGCCAACGACCATCGGCATCGGGAAGCACCTTCCAATCCCGCCAGGACCAGGCGCTGGCCTTCTCGGCCAGCTGCTTCATCGGCAATTGCACCAGTTGGGCCAGTTCCACCAGGCTGAGGGAGTATCCCCCCGCCGCCAGGCGGTCGGCCAGCTCCAGGCGGCTGAGCAGCTGGCCCAGGGCTAAGGGCGCCGGCTCAGGAACTGGTTCGGCCAGGCCAGGGGGCTCGGGCAGAAGAACCGACTGAACCGCCCCAGGCCCGGTCCCCTCGACCTGCTGCGCAGCCGTTCCCGTCCGGGGATTGACCCTGGCTTTGGCTGCTGGTTGGGTTGTTGGCTCCTGTGCTGACCCGGCCCCAACCGCTTTGGCCTGCCCAGGGCTGCTCTCGACCGCAAGCACCGTTTGGCGGGCCCGTGTCTTGGTCCCCAAGCCAGCCGCCGCCCCTGCGCTGGGGGAGCCTCCTTGAGCTGGTCCCGCCTGGGGACTGGCCTGGGCCAGGGC
>Ga0310099_100133_pt1 | contig 13327 bp, 13 predicted proteins | sample LakMicMISRFREDD7_FD_194449 | JGI IMG/M metagenome (GOLD analysis project Ga0310099, IMG submission 194449) | Enriched freshwater cyanobacterial communities from Lake Michigan, Michigan, United States - MI23.SRF.RED.D7 | ecosystem: Environmental > Aquatic > Freshwater > Lake | place: USA: Michigan... | reverse complement strand
CCATGGGCCAGGGGCAGGTCGGCGTTGGCGGTTTTGGTGACCTTCAGGGTGCCGCCATCGAGCACGAGCCAGGCCCAGCCGCTGCCGAACTGGGTGGCACCAGCGGTTTTGAACTGCTCGACGAAGGCTTCGAAGCTACCGAAATCGGCGTTGATTTTGTCGGCCAGGGCGCCTGTGGGGCGGTCGCCACCACCGGGCTTCATGCACTGCCAGTAGAAACTGTGGTTCCACACCTGGGCGGCGTTGTTGAACACACCAGCTTTGCCGGCATCACCGGCCACCGCCTGAACGGTCTCCTCGAGGCTCTTGCCTTCGAGATCCGTGCCCGCCACCAGGTTGTTGAGGTTGGTCACGTAGCCAGCGTGGTGCTTGCCGTGGTGAAACTCCAGGGTGGAGCGGGAGATATGGGGCTCGAGCGCATCAAGGCCGTAGGGCAGCGCGGGCAGCGTATGAGCCATGGATTCGGAAGGATGCGTTGTGCCGAGGCGGCATCCTACCGAGGGTTTTTTCGCTGTTCTCCAGCCTGGAGAGTCGGTTAACCGCCCACCTTCAGCAGTTCCACTTCAAAGGTGAGGGTGGCATTTGCCGGGATGACGCCACCGGCGCCCCGCTCCCCGTAGGCCAGATCAGGAGGAATCACCAGCTTGCGCTTGCCGCCCACCTTCATGCCTGCCACCCCTTCATCCCAGCCCTGGATCACCCGGCCGGCGCCCAGGGGGAAGGAAAAGGGACCACGGCCGTAGCTGCTGTCGAATTCCTTGCCGCTGGCCAAGGTGCCGCGGTAGTTGACCGAGACCGTCTCGCCTTTGACGGCTTCGGGGCCATCGCCCACCACGATGTCCGTGATGCTGAGGCCGCTGGGGGTGATACGGGCTTTGGCCAGGCCCAGATCGCCTCCGAGGGCATTGGCCTGGGCGATGTCAGTGCTGGGATCGGTGGTCGGGTCGGTGGTCGGGTCGGTGGCCATGGCAAACAAGGTGGGGTTGGGGTCTTCGGGGTCGAGCTCCAGGCGGCTGCTGATCGCTGGGGCGTTGGTATTTGCAAACGCTGTGGAGTTCGCAAACGCGGTGCTGTAGGCAGCACCGGTGGACGCGTTGGGGGCTGCCTCCACCGTGGTGGGGCTCACCAATTGGCTGACCAGGGCCAGCAGCAGGCAGGCCACGCAAACGGCCGAGCTGATCAGAATGTCGCGCATGGCGGGCCTGGGGGCTGCACGGAAGTCTGCTGATTCTGCCTACCCACGGCTTCTAGGCTCTTTGGACATGGGAGCCAAGCGCCAGATCTGGTGGTGGGCCAGTGCGGCTGGCGGCCTGGTGGCGGGTCTAGCCCTGCCTCCTGTGGGCTTGCCGCCGTTGCTATGGCTGGCCTTGGTGCCGCTCTGGGGGATCACCGCAGCCCCGGTGTCCCCTTGGTCGGGGGGCCTGTGGGGAGGCTTGGCGGTGCTGATCAGCCACCGCTGGCTCTTGGCCCTTCACCCCCTCGATTGGATCGGGGTGCCCTTGCCGCTCAGCCTGCCCCTGTGTGGGTTGTTGCTTGGTATCTGTGCGGCGGCGGGGGGCCTCTTGGTGGCCCTCTGGGTGCTGCTGGCCCGCCGCTTGGATGCCCGCCGATTGAGCAGTGCGGTGCTGCTGTGCGTTAGTTGGGGGCTGGGGGAAGTGCTGCTGGCCAAGGGACCCTTGTTTTGGCTTGGCTTGGGCGTGTCTGCGTTGCCCAGGGATCGGGCCTTGGCGGGCCTAGCAGCTTTTGGGGGCTCGGGTTTGGTGGCGGCGGTTCAGCTGGGCATCGGTTGGTGCCTCTGGCGCTGGTGGATTGGGCCGTCCCGCCGGCGCTGGGGGCTGGTTTTTGCCCTGGTGGTGGTGGTTGCCCATGGCGCCGGCGCGGGGGCGTTGGCGCTGATTCCGGTGGCGGGCCCACGTACGGAGCGGGTGCTGGTGCTCCAGCCGGCAATCCCCACCAGAGAGAAGTTTCAGCCTGCCCAGCAGGAGTTGTTGCGGCGGCGCCTGGAGGCGGCCCTCAGCGAAGCCAAGGCCCGCGATGGGGCTGTGGTGCTGTTGCCCGAGGGGGCCTTGGGCGCGAATCCATCCCTGGCCATCCCCGCCCCGGTGCCATTAATCGCTGGGGGCTTTCGCTGGCAGCAGCGGGGTACTGAAATCGAGCAGCGCAGCAGCTTGCTCCGCTTTGAACCCGGCGAGACGACGCCAGGGGGATGGATCGATAAACACCGGCTGGTGCCCCTTGGTGAGTGGGTGCCCCTGGCTGGGCTGGCCCGCTGGAGCGGCCTTTCTGCGGTGGGAGGCCTTGAGCCGGGATCGCCATCACGGTTGCTACCGCGACCCCAAGGAACCATCGGTGTTGCCATTTGCTACGAGCTTTCCGATGGCAGCGGCCTGGCCCTGGCGGTGCGGGATGGGGCGCGCTGGTTGCTGTTGAGCGCCAACCTCGATCCCTATCCGCCCATGCTGCAACGTCAATTTTTGGCCCTCGCCCAGCTGCGCGCGATTGAAACGGGTCGGGCGGTGGTGAGCGCCGCCAACACGGGCCCCAGCGCGCTGGTGGATGCCCGCGGCAGGGTTGGGCAACGGTTGCCTGCGGGTCGACCCGCCACGGGCCTGTTCACCGTGCCCCAGCTTGAGGCCCTCACGCCCTACGACCGCTTTGGCGAAGGTCCCTTGCTCCTGGTGCTGGCCCTGGCCGGCCTGGGCCGGGCCCGGCGCACCCAGGATTGAAAGCCCTATCGCTTGTATAGCCAATTCTTAGCGATTTCAGCATTCACGATGTACAGAACTAAGATCAATCTGTGGCATGGCAAAGCCACTGGCGGTAGGTCCACAAAGCCAAGCAGGCAGCCAGGGGCGTCATAGGGCGGCGTCAATCCAGGGCCTCCGCAATGATTTGCTCCTCGACGGCCGCCGTCAGGCCAGTGTCGGCGTAGTCGGAAGATGGGGGGAATTCAAGCTCGCGAAGCCAGCCCACCAGCAGGCGGCGGTCCAGCATGGACGAAGCAAGATCCTCAAAATCTGTTCCGGCAACCCCGGCATACAAAATGGCCTGCTCGAGGTCTTCCAGTTCGTTGCAGATTGCTCTGTAAAGGGAATATTCACGCAAGCTGAGTTCAGCGATGCAGCGACGGCGTCGATCAACCATGGGGCATGGTTCACAAGGTCAAGGTTGGTTGGGCCCTTGGCTGTCTTTGCCAGGTTGATGGTGCTCCTTTGACGCCGACTCCGTGAAGGGGCCAGATTGCTTCAGCACTGAGGCAGATCCCCTGGTTCTGGCTGTTTGAGCTGTGGGTGTTTGGTTTTGGCTATTTGTGCTTTGGGTGCTTGCCAAGTTTTTTGCTATTTGCCTCGACTTTGCTGAAAAGATGCTGCTTGAGGGTTGCCCCTGGTGTTCATAGGGCAGGGTGAAGGTGGCTTACTCGTTGCCATAAATTTTGCAATTAACCCTATGACTGTTAAGCGTGACCAATCCTCTCTCTCCAAGCTCTCGTCGGGACATAGGGCGTCATTGGGACGTCGATTGTCTTCAGGGGCAGGCCTGTCTTCTGGGCCTGGCCTGTCTTTCTTACCCGGGGTGTCCTCTGGGCGACCTCCCTCCCTAGCCAGGCGTGGTTTTTCCGAATCGGAGGACCAAGGCTGGTGCTCGGATGAGCCTGAATTGCTCGACCCCAGGCCCATTGAGCCTGCCGTGCAAGTGGTGGGCCAAGAGCGGGCCTGGGGATTTCACCACCCCGCCGAGCTCCTCAATGGCCGTTTGGCCATGCTGGGTTTTGTGCTCGCTGTGGCCACCGAATGGCTTACGGGGCAAGGGGCCCTGGCCCAGCTCCATGCCCTGATTCCCTAGGAGGAGGGAGGCTGGAGGGCTTGCGGGAGAAAGGGCCTGCTGGGAGAGTGCAGTGAATGACTGGATCCAAGGGTTTGCGCAGGTCTCTTCGTCGCTTCTTTTGTGTTCTGCTTGGCCTCAGCTTGGTTTGCATTCTGGGTTTGGGCCCATGGAATTGCCAGGCGGCTCCCCAGCTGAACCTGCCTGCGGCAGCGGATCGCAGCAAGCCCGATACCAGTGCTAATGCTGCGCTGAATTGCTTTCCCCTGGATCGCCTCAGCAAGGATCGGCTTGCCTCACCGATCCTCAAGCGGGGTGAGCCGCTGGATGTGGAAGTAAAATTGCATGTGGATGAAATCCCCTTGATTTCATCCACCGACGACCAGTTTAAGCTCGAAGGTTTTTTAGATGTGGCTTGGTGTGATCCCAGGCTGGCAGAGGATTTGATTGCGGGCGTGGAGGAACGGGTGTATGCTAATGAAGGGGCTATTGATTACTTAAAGGGGATTTGGAACCCCCAAATCACGTTCATTAATGAAATTGGTGAGACGGTCGGAGATGACTTGAATCTCACGATATTTAATGATGGACGTGCGGAGATCCAGAGAAGATTTATGGTCACTCTCGAATCAAATTTCGATGTACACCGTTTTCCGTTTGACCGTCAACGACTGGTGGGTGAAATTGCTTCTTTTGCCTGGGATGCCAGGGTCGTGAGGCTGATCGATGATGGTCGCAATCTCACGGTTTCCAAGGCTTTTGGGATACCGGATTGGAGCGTTGTTGGATTTAGTAGCAAGGTCATCGCCTACGACGATCCGGACCATGGCAACGATATCTTTTCGATGCTAAAATTGGAAATTGATGTAGCCCGTAAGAGTGATTATTACCTTTATAAGATATTTGTGCCTTTGGGGATCTTGAGCTTCACCAGCATCTTTTTTCTGGCTGTGCCCATTAGTGAAATAGGTGATCGCATCGGCTTCGTGAGCGGTCTGCTCTTTACAACCCTTGCCTATCAGTTGATCATTGCGAGCTCGGTGCCAAGGGTGCCCTACTTCACCCTTGGCGACACCTATACACTCTTTCTCTTCTTTTTTATGGTTGCTGAAGTATTTATCGCCTATGGGATTTCCTTGGTTGATCGATTTGGTGGCGAAACAAAGGTGCTTGTCAATCGTGTGGAACTGGGTTGTGAGATCGTGCTGCCCCTGTTGTTCGTACTTGTGAATATCTACTTCTATTCTCAGGCGCACCTTTGAATCGCCTTCTGCCATTTCTGCTGCCCTTGTTGTTTGTCGGCAGCGGGGCCCGCGCGAAGGTCGTTCCAGCACAGCGAGCTCCATCACAGCTAGTTCCAGCCAAGCGGGCTCCAGCAAAGCTGGTTCCAGCGCAGGTTGCAGCCCCGGAGTCCGCCCTGCCGGCAGTCAAAGTGCCTGCGGGCGCCGAACTTCAGCAGATTCGCGAGCAAGGCGGCGGCCCAGATCTAAGGCAGCGTTATCTGCTTGCTGCCCATGGGTTCCTCTACCGCTACTGGCAGCAGGAGGCCCAGAAGCAGGGCAAATCCCTAGAAAATCCCCAGCTGTTGTTCGCTGGTGATCGGGCCCAGGGTTGTGGCGTGAATCGGATTGTGCATCCGATGGCCTTCTATTGCCCTGAAAGCCTGCAGATCGCCATGGCCCTCGATCTGCGCCGCGGTACCAAGGTTGCCCGCGGCAAGAGTGACCAGGAGTTGTTGCCGATGGAGTTGGCGGTGCTTGCCCATGAGTGGGGCCACCATGTCAACCGCTCCTTGGGCCGGGGCCCCTACCGCACGGGCTTTAGCCTCACGGTCCAGCAGGAAGAGCTTGCGGCCGATTGGCGTACCGGAATCCTGATGGGCTGGTTGCTCAGCCAGGGAACGTTGGCCCTCGACGACTTCACCGCCGCCGCCAACTTGATGTTTGAGATTGGCGATTACGAACGCATCAGTGCCCAGCACCACGGCTATCCCAAAGATCGCTTTACGGCCCTCACCGAAGGGCTGGCTTCCCAACTCAAGCCCGGCCAGCGCATGGGCGAATGGACCGTGGATACCCGCGAAAGCTTCAGCCGCCCGATCGCGGGGGCGCCCCTCACCTATGACGTGCGCCGCTTTGAGATTGATCGCACCGGCCAGATTGGCAGCAATGTGTTTGGTGTGGTCTTGGGGGCCGCGAGCTGCATCTGGGGCGACCGTCAGCAATGTCTGGGGGCGGCCCTGGATCAGGGCAAGGGCCGGGCCTATGGCACCTACACCAATCGCACCCTGGTGCTCCACTGCGGCGATCGCAGCTTTGATGTGACCAACGACAATTTCGATCGCCAACCCATTGCCCAAGATGGCAAGGGCCAGGCGGCCGTGTTGGCCGAGCGGGATTGCCGCTGATGGGGCAGCCTGGTTTGGTAGGGGGGCAGGCTTGGTGGATCGGGCGAACATTGCGATTTTGTGCAACCGGCCGACTTGACAACCCTGGGCTAAGACATCGCTCCTCGTTGTGATGTCATTGACGTCTAGCCCTAACAAAATTCCATAAAAACAAGTCATTCAACATCTTGATAGACCCGACAGAATGAACTACGATAAAAAGGAATCCACAAAGTCAACCCGCAAACCAAGTAAAAGCAAGATCATCAATGACAATGAACAAAGTCCAACAAAGCAATGCCCTTGGGGTGCTCGCCGGGGCATGCGCTCTTGCTATTGGCATTGGTTTTCAGCGATCTGATTTTGCCGTACTCGGCCAAATCATGGCCAATCAAAAAATAATCACAGATAGTGATATTGGGACACTCGCTGGCACAAGTCTCGCGGGATACATTATTGGATGTATCCATCAAACAAAGATAAAATCAGAATATCGCTCCCTGCAAGTTATTGCCACTGCCCTGGCAGTCTGTGTAGCGTCATTCATTATTGAACCGCTAATCCCTAGCCTTGGTTGGCATGCACTTTGGCGCCTGATCAGTGGCTGGGCCTCGGCCCATTTAGTGACAGGATTGCCTAGCTTCGCAGTAAGAAATATCGAGCAATCTTCAAGGCGAAGTGCGACAGCTCTGATCTTTGCCGGCGGAGGTTTTGGAGCACTTATTGGTTCCGTCGGAATTGGAGTCTATGCGAGCTCATCGGTCCCAGGATCGTGGTTTATAACATTTTTGATATCAGTGATTTTGGCACTGCCAATTACCATGTTCCTGAAGGAAGTCTTTAGGGAGCAAGCTGAGGCAAGAAAAGCAAAAAGCCTAATGTCTGCATCAAATGACGAAGCTAAAATTAGTAAAGTAACGCCACAAGTCACCTGGACTGCTTCGCTAAAGCTTTTTGCGGCAACAATTTTTTTCTTTGGAGCAGCACAGGTCACAATAATCACGTATCAGCCCTTGTTGTTAGTGAGTAGATTGAATGTCTCTCAGGAAATGGCCAGTGAATCTTTCGGTATCTTTGGCATTGGATATACAATTGGTGCAATAGCTGCAGGCTTTATGCCGCGGAAATGGAGTACGGACTTACTCTTGCAGATTTCAGCCTTGCTCGGAGTTACAGGATCCTTGCTCTGTTACGTCGGCACTTCTGTCGCAGTAATCAATTCAGGGGCGTTTTTGTTTGCTTTTTGGAATGGGGCAATGATCGGTCTCATCGTCGCAAGGCTGGGCGAGATAGTGGGCCCAGTCCAAGCAAGAAAATATTGGGCTATTTTTAGCTTGATTTTGAGCATCGGTTACATTAGCTATACGTTTACGTCGGCATGGATTGCCACTTTCTCCATACCTAGCATCTTCTCGATCGGACTTGGCCTAACGATTGTACATTTTGCTTTCATGTTCATAACAGCACGGGCTTTCGCCAAAGATAAAATTTTGCAGCCAGGCTAACAACTACTTAAAATAAAAAAAGACACCTTTTGAAAGGTGTCTTTTGTGGCTATGAATTCAAAGTGTTCAATAGTTTTAGCGCGTAAATCCGCCTAGATAGTTAAGCGAAATAGGACTGAGGGCCTGGAGGTCATTGGAAAGCGACTCGGAAGGATGACCGTAAACAACGACGCGCTGAGGGGAAATCAGTGACATGAAGCGCTCGCCGTATTTAGCTCCAAAGGTCTTCATATGATTAATGGCGGTGTCTGAATCGCCATAACGCTCATGCAAATGCAAAAGAGTTGATGTGGAATCAATGCTCCATTCAAAATTTAGAGTATTAGGCTCATTTTCCATAAAATCTTCTGACATTTCAGTCATCAGAGATGAAATAGAGTCTAAGTCTTCGGGTTTGACAGATGCTTCAATAACCCAGGAAACCCACTGATCGGATGAATTCATTGCCAGGTAAGACGACAGGATAAGTGGACATAACTTACTGGCCTGATCGGATCAGGTCAATAAGTTTTTCGGCTACTACATAACAAGTTAACATCGGATTACGGCTCACATGGTCCGGGAAGATTGAAGTATCAGCAACCCTCAAATTCTTACAGCCATGGACCCTGAGGCTTGAATCAACGACTGCATGATTGTCAGAAGAAGGACCCATTTTGCAAGTACCTGAAGCATGCCAAATGGTGGCAGATCGATCAGTGATGTATTTCTCAACTGCTTTAGTGTCGTCAATGATTTGGTCGTTTAAAACAGCTACACCCGTCGACAAATCTTTGAGAGCTCCAGAGTTTAACAGGGAATATCCTCTCCTTACACCGTCTACCATTTTTCGAATATCTTCGGCATGGGAGTTCAAGCGGTGGTCAATGCGGGGTTGAATGTGTACAGATGCTGAATTCAGCATCACACGACCTCTGGACTCTGGCCGGTTAATGACTACGCCGGCTCCAAATAACAAGCCTGCAGAAGTATCTGCACCCGGGAAACGCTCAGCGCCCAACTTTCCTAAACAGTAGATTTGCATGTCGTTGATATGGATGCTTCCAGGAGCTGTGTAGTGAATAACCATCTGAACATCGGCATCTTCAGAAGTGACAACACCCGGTTTCGGATATGCTGCTACAACAGCAAGTGAATGATCAATTAAGTTGCTGCCAACACCCTGAAGTTCATTGACTACGGGGATATTCAGCTGATCAAGATCTGATTTCGGCCCGACACCAGACCGCAGTAATATTGCCGGAGAATTTATGGCCCCACAACTCACAATTATCTCACCACCATGGATTATTTCTGCGCGCCCATCGGAGTTGATGATTTCAACACCTATCGCTGTCTTTCCGTTAAAAACAATTCGATTGACGAGGGTTTCTGGCTTAATAGTTAAATTTGATCTTTTTTGTGCGTCGAGAAGATAGGCGATAGAGCTGGATACCCGGAGCTTTCCATCACTACCGCGATTCATCGGTATTGGACCCACCCCATCTAACCCAGCCGGATTGTTGTGGTCTGGTACCCAAGCATAGCCAATCTGCATGGCTGTGTTCTTAAAGCTATCTACAACTTTTGTGTATTCATCAGGTTGATAGCGGACGATGGGTATATTTCCGTTCAGGCCATGGTAGGAGGCATACCCGAAGTCGTGATCGTGTTCAATCCTTTTGTAAAGGGGGAGAATATCCTCCCAATCCCAGCCCTCGTTGCCAAGATACCGCCATTGACGAAAATCCTGCTCTAATCCTCTGAGTGAAATACAACCATTAACGGCTGAACACCCGCCGGTTACCTTTCCTCTGGCATAGGGAAATTCCCGACCAGGGATCACATCGGTGATGTAATGCCAATCGTGATTCTCAACAGAAACTGCCCCTGAGTCCTGAAGATCTTCAGGAGTAGTTTCTACACTAGAAAAATGAGGACCCGCTTCTATCAGCAGAACTTTGACATCGTTCTCTTCAGACAAGCGAGATGCTATGGGAGCACCCGCATTTCCACCGCCAACAACAATGTAATCAAAAAGTGTCATGATGAACTCGAATGAACCGCGTTTGGAGCGCGTAAAATAAGGACTTAAGAATTAGGCGATGCAATGAGAATTGCGGTGATTATCACTCTGCGATGCTCAATGATACCCATTGGTGGGGAGCGATTTGGCCAGGTATGAGAGGGATAAGCGACTGATACAAATATTGTACAGCAAAATCCAGGTTAGGGACGTGGGCTCGAACTCACTTGCTGAAAAATGAGTTTTATCCCTCATGCAATAGGAGTTCGATTTCTCAGGGGCTAGGGCGATGATCAATTTTCAGGTATTGGCGAATAGGGCCATTGCTATGGCGAATCGGTTTAATGTGTTTTGATGACCCATCTTGCTTGGCTGCTAAATTGTTTGGTGCATAGGTAAAATGGTCATCCGCAATCCAGTCACGCCCCAGCTTTAATGGATTTCTTCTAGTCAGTGCAACAGAGCCTATGTAAGAATGGCTTGATGATGCAATGAAGTCCATGGGCTGCGCTCATTCACCTAGGGCTCAAGAAGGTGGGACTTTACTTCTCCCGAAATATTTTTTGTTAAGCATTTTGGGACTAGGTTCATCACTAGAGTTCGCGCTTAAGTCCGTACAGGCAGAACCTATTGCCCCTCCAGCATCTGCCCCAGATGTTCAACGCGCCAGGAACAAGGATCTCAAAGAAGGCTTAGTTAATCCATCTGGAGATAGCCTTAGTGTTGGCAATGGCACCCTTGGTTCTCTTCTCGGCATTCCCAAAGATTCACCTCTGCAGATTGGTGGTTTTTGGATGGGAAATGGAACATCGCAACTTCAAGGAGGTCTTAACAAATCCTCAACTTTTGCCCAGGTAGCAATTTATGAATTGCGCCTGAATCTTGAGAAGGCCAGGCTGCTTCGCGGCTCGGAGCTATGGGTTCAGGGGTTGCAGATGAACGCATCAAATCCAAATACGAATGCTGTTGCAGGAAGTTTTCAGGAGATCAATAATCTTGTGGGTGCTCCTCCATACAATAGGACTGAGTTGTATACCTATGGAATCAAGCAAAATTTTCTTGATCGCCAATTGCAGGTGTCAATTGGGAAGGTATACCCCGGTTTTTACTTTGGTTCGGTCTCGCGTCCAATCCCAACAGGTAAGCCTGGGGAGACTCCTGCCCCGAACACCTATCTGTTGATGAATGCGCCATATGCCGGACCAACATTTCTGGGGCCAGAACCGAGTCTCCCGGATTCAACATTGGGTGGTGTCATTAATCTTCAGCCAAATTACTTTCGAAAACGTGTCTATTTGACAGTAGGTCTTTTTGATGGGCGCAATGGCACCGGAGCTACGGCTATCCCAACAGGCCTAAGACCACCCAGTTTTTCTGGGCCCAAGCTCTTGATGGCTGAAGCTGGAGGCGTGTGGTCTGCATCATCGAAGCAGCTTCCAGGCCTATTGTCACTTGGGCTTTGGCATCAGGGCGGCACGATTACCTCACCCTGTCCTGATGGGGCGATTGGCTGTCTGAGCCAAAATGGGGCTACAGGGTTTTACGGGTATGCCGTTCAGCGGTTAGCCGAATTTGGGAAGGCTGATTCTCAGGGCAGAGTTACGGCATTTTTGCTGGGTGGATACACGGGCGCCACAACATATTTGGCGACTTCTTCAGTCAGTGGTGGAATTAATGTTGATGGCTTGTTTAAGCGCAGGCCCCTTGATTCCTACGGCTTTGGTTGGTCCTGGGCAAAGTTGAATGACAATCCTTCTGCCAACTGGGGTCTTAATTCCAATGAATTAATGTTCCAGGCCTACGCACGATGGCACGCAGGTTTTGATGTTTATGTTCAGCCGGCCCTATCCTATTTGCCAATTGTTGGGTTTAGTAATACCAAGGCCCCGTCTTTGGCTTTTACACTCCAACTCCTGACGCGCTTTTAGTCAAGGTTGCTTCAGCTTGAGAGGGGTCTTGGCAGGCCGGTTCTGAAAGCCCTGATAAGCACTGTTCCTGTTTAGAGGGGGCAAGTCATGCAAGATTTGAAGAATTCTAGACTTGTTTGTTTATAACAACTAAGACGACCCAGGCAAGGCCTGGGTGATTTCAATGGAGCCAAGCGGATTCGAACCGCTGACCCCCTGCATGCCATGCAGGTGCTCTACCAGCTGAGCTATGGCCCCATAGGGACGCATGGCAAGCGGAACGCTGGTCGTTCTGCTTTGGCCCGGAGGCCTTGCCTGGCGCTCAGTGAGCTTACAACGCCAGGGTCTGGGCCCTGGGCTTCCTAAACCTGGCGCCAGACGGCCACCAACTTGCCCTGCACGGTGACCTGTTCGGCGGGTACCACGATCGGGCCGTAGGCGGGGTTGGCCGCTTCCAGGTGGACCTCGGCTCCCTTGCGGTGGAAATGCTTGAGGGTGGTGCCACTGCCTGGCACCAGGACGCTGACGATCGTGCCGGGTTTGAGGCGGCTGGGGTCCTGCACCGGCTCCATCAGCACCACGTCCCCATCGGCGATGTGGGCATCCACCATCGAGTCGCCATTCACGGTGAGGGCAAAGAGCCCGCGGGTGTCGAGCACTGGAGCCAGGTCGAGCCGCTCCTGTACGTCGTCATAGGTGTCGATGAGGCCGCCGGCCGCCACGGCCCCCAGAACGGGGATGCCGCTGGTGAGTCCGCCCAGGAGCTGGAGGGTGCGGGCCTGGCCTTCCTGCCAGGTGATCCAGCCCTTTTGCTGCAGGTGGCGGAGCCGGCTCTGGATGGGAGCCGGGGAACGCAGCCCCATGGCTTCCATCATCTGGCGAATGGAGGGGCTGTGGCGATGGCTGCCGATGTAGTCGGCCAGCCAGTCGTAGAGCTCCTGCTGGGCTCCGGTCAGGGGTTGGGAATCGGCGAGGTGCTGGGAACTGACCACCGGCAATACAGATGAACCACTCCTCCCTTTTTGACAGAGTCGGACGCGCTTGTCTACCCCTTGCTTAGAAAAGGGGTGTTCAGCCTTGGATCTCTGGCTGCCATGACGACGAAAGTACACGTGTGCAGGCTTGTTGGCCGTTCAATGGCCTTGGTGGCCTTGCTGGTAGGGGCGCCTTCCCTCGCAGACCAACGGCCCTTGGTTAAGCCAGCGGCTTGCTCGAATGCCACCTTGAAGGGCACTTACCTGTACCACCACAGAGGCATCCTGGAGGGCCAGCCCTATGCCGAGAGTGGCCGCGAGGTGTACGACGGTGCCGGTGGACTGGTGCTCAGCTTCCGGGGATCGGATGGAGCGGCTGGAACGGAGTTAGCCCGTTACGTGGTTCACGCCGATTGCACGGCTAAGACCACCTACGCCGATGGGCAAGCCGCCGAGAGCTTTTTGAGTCCGGATGGAAGTCGCTTCACCTACACGATCACGCGGGCCCGGGGCAGCAAAATCAATGCCCTTTCAGGCACGGAGGTGCGGGTGGCTCCCTAGTCCATTCCCCTAGCCCAGGCCGCCGAGGAGGACAGCCAGGAGGGCCTGTTGGGCGTGCAAGCGGTTCTCGGCCTGGTCAAAGATCCGGCTGCTGGGGCCTTCCATGGCGCCGGCGCTGATTTCCTCGCCGCGGTGGGCGGGCAGGCAGTGCAACACGATGGCCCGGC
>Ga0310099_100128_pt1 | contig 13535 bp, 16 predicted proteins | sample LakMicMISRFREDD7_FD_194449 | JGI IMG/M metagenome (GOLD analysis project Ga0310099, IMG submission 194449) | Enriched freshwater cyanobacterial communities from Lake Michigan, Michigan, United States - MI23.SRF.RED.D7 | ecosystem: Environmental > Aquatic > Freshwater > Lake | place: USA: Michigan... | reverse complement strand
GTTTCATCCAGCAGCGTCAGATAGGACCGGTGTTCGGCCAGCGACTGGGCCCGAATCTCCTTCCACTGGAAATCGGCCCCCTCCGGCAGGTCCATGAACGTGCTGGTTGAAAGGGTCAGCTGTTCCGGCTGGCGGCCGGCGCCGTCCTCATCGCGCTGGTAGCCGAACTGGTCCACCAGGCCGGTCCGCACCCCCACGGGTAGGGCGCAGCGGGAAAGGAGGTCTTCGTAGTCGCTTTTGAGGCGGTAGTGGTTGAGGTACTGGTTGGCCAGGCCCAGGTGGGGCAGGTCCCCCTCGCCAAAGGCCGCCCCATCGGCGGCGTACCAAACCGCAGGCAGCAACTGTTGACCGGGCAGCACCAACGGGCGGCCGATCCGTTCGGCCCGGTAGCCAGCGGGTTCGCTAGTGCTAGCCACAGCCCGGTAGCTACTGAACTGCAGGCCCCCCGGTTGCAGCAGGGCCTCCCGGTAGATCCAGCCTTCCGGGTCCTCGGGCTGCTCTAAGGCGGAACCAGGGCCCAGCAGGTGAACGGCCACCACGTCTGCCAGTGGAGAGACAGGTCCCTGGGCTTGAGCCTGGCCCTGACTGCACCGCTCCCGCCAGCGGATCCGTTGCGGCAGGCCATCGCCATTGGCCAGCTGCCAGTCCAAGCAATCCCGCCGGGGCACCAACGCCAGCCGAGGTAATGACAGCCGATCACCGCGCCGGATCGCTTCTTGCCGGTGGCCTTCTGAGGGCCAGCGGTGTTCGGCCGGCAGCACCAGCACCAACGCCCCGCCATCGCGCAGCACCAGCAGGTCGGCCAAGAACAGGAAAACGCCCAGGTCCGTCCCCAGGCCGTCCACATCGCTCAGCACCCCCGCCAGGGAGCCCGGCAGCTCGCGCCACTGCACCGAGGCCAGCATCCCGGCGTAGGTGCGCAAGGCATCGCGGAAAAAGCCGCTCGGCCGGGCATTCGCCAGCCGTTGCCGGTAGGCGGCTTCTGGCTCCTTGCTGCCTTGGGGCAGGTAAAGACCCCGACGCGACTGGCCAGCGGTGCCATCAAGCAGGTTCCAGCAGTCGGCCACCAGCTGCAGCCGGTCCTGCAATGCCAGCAAGGACGGGTGGGGCTGCCAGGGCAAGGAACTGCCTAAGCCTTGTGCCCGCTGCTCGGCCGCCTGGGCCTGTAGCTCCTCAGGAGTCAGTGCCCGCCAGCGGTTGCGGCGGCGAGGGCGGCTCGGGTTGCTGCGCGGCAACGGGGCTGGGGTGGCTGGGGGCTATTGCCACCCCGCTTGATGGACAGCCATGGGGCGAGCTGGTAATCCACCCCATCTCATTCGCCCCTAAACTATTCCCATCTGGTCTTCCCTGGAGCCATGGCCATCCGTGCCGTCAGCGTCAGCGGCCTCAAGAACAACCCAACCGCTGCCCTGCGCCAAGCCAAGCAAGATCTGGTGGTGGTACTCAATCGCGATCACCCAGATGCGGTGCTTGTGGGCCTCGATCAAGACGGCCTGCTCCAAGCACCCGGGGTGCGTGCGGCCCTGGCCACAGCCCTCTACCGCGATGGCGACCTCTCCCTCTCCCGTGCCGCCCGGGTCGCCGCAATGGACACGGCTACCTTCATCTCCCATCTCTCCCGATTGGGGATTGAAGCCATCCGCTTAACCGCAGCAGAAACCAACGCCGACCTCGACACCCTGGAGCAGTGGTTGCAATCGTCATCACTGACGCCAGTCCCCTGATTGGCCTGGCCCGCGTATCTGGGGTCAGCTGGTTAAAGGATTTATTTGGCGTCGTTCTGATTCCATCGGTTGTCGCCGATGAGGTTCTCACCGGCCACTTTCCAGATCAGGAAGCCCTGATCCAAGAGGCAATCGAGGCGGGGTGGCTGCGTCTTGCCGCTGACATTGAGACAGGCCCAGCGTTGCCGGATCTCGATGAGGGAGAAGCGGCCAGCATCCGCCTTGCCCTCTCCTTTGGCCCAGCCAGCTCAGCGTTACTGCTGATCGATGAACGGGCCGGCCGGGCCACCGCCATGGAGTGTGGACTGCGGGTTGCCGGCACCGCGGCCGTCATCGGCATGGCACGCCAACGGGGACTAATCCCCTCAGCCCGGGCTGTGTTTGCCCAGCTCCATGCCAGTGATTTCCGAATTGCAGTTGCAGTGATCGAAACTGTGCTGAAACGTTGCGGGGAGAGCGATCTAAGGCAATGACATACTCATAGAAGGCGATGAGATACCAATCGTCTGGGTCGATAATTCTTCCACCTAATCCTCATCGTGGTCGATAGCGATTGAAGCGACGCGTGCAGCTCAAACTGCTGCGCAGCAACGGAGCTGGGGTGGCTGGGGGCTAGTGCCATTGATGATTCCGGCCTCCAAGAATCAGAATCCTTTCGCGATAGCACAGGAGCAGCGTGGGCCGATCAATCCCATCGCTATGCCCCAGCACTTCTGCTGGGTAGTCACTTGAGCTGCCGTTGATCTAGGAGCTCCACTGAAGTGTTGTGTTAGCCGTGGCGATCACCATCCGCCCAGTTTTCAGTTTTGCCCCATCACTGAGAATCAACTCCAAAGGAGCCCTTGCCTTCCGGGCAAGTCCGATCTGCTACGCGCTCCAGGCCTGCATGCGACTCGTCAGCTCAAATTCGGCGATCACCTCGTGGCAGAAAGCGCAAAGAAATCGGTGTGCAACAGGCCATACGTTCTCTCCAGCTGCCGATGGCGCTGCTGGCCGTGGGCAAAGCCACGCAAAGAATGGGGCTGATGGGTGGGGATGATGGGGCGAGGGCCTGGGGCCCGGCCCCGACCTTCCCAAGGTCAGTCTTGGGGCAATTGTTCACTCTGCTGGCAGGAACGGCAGAGTCCGTGGATCTCGAAGGTGTGAAACAGAGGTTTGAATCCCTGCAGCAACACCTGCGATAGGCCGAGGCCGCCGGTCCCTACCGGACAGATCGGCAACGGTTCGCTGTGACCGCAGCCCACACAGGTGAGGTGATGGTCATCGCGCTCTATGGGGGCATAAACGCTCTCGCCATTGGACAGCTTGCGACAACGGACCAGACCTGAACGCTGGAGCAGGCGCAGGTTCCGATACACGGTGGCCAGCCCATGCCGCAAGGAGGTCTGCGTTAGCCGTTCATGCAGCTCCTGGCCGCTGAGCTCAGCAGTCGCCTCACGCAGCACTCCGAGCAAGGCCAGCGGCCGGGGCCCCAGGGCCATGGCATCAGAAATGGGGGGATGGGCGTGCTGGGCCATGGGCGAACCGCCAGGTGCGCAACCTGCTAGAACGAGAACCATTCTCAGCATACGGAGCTCCGGCTCCTCCCTGGCCATGGCCTTCTCCAGCCCTGTTCCCGCCGCCGAGCGCCTGCCGGTGACCGTGCTCACCGGTTATCTAGGTGCCGGTAAAACCACCCTGCTCAACCGGATCCTCACCCACGAGCACGGCCTCAAAGTGGCGGTGATCGTGAACGAGTTTGGCGAGGTGGGTATCGATAACCAGCTGGTGGTGGATGCCGATGAGGAGATTTTTGAGATGAACAACGGCTGCATCTGCTGCACCGTTCGCGGCGATCTCATCCGCATCATCGGCAACCTGATGAAGCGCCGTGATCGCTTTGATCACCTGGTGATCGAAACCACCGGCCTGGCGGATCCGGCGCCGGTGATCCAGACCTTCTTTGTGGATGAAGATCTGCGCGATGAGCTGCGGCTCGATGCGGTGGTCACCTTGGTGGATCTCAAGCACGTTGAGCTGCATTGGGATACCGAGGAAGTGCAGGAGCAGCTGGCCTTCGCTGATGTGCTGGTGCTCAACAAGGCCGATCTGGTGAGCGACGCTGATCGCGCCGCGATCGAGCGGCGGGTGCGCGCCATCAACCCCATGGCCCGTCTGCTCACCAGCCACAACGCGGATGTGCCGATACAGGAACTGCTAGGGGTGGGAGCCTTTGAACTGGAGCGGGCCCTCAGCCTCGATCCGGACTTCCTGGTGGGGGAGCACGCCCACGAACACGACGACGCCGTGGGCTCGCTGGCCTTGGTGGAAGAACGGCCGATGGACCTTGAGAAGCTGGGGCGCTGGCTATCCGATCTGGTGGCCGAGCGCGGTCCTGATCTGTTCCGGATGAAAGGCATCATCCAGCTCCAGGGAGAAGCGCGTCGCTACGTATTCCAGTCAGTTCACATGCTGATCGATGGCGATTTCGATCGCCCCTGGAAAGCCGGTGAGCCGCGCCGCACCGAATTCGTGATCATCGGCCGCGATCTCGATGCTGAGGCCCTGCGAGCCAGCTTCCTGGCCTGTGTGGCCTGAGCTGCCGGTGGCAACCTCGGCCCCGCTGGTGAACGAACGGCTCTGCGGCGATCTGCAGCAGCCGATCTCGGCGATGGCCTGGTCGTCCGACGGAGAGTTTCTGGCGATCATCAGCGCCGGTGGTGAATTGCTGCTGCTCGATTTCCTCGCCGGCTGTGAGGAGCTGCTGCGGGGCGACCGCGACAGCAGCCTCGATGTGGTGGGCTTCAGCAGCGATGGCCAGTTCCTGATGGCCGCCGGCCAGGACGGCGAGCTGCTGCTCTGGGAGCTGGGCGGCACCGGCGTGCGGCCGCTTGCCACCGATCCGATCCCGTTAGGGGGCGGCTGGATTGATGCGGCGGCCTGGCAGCCAGGTGGCTTGCTGCTGGCGGTGGCGGCCGGTCGTGAGCTGCGGCTCTGGGACGGGGCCAGGCGCCAGTGGCGCCAGCCACCGCTGGAGTTGCCCGGCACGATTCAGGCCCTGGCCTGGAGCGCCGATGGGGTGCAGCTGGCAGCCAGCTGCCACGGTGAGCTGGTGCTGTGGCAGCCATGCCTGAGCACGCCGGCCTATCTGCCGCTGCGCCACCCGATGGCTTCGGCCGGCTTGGCCTTGGCCTTCTCCGGCCCGGGTCACCATCTGGCCTGCGGAATGCTGGATCGCTCGTTGCTGGTATGGCCCCAGGGCTGCCACGGCCAACCTTGGCAGTTCAGCGGTTTTCCAGCCAAGGTGCGCCAGCTGGCCTGGAGTGAGCAGCCCGGCCGCCTGGCCCCGCTGCTGGCCAGTGCTGCTGGTGAGGCCTTGATCCTGTGGACACAGGTGAAGCAAGGCTCAAAAGCCTGGCAGCCCGAACCGTTGCTGTGGCACGAAAAACGCGTCAATGCCCTGGCCTTTGCGCCCGGGAGCACCCTGCTGGCCAGTGCTTCAAGCGACGGCAGCGTGGCGCTCTGGGATGGCAAAGGACGCATGTTGCAGCCGCTTGAGGGGCAGGGCTGCGGCTTCAATGCCCTGGCCTGGCGACCGGATGGCCGCCACCTGGCCGCCGGTGATGCCAACGGGCGCTGGTGGCTGTGGCCGGTGGCGGTTCCGCCGCGCGAACAACAGAGCCAGCGCGCAGGGGCCGGCTTCAAGGCTCAGCTATAGAATGAGAATCATTCTCTCTAGGAAGCTTCGGATGCGATTGCCTGCCGGGCTCCAAGCCCTGTTGAAACGGACCGGGGGGCTGATCGGGGTCCTGCTGTTGGCCGCCTGCGGTGCACCCCGCCCGGAGCCCCCTGATGCCACGGCGGGCAAGGCCTTCAAGGTGGTCACCACCTTCCTGCCGATCACCCTGTTCACCCGTGCTGTGGCCGGCGACTGCGCCACGGTGACCTCCCTCATCCCTGCCAACACAGGGCCCCACGATTTCCAGGCCAGGCCGGGCGATTTGACGGCCCTGCGCCAGGCCCAGGTGCTGGTGAAGAACGGCCTGGAGATGGAGAGTTTCCTGGGCAAGCTCATCGCTTCCGCAGGCAATTCCCAGCTCAAGGTGATTGATTCCAGCCGCGGCGTCACCACCCTGGAAACAGAAAACCATGGCGATGCGCATGGCAAGGAGAATGGGCATCAAGATGACCACGGCTCTGCGCATGGCCATGATCACGGTGCCGTTAATCCCCACATCTGGCTGGATCCGCTGCGTGCGGTGCAGCAGGTGGAAACCATCCGCGACGGTCTGATCAAGGCTGACCCCAGCTGCGCTGAGGGCTACCGGCGCAATGCGGCCGCCTACACAGTCCAACTCAAACAACTGAACAGCGAGATCGCCAGCCAGCTCAAGCCCTATACGGGCAAAACATTCATCGCGTTCCATGATTTCGCCCCCTACTTCGCCCAGCGCTACGGCCTCAAGGCCGAGTACCTGGTGGATGTGCCCGAGCTCAATCCCTCGCCTGCTGATCTGCAGCGAGTGGCGGCCGAAGTGAAACGGACCCAACTCAAGGCGCTACTGAGTGAACCCCAGGAGGGCAACCGCTCCTTCAATGCCCTGGCGAAGGATCTAGGGGTGAAGGTGGTGGTGTTTGATCCGATGGAAACGGCCACCGAGCAGGCCTCCCGCGATCCCTCCACCTATCTGAAGCTGATGCGCCGCAATGCGGCCGATCTGCGTCAGACCTTCTGGCAATGACAGACCACGCCCCAGTGCTGCTGGTTGAGGGCCTGAGCGTTCGACGGGGCGACCAGCTGGCTGTGGAGCAGGTGAGCTTTGCGCTGCCTCGCGAAACCGATACGGCCCTGGTGGGTCCCAACGGTGCCGGCAAGAGCAGCCTGGTGGGGGCCGTACTCGGTTTGCTTCCCAGGGTGTCAGGCACCGTGCAGATCCTGGGCCACCCGCTCGGCCCAACGGGCGAGTTGCCCCGATCGGTGCGTGCAGAAATTGCCTACCTGCCCCAGAGCCTGACGTTGCAGGGCCACTTTCCGCTCACGGTAGGTGAATTCGTGGGCTTTGGCTTTGATCCGCCGGGCCCCAGCCTGGCCTGGCTGGGGTGCCGGCGCCGATCCGAGGCCGTGCACGATGCCCTGAAGCGAACCGGCTGCCCGGACCTGCCCGAACGCCGGCTCAGCGAGCTCTCCGGTGGTCAGCTCAAGCGAGTGTTGCTGGCTTTCTGTGTGGTTCGGCCCCGCCAGTTGCTGGTGCTAGATGAGGCTCAGGCGGGCCTAGATGCCCCCAGCAGCGAACAGTTCCAGCAGTTGCTGCTGGAGCTGCGCCGGCAGGAGGGCTGGACCGTACTGCAGGTGTCGCACGATCTGGAGATGGTGCGTCGCAGCTGCGATCAGGTGCTGTGCCTGAACCGCCGCTTGCGCTGCAGCGGTGCCCCCGACCATGCCCTCAGCCCAGCGCGGCTGGCAGAGCTCTACGGCCCCAATGTGGTGCCCTACCGCCATCACCATGCCGGGGTTCCTGGCCATGGCTGATGCCTCCGGCTTGCTTGAGGTGCTCGGCCAGCCATTCATGCAGCGGGCCCTGCTCGGTGGCCTGCTTACCGGCGCCCTGGGCGGGCTGCTGGGCAGCTTCGCGGTGCTGCGTCAGCTCTCGTTCTTCAGCGATGCCCTCGGTCATTCCGCCCTACTGGGCATCAGCCTGGGGATCCTGCTGGGAGTCAATCCCACGCTGGTGCTGATCCCCTTCGCGGTGCTGTTCGCCCTGCTAGTGAACCAGCTGGTCGCCCGCAGCGGTCTGCCTGCCGACGCCCTGCTCAACATTGTTTATTCCACCTCGCTCGCCTTTGCGGTGGTGGCCCTGAGCCTGGTGGAGACCTACCGCGGCGGCATCCAGCAGCTGCTATTCGGCGACATCCTCGGCATCAGCTGGAGCGATCTGACCGTGATCGCGGTGCTGTTGATGGGCGCCTTGATCTATCTCGCCCTCAGCCTGCGGGCCCAGGTGCTGCTCACCCTCAACAGTGATCTGGCCGGAGCCTTCGGGGTGGGGGCCAACCGTCATCGCCTGGCCTTCATCATGCTGCTGGCGGTGGTGGTGGCGGTGTCGATCAAAGCGGTGGGAGTGCTGCTGATCAGTGCTTTTGTGGTGATTCCGGCCTGCGGCGGCCGGCTGGTAAGTCGGCACTTCCCGCTCTATGCCCTGCTCTCCGCATGCCTCGGCGGAGGCTGTGCCCTTCTGGGCCTGCTGGGCTCCGGTCTCACCAACCTGCCCTCCGGTCCGTGTGTGGTGATCGTGCAATTTGCGGGCTTCCTGCTGGCGCTGGTGGTCAGCCAGCAGACAAGCCGCTCTCCAGCAGTTGCCGTGCCAGCAGGGCCCCGAATTCCTGGTGCAGGCCGAGCCGACCGGGAATGAGCGTGACGTGATCAGCGCTCTGTGCCAGCCACCCCATCTGCTCTCTGGAGCGTGGCGGCGCTTCCCCCGCCAGCACCACGTGCAACGGGCACTGCAGCCGTTGCGCTTGCTCCAGCCACCAGGCCCTGTCTTCGGCGGGATCGAGGCCACCGCTAACGAAGGCCGCACTGGCGAAGCGTGCCCCGAGGCGCCTGGCCAGTTGCTGTTGCTCCAGAAGGCGTTCCGGCGTCAACAGCGTCCGCTCGACCCAGACATGGCGCCGCAGCATCAGCCCCAGCACCGGCCGGCTGGTATTGAGCCGGTAGAGAGCCGGTCCGATGAAGGGTGACGCGACAAGCTGCCGCAACCAGCCGAATCGCCGGGAGGGCCAGCCGGTCATCGTCGGCAGCGGGCCGCGCCAGGTGGGGGCCACCAGCACCAGCTCCTGCCACAGGCCTGACCATTCGGTGGCCAGCCCCAGAGCCACCGAGGCACTATGGCCAGCGGCGACCACAATTGGTCGCTGAGGGGTTGTGGTGCGGAGGTACGAGAGCACGGCCCGCAGCGCCGAGCGCAGCAGGGCGGCGTCGTAGGGCATCGCGGGGCGGTCACTGTCGCCGAAACCGGGCCAGTCGAAACTCACCAGCTGGCGCCCATCGCCCATCACATCCGCAAAGGCTTTCCATTCCCCCCGGCTCGACACGGTGCTCAGCGCCGGCAGCAGCAGCCAAAGGGGGGCCACCGCCGGGCCCCGGCGCTCCAACACCAGGCGCAGCTGTCGTCCGGCCAGGTCAACCTGCAGGGTCTCCAGAATCCCCCCCAGCTGCGGCGTCATGCAAACCCCCGCGCCCGCTGCTGGGGTTTGCTGCCGGCGATCAGGAAATCGAGGCGATCGCTGCCGGGGTCGTAGAGGGTGTAATGGATGCCGGCCCCGATGCCGATCACCTGGCGCGGGGGAACGCTCTGCTGGTGGTGCCGTTGACCCTCCAGATCCCGAACCTGGGATTCAATGCCACCACCGCTGAGCTCGAGGCGAAATTGCCTGCCACTGCGTGCAGTGAAGAGGCGGTTCACGTCCATCCGGGTGAGGCGATCCAGCAAAAACAGCGGTGAACTGTTCGGACCCAGGCTGTCGTCCACAGCGACCGAGCTGCCATGCAGCAGGGCGCAGCCGAGCTCGACGAAGCCCAACTGGAGCCCCGCCAGCCAGTCCATGTACGCAGGATCCACCGCCTGGAGCAGGGCATCGATGGCCGTCTCCCCCTGGCTGAGGCGCAGGGCATCGGCTCGCCGCTGGCCGCGGTAGCCCCGCTCAGCCAGCAGTTGGTCCTCCCACCAGCCGTAGAGGCACTGCGGCTCCATCTCGCCGCGGCGGGGCTGTTGCAACCGCTCAAGCAGGGCATTGCACTCCCGCTCAGGGCCGATCACATCCCCCAGCACAAACAGGGTGTCCACCCGCCGGGTCTGCCGCAAATCTTCCTGGATGGCCTCATAGGCCTCCAGATCACCGCGCAAACCACTGATCAGGGCCCAGCGTGCCATCAGCGCTCACACACGTGGCTGGCGTCATCGGCCCGCTCGGCGTACTCGAAGCCATGGCGGAGCCGCCAGGCGAAGATCGGCGGCAGGCCCGACTCAACGATGGCGCGGCAGGTGCGCTCCACGTCGTAGGGCACCTCGCGGATTTCCACGGCGTCCGTGTCTTCATGGTGAATCACATAGGTGGCGTTGGTGTTGCCATGGCGAGGTTCACCCACCGAGCCGGCGTTGATGATGCGGCGCATCGGCAAATTGATCTGTCTTTCTACGGATGGGGCGCCGCTGGCTGCACCGTCCTGCACGCGCGCCCGGATCGACCCATCCCGCAGCTCACGCACATAGGGCCGGTGGGTGTGGCCGCAGAACAGGGTCTCGGCGCCGGCGGTCTCCACCCGCTCCAGGGCTGCGAAGGCATCCATGTCGGGCAGCAGGTACTCGTGCTGACTGTTGGGACTGCCATGCACAAACAGCAGTCGATCGCGCCGCAGCGTCATCGGCAGGCTGGCGAGGAAGGCCTTGTTCTCTTCGCCCAGCTGTTCGGCAGTCCACTGGTGGGCCAGATGGCCCCGCCGCTCTGCGAGCTGGGAGGGATAGCTGCACTCGCAGGCATTGAGGCCTTCGATGATGTCCTCATCCCAGCAGCCCTGGCAGGTGGGAATCGACCGCTGGCGCACGAGGTCCACCACCTCGTTGGGCTGGGGGCCGTAGCCCACCAGATCCCCCAGGCAGGTGATGGTGGCGATGCCCTGCTGGTCAATGTCGGCAAGCACGGCCTCCAGGGCAGCGAAGTTGGCGTGCAGACAGGAAATCACGGCATGGGCCATGGCGATCATTTGGCAGGAGATGGGTGGGACGGGGCCTGGCGTTGGCGCAGGGGAGCCTGCTGCAGCTCCAGCACGGCATCGCTGAGTAGGCAGTCGGCGAGGGTGTGTTCGAGGGCGGTGGGATCGAGATCCTTGCCCTGCACCACGAGGCGCGACAGTCGCTCCGGGCGGCAGTCGGGCGGGGCAATCGACTGCAAAGGCAGAAACTGGGAGCCCTCCTGGCTCACCATCCAGTTGCAGAAGAAGGCCTGGCCATCGGGCAGGTTCATCAGGGCCTTGGCGCGATACACATCGCCATAGGCACCGTTCACCAGTTCAAACCAGAAGCTGCTGAGGCTGGCCGGATCCCACACGCTTCCCGCCAGGTTTCTTTCCAAGGCCTGCAGGCTGTTGAAATCCAGGGTGTCCTGTCGGGGCAAGAGGTCGTCACGCCCGAAGTGCAGATGCTCATCCGGGCTTAGATGCATGGCCTCAAGCTGGGGAATCACGCGGCGATCGACCCCGGCTAAACCCGAGTCCGCTGGCGGCTGGAATTGGGGCAGTTCGATCAGGGCCAACAGGTTGGCAGGTCTGGATGCCAGAGCCTGGTCAGGGTCAGCCAGATCCAGCAGCCTCGGGCACTGGTCCTGCAGGTAGGCCAGATCGATACCGCCGTCAGGCGCCTGGACGAGCCCTTCGTCGGGGTAGCCGGCCAGCCGCAGATACCCGCATGGGCCTCGATGGTTCTGGAGCCGGTTCAGGATCCAGCTGGTTTTACCGCAGCCAGGCGGTCCGGAGATCAGCAGGGTCTGGCTCATGGCAGCGCTACGCAGGCCTCGAGCTGGGCCTTAAGCGTTGCCTGGTCAATGCCCTTGCCGATCACCACCACTTTGGTGTGGCGCTCTGAGCCTTCAGGCCAGTCGGAATCATCGATCGTGAAGCGCTTGCCGCAGAGATGAAACAGGTGGCGCCGCTCGCTTTCGCGGAACCAGAGCACCCCTTTGGCGCGGAACACCGATTCAGGCAACTGGTTGTCGAGGAAATGCTGAAAGCGGCGCAGAACAAAGGGCGCGTCCACCGCCAGGCTCACGGAACTGAAGCCTTCCAGCTCTGGGGTGTGGCGGTGATGGTCGTGCTGGTGCTGGTGCCCATGGTGGTGATCGTTTTCGCTGTGCTCAGAGCGGTGCTGATCCCCGCGGCTGTGCTGATGTTCATGGGCTTCTTCCTGCGCCTGGAGCGAAGCCAGGCGATCGCTCTCAAACAGTCCCACGCTCAGCAGCAGGCCCAGGGGAACATCACCGCGGCTGGACCGCAGGATGCGTGCGTCGGTCTTGATCGCCCGCAGCTCGGTCTCCACCGCGTTCAGCCGCTGCTCATCGACAAGGTCGGCCTTGTTGAGTAGCAGGATGTCGCCATACACCACCTGGGCGCGGGCGATCGAGCTCTCAAGCGCCGTGGCGCTGAAGTGCTCGGCATCGATCACGGTGATGATCGAATCGAGTCGCAGCCGGTCGCGCAGGTCCCCGGCCATGAAGGTGAGCGCCACCGGTAGGGGATCGGCCAGGCCGGTGGTTTCCACCACAATGAGATCGATCGGCTCGGACCTCGCCAGCACGCGGTGCACGGCCTCCTGCAGCTCACCGTTGATCGAGCAGCAAATGCAGCCGTTGCTGAGCTCCACCATCTGATCACTGGTGGACACCACGAGCTCGTTGTCGATTCCCACCTCGCCGAATTCATTGACCAGCACTGCGCTGCGCAGCCCCTGCTGGTTGCTGAGGATGTGGTTCAGCAAGGTGGTCTTGCCGGCGCCAAGGAAGCCGGTCAACAGCGTGACGGGAACCTGAATGGCCTGCTGGTCCATGGCCCACCACCGGCGAGAACGATTCTCATTCTGCCCGATTGGCGCTGACCATGGCGCCGCCGCAGCCCCCTTCTCCGGCAAAGTGTGTACATGTACACATTTGGCACCCATGTCCACGCCTGAGCGCCACTGCACCTCCAGCCGCCAAGGCAAGGTGATGCTGTCCTGCTGGATCCCTGAGCAGCTGCGCCAGGAACTCGATCAAGCCTGGGCGGAACAAGGCCTCAGACCCCATGGCCGTACGCAGAAAGGCATGGAGTGCATGATCAAAACTTTTCTGGAAGGCCAAGCGTCAAATGATCGGTAGTGGAGTGGTCGTCAGGGCGCGTCGCCGAATCGCGCCCGCGTCAGGGCTTCACTCAGGCATCCGATGAACCAGCAGAGCCTCAGGCCTCGTTGCTGAACCGATTCACCCTGTAGCGGCTGTTCTTGATGTTCATTGATACCGTGATCGGCAAGACAACTGGCTGCCCCGTTTTCGTCAGAACCACTGATGGGCCAGTCCCAGGTGGGGCAGGTCACCCTCGCCAAAGGCCGCCCCATCGGCGGCGTACCAAACCGCCGGCAATAGCTGCTGGCCTGGCAGCACCAGGGGCCGGGCGATCCGTTCGGCCCGGTAACCGGCAGGTTCGGTACTGCTTGCAACGGCCCGGTAACTACAGAACTGCAGGCCCCCCGGTTGCAGCAGGGCTTCCCGGTAGATCCAGCCCTCTGGTGCCTCGGGCTGCTCTAGGGGGGAGCCCGGGCCCAGCAGGTGAACAGCCATCCCGCCAACTGGCTGGGGTTCGGCACTCTTGGCTTGGCCCAGGCTCGGCTGATTACACCGCTCGCGCCAGCGGATCCGTTGCGGCAGGCCGTCGCCATTGGCCAGCTGCCATTCCAAGCAATCCCACCGGGGCACTAACGCCAGGCGCGGCAAGGACAACCGATCCCCCCGCCGAATTGCCTCTTGCCGGTGCCCTTCTGAGGGCTAGCGGTGTTCCGCCGGCAGCACCAGCACCAAGGCGCCGCCATCGCGCAGCACCAGCAGGTCGGCCAGGAACAAGAAAACGCCTAGGTCTGTCCCCAGGCCATCCACATCGCTGAGCACCCCCGACAGGGAGCCTGGGAGGTCACGCCACTGCACCGAGGCCAGCATCCCGGCATAGGTGCGCAAGGCATCGCGGAAAAAGCCGCTCGGCCGGGCATTGGCGAGCCGTTGCCGGTAGGCCGCTTCTGGCTCCTTGCTGCCCTGGGG
>Ga0310099_100126_pt1 | contig 13605 bp, 16 predicted proteins | sample LakMicMISRFREDD7_FD_194449 | JGI IMG/M metagenome (GOLD analysis project Ga0310099, IMG submission 194449) | Enriched freshwater cyanobacterial communities from Lake Michigan, Michigan, United States - MI23.SRF.RED.D7 | ecosystem: Environmental > Aquatic > Freshwater > Lake | place: USA: Michigan... | reverse complement strand
CTCCACGGAGGTACGCCAGCCGGTGATCCTTTCCTCCGTGATCATCGTGGTGGTGTTCGCCCCGATCTTCAGCCTCTCGGGGGTGGAAGGACGGATCTTTGCGCCCATGGGCCTGGCCTACTTGTTCTCGATCGCGGCCTCCAGCCTGGTGGCACTGACGCTTACGCCAGCTCTCTGCGCCATCCTGCTGGCAAACACACGCCTTCCAGCCGAGAACACCTGGGTGGCCACTTGGGCCGAGCGGGCCTACAGGCCATTGCTGGAGTTCTCGCTGTTGTCGCCCAAGCGCGTCCTGGCCGCTGCTCTGGCATTCGTTGTGGTGGCCTGTGCCATCTTGCCGAGCCTCGGACGTGTGTTTCTACCGGAGTTCCGTGAGAAATCTTTGGTGAACTCGATGGTGCTTTATCCCGGAGTGTCATTGGAGATGACCAACCGCGCCGGCCTGGCTCTCTCCAAGACCCTCAAGGCCAGCTCTTTGTTCGAGTGGGTGCAGGTGCGAACCGGCCGGGCCCCTGGTGATGCCGATGGAGCAGGCGTGAACCTGGCCCATGTGGATGTGGAATTGAGCGACGAGGCGATGAAGGATCGCCCTGCTGCCATTGCCGAACTACGCAACGCCTTCCTGAAGCTGCCCGGGGTTGCTCCAAACATCGGCGGTTTCATCTCCCACCGGATGGATGAGGTGCTCTCAGGGGTCCGCAGTGCGATCGCTATCAAGATCTACGGCCCCGATCTGGCGGAGCTGCGCAAGATCGGCGAGCAGGTGCGCGATGCGATCGAGCCGATCCAGGGAGTGGTGGATCTGCAGCTCGAACCCCAGTTGCCGATCCAGCAGGTGCAGATTGCCTTCGATCGCCAGGCCGCCACTGCCAACGGGCTGACGATGCAGCAGCTTGCCGATGCGGTGGAGATCGCCCTCAATGGCAAGACGGTGGGCCAGGTGGTGAGCGACGGCACCGAGCGCACCGATGTGGTGGTGATGCTTCCCGAAGACTCCCGCAACAGTCTCGATGCCCTGCGAGCGCTACCGATCGCCACCCCCGCCGGCACCATGCTGCCGCTGGGAAGCTTGGCCCGCATCGACTATGGCCTGGGGGCCAATGTGGTCAACCGTGAAGACGTGTCGCGGTTGATCGTGGTGTCCACCAACGTCAGCGGCCGGCCGCTGGGCACGGTTGTCGCCGACATTCAGAACACCATCAACAGCAAGATCAAACTGCCGAGCGGCTATCTGATCCGCTACGGCGGCCAGTTTGAGTCGGAGGAGCGGGCCACCAACAATCTGCTGCTCTACAGCCTGTTGGCCATGGTGGTGATCGCCGTGTTGATGTTCGTGGCCGTGAAATCACTACCGGCCACGCTCGCGATCCTGATCAACCTGCCGCTCGCCCTTGTCGGGGGTCTGGTGGCCATCCTGCTCACCGGAGGGGTTCTCTCGGTGGCCTCCCTGATCGGCTTCATCACCCTGTTCGGGGTGGCCGTCCGCAATGGCCTGCTGCTGGTGGACAACTACAACCGCCGCCATGCGGAAGGCATGGAGCTCAAGGAGGTGATCCGCGCCGGCAGTCTGCAGCGCCTCAATGCCATCTTGATGACGGCCCTCACCTCTGCCCTCGGCACGCTGCCCCTGGCTTTGGCCTTCGGGGCAGGCAACGAGATCCTGCAACCGCTGGCGATTGTGGTGCTCGGTGGCTTGATCACCTCCACCATCCTCACCCTGCTGGTCCTGCCGGCCATCTATGCCCGTTTCGGCGGCTGGTTGCTGCCCAAGGCCATCTCTGAGGCATGAGAACGGAGCGTCCAGGGCAGTTCGCCGGCCTCGGTGCCGCCGTGCTGTTCGGCTGCAGCGCGCCGCTGATCAGCACCCTCACCGGCTCGGGCTCGGCCCTGAGCATCGCGGGCCTGCTCTACGCCGGCGCCACCCTGGCCTTGCTGGCGGTGCGGTTGGTTCGCGGGACCCGGGCTGAAACCCCGATCCGCCGTGAAGACTGGCCGGCCCTTGCCGCGCTCACCTTGCTGGGTGGCGTGGTGGGTCCAGTCGCGCTCGTGCTGGGTTTGGCCCACTTGCCGGCTGCCACTAGTTCGTTGCTGCTCAACCTCGAGGCGGTGTTCACCCTGGCCATCGCCGTGCTGCTGGGGCGTGAGCACCTGGGCCGAAGAGGACTGGTCTCGGCCCTGCTCACGATCGTTGGTGCTGTGGTGCTTTCGCAGGGATCACTCAGCGGAGCCAATGCCCTCGGCGTCGCCCTGCTCGCCCTGGCCACCCTCGCCTGGGGCATCGACAACAACCTCAGCCAGCGCCTGAGCCTGCGCGATCCCATCCAGATCGCCACCGCCAAGGCGGCGGGGGCGTCACTGCCCATGCTGCTCTTGGCCTCGTTGCTGGGGCATGCCTTCCCGCCACTGCCGCTCACCCTGGCCCTGCTGGGCATCGGCGCCCTGGGCTACGGCATCTCGATCTGGCTCGATCTTCTGGCCCTACGCGACCTAGGAGCCGCCCGCGAGGCCGTGCTGTTTTCCACCGCTCCGTTCGTGGGAGCGCTGTTTTCGGTCATCGTTCTGCGGGAGACCCTGTCAGCGACCTTGCTGCTGGCTGCGGGGCTGATGGCCGCCGGCGTCGTGCTGCTGCTGCGCGAGCAGCACAGTCACGTTCATCGCCATGAGGCTTTGCATCATGCCCACCGCCACCGCCACGATCCACGCGGTGGCGATGCCCATCACGAGCACGAGCACGCGCCCGAGGACCTGGAGGGGCTCCCCGCCGATCGCCCCTTCTGGCATGCCCATGAGCACCGTCATCGGGTGCTGGAGCATGGCCATCCGCACGTCAGCGATGCCCACCATCGGCATCGGCACTGAAACTCAGGGCCGGGCGTGACCTTCATTGGCGGCACGATTTGGTTGTGTTCCTTTTTCTGTCGACGCCGGGATCTGGCACCACGGCTGAGCAAGCAAGTGCCCGGGGCTATCGCTCCGGGCTTTGTTGTGTTCACCCCTGAATGGTGATCATGTGCTGCATCACCTCCAGCAGTCCATCGGCCAGGGGACGATGGGCGGCGAGCTTGGTGCTCCAGATCGATCCCGACAGGAGTTCCTCCGGGCTCACCAGGCCCAGGTCCTGGCCCTCCAGCAGCTGCAGCTGCTCCAGCGGCACAGTCAGCTCACCTTGATACACATGGGCCGTGCGCCGGTGGATGTGATGCACAATCACCAGCTCCACAGCGAGGGGCTGCCAGCTGATCTCCTCCAGCAGCTCCCGCCGCAGCGCCTGCTCCGGCGTTTCGCCTGGATCGAGGTGCCCGCCAAAGAGTCCCCAGCAACCGGGGGCGACGATGTTGGGGATCTCGTCGCGCAGCTGCATCAGCCAGCGACCATCCCGCTGCAGCATGGCCAGGGCGACTTCAACGGCCATGGCTCGGGCTCAGGCTGCGGCCGGCCGGCGTCGCTGCGTGGCATAGACCGCTGCTCCACCAGCCGCCAGCACCAAGCCACCGCTGATGGCCAGGAACACCAGGGTCTGCAGCAACAACAGGGCGATGCCCAGTGCTGACCCAGCCGCAATCTGCACCCTGGCCTTGATCAGCAGGGTGAGCAGCAGCAGCACGGTGGTATTGAGGGCGAGCACCTTTGCCGTGCTGAACGGACAGAACGGGTTGAGAAGCACAGCAAGACCATGACGTGAGCCCATGCTGGCGGACTGAACCGGCAGCGGTGGCTGGCCTCAGGCCCGCGGTGGTTGCGGCGGAATCCACTGCGGTGAGCAAGCGCGCCAACCCAGCTGCCGCTTCTGGTTCCAGAGCTTGATGGCCTGCTCCCGCGTCAGCTCCTTGCGGCGTTTCAGCAGGGGTGTCGCCTCCCCGGGAATCAACTCCCCCAGCGTCACCTCCAGGCTCTGGCTCCAGCGGTCGTAGCGGCGCGGCTGGAAATGCAGGACCTGACGGCCATCACTGATCCAGCCCTCCTGCGGGGAGAGCGGCGGCCGGCCGGGTCTGTCCGTCACGTTCATCGGCCGTTCAAGCCACCTCCGGCGCCCAGCCACGGCTGCGCGTCATGTCATCGGTCCAGCCCTGGCAGCGGCTAGTGAGGTGCTCGCCGTGGGCGATCAGCCCTTGGTGCAGCTGGCAGGTGAGCACGGGGATGCAGTTCACACCGGCGTGATGCCTGAACCAGTGGCAGGTCATGCAGACCTTGCGGCTGCGGGTCTTGAGCAGCACGGCCTCATCGAGGTAATGCCACTCCTCGATAAGGATTTCAAGCCGGGCGGCCAGGGCCACAGGCCGAGGCAAGGGGATACCCATGACCCATTCCAGATGCGTACATCTGTACTAGCACGCGCAACTCGGAATAGCGGCCACGGCCCATCGACCTAGATACGGTTCAGGCAAAGGAGGCGTGTCGATGCTCCGCGAACTCGTGCTGGCCATTGGCATCCCCCTGCTGGTGCTGCTGCTGGCGGTGCTGGCCCTGGAGCAGTGGCGTGATCAGCTGCCAGCCTGGCTGCAGCGGTTGGCCGAGCGCCCGTCCTGGCTTTGGAACACCGGCATCGGGCTGATCATCGGCCTGTCGCTGCTGCGCTGGCTGCTGCAGCGCTGATGCTCAGGCCGCCAGCGCCTGGCGTTGGCCCGCAGGGTGCACCGATCGGTGCGACACCAGAAACGCTTCGATCCAGTCGTGATGCCGCCTTTGGCAGATCCGATCGGCGATCGAGGGGGCATCAGGCGGTACCTGGAAGCGCTTGCGGAAAGCCTTGGTGAACCCCTCCAGCGCCGGGCGCGGCAGGCCCCGCACGGTGGCAAGGACCCTTTGGACGGTGGCCGGATCGAGGGGTTCCAGGCCCACCTCTGCCGTGGGCTCGGCAGCGGCGCTGTTGTGCTGAGGCGCCGGTACGTGGCGGGCTGGCGTGGGAGCAGTTGAGCTGGTGACCTCCCGCTGCTGCTTGTCGTAGAGCGCCAGGCCGAACGGATTGCCGAAGGTCATCAGCGCCCGCTTCATGGCGTCGGTCTCGGCCTCCTTGAGGGCGGACTCGTGGGCCTGGCCCAGGTCGGCGTCGATGCCGTGGCCGGCACCGCTGCCTTCTCGGATGACATCCCCGACACGGATACGAACGCGAGCGGTGTAAGTGACACCCCAGCCGGCACGGCTGCTGCTGCCCAGGGTGCGCTCCCGCTCAGAGACGCACTGCACGGCGATGGTTTCGCGCTGCCAGCCGTCAAAGCCAAAGATGCGGTTGGCCTCGGCGATGGCCTGCCAACCCTCCAGGTAGGCCAGGGACCGCCCGGCCTGGCTGCGGGTCTGGACCTTGGCCCGATCGAGAGGTGCCGATAGGGCGGCGATCTGTTCGGGGGAGAAGGCGGTGGTGTCCATGGAGGTGCTCCTTGTGCGGTGAGATGCGGAAGGAAGAAATGCGGGCCCGCTCCTGCTGCGGACCCATGGCGAGACGACCTTTGGCCGTCAGTGGATGCGCCAGGAGCGGCGGGAGAGGAGCTGGGCACCGGCGATCTGGCGGCCGGCCTTGAGGGCTTCCTTGATGGCGGCCTTATCCGGCTGGGTGGTGGTTTTGACGGCGAGCCATTCGGGATCGAGAGCCTCTTCGTCGTCGATCACCACCGCCTGGGATTTGCGGCTGCTGAGCTCGTGATCGGGGAAGGAGAAGCGGGTGGCCGCCGGCTGCAGCTGGGTGAGGACAAACACCAGCGACTCCTCCAGCGCATCGGCCCGGCCGGCATCGCCGCGGGCCAGATCGCTGAGGCGCTTGGCCTGCTGCTGGCGGTAGGCGGCCTGGCCGCGCAGGTGCTCGATCACCCAGCAGGTGGCATCGGCCTTGGCAGCAAGCGCTGCCTTGTTGCCCTCTTCTGCCAGGAGGGCAGCTTCCAGCTCAGCGAGGGCCAGGGCCCGCTGTTCGGGGTCATCGGTTTCCAACTGCTGGGCCAGCTGGCCGATGGCGGTGGTGAGTTCCTGGGCCTCGATCCCCAGCTGCCAGAGGGAGCCAGATCGCTGGAGTGAGCAGGCCAGACCTGCCGCCTCCGCTCCTGACGCAACGACAGCAGCGGAGGCGGGAATAGAGGTGAGAACAGCCATGAGGGTGTGGGGGAATGAACGGATCGGAAACAGAACGGAGCGCCGATGGCGCACAAGGCTTCAGAAGCGGGCGGAGACAGGAACAGCCCAGAGCCCTGCCGAGGGACTGACCTGGGCCACCGAGATCGGCACCGGAGATCGGGAGGCCATGCGCCGGGCCTGCTGCACCAGCGAGGCGGTGCCTGCTCCACCGGGGAAGGCCACCACCAGCACCGAGGCGATCGAGCCCGGGGAGGTGTGAGCCTCTGCCCGGGCAATGGCCTGGTGGAGCAGCTCGCGATTGCGGATTGGCCCGGCGGCACGGCCGTGGCGCTCCCACTGGGCCGGCATCACCAGAGACGACCAGCCCAGCTGATGGGCCGCTCGGCCGATGGCGGCATCGGCGCCGCGGGCACCGCCATGGAGCAGCAGGTGCACCAGCCGGCCGCCGCTACGGGCGAGCAGCTCAGCGGCGACCCGCTGATGCGGCCAGGCCAGATCGCGGCCGCCACCAGCCGCGATCACAAGCGAATAAGCAGAGCCCGAACGTGGCTCAAGTGAATGACAAATAGCCATGGAATCAGCTGCCAAAAGTGACAACTGATCGGGGCATCACAACCGCTCAGAGATACGCGGCTTTGATGACGAGATCAGGGGATGAGGTTGCCGCAGGCGATGGGCTCGGGGCCTTTGGCGCAACCCTTATTCTACCAGTATAGATGCACTCTGAAGGCAGCAGAACCACCACAATGCAATGGATCTACGAAAAGCGGAGCTCCATAGAGGAGCCCCGGCTCACTGAGAATCAAGACCATCAGATCTGGGCCGAATACCCCCCCGCCGCGCAGCTGCGAGAGAAACGCTGGGGCCCCTAAGGCAGCTACCGCCGGTGATCAGCCCTTAGGCCACCGCAGCCGCGGGAGAGCAACTCGGCAAGCGTGACCTTCGCCACCCATCCCGGCGGCGGCGAGGAGCAAAGCCAACATGCGAGGGCAAGGGTCGGTGACCGCGTAGCGGCCTCACCGACTCGCGCAGCCCTTGCGCCGCATGACACCATCGCGCACCGCTGCCGGGGTGGGGACTTCAGCCCCCGAGATCCAAACGCTGGATGAGCTTCAGAGATTTGAGGGAAGACGTTCCGCTAAGCGCCTGGAGGCCCCTGCCGCTCAGCGCCCAGAGGCCTCCGCAACAGGCGATTTCGCAATCAATCGAGGGCTAAGAGAGCCTGGGAGAGGGGGCTCCGGATGGCCGGCCATCTCACACGCCATCTCACATGGCCCTTGGCCAATCCCAGAGAAATCAGTCGGGGCGACAGGATTCGAACCTGCGACCTAGTGCTCCCAAAGCACTGAAAGATGTGTTTCGAGCACTAGGTTTTTAGTTATTGCAATGCTTTTGGCTTGCCCTGTCGCGGTCTGTCTGGCCAAAATAGGACCAATCTGTCGGCGTTTTGTCGGCGCTTTTGAACCCCTTTTATGGTCAGCACTGCAGTTTCAGAGCCAGCATGGGTCAAATTGGCGCGCCGACAGGTCCGCGACCTCGACAAAGCGGGTTCAGGGCGGCTGAGCATCGCCCAATCCAAACGCGGAATGGTCGAGCTCAAAGCAACGCCAAGGCAGGCAGGTTCATCGGTGACGCTGCCGTTCAACTGGTCTGAAGCCGACTGGGCGAACTGCTACGTCCGCATCCGAAACATCTATGCGCTGTGGCTCCAAGGGCACACGCTTAAAGCTGCTGCAGAGATAGCCAAAGGCAAGGCACCCAGCGGCGAACGCGACTGGAAGGCCATGAAGGCGGCGTTCAAGGAATGGAAGATCACCGCCGACAGCGCCATCAAGCTGGGCACATGGGACCACAGCTACGAGCCGGTCATAAGCGACGCCGTGGCGCTGCTGGCTGGCAAAACACCGCCGCTGATGGCGCAGCCTTTGATGCTGGCCTGCGTAAAGGACTGGCGCAGCGGCAGTCGGATGCGAAAGATACGGGTGCGGTCACTGGCGCAGTTTCTGAACTATTGCGTCGAACAGCACCATCTGCCAGAGGCGTGGGCGGCACCCAAGAACCTCAAACCTCTCATCGGTGCTGTAAAGCCCTCAGAACGGGTCAACCAAAAGGCAGACCCCTTCAGCAACGACCAGGACATCCTTGACCTGCTGGCATCACTACCAGACGACGACACCGGTCGTAGATGGCGAGACGCCACCATGCTGATGGCCGAGCTGGGGCTACGACCTGTTGAGCTGCTCCACCTGAAGGTCAGAACCGACGAGCTAAGCGGCGAACCCTATTGGTGGTGCACCTACCAGAAGAAAGGCGGAAACGGTGCCACCGAACCCCGCCGCATCATCCCGCTGCCGCTCAAGGGCAACGACGGCGAGGTCCAACAGTGGAACCTCATACATCGCTGGAAAACACGCGACATCAAGCTGCCGCCACTTGAATCAGGCAACGGCGCTGCCGAGTGCTGGAAAACCTATTTCAGTCGCCGCCCGTACTGGCTGTCATTTAAACAGCGCTACTTAGAGCTCGAGGACAAGCGACTTACGGCCTATAGCTTCCGGCACACGTTCAGCGTTCGAGGTCATCAGCGTCGCATTGATGCGGGGTCTATGTCGCTTGTGATGGGGCATAGCCTGCAAACCCACTGCGCCTTCTATCCATGGGCGCAAAAGTCCAGCGTTGAAGCAGCTTTTGCCGATGCCCACCGCAGGCTTGTCAAACCTGACACTGTGGCTGGTGGCAGCTAACCGGTCCAACCGCGTCAAAGGCCGTTATGGTGCGCCATAGGCCAGCAGCTTCGCCGCTGCCGGTTCAAAGGTCGCTATCAGCCAGCGCTCTCTGGCAAGACCTTATGAACCGTGTCCATTAACCATGAGAGCGAACAGATTCCATCCTTACCCGTGGCCTATCTGTTCTGCGCTCTTATGAAATGGCTACCCAAAAGTGGGCATCGCAGCAGGAGGCTGCCGCTGCCCTGAACATCAGCGTTCGTTCGCTGCAGCGTCTTCGCAACGGCGGGGTGCTGCCGGTCGGCAAATGCTGGATTCGCAAGGTTCCCAGCAACCTCAACAGCCATGTCATCTACGACCTAGAGGCGTGTGAGTTCCACCTCTCCACTGCGACCATTGCAGCGCAGATGGAACTGGACAGGCTCGGGCAGAACGCCTTGGAGGCAGTGGCATGAAAAAGCCCGCCGTGCAGGGCGGGCTCTCGATGGGCGAAACACAATCCATCGTAGGCACTGCCCACTCTCAACCTGTCTTGGACAAAGACAGCTTTCAACCTTGGACAGGCGTACCTGTAGAAGACGCCAGTCAGTCCCAAAGAACAGCCCCAGAAGCCGTATTAAACCGTGGCGATGAGACAGCAAAAGGCAGCGTCACGCTGTCATCACTGCAGGTACTCAGCGCCGAGCATCTGTCCAAGCTCGCCGGGTCTGCATTGTCGGACGAGCAAATCGCAAAACTGGGCTGGAGCACTGCGCTGAACGGAAGACTTCTAATTCCGTATCTGAAGCCGGACGGCACGCCGGAGCGCTGCAGCGACGGATAGCCATTCATTCGCGAACGGCGGAGCGAGAAGGAGATCAAGGCCAATCCCAAGGGCGGCAAGTACAGGTCGCCGTATGGCAACGGCTGCCGTGTTTATCACTCGACTCTGGCTATCGCTGCTGGCAACTACGAGGCGCGACTGAACGACCGATTCACGCCCCTGCGGATCACCGAAGGCGAAACCAAGACCGAATCGGCAACAACCCACGATCCCAAACGCCTCACTATCGGCCTGGGAGGTGTAAGTAGCTGGAGGGATAGGTACGACGGCGGCGAGGAGTCCCGGCCACTAGTTGAATTTGACGAGATCCCGCTCAATGGCCGCGAGGTGCGGCTGTGCTTTGACAGCGACTATCAGAAACCGCAGGTCGCGGCTGCCCTGCAGAGCCTGGCCGAATACCTGGCCGATCGTGGTGCCCACATCCTGATTGAGGTACTGCCAAATGGCCTTGACGGCGAGCGCCTGGGGCTCGATGACCTCATCTATCGCCACAGCGCGGCGGTGTTCCATGAGATCGCCGCCATCGCCCGGTCGCCATTCAAGAAGCAGCGCAAAGACGGCCAGACCGTCCTGGTTTGGACCTTCACGCCGGAGCCGCAGAACACCCGAGAACGCAACGTCTACCTGACAGGGATGATCGGCCGCCATTGGCGCTGCGGTGAGCTCGGCAAGGACCACTGGCAGCAGTGGACCGGGACGCACTGGCGGCAGGTTCACGGCGATGAAGCCATTGCCCGGGAACTGGAGCGGTTCGCTGTGCTGCAGGGCTGGCAGAACCGGGAACTGACCACGATTCGCAGCCTTCAGGCAGCGTTCCGGCGCTCGATTGAACCGGCGACAACCGGCGGCGCTCCCGGCCTGTTGCCGTTCCGCAATGGCTGCCTAGTGCTGGATGACCGGCACTTCATCCCGCACGCTCCAGACCATGGCAACACCTGGGCGCTGCCGTATGACTACAACGCGGCCGCAACCTGCCCCGGGATTGAAGCCTTCCTGCTGGGCCGGCTCCGCGACCCGGCCAACGTGGCACTGTTCCGCGCCTTCGCCCGGGCGCTGCTGACCGGTGACCGCCTGAAGTGCTTCCTGGAAATCAGCGGGCCGAGCAACGGCGGCAAGTCGGTCTTGACCAACCTGTTGGAGGCGCTGGTGGGCCGGGAGAACACCGCCGCCGGCACCCTGCAGCGATTGGAGGACCGGGCGCAGCGATTCGAGACAGCCAAGCTCGCCGGTAAGCGGCTGGCTGTGTTTGCTGAATGCCAGGACTACTCAGGCCAACTGCAAACCCTGAAGGCGCTCACCGGGGATGACGCCATCCCAGCCGAGGTGAAGGGCGGGCGCCATTTCGACTTCACCTTCACCGGCGGCGTGGTGCTGGTGGGCAATGGCCCCATCCGCGCTAGTGACCCATCAGGTGCCGTCATCAATCGCCGCCGGTCGCTGATTGTTCCCGGCGTGGTGGCGGCCAGCCAGGAGCGGCAACTGGTGGAGTCAGACGGTCACGGTGGCTGGCGGGGCGAGCTGGCCGGCGAGCTGGCCGGGCTGGTGAACTGGGCGCTGGCGATGCCTGCCGCAGAAGCCCGCGAGGCCCTGGCCCGGGACGTGCGCTCACTGGCCCGCGCTGAGGCTGAGCTGGAGACGCTGCTGGCTACCGATCTGCTGGCGGACTGGGCTGAACAGCGTCTGTTATGGGCGCCAGAGAAGAGCGGGGACCAATCGCTGCGGGTTGGCTCGTTGGACGGCGACCCGCTGCTGTACCTGTTCCCGTCCTATGTCCGGTTTGTGGAGCAACAGGGTCGCAACAGCCGGCCGCTATCGCTGAAGGTCTTCAAAGCCAAGCTGGTAGACCTGCTGCGGGACACACTGAGGCTGCCGATGCCGCCCGGGTCTCCCGCTGCTGGTGACTACAAAGTGCGCGACCTGGGCTCAGTCGTGCCTTGTCTGCGGTGGCGTGGGTTCGGGGATGACGAGCTGCCGGGAGTGATTCGCCACGCTGTCATGGTCGAGGTGAGCGGAACGGGTGCGGAACGGGTCGGGGACGGCAAAACCCCAATAGGGAATGAATGGAACGGGTGTAACGGGTCAGAGCCACTTACGCATATGAGAGAAAAAGACTCTCCCGTTGTTTCCCTTATAGGCGGTGAGTCCCGGGAATCCGTTTCTGCCATTCCATCCATTCCCCACAAGGGTTCTCAGCGTTCCGCACCCGTTCCCGAACACCCTCGACCCGTTCCGCAGGGGGAGCCGGTTGAGGTTCAGGACCACAGGACCGGCGAATGGGTCAGCGGATGGCGGCAGGTAAGCAAGCGGTCAGGCTCCGGCTCGCTGCTATGCATCGACCCCTCCGGCCAGTCGCTGATGGTGGAACGGAAGCGAATCCGCCCTGGGCTGCATCGAAGAGAAGCCTCGGCGTAACTGTCGAAGAGCGCAGAGCAGCAGGACAGTTTCCTGCGTCTCATGCGACGGCAGCGCACCCGCCACTGGTTTCTGGGCTCCCGGGGTTGGCTTACCCCGGCTGTGTTTGTGTCCAGTCCGTTCTCAATAAAGACTCTGGACAAACACCCGTCTCAACGTCTCACTGGCGGCGTCGCTTACTGGCACAAGCCCACCGCAGCAGCAGCCGGTGCATCTCGTCAACGCTGGGCTCGGTAGGTCGCTGCTCATACCGGCCAGCGCAGCACCGGATCCAGGCAATCCAGTCTTCAGCCTGCAGGGCACGGGCACGGGCTGACTTGATGCGGCGCGGCGGCGGCCCCCACGCCTCCACTAGTTCCATCTGCTGCTCAGCCGTCAGCGCCAGCGGCAGGTAGGACTCCACAACAGCGGCAGCCTGCTCCAAGGCCAGAAATGCCTGCGCTAGGTCCACCGCCGCACCCTCGGGTGGTGGTGGCTGCGGTTTGGCTCAACCACCGCGTCCAGCAGCGACCGACAGGCACCCACGGCAGCGGCGTACTGGCCATCAGCTTCAGCCTTGCGCGCCAACCGCTCAAGCCTGCCCACGATGGTGGCGAGCATGTCCGATGCCTGCACTGGCGTGAGATCTGACACCAGCGCGCTGTAGGCAGCACCCACATAGCGCTGCGCCGTACGCCTACTGCACCCCCAGCGCTCCGTCAGAAGCGTCACCAGTTCGCTGCAGCCGTACCCCTCACCCAGGAGCTTGAGCGCTTCCTGCCGCCTGTGATGGGTCTCGGCGCGCGCCATCAGTGCACCTCCACCGGCAGACGGCGGCTTTGAGCGCTGGTGAGTGCATCCACATCAGGGCAACGAGGCTCATCATCATCCGGGCGGAATCGACTAAGCGCTGCCTCGTAGCGCCCTTGTGCTTGAAGGTCTTGAATCAAGGCAAGCGAGGACCTACGTTTGGTTGGCACGATGGCATCCCGTACAGGCCATCATAAAGAGGGGTATCAGCTATTAGAGAAGAGAGCTGAATAGCATCAGATATTGGATGTTTTTTGGGCTTAGGAAATGATTGAAGAAATGGGAAAACCTGCTGCATCAGGGGCTTTATAGGAGTAGGAGTAATCAATTCATACACACAGGGCAATGCAGGATCCTGGGCGGTTTCCCGAGGGTTTTGCGGCCAACCCAGGCTGGAAAACCCACCCCGCGTTGCCCCCATCCACTTCCTCCAGCTCCTCATCACTGAGCTCAAGCGCCTGCTTGGCTTGATACTCAACCCAATCCGCCTTGCTCACATCAAACCCGGCTTCCTTTACTATTGCCACAGCATCATCAAGGTCTGCAGCACCCTTGAGCTTCTCCTGAAGCCCCGCATCGTCCTTGAGTTTTGCAAGCAGGGCAGCAAGTTGTTCTTTTGACATGGCCTAACGGCAGATAGCGCCCAAGTCATAGCCCGAGACGCCGCTGCCGTCAGCATTCCTCACCACATGAGAAAGCCCCAGCCGAAGACGACGGCTGGGTGCTGGTGCCGGTGTGGAACGGCGCACGCTTCGCCAGCGATCTGGTGCTGCTCAACGCCGCTGATCTGAGCGA
>Ga0310099_100122_pt1 | contig 13793 bp, 14 predicted proteins | sample LakMicMISRFREDD7_FD_194449 | JGI IMG/M metagenome (GOLD analysis project Ga0310099, IMG submission 194449) | Enriched freshwater cyanobacterial communities from Lake Michigan, Michigan, United States - MI23.SRF.RED.D7 | ecosystem: Environmental > Aquatic > Freshwater > Lake | place: USA: Michigan... | reverse complement strand
ATCTCTGCCCCAACGTGTGGATCGCTTGATCGCTCGAGCTGGTTTCAATCTGCTGTTCCCACCAGTAATCCTGCTGATCCCCTGGCTGCAGGAGCTGGTAGACCAGCTGATCTTCGGCGGCAACTGGAACCTGCCGATGACGCCCGGGGGCTCCTTCCTCGGGGTGTTAACAGCCCCCTTCAGCCACAGCGGCTTTGGCCATCTGCTGGCCAATTCCCTGACATTTTTGCCGCTCTCCTGGCTGGTCTTGGTCCGGGGCCGCCGCGACTATCTGGCTGTCTGGCTGGGGGTGTATGCCACGGCTGTCCCCGTATGGCTGCTCTGGCCCAACGGCAGTCACGGACTCTCCGGGGTCGTGTACGGGCTCCTTGGCTACCTGTTGCTGATCGGCTGGATTGAAAAGAGGCCCCTCTCCTTGCTTCTGTCGGTTGTGGCCCTGGTCACCTATGCGGGGGTGCTGCCAAGCCTGCTGCCGATTTTTTCACCACCGGGGGTGAGCTGGATCGGCCATCTCAGCGGCTTTGGCGGCGGCCTGCTGGCAGCCCTTGCCGTGGCTCGCGAAACGCCCTGAGCAAAACAGTCTCACCTAGCTAGTGCCCATTAGGCGAGGAGGGTTGAGCCACCCGGCCTAAAGCCTTGCCCGGCTAATCTTTCAGCCAAATGACGCATAACTTACCTATTCGACCATCAACACGAGATGGCTCATCCTATTGAAATGCCTGACCCAATACACCCATGATTTTTACGTCCAAACAGCTAGCCAATGCCACAACGAGCTTTGAAAAACGCTTCCGTCTGGCCTACCTCTCAAGTGGATTTGAGCCAACCATAGTCTGCGGCTCCAATTCTCAACTTTTGATTTCGCAAATGTATCGGGGCATACCCGTCAAACGCCATTTTTTAGGTGCTGCTGACAGCGCCAAAGACGTCCTAGAGCTCGTTTCAAGCCTACTGCCTAATATTTTAGCCATAGACGATAGCTTGCCCGACCAAAGTGCGGCGAATGTGATTAACCAGGCAAAACAAATTCATCCCAGCATTAGAACCTCTTTATGTCTAACCAAACCGGATAATTTCAACGCCTATCCAGGCTGCCCCATTGTCTTCGCCGAACAGGATATTTTGGGGAATCCAGATACGCTTGCCCTTGTCAGCATGGCCATAATCAGTAACACCAGTTACCGCAGCCCTTCGATCAATGAGCAATTAAATCAGCCAGAACAATCTGCTTCCGAGAACTATTACGGAACGATTAACCTGACGCTACGGGAGCATCAGCTGCTCGAGGCCTACGCCCTAGGCATGACCAATCAGGAAACGGCGGATAAGCTCGGGCTTTCCGTACACAGCATACGAACCTATAGCAGTAACTTACTGAATAAATTAGGAACTAATAATCGTCAAAAAGCCCTCAGGAGAGTCCTGTCCTTGGGCCTTGCTGAACTGGGTCACCTTTTAAAATCAAGGGTTGAGTAAGCACCTCGTCAACTCTGGCAGAACCGCCATTCAAAGCATCAGCTGACTAGTAGTCGAGCAATTTACAGCTAAAGCCTGGCAACCTAATCATTACTTACTCGACGCATCGATGACCACCGTTTCCGAGTATCTAATTCAGCGATTCTGCGATCTTGGCATCGACAAGATTTTCGGCATTCCAGGGGATTTCCCCTTTCCAATTCTGGATGCCATAGAAGCCTCAGAAAGAATGCAGTGGATTGGTTGTATCAATGAACTGAACGCTGCTTTCTCTGCCGATGGCTATGCGCGAATGCGTGGCACAGCGCTGCTGTGCACCACCTACGGAGTCGGTGAGTTGAGCGCCATCAATGGACTGATGGGCAGCAAAGCCCATCGATTACCCGTGTTTCTTGTTGTGGGTTCACCATGCAGACACATCGTGCACCAGAAAACACACACCACACACTTGGCGACGGTGTCTATGGGAATCACGAATCAATTGTCGAAGCGACCTGCTGCGTCAAGGTCGTATTGACACCTGAAAATGCGATTACTGAGATCGAGCGTGCAATCAAAGAAGCTTTTGCTAAAAGCGCGCCCGCCTACATCGTGGTTCCTCAGGATGTGGGCACCATGCCCGTCGTCGGAACCGTGGGCCATGGGGCTCCCATGGAAGAGATCAGGCGATCCGTGGGCAATCCAGTCGAGCTCGAGGCTGCGATCAATGCAATTGTGAAACGGCTAAAGTCAAGCTCCCGTGCAGTATTACTGCCCTCAGCCCTCACTGCCCGCTATGGGCTGACCGATAAGGTTGAGCGGTTAATCACAAAAACCAACATCCCATTGCCCTTGCGCCCCTGGACAAAGGATTCTTGGACGAGGCACTTCCCCAGTTCCTGGGTATCTACATGGGCAACGAATCCATCCCCCAGGGGTTGCAGCAGGTCGTTGAAACAGCTGATCTTGTCCTGGATCTAGGTGAGCACGTCAATGAACATATCAACACCGTTCTGGACGTCTCGGATACCTGTGCACTTTCACATCCGTATTCATGAAGACTGGGTGCAGGTTGGCAAGCACATCTTTGTGGATGTGGCCATGGGGGACATTCTCGAGCAATTAATCGATTTAGCTCCAACCATCCCTGCATCACGTCAAGGAGCTCTGACCTACAGGCAAATCCCGATGGCCGGGACGTGGAGCGATCCAACCTCATCCGCCGGTTTTTACCCACGGTTGCAACGCATGTTGAAGTCTGGAGACATCCTTGCGATAGAAGCGGGCAGCTGTGAACTTCCCCTGCTCGGCATGCGGCTACCTGAAGGCGTGCGCTCCCAGCCCAGGTGCTTTGGAGCTCCATTGGCTGGGCCGGTCCAGCTGCCATGGGCATGGCGATCGCTGAGCCAAGTCGCCAAGTGGTCTTGGTAAGCGGCGATGGAGCCCATCAGGAAACAATGGGAGTGATTGCTTCGATGGGCTTCCATGACGTGAAACCAGTCATCTTTATCCTGAATAATGGCACCTATGGATGCGAGAACACACTATGGAAATCTGGCAGGAATCTCTACAACGACATAGCACCGATTCGCTACAGCATGCTTCCAGAGGCCTTCGGCTGCAGAGACTGGCTATGCCGCAGTGTTGGCACCATTGGCGAACTCGATGATGCGATCAAGGAGATGGAGCAAAATCCAAAGCAAGCTAATTACATCGAGGTGATGATTCCCGCAGCCGAGAATATTGCCCTTCCCGAAGAAGCTCTTGACGCCTATTTCAAGCTCTTGACGCCTACTGACATTTGAGATCATTCGGAAACAATTGGTGCAGGTGATTGCATTAGCCAATACTCCAATCAATCCCAACATCTCAGCTAGGGACCAACTGCGAAGGCCTCAAAGCCAGTTGCCCGATCTGAGGGCTGACATCTTATCGAATTTGCAGCAGGCTAAACACCTCAAAGCGATCCGATGAAAATAGTTTAAGACCTGACTAAGGAAACTCCAGTGTAATCGCAAATACCAGCGCTGGGCGCAAATAATGAAAAAATAAATTCAGAGATTTTGAATTCGGTGCATTCTCAACCAAAAGATCTTACTGATCAGCAATTCAAACACCATTCACTACAGGTCAATACCTTAGGAATTGAACAAGCGCAACTTGGACAAGTAGCCCCAGAACGAGTCCTGAAATTCACCAATGCTGGGCTGATTAAAATATCCCTTATTCTTGCAGTAATCGGATTTCTAGCATTTTTGATTGACGTACCTCTTGCTTTAACATTAAAAGACAATCCCCTGCCCAAAGAAATCTCCCGGATCCTTCGTTTTTCAGAGATCGGTGGCCATGGAACTGGTGCAGCGATGCTTCTGGTTGGCGCACTTGCCGCCAGCAAGATCAACCTGCAATGGAAGCGGCACCGATTTCTTGCCCTCAAATTGATCGCTGGCACCTATTTAGGCGGATTGATAGTTGATTTAATCAAGCTTCTAGTACCTCGCATTAGACCACGGGCTGCAGACCTGGCTTCCGATACCAGCCTCCTTGACACTTTTGCATTTTGGATGCACGACAAATCAAATTTTGACCATACGGATCTAATGAGCTTCCCCTCAGGCCATGCTGCCGTAGCAGCTGGGCTTGCAGCCTCTCTTAGCTGGTTTTTCCCTAACGGCAAACCAGTATTTATTTGCCTTGCAATTCTTGCAAGCCTACAACGCGTAGCAACCGATGCACACTATATTAGTGACATCTTTATTGGGGCCGCTTTGGGTCTCGTAGGAGCGTGGCTCTGCGCACCACGCATGAATACCAAAGGACAACATAATCAAGGGCTTAATGACAATTAAAAATTCACTTCAAAGACTTTATCCCTTGCTAAGCTCAATAGTTCAAACGATCAGAATCAATAAGATTCTAGTCTTGATATTATTATGCATTGCCCTATACCTGCCCGGAATTTCCAGCCTCCCGGCCACAGACCGGGATGAATCACGCTACATGCAAGCTTCCAAGCAAATGCTTGCAAGCGGCAATATGATTGATATTCGATTTCAGCAAGAATCGCGGCATAAGAAACCTGTAGGAATTTACTGGCTCCAGTCTGGAGCAGCAAATGCTGCCAAAGCCCTAGGAATAGCCGCGACTGAACGGAGCCCCTACCGGCTTCCTTCAACCCTTGGTGCCACATTTTCCGTTCTCTTACTTTATCTGGGGTTCAGAAAAGTAATTGGTGATAGCCAAGCATTCTTTGCAGCAGTTCTATTGGCATGCAGCCTTTTAATTGCAGTAGAAGCCCATCTTGCAAAAACCGACGCCATGCTGCTGGCAACCATTGTTTGCATGCAGACCGGTCTTGCACAACTGTATTGCAATACTCAAAAGAAACATCCTTGGATCCCACGCCTATTTTTTTGGCTCGGCCTAAGTCTGGCCATGTTAATTAAAGGCCCAGTTGCTCCTATCCTCGCCTTTCTAACCTTGGGCTGGATCTGCTGGAAAGAGGGCAGTCTTAGACCCCTAAGAGCAATTCAGCCACTGCCCTGGCTGCTGGTGCCCTTGCTAGTAGTGGGGCCATGGCTGCTCAGCATTCAGTTGGTCAGCAACGGAAGCTACCTACAATCTTCCATTGGCCAAGATTTCTTTGCCAAGATTCTTCAAGGACAAGAATCCCATGGAGCTCCACCTGGCACCTATCTTCTGATTACCCCATTGCTCCTTTGGCCAGCTTGCTGGCTGTTAATTCCACAGGGATGGGTAGGCTTGAAAAGCTCTACTGGAAAAACAATCCCTGCTACACAATTCATGTGCGGATGGCTAATACCAAATTGGATTTTCCTTGAATTAGTTCCCACTAAATTACCGCACTATGTATTGCCACTAATTCCCAGCCTGTGCCTTCTGGCAGGTGTTGGGATCGTTGAGTCCAGTAAACATCAAAACTCGCTGATTCCGGTCTCGAAGTGGCCACAAAAAATAGGTATGGCAACATGGGCCATCTCAGGCACAGTCCTCGCGATAGCAATACCGGGGCTGTCCTTTTGGTCTAACGGCACAATTACACCTGCCGCAATACTGATAAGCCTACTTTGTATTTCAACTCTAATTGTGGCGACACGAATCACCAAGCCAATAGATCGATTATTTATAACTTCACTATCTGCAGCGCTAACTTTCGGATTGATTTTTGAGATTTTTCTTCCCCAACTCTCTAGGGCCTGGCCCGCCGAACATCTACGCAAATTAATCGATACCCACGGACTCGGCAAATTGCCTGTATCCATCATGGCTTACCACGAGCCAAGTGTGGTTTTCAACCTGGGAACGGATACAAACCTAACAGATTTCGAGGGAGTTGTCTCCCATGCCAAGAACAATTCCGATTCGATAGTTATAGTCCCCTCGGATCAGACAAGCGCCCTGAAGCAACGCTTGGAAGCTACGTGTGAAACGAGAATACTCGGCAAAGTTGAAGGCGTAAACTACTCGAAAGGTCGCAATATGGATCTCAACATCATTCAATGCAGGCTCCTTAACTCGCCAAAAGCCAAAATAACCACGTCAAGCAAAATTAGGCTAGAGAGTTAGATCTGTACCAAGTTCGGAAGGCGCTTGGATGGATAACGAAAACCCCTCCACGCCCTACCGGGAACAGGCATAGGTTTTGAAGCTGCCACGGTGTTCCCGGAAGTCGGGCCGATCGGGATCGACGGCCTGCCACCACCAGCGGCCATCGGTGTAGCTGGGGATGCCCGCATTGTTGGTGCGGGGCAACTGCAGGGTCACACCTCGCCACTGCAAGACGATGAAGGCCCCTGGCACGGTCCCCCCATCGCTATTGGGAATCCCGCTGGCATCAACGGCACTCTTGTGGAGCGTGGCTTCCAGGGCATCGCCATCGCAGATGTAGCGCTGGGTCACCTCCGCTGCCCAGGCAGCTGGAGCTGACAGAAGCATCAGCACAACCAAGACGAGGGAGAGCAGGCGAGTCACGGGGTGGGTGTGGCGATGGCCAGGATGGGTGTTGAGACGGCCAGGATGGAGCAATGACGCTGGCTCTCGTTTACGACGGCGGCTGCCCCTTCTGCCGCCAGTTCGCCCTCGCCACCGAGCTCACGGGAGGGATACCCCTGCTTGAGCTGCGGGATGGCAGGGCCGATCACGAGCTGCGCACTGACCTGAAGGCGCGGGGTCTCGACCTGGCCCGCGGGGCAGTGTTGCTCGAGGGTGAACAGGCCTGGCACGGGGCAGAAGCAATCTCTGAACTTTGCCGTCGCCTGGCCCCCAGCGGCCCCCTCCTGCAACTATTGCGGAGCCTCTTTGCCGTACCCAGCCGGTCCAGGCGGGTCTATCCGTTGCTACTCCTGGCCCGGCGCCTAGCCCTGCAATGGAAGGGGCTGCCGGAGGATCCCGATCAAATCCGCCCCCATGGGTGAATACGCCAACAGCCCAGGGCCAGACTTTGTAGCTTTTATTAACTTGCGCTCCATTCCCTTGCAAAGCAGCTCCCTTGCCCGCCAGTTCGAGCAAGAAGCCCAATCCAGGGCAATTCAGAGCTGCACTGATCTTGAAGAGCTGCGCGGTGTGGCCATGTCTCTGTTGAAGGGAGCCCCGGGCCGTGGGGGTCAGTTGATCTAAAGCCATGGAAGGGCTCCAGATCGTCTGGTTCAAGAGGGATCTGCGGGTCGTTGATCACCAGCCGCTGCTGCAGGCGAGTCGCCAGGGCCCGGTCTTGCCTTTGGCCATCGTGGAGCCCGAGCTGTGGCAGCAGGGCGACTGCTCGGCGCGCCAATGGAACTTCTGCGCCGAGGGCCTGGAGGAGCTCCGGGTTGCGCTCGCAGGCCTGGGACAGCCGCTGGTGGTGCGAATCGGGCCGGCGGTCGATGTCTTGGAGCGGGCGCGCCGCCGCTTCGGCATCACGGGGCTCTGGAGCCATGAGGAAACCGGCAACGGCTGGACCTTTGCCCGCGATCGGGCCGTGGCCCGATGGGCCAAGGGCCAGGGCATCCTCTGGCATGAGATCCCCCAGTTTGGGGTGGTTCGTCGGTTGCCCAGCCGCAACGGCTGGGCCGGGCGGTGGGAGGGCCGCATGGCCGAACCCATGGCGCCAGCGCCCCAGGCCCTGCAACCCCTGGTGGGCATCGACCCTGGCCCCATTCCCGCCGGCGCCGACCTCGGTTTGGCGGCTGATCCCTGCCCGGGCCGACAACGCGGGGGGCGGCGGCAGGGCCTAGCCCTACTGGAGAGTTTTCTCAGCGAGCGCGGGGCGAACTACCACCGGGAGCTCTCGAGCCCGCGCACGGCGTTCGAAAGCTGTTCGCGCCTGTCGCCCCATCTGGCCTGGGGCACCCTGTCAATGCGGGAGGTGGTGCAGCACAGCCGCCGCTGCCGCGACGGGCTCCAGGGCCGATCGAGCTCCGGGCGAGGCCAGTGGTTGCGGGCCCTGCGGGGCTTCGAAGCGCGGCTGCACTGGCACTGCCACTTCATCCAAAAGCTGGAAAGCCAGCCGAATCTGGAGTTCCGCGAGCTCCATCCCCTCACCGCTGGTTTGCGTCCAAGCAACCCTGAACGCCTCGAGCTCTGGGCTAGGGGGCGCACCGGACTGCCCTTCGTGGATGCCTGCATGCGCGCCCTGCACGCCACCGGCTGGATCAACTTCCGCATGCGGGCCATGCTGATGTCGGTGGCCAGCCACCACCTCTGGCTGCCCTGGCGCGAGAGCGGATTACACCTGGCGCGGCTGTTCGTCGACTACGAACCCGGCATCCACTGGAGCCAGTGCCAGATGCAATCCGGCACCACGGGCATCAACACCATCCGGATCTACAACCCGATCAAACAGGGCCAGGACCATGACCCCACCGGCGACTTCATCCGCCAGTGGCTGCCGGAACTGGCGGCCGTGCCCGCCGTGCACCTCCATGAACCCTGGTTGATGGCGGAGGTCACCCAACAGCGCGTGGGTTGCATGCTGGGCGTTCACTATCCCCTGCCGGTGGTGGAGCCCACCGCCGCCGCGCGAGAAGCAAGGGAGAGGATCTGGGCCCTTCGCCAGGAGCTGGGCTTTCGGGAGCTGGCCCAATCGATTCATCAGCAGCATGGATCCCGCCGCTCGAACCAGGCACCCCGCAGCCGCAAACGCCGGGGCCGACCGTCGCCTGGCAGCTCAACGGTGCAGCAACTGGATCTGGATCTCAGCTGAGTGCAGCGGCAGGCCCCTGATGAAGAGGTGTTAAGCGCATAAAAGCCTTTCAGTGGAGCCAGTGACATGGCAGCTCTAGGGGCAACAAAGTCGCCCAAAAACCAAGTACAACACCGGACAACCTTCAAACAGGCAGACCCTAAAATTCAAACGTGGTTTGGATCAGGCCACCAAGGCCATTGAAGATCGGCTGCCCCCCATTATTTGCATTCGAAGTTGAGACACCACGACCGTAAAAGAGTGCGGGAGTAACGCTAAAATTATCGGACAGAAAAAAGCGGTAGAACACTTCAAGAAGCCACGGGCTGCCACCGGTGGCACCGGCCGAATGGGCTGGCTGTCCTACAGCCAAGCCGGCAACATTTGGAGAGCCCGAGATAGTATCCCATTGAAAGCCTGCCATCCACGAGCGGGAGGATTGGGCGGCATTGGCAGCGCTTGATGCACTGACAATATTGTAACCAAAACCAGTAGAGACGGAGGGCAACCAGCTTGCATGATGGGGCCTCCAGTAGAGGTTGAAAGCCAGGCTATTGTCCTGCTGGCCAGCAACCAACGGATTTCCAGCAACACCATTGGCCGTGCGCACTGCGCTTTGGGTGGTGCCATAGCGGTAACCAATGGCCACGCCCCAGGTGGTGGCCTGATAGCCCAATTGGGCCAATGCATTAATGCCAGATTTAGCGTTGAAAACCCCAAAGGAGCTATCAGCGCCTGAGTCGCCACTTCTGCAGCTAGGAGAGCAGGATGACGTGCCCGAATTCACAGCTGAGCCACTCACCACCGTGTTCAGAGAGGCTAGCCATCCCGGCTTCCCAGGGGCTAAGCCTTGCCTCCAGTTCAGTCCAATCCCCTCACCCAAAGCCTTGTTGTAAACACCTCCACTACCAGCGGTACCAAAGAAATCCAGCACGTCCGATCGATAGACACTGGGAATCCAGGCCATTTCGGTATTTCGAACAAGTGCTCCGACGGTCAACCTGTATTGATCATGCTTGCCAAGGGGAAATTGGTAATAAAGCCTGTCGAGATAGGGGGCATCGTTGCTACTCTCCGTTCGAATGAGCTTAAAGACGTTGCTTGTCGAGGTGCCAAATGGATAACTCGCAAAATTTCCCGCCCCCAAGCGCACACGTAAAAGATCCTTTCCGCTGTAACTGGTATAGAAGTTGAGATGCACCTCATAATTGAACGTGGCATTGCCTCCAGCGTTGCTGTTTGGGCTGCCATTGCGGCCATAGTTCGGAATACCGCCAATTGTCATCGTTGCATCAGCCTTGAGCTTGGTGGATGTGGCGAACGATTGGGCTTCCAGCCCCTCAAGCTTGACGCTTAGATCCTGCATCGCTCCACTCAGATTGGCGAACTCGTCGTTGAGCAGCTGGAGCAGGCGGGGGAGGTCTTCGTTGCTTGCAGGAATCTGAGCCAAACAACGGTTGAGGAGAATGGCCGCTTGCTGGCGCGGGATCCCTTGGGGTCTATGGAAGGCTTCCCTGGCAAGGGGGGAACCACACCCAGGCCGCTTCAGCAGGTTGTGCAAGGCCTGATAGGCCCAATCGCCCGGCCTGATATCAGATGAGAGCTTGTGGGCGTCGTCTTGTGGTGGGATGTAGGAGCTGGCCGCAACCCCGATGTCACCGGCCGGCAGGAATTGGGCTGAAGCCGCAAGATCCCCCATCAGGCAGCTAGCAGCCAGCGCCCCAAGCCTGCAGACCATTTGAATCAGGGGGAGATGGGCTGGCAAGGCAAAAACTTGTCAGCAGGGTGCAAACTTAGGGGGGATTCAAGGGCTTTAGGCAGCAATGGGTCAAAGCCGGTTACTGGCCATGGTGCTGGCCCTCAGCGGCTTGCTGACTGGGTGTGGCTCCTCTGGGACCACCGGCATTTCCGAGCTGGGAAGCTCCATCACTGTGCTGGCGGAGCTCTCATCGAAGGCGGATCCAATTGAGCAAGCCCGGGTGCAAGAGCTGCTCCAAGACCAGATCAAAGAATTCAAGCGCATCAATCCTGAGCTGCACATCAGGTTTCGCGCACTTCCCTCTGACCGCCTCGAGCAGGAAGTGATCTATCGAACCCAGCGCGGTCTGGGTCCCGATCTGATGCTTTTAGCCTCAAATCGAGATCTCATCAACCTGCAGCAAAAGGGCTACATTTCGCCGGTAGTGATCTCCGGCCAAGAACAGAGCAACTTTCGAAGCTCCTATCTGGAGCATCTGCGTTATCGCGGGCAGCAGCTCGCAGTGCCGTTACTCGTTTACCCAGCCCTAGCCTGTTTTAATCGCAAGCGACTCCCCCAATCCCCCCAGACCCTGGGAGCCATCATTCGTCTTGGACAACAGGATCATTCCTTTGGTCTCAATTCTAATTTTGAAGGCCTAGATCTCGTGATGAGCGGTTTCGGCCTTACACTATTCCCGCACAGATCAAGCCATTCTTACTATCCAAAAAAGTTACTAAAGGCCCTGCAGTGGTATAGAGAGGCCAATCTGCAGCCCTATATCAGTTTTGTGGACAACGACGAGGAATTAAGGCAGGGGCTGGTCGCAGGTCGCTTCGAATGGATCCCATGCTCTAGCGGCTGGTTACCCAGCTTGCAACGAGCACTTGGAGCGGACCTTGGCATTGCCGTACTACCCGCCGGACCAGAAGGGCCTGCCAAGCCGATGTTACGCATGCCGCTATGGGTCTTTGGCGCCCAGTCGAACCCTAGGCAGCGAAAGTATGCCAAACAATTTATGCTATTTACTGTTAACACCGTGAACCAACGGAGCATGGCACTGAAGCTGGGAACAGTACTACCAGTCAACCCCACCATTGCATTACCCCTGAAGGCTTATCCGACCCTGTCAGTAATGCATACGTCGACGAAGAACAGTGGGACAACCACTCTCGAACAGAAACACTTTCTTCTGAAATATACCAAAAAAGTAGAAGGATTACTTAATCTAGTCATCACGGGCGTGCAGTCCCCAAATGCGGTAGTACCAAAATTTCAGCAGCTGCTCGATGCCATGCCCACCACGGACCAGCAATGAACGCAATCGCTCTGCTATTTCAGGATGTGTTTGCCGACCTGCTCCGCTTTGAGGTTCAAAGACAACTTGCGGCCTTGGGGCTGGCCTTTGGCGCCTGGCTTGTCCTGAAGGCCCAGTTAAAGCTTGAGAAGCGGCGTTGGCCCCGAGAAGCCAGCTGGCCATGGCTGGCGCTGGTGAAGCCCCTAGCCAATGAAACCCTGCTTTGGCTCTGCCTTGTGGCCGTGAGCAGCTGGTTGGTCACGACCACAGGGGTGGGGGATCTAGCCAGGTTTTTGACCCAGTTTTATGGGCTCTGCCTATTCTCCCGCCTTGGGCTGGTCGTTCTCAGGCTCTACCTACCTTCCAAAGTGGTCAAGGCAACAGATCTAAGGGTCATAAGGCCCTTATTGAGCTTAGTTGGGACTCTACTGTTTTATGCTCAATTTAGCGACTTGGATCAACTTTGGTCTACCCAAGTGTTGCACTGGGGCAATGATCATTTGACATTTGGTGCCTTAATCGTGCTGATCTTTGGCACCTATTTTGTAACCGCTGGCGCTGAACTTCCAGCCCTTGCTGCGGCCGAGGTCATGCGGCGGGCATTTGAGCTGAATGGCCCATCTCATCGAGCATCGGCTCTGGTGATTCGCTATGGCCTGGCCGCCATTGGGCTGGTGTTGATCTTGGCCTATGTGGGGGTCAATACCACCTTGCTTGCTGCTGTAGGCGGCGGACTTTCAGTGGGGCTGGGCTTTGGCCTCAAGGAAGTCTTCAGCAATTTTGTCAGTGGCATTTGGCTGTTGCTGGAAGGTACGGTTAGGCCAGGGGATGTGTTGCTCCTTGAATCTGGAAAAGGAGAGGATCCCTGTGAGGTTCTAGAGCTTGGAATGCGTGCGACCACCCTCTGGCGCGACCGTGACAACGTGGAACTGGTAGTACCCAACCAAACCTTTTTCACCCAATCGATGGTCACCTACAGCGGCCTCCGGGATGGGCGCCGCCGAGGACAGGTGCTGATTGGCGTTGCCTTCCGCCATCCTCCAGAGACGGTGATTGCCTTGCTGGAAGCTACGGCGCTCACCATTCCCCGGGTGTTGCATCAGCCTGCTCCCAAGGGGCTGCTGCTGCGCTACGACGACTCCGCCATCACCTACGCCATTCGCTATTGGATCGAAAACCCCATGAATGGGGTTGGCGTGGCCAGCGATGTGGGAATTGCCGTTTGGAACACCTTTCACAGGGAGGGCATTGAAATTCCCTTCCCCCAAAGGGTGCTGCACGGTGCACCGTCCCTGCCGGGATCTGCCGATAGCCAATGATTGTCCACTCTTAGGCGTTCATTGACGAACACGAACATCAATGGGACAGGGGCCTAGCCAACGCTGGAATTCGTTAAAAAGAAATCAGTCAGCCCCCTAATCCTAAGGTTACCTGCGACACCTAGCCAAGTCTCTATACTTGTATTTGTGTTGAAGTTCGGGCATGAAGCAGCTGCCGCAGCCGGAATCGCTTCGACAAAGCCCTTCCTTCGGCCTTGCTGATGGGGTTGTGATCCTTGGGGTATTGGCCTTGCTGGCCCTCATCGCCCACGTGGGTTCAGAGGCGATGGTGAGCTTTGTGCCTCCCAATGACAGCCCCAGAATTTCCCTAGACCCCCACAACCTGCCGGAATACGCACTGCGCTCCACCACGCGCATGTTTATTGCCTTAGCGGCATCGATGGTCTTCACCTTGGTTTATGGATCCATCGCCGCCCACAACAAAAGGGCGGAAAGGGTTTTGGTGCCCCTACTCGATATTCTTCAATCGGTACCAGTTCTCGGTTTTCTATCGATTACAGTCACAGGCTTTATCGCCTTGTTTCCGGGCAGCCTCTTGGGCTTAGAGGCGGCATCGATTTTTGCAATTTTTACGAGTCAGGTCTGGAATATGACCTTCTCCTTCTACCAATCCCTACGGACAGTTCCCAAGGAGCTACTCGAAGCAGCATCGCTGTATCGACTCTCCCGCTGGCAACGGTTTACCAAGATTGAAGCCCCGTCGGCAGCCATTCCCCTGCTCTGGAACGCCATGATGAGTTTTGGCGGAGGCTGGTTTTTTGTGGCAGCCAGTGAAGCCATCAG
>Ga0310099_100112_pt1 | contig 14317 bp, 16 predicted proteins | sample LakMicMISRFREDD7_FD_194449 | JGI IMG/M metagenome (GOLD analysis project Ga0310099, IMG submission 194449) | Enriched freshwater cyanobacterial communities from Lake Michigan, Michigan, United States - MI23.SRF.RED.D7 | ecosystem: Environmental > Aquatic > Freshwater > Lake | place: USA: Michigan... | reverse complement strand
TCCCAATAGAGGATCAGTTAACAATCTTTATACGATTAATACCTTCCTCGACCGGTATGGCGCTGATGATGCAAAGAAAACATTGCAAAAAACATACTTTAACGGTAAACAGCTGAATGATAAGGATGGACCTGTAGCTTCATATAATCCTGTTAATCGGCTTGGTGGCCTGACCATTAGAGCTAATGGTGGAAATAACACTTTTTTTGGTATGGATTGGAGCTATTGGAAACATCTTTTGCCAAGTGTTGGACTCACAACCGCTAATCAGCAGGTTGACGATGCACAAAAGATTACAAGAGCCGCGCAACATGCGTGGGAGTCAATGACATTCATTGGTGGACGTGGAAACAATACCTTTAACCTTGGAAATGTGATCGATAACATAACAAACAATGGACTGTTCTATAAAGGAGATTTTTCTTATCGTATCAGCCTCGCTCATGAAGATGTTTTTGATTCAGAAGGTATCTATAAGCAGGGTCTAAGCTTTGGCAACAATAATGATCCCGTTACGGGGTCAGCACTGCAATCGGTTGTTAACTTACAACTTAAAGCCGACCCGGCTACGAAATCGGTCACGATTCAAGATGCTGATCCTGGTCAAAGTGGAGCATCAGTAGCTTCACAGGTAAGTGCTTGGAACAGCGTAGGAAATACGGCTAACAAGTTGATAGGAAATCCGATAAAAATGAATGAAGACTATAATAAAAACTGGGCAACAAAACTCAAAGACAAAGATGGAAAGGCCGTGGCTCCTCCGTCATGGATCGCAAAAAGTACAAAAATAGGTAAATTGATTGGACAAGCTGTTCCCTTCCTTGACACTGCAATTAGTGTGATCAGTGCTGTTACGGGGTTGATTAACTTGTTCAGCGCTAAGCCATCAAGGCCACCCAAAGACAAAATTGAGGTCACTTATCTGCAACAAGGTTTAGATAGAGCTAAAAAAGCAGTCCTTATTAATGATTGGCATCCAGGAACAAAAGTAAATTTAAACCTGCCTCAAGTCGACAAAAGCCAATGGAATGCAATTACACTTTCGGTTAATCCGCCAACTGGCGATTCCACAAGTAATACAAGTCAAGGAGTCTATTTTAATATTAATGTTACCAGCCCAACCGGTGCAAAAACTGACTTCCCTCTGGTTGTTTTAGAGAATATAGGCCGCCCACAAAGTAGCAGCCGTTTTGGTTATTTCAGTTACGATTTTCTTGACTTAAAAAATACAGGACTAGCTTTTACTGCCTTAGGTATTAATAATCTCAGGCTTTTTGGTAGCCTGCCAGATCCATCAAAGCTTCTTGATAATGACGATAAGACTGCTCTGAATCCAACTATATTTCCACAGAAGAATAGAAAAGGCGACAAGTACACATATTATTCTCCCGATGGTTTCAATATGGATTATGATATACAGAATTATGCTTCCACTATTCAAAATCCTCAAAAAGATAAATCTTTTTATTCTCGCTATTATTTCAATACTTCCAATATTTCGATTTCTGATATGCCACCTGGGTGGTCTTCGGTAGATAATCTTCAACAATATACTTCTAACGTATCTCTGGAATTTGATTCAAGAACTCTTGGCTGGTATTGGCAGCCTGTGATTAAGGTCTTGCCGAATCTAGAGGACAATTACAATCCTGACCTTCAGTCAATTGATTTTGATCAATCCAGGCTATGGATTAAAAATGCTTTAGAGGCAAAATGGGAATACACAAGTTTTGCTGATCTTTCTTTCAACACTAAGGCTTATAGCAACTCCAAGAGAGCTACAACTTTTTACTACAGTGCTTTAGACGGCCAAGGTGATCTAGAAATCAAGCGAAGGAGTGATGAAATTCAACAGTTAGATTTGCTTGCTAGCTTTTTGCCAGACATCCGGAGTTTGGATCAAAGATTAATTCGTGATGATCGTAGTCGAATTTATGCATTAGGCCAGGTCCTGTCAGTCCAAAGTATTCCTAGTGCCCAAGCGGAAGGTAGCCCTAGGAATGGATTGCGTCTCGTTTTTAATTCGGTTGATGCACAAGATCAAGAAACTACTGTTGATCTCTTTCTTTATTCGAAAGATGGTGTCGTAAAGGCTAACTACTATGACCCCATCAAGCGTCTTGAGGCCGAAACAGTAATGGCGAGGATTTCACGCCTTACTTCTCTTCCGGATTTTGACCAGCATATTTTTATTGATCAAAGGCAGTTTACGAGAGCTTATCTAGGAGGGGATTCTAGATATGCCTACTCAGTGGGTTCCGAACTGACTTCTGTTGATGATATTGAAGGTATTAATTTTATTGGTGATCCGGCTCAGGTGGGTTCTTCTATAGAAGTTATCTACCGAAGGGACAATCAACGTTATTTAACGGTTGTTTCTCAGCATAAAAAACAAGTAATCCTTGGCGCTCCGCCAGACAATAATCTCTACTGGGTTTCGGCATACCAAGGTCCTATTATTAATGCAGCAACTCTTTCTGCTAGTGGTAATTTCTTTGATCGGCCCATTAATGATTCGCTGAAACTGGAAATCGGTTCAAATTCTCCTATTCAGGTATCCAGGCTGTCTATCGCATCGGATTCATACCCCCCTGATCTTCTACCTTGGATAGAGCAAACTCTTCCAGGCATTGTTCAAGCTGATTACTTAAACTACGTCTCTTGATATTGCCCGCATCGGTGGTGATCCATCACCTCCAGCAGCGGCTCCGCCAACTGCTCCTCAGTGGGCAACTCCTGCTCCTTTGGCTCATAGGGAGTCTGCATTTCAATCAGCTTGTCAAGGCCCGCCAAGCCCACCACCTTCCCCAGGCGCTTATAGGCCTTGCAAGCCTCTAACTGCTCAGGCTTCCAGCTAGTGGTCGCTGCTGAGGCCAGCTGGACATCTGTGGTGCGGGTTGCGCTAGGTGTCCTTCGCTTCAGTTCTGTTGTGTTGCGCTCACAAGTCTTTTCCGCGGCACTCGGCCATGGTTCGGTTGAGGCGTTGCTGTTTGCGGGTGCCGTCAAGATGTGGCAAGGTTCCACGAAGTCAGATGGAGCCTATGTGCTGCTGGACCGTGACACGGATCATTCATTGATCTGACCACCGTGGTAAACATGATGGGCCTAACACCCGGCCAGCGCATCAAACTTGCGAGCCTGGTGGCAGCCGATCGGACGCTAGGCGGGCTTAGCAGCGATGGGACCCTTCCATTAGATACAGCACTGAAGTTCTGCCACGCCGCAAAGAATCGCTGATGCTCTCCCTTGAATACATCAACTTCCTGGAGTCACTGCCCTGCAACAGGCACGCCCGACGCCGGTCCCGTCCACTTGGTCAATGGTTGGAAGGTTGGGTGCCAGAGCCGAAGAACAAGGACTTCTGCGAGCCGATGCAGCAGGCGTTTATTCAGAGGGATGCGCCTGATGGAGTGATGGCAAAGCTCAATTAGTGTCAGAAGCTAGTATCGTTCACCATGGTCACAGGAGCAGTGGCAGACGTTGAGGGTGGTGCTCAGCCTGACGGAGGAAAAGGCCTAAGAAGGCAAGGAGACGTATTGGTCGAAGCCGTGTTGAGACATGGGCTTAGAACGTGACCCACTGAGATGTCGCAGCCTGATTGCAAGCATGCGAGCCGCTAGTGGAACCAGGTGGCATCCAGGCTCTCCTGACTCTCTCTTTATGGCCTTCTAAGGAGGGGCGATTCCGTGGACCTGACCGGATCACATTGTTTGCAGTCAAATCAGCACTGCAGTAACGGCTGATGAATTCAGGGTAGTTGTCAAAATATCTTCGGTTATTCATGTTCACGTATGAACAGGCTAAAGCACCATTTGCCTCGACAAGCACTTCCTCGTCAAATTCGAGGTGATAGTACTGAATGCATCCAGAAAACTCAGCCTCTGATGCCTGCGCGATATTGACATCATTCTCTAAAAAACTAGCATTCACCACTTTCCCATCAACCCAGATTCCGTGACAGCGGGAAACCAAGAGGTCATTGCAAGGGATTCCATCGCCAAGGGATCCAGCTTGAATCCTCACCGGCAAAGCTTTTTTGTACTCGCTTCTACTTGCCCTTTGCTTCCAAACGGTGCGTTTTGCAATCCATATAATGGGAAGCGGGCCTTTGGACGTTGCAATTCGGCCTCCAATTCTCAGCTCCTGGATAGGAACCTCAGACCCGTCTGCCATTCTGATCAGCGTTCCAATTAGAAAACAGACGGGTGCCGATGGGGATGGAAATGTGAATTCATAGGCGCCAATACTGGGTCTGCTGGAAGATCGGGTATAACCGCGTTGATCCAAGCCACTCACAGGGGCGCCATTACTTATAGCTGCATTACCAGCGTTAATAGCAACACTGTTGGCTAGAAGGGCTTGAGTTGGGGTGGGGCCACCGTTGTTTGCCAAGGTGCCGAGGTTAATTTCCGAGGACGTTTTTGTGGTAGCCCACGAAAAAGTTCCTTGGGATACAAGGTTGTTGGCTGCAGTCGACGGGGAGGTAACGTTTACGGTGCCGCTGCCGGCGAAATCTCCACCACTGGCGCTGTTGGCAATAATGGTGTTGGAGATGTTGAGGGTGGTCCCTCCATCTGCGTAAATGCCGCCGCCGCCGGCGTTAGCAGCATTGCCCGAGAAGGTGGAATTGTAGACGAAAACGGTGCCACCGTTGAAGATGCCGATGCCCCCACCTAACGCTAACGCAATATTGTCGAACAAAGTAGAGTTGGCGACAGTGGTAGTGCCCCCAGTAGCCGAAATGCCTGCAGAAAAGAGAGATCTATTTGATGCGACGGTGGAATTGGTGACGGTGACGATACCGCCAGAGTTGCGGATACCACCACCTGCAAAACCTGCCGTATTGCCAGAGATAATGGAATTATTGATGGTGAGGGTGCCGGCGTTAAAAAAGGCACCTCCTTCGCCAGGTACATTTGCCCCAGTAACAGTCACGCCGGAGATGCTTAGATTGCCACCAGAGGCGACAGAAAAAACACTAAAATTACCTGAGTTGGCGTTAATGGTAAGCGAAGAAGCCGCAGGCCCCGTAATAGTCAACGAACCTGCGCCTGAAGTTGCCGCAATGGCTTGGAAACCAGAAGCCAGAGTAATCGTCGTGTTGACGCCACCCAGAAAAACCGACGAATCGAAAACAATCTCGTCGTTCGCACTGGTTGCGTTTGCATCGAGAATCGCTTGCCTTAGGGAACCCGAGCCAGAATTTGCATTGGTTGTTACCGTATAGATCGTCATCTAACCTGAGCCGCGCAAATTTGATAACTCATAGCAGACCAAAGCATTTAGACAACTGAGTCCACCTCAGAGATGTACCGCAAAGCCCTTACCTTGAAAGGGTTTGGCGATCCTGGCTATCGACCAAGGTCGACTTGGATTCAAGACACTGCATCAGCCTCCAGAGCGCCCGCCAGAAGCATTGCTCCAGTCGTTCCTGAGCCGGATCAGCCGGTGAGCATCCACGGTCGCGACGTCGGGCCGCAGTGGTGAGTCAGCCCGCACCCTCCAGTAGGAAAGCGATCAGGTTGCTGAGGCTTCGACCCTCATAGGCCGCGCGCTCTTCAAGCCGGTGCACGAGGTGCCAAGGCAGCGTTGCTGTCACCCGCTGCGGTTTGCGGCGGAGTAGTTCCGATGCGGCCACAGCAGAGCCACGCCCCACCAGGGGCTGTTTGAATACAGTCATCATCCTGTTAACGCAGGGTGGTCACGAGGTCGGCTGTTGGTAGCAGCGCGGCCTCACCCAAATCTTAGACCCAGCGCTGCAGCGCATCCGTGCTGATTGCTGCAGATCTGCTGCACGGCCTCTGCAGGGTGCCCCCCGTTACTGCCGCTTCCACCCCGACGCGGGCCGTATTCCTTGGCGTTCGAGCCAATGCTGCTCTGGAGTCAGGCCAGATAGCCGCTGGTTGGCGATTGTGCGCAGCGCCGCCGCCAGGTACTGCAGGGATTGCGGCTTGTAGATGGCTACCAGCTCGCGAGCCAGCTCGTCCAGTGTGATGTCTTCCTCGAGGTGCATGAACGGCATGGTTGGGGCGCCAGTTTGATCAGGAGCGCTGGGCTGAGCGCTCAAAGCTGCGGATTTGCTGCGGCTTGCTCCCGCGCCCGTTTGAAAGCGGACGTCACTGACCGCTGGGTGCTTGTCCTATAGATCCTTCGATGGACCTCAGCGGTATGCCCCATCGCCATACTTGCATCGTCCGTATCGATGCCGAGGTTGGTGCATCTTGCGCTGTAGGTGTGTCGGAAGCTGTAAGGAACCAGTTCTTCGCCCAGCCGCGCCTTTTCCTGTACGAGGTGGCGCCACAGTGGGGTCCTCCGCAAGTTGCTGCCAAAGTTTTTCCCGCTGATCTTTACTGGGGCTCCGTCTTTGCCCTTTGGTAGTCGCAAATCCTGCTTTTTGATTCGCTCTAGGAGATCAAACTGCTCACCTGCAACAGGAATTGCCTCAAGGAACCGAGGCTCAGTGCTCCTCTTGACCCCCTTGCTGGTAAAGGTTTTCCCTTTGGTGCAGAATACACGCTCTTCCCCTTCCCAGTTCTTTTTCACCACGAGATGGTTCATCTCCCAGGGGCGAATCCCGAAGACCCGCATCACTCTGGCCACATCGATCCAGTCGGGCGCCTCTTGCGCTAATTCGGCGAATATTTTCAGGCACTCGTCGTCTTCCAGTACAGCCCTTCTCTGTGCTTTCTGCCGGGCTCCGCGCAGCTTCGCGTACTCGAAAGGATTGACCAACCAACTTTGCGGCTGATGGCAAACATGGACTGCGAACTCTGTAAGTTTCTTGATCGCCAACGCGCACTCTTGGCGGCTAGCCGGCTGGTCCTGCCATAGGGCTAGGGGTTCTCCGTGTTTCTTGCCTGGCTTTCGGTTGTACCGCTGGTGAATCAGTACTCGTTGGAGCAGGGTCTGGCCGTCGTTAGGTGGGGAGGATCCCTTGAGAAGTTCCAGTACTACTTCGAAATACCGGCCGTAACTCGCATGAAACGTTTTTTCCTTGATCTTGTTCCCGCTTTCGGTTACGTGCCGGTGGAATTGCTCCACGATCTGCGGCCAGTTCTCAGGGTCGTTTTGCTTGGCGTCGCTCTTGGCAATTACATCGTTGAGGGCAGCCTGGAGGGTTTTCTTGCCCTCGTGAACGTCGCGGTAGATCAGGTCGCATAGCCGCGTGACGGGACCTAACGACTCCGCTGCCCAGGGGAATGGCAGGGAGACTTGCTGTTTCGGCGGAAGTCCCTGGCCTTTGGGGTACTGGACGCGCAGTCGTACCTTGCCGCTGTGTTCTTGGACTCCCCAGTAGCGGAAACTGCCGTTGACCGTCGCCCTTAGCGCCGTTTCCCACCGCTGCTCGTCCTTTTTTGCCCTGGGCATCTTCGGGGCTAAAACTGGGGCTAAAAATACTCCCGCAGGCTCTCGATGATAACCATGGGCTTCCGCAAGCTACTGCCACGACTGGGTTCTTGGCGCCACGCTTGCACGGGACCACGTCGAATTATCCCTATTATCCAAATGACTCGACTCGTGTGGTCAGGAAGACCGCAGGGTTGAAATCCTGTTCGGTGGTGATCCGTTCTCCAGTTATCTGGTGAACTTCAAGCCCTCTGCCACCTTGATTGATTTGTGATCGGGTTCTGGTGACCGGGCCGACTGACTTCTGCGTTTTCTGTTGCCGCTCCAAGCTGTTGGCCCAGACCATTGCTGCCTGTTTGGCTTCCCCCGGAAGTGAAGGCAGATTGTTGCCCGGCGTCTTGAGGTCAGGCTGCAGCCCGGCGCCAGCGGCGGCCGATGGCACCGGTGACGGCGCCCAGGAGTCCGCCGGCGAGTCCGACCACCGTGCGGATCACCAGATCGGCCGTGACGAGCACCGCCACCCAGAACCCGAACAGAAAAGCCAGATCGGCCATGGCGAGAGTTTCAGACTGCAAGGACGCTAGCGGCGTCAGCCGTGGGTTCAACGCCGCGAGCGTCTCCAGCTCTGCACGGCCCGCGCAACCAGCCACAGCGCGCCCAGCACCACGGCGATGGCGATCAGCACCTTGATCAGATCGGCAAAGGGTTCGATCCAGCCCGCCACGCGCTGGTAGCCCTCGCCAAGGGCCGTGCCCATGACGGTGAGCAGCAGCACCCACAGCAGGCTGCCGGCTGTCGTCCAGAACAGAAACGTGCGCTGGGGCATCAGTTCGATGCCGGCGGGCACCGACACCAGGGTGCGGATGCCGGGGATCACCCGTCCCCAGAACACCACTGCCACCCCGTGACGGTTGAACCAGCGGCGGCTCTCGCTCAGGGCCCTGGGCTCGATGCCCAGCCAGCGGCCCCGACGGGTCAGCCAGCGCTCCAGCTGTTCTTCGTTGACCAGACGGCCGATGCCGTACCAGAACCAGGCCCCCAGCACCGTGCCCACCAGGCCTGCCAGCACGGCCGGGATCAGCTCGATCTTGCCCTGCTGCACCAGAAATCCAGCCAGGGGCATCACCACCTCAGACGGGATCGGTGGCACCACATTTTCCAGCAACATCACCAGGCCGATGGCCAGATACCCCAGCAGGGGATTGGCCTCGACCGCCTGAGCGATCAGACCCGGCAGGGCATCGATGAACGCAGTCAGTGCCATGAAAGGGAAGCAGGGGCGACGGGCTTGGCATCAGCTGGGGCTGGCCATCACCGGTTGTAGCCGCTCCAGCTCTTGAGTTCCTCGAGACTCTGTACCCCCGTGAGCCGCTCCTTGCCCTTGAGGTCCCAGGTCGGAAAGACCTTGATCAGGGCAGCTTCACAGCGCCCCCGGTCGCCGGGCACCCGATCACACTCCACGTAGGGCAGCTCCTTGGCGCCCTGCTCGCCGAACAGCGCCTTCTGGCGGGTGCAGGCGGGGCACCACCAGGCGCCATAGAACAGGGCGCCCACCCGCTTGAGGTGGCGGCTCAGGCCCAGCTGCTCATCGCTGGCGGCGGGGGCGGCGCTCGCCGTGGTGAGCACGCCCAGCAGCAGCACGGTCAAACCGATCAGAACGCCCGAGCGGGCTGGCGCAGCGTGCTGCATGGGTGCCTCAGACTGTGGCGAAAGTTACGGACTCCCTGCCGGGCCGTCGCGTTCCTGTGAGGAAAGGCAAGCGTTCGGGCTTCCGCCCCCTCGCGATACGGCAGCGAACCCCTCACTGCTGAGACACTGACCCCATGGCAGTCAACGGCTACCGCGATTACTTCCAGGTGCTGGGCGTCGATCGCAGTGCCGATGCCGAGGCGATCAAGCGCGCCTTCCGCAAGCTCGCGCGCCAGTACCACCCCGACGTCAACCCCGACAACAAGGACGCCGAGGCCAAGTTCAAGGAGATCAGTGAGGCCTATGAGGTCCTCTCCGATCCCCAGAAGCGGCGCCGGTACGAGCAATTCGGTCAGTACTGGAACCAGGCCGGCGGCGGTGCAGGTGGGGCCGGTTTCGATGTTGATTTCGGCCGCTACGGCAATTTCGACGACTTCATCAACGATCTGCTCGGCCGTTTCGGTGGACCCGCCGGGGGTGGTTTCGGTGCCGGGTTCCCTGGCGGCTTTGGCGCCGGGTTCGGCGCAGGGTTTCCCGGCGCAGGGCCCCAGGCCGCCCGGGCGGCTTCGGCCAACCTTGATGCCGAGGCCACCATCAGCCTCAGTTTTGCCGATGCCTTCCGCGGCTGTGAACGCACCCTGGCCGTCAACGAAGAGCGGGTTCAGGTGCGCATCCCCGCCGGGGTCAAGAACGGCAGCCGGCTGCGGCTCAAGGAGAAGGGCAACCTGCAGCCGGGCACCGGCCGCCGCGGTGACCTCTACCTGAACCTGAAACTGCAGGACCATCCCGTCTGGAGCCTTGATGGCGACCAGTTGCGGGCCGAGCTGCCCCTCAGCCTCGACGAACTTGCCCTGGGCGCCGAGGTGCAGGTGGCCACCCCCGACGGCGTCGCCACCGTTCAGGTGCCGGCGGGCATGACTCCGGGCCGCAGCCTGCGCCTCAAGGGCAAGGGCTGGCCCATCAAGGGCGGTCGCGGTGACCTGCTGCTCACCCCGCTGCTGCGGCTGCCGGAGCAGCTGTCGGCGCGGGAGCGGGAGCTGCTTGAGCAGCTGCGCCAGGCGCGCAGCGTCGATCCCAGGGCTGCCTGGCTGCAGGCCGCGCGCCTTTGACACCAGGGGCTGCTCCGTAGGATCCGCGCAGCCCTCAGGCCCCCATGGAGCTCACCTACCGTCCCCGCCGGCTGCGCCGCACCCCTGCCCTGCGGTCCCTGGTGCGGGAGACGGCGTTGGCCCCCACCGATTTCATCTACCCCCTGTTTGTGCACGAGGGGGCCGGCAACGAGCCGATCGGCGCCATGCCCGGCTCCCAGCGCTGGAGCCTGGAAGGCCTGGTCGATGAAGTCGGCCGCGCCTGGGATCTGGGCATCCGCTGCGTGGTGCTGTTTCCCAAAGTCGCCGATGGTCTCAAGACCGAGGACGGCGCCGAATGCTTCAACGAGCACGGCCTGATCCCGCGGGCGATCCGCCGGCTCAAGGAGGTGCACCCCGACATGGCGATCATGACCGACGTGGCCCTCGATCCCTACAGCTGCGACGGCCACGACGGCATCGTCAGCGACGAAGGCGTCGTGCTCAACGACGAGACCGTGGCGATCCTGTGCAAGCAGGCCCTGGCCCAGGCCCGGGCCGGTGCTGACCTGATCGGCCCCAGCGACATGATGGACGGCCGTGTCGGGGCGATCCGCGAAGCCCTGGATGAAGAGGGCTTCGAGCACGTCGGCATCATCAGTTACACGGCCAAGTACGCCAGCGCCTACTACGGCCCCTTCAGGGAGGCCCTGGATTCGGCCCCGCGCGCCGCGTCAGCCAAGCCGATTCCGAAGGACAAGAGCACGTATCAGATGGATCCGGCCAACGCCCGCGAAGCCATCACCGAAGCCCAGCTCGACGAGCAGGAGGGCTCCGACATCCTGATGGTCAAGCCAGGTCTGGCTTACCTCGACATCATTCACCGCCTGCGGGGCGAGACCGAGTTGCCGATTGCGGCCTACAACGTGAGCGGCGAGTACGCCATGGTCAAGGCAGCCGCCCAGAACGGCTGGATCGACGAGCGCGCCGTGGTGCTCGAGACCCTGCTCAGCTTCAGGCGTGCCGGTGCCGATCTGATTCTCACCTACCACGCCTGCGATGCGGCCCAGTGGCTGCGCCAGGGCTGAGCGGCGCTTGGCGCCGGTGCCGGTCGGTGCGATCCTCCACCCGTAGCCGTTGCGCGCTTGCCCACCCATGGCCAGGTTTCTGCTCCTCTGGGTCCATGGGCCGTGGATCGCCTCGTCGCTGATGGTGCTGCTGGCGTTTCGGTTGCTGCTGGCGGACGATTTCAGCCTGCATGGCCATGGCTGGGGCTTGCTGGGGAGCGCCGCGATCTGTTTCTCGATCGGGTGCGTCTGCAAGGTGTCGTGGGTGCTGGCCCAGCTCAACCGCCGCCGCGCCGCAGCCGAACAGCAGCTTGAGCATCTGGTCCTGCACTGAGCCCCATCGCTGAGAACCCGCCCCATGGGCCGCTCCTCTGTTCTTCTGTTGATCGGCCTGCCCTGGATCACCGCCGTGGCGGTGGCGCTGATGGTCACGAAGATCCATTCCTTTGGAGGTCGCGTGCACTGGGGTCTGCTGGGCAGTGCCTGCATCTGCTTCTCGATCGGCTGCCTGGCCCGCACCAGCGTGGGCCTGCACGACATGGCTCAGCGTGCCCAGCGCGAGCGGGCCTCAGACACCCATCGGCAGGCCCCGTGAGCGCCATGGCGACGACCCTGCGGCGTGCCCTGGCACTGGTGGCCCTGGCGCTGTCGCCTGCACCGGCGCTGGCGCTGCCCAGTAAGCCCCAGCCCGCCTCGCCCGCCTTGCTGCGTGCGCTGGCCGCCTTTGAGCGCGATCTGCAGGAGCTTGACGGCGCCCTGCGGGGCGCGCCGGCGGCCCAGCACCCCTTCAGCCTCGATGACCAGGCGTTCAAGGCCCCGGCGGCGGCGGCGCTGCCGGTCGATGTGACCGCCGCCCAGCAGCGTGAGCAGCGGCAGTTGAGTCTGGTGCAGGCCATGGCGGTGGCCGTTGCCAACAACCCCGAGCTGGCCGAGCGGCGTGCCCGCATCGCCGAGATGCGCGGACTCAGGCGCTCGGTGCAGGGGCGTTTCTGGCCCCGGGTGGGCCTGACGCTGGGCGGTGCCTTTGCCCAGCGTCAGGTGGGCAACCAGGTGCTCGATGGCAACAGGGGCCTCTATCCGGCCCCGCCCGCACCGGCGTCGGCTTTTCTGGTGGAGCAGGGGGGCTGGAACCGCATCCTGGCCAACCGGGGCGGGGGCTGGGGCAGCCTGGAGCTCGACTGGGACCTGATCAGCTTCGAGCGTGGGGCGGCCCTGGCTGAGCAGGACCAGCGTCTGCGCGCCAGCCTCAAAGACTATGGCGATGCCCTGCGGCTGCTGCAGCTGCAGGTCAGCGAGGCTTACTACGGCCTGCAGCTGGCCGATCAGCTGCAGCGCATCCGGGCGGCCGTGGTGCGCAACGACGCGTTGGTGCGCGATCAGGTCGCGGCGCTCAAGACCAGTGGGCTGGTGCCGCGTCTGGATCTGCTGCGGGCTGAAGCCACGCTGCAGCAGAGCCGCTTTCGGCTCGAGCAGGCCGAGGCCCAGCGCCTCAGTCGCCGCCAGGCCCTGACCAACCTGCTCAACGTGGCCTTTGGCACCCTGCTGCTGGCCCGCAACGATGTGACGCTGCAGCCGCCCTGGCCCCTGCCGCTCGACGCGACCCTGGTGGCAGGCCTGCGGGCCAACCCGTCGCTCGAGCGGCTGACGGCCGAGCGCCAGGCCCTGCTGCGCCAGGCTGACCGGCGCAGCGCCCAATTGCTGCCCAGCCTGCAGCTGTTTGCGGCCGGTGGCGGTGGCTCCGACCTGCTCACCAAGCCCGTGATCGAGCTCAGGGGCTGTTGCGCCGAGACCAACATCCGCCAGCTCGCGAGCCAGAGCGCCGACTGGGTGGCGGGCCTGCGGCTGCACTGGCGCCTGTTCGATGCCGGTGTCACCGGGGGCGAGGCCGAGGCCAGCCGGGCGGCGGCCGAGGCGGTGCTGCAGCGCCTGGCCCGTCAGCGCAACCAGATCCGCCAGGAGCTCGAAACGGCGTTCTACGACTACCGCGCCTCGCTCAGCCAGTTGAATGCGGCCGAGGCCTCGTACCGCGCCTCGCGGGAGGCCTTTCGCGATGCCCGCGCCCGCTACCAGCTGGGTCTGGCCGACTACACCGATGTGAGCGAGACGATCAGCCTGATGACCCGCGCCATGGAGGGCATCGCCGAATCCATGACCCTCGCCAACGTCAGTTATGCCCGCATGCTGCGCCAGTTGCTGCCGGTGCCCGAGCAGTCCGAGGTCCTGCCCGAGCTGCCGCTCACGCTTCCGGCTTCGGTGTCAGTGTCGGAGGCTCGGCAGCCCTAGCGGCCCGCAGCTGCAGGCGCTGGCGCAGGGCGAGGCTGCGCCAGACCAGCAGCACCAGCAGGGCGACAAACCAGAACCACACCTCGGGGGCATTGCTCTGCAGCAGCACCAGCAGGAACAGCACCTCGAGCACCACAAAGGGCCATTCCCGTTTCATGGCAGCGTGCCTCGCTGGCGCAGGTCGGGTTGATCCTGCTGCAGCTGCAGCCTGGGGGTGCGGTAGGTGCCGGTCAGGTCGCGCAGCACCGGCAGCAGGTAGCTGAACGGCGTGCGCCATTCGACGTAGGCGTGTGCCCGCAGCGTCAGACCTTCGCGGATCGGAAACACGCTGCTGCCCCCCGAAAGGGTCCAGCGGTAGCCATCGGCGCTGTGCCGACTGGGCACCAGGGCGATCTCGGTGCGAATCACCGGACCACTGGCCACCAGCGACTGGGCCAACGGCGGATTGCCCATCGTGGTGTCGATGTCTTCGGGGGTGGCGGGCAGCAGGCTGACCCTCTGCACCACGCCCTCGATCCCCCCGAAACGGCCGCGCTGCTGCCAGTCGGGCACCACTTCGATGCCCTGGCCGCTCTGCAACCGCCGGGCGTCGGCAGGCCTGAAGTAGGCGATGGCGCGCAGGCCGGTGGCGCTGGTCTGGGCCGTGGTGGATCGGGCGCCGATGGTGCCAAGGCGCTGGCCCGGTTTGACGGTCTGCCCCTTGATCACCTGAAGATCAAGGATGCTGCCGTCGCGCTTGGCGCTGCAGCCAGCCCTTGACGGCCTCGAGGTTCACAGCAGCCGGGTTCATTAGCCCCATGATTCCTGAGCGGCCCCAGCCCTGCGTGTCAGCGTTGACAATGGAAGGATCCCGGATCCTGCCGA
>Ga0310099_100110_pt1 | contig 14441 bp, 16 predicted proteins | sample LakMicMISRFREDD7_FD_194449 | JGI IMG/M metagenome (GOLD analysis project Ga0310099, IMG submission 194449) | Enriched freshwater cyanobacterial communities from Lake Michigan, Michigan, United States - MI23.SRF.RED.D7 | ecosystem: Environmental > Aquatic > Freshwater > Lake | place: USA: Michigan... | reverse complement strand
GTTCATGGTGCTGGAGCTTGTTTTCAGCAGTTTGCGCACCTTCCAATTCATGGAAATTTCCAACCGGGTTGATATCAACCTCGGTTCTGCGATCATTTCCCGTTTGCTGCGCCTCAATGTTCGTTACTTCGAGAAGCGTCCCGTTGGTGAGCTTTCGAGTCGTTTAAATGAACTGGAAAAGATTCGCAGCTTCCTCACAGGAACGGCCCTCACCGTGGTGCTGGATGCCCTGTTTGCCATGCTGTACTTCGGGGTGATGTTCTTCTACTCGCCAATCCTTGCCGGGATTGTGTTGGGAAGCATTCCCCTCTTACTCATTGTGATTTTGGGACTCTCCCCGATCACCCAAACCCTGATCCGCCAACGGGCGGAAGCCTATTCCAAAACCCAGTCCTACATGGTGGAGGTGTTGAACGGTATCCAGACCGTCAAGGTGCAGAACAGTGAACTAGCTGCTCGCCGCAATTGGGAGGACAAGCACCTCGATGGCATCAACAAGGGTTTTCGCACCGTCTTGGCGAATACGGCTAGCTCTAACGGGCTGCAATTAATTAGCAAGACAACCAATATATTGGTGATTACTGTTGGCTCTTGGTTGGTTCTACAAAACCAACTGACCTTGGGAGGTTTGATTGCCTTCCGTATCATTAGTGGTTATGTTACCCAGCCCATTCTGAGGCTCGCCGGTACTTGGCAAAACTTTCAGGAGGTTTCCCTGGCGGTGGAGCGGCTTGGTGATGTGGTGAACCAGCCTTTGGAAACAGGTGAATTGGAAGATTCCAATATCACCATGCCCCCAATCCAGGGAAAGATTAACTTTGACCAGGTGAGTTTTGCCTATGGCACAACCGGTGCCCCCCAGCTATCGGGCGTGAGCCTTGAGATTCCCGTCGGCAACTTCACCGGTCTTGTTGGCCAGAGCGGCTGTGGTAAGAGCACCTTGTTGAAGCTAATCCCCAGGCTCTATGAGCCCACCCGCGGCAAGGTGCTGATCGATGATCTCGATGTGAGCAAGGTGGAGCTCTATTCCCTTCGAAGACAGCTGGGATTTGTGCCCCAAGACTGCCTTCTTTTTGAGGGTTCGATCTACTCCAATATTGCTGTTGCCGACCCAGAGGCTGAGACGGAGCAGGTTGTAGAGGCGGCTCGGATGGCCTGTGCCCATGAGTTCATCATGGGCCTGCCCTATGGCTACAGCAGCCCTGTTGGTGAAAAGGGTACCGGGCTTTCCGGCGGACAACGTCAACGGATTGCCTTGGCCAGGATGCTTCTTCAAAATCCCAATCTGATGATTCTTGATGAGGCTACGAGTGCCCTCGATGTGGATACGGAACAGCAGGTGGTGAAGAACCTTCGACACCACGCTAGGGGCCGTACCTTGGTGATGATTACCCATCGACTGTCCACCCTGATTCATGCCGACCAAATCGTGATGATGCACGACGGTCGTATCGACTCAATCGGTAGCCACGATGAATTGATGTCGCAATCTGGTCGTTATTTTGCCCTTTATCAACAACAATTCGGAGGTTAAATGAAACAGCTCATTTCCAGTTTTAGTGCCCGCTTTGCCAAAGTGGGATTGACGCCTACAAGTTTATTAAAAACCAATGGGCCTAACCCTTCCGGTAAGGGCGAGGAGGGCTCCCGGCATCATATGTTGCTCACGCCACCGCCGCGGTGGAGCCGCACTTTGATTTGGACCCTGGGCTTGGGTTCGGTTGCCCTGCTGGGGTGGTCCTGCGTGAGCCGCATCGAGGAAACCAGTAGTTTGCCAGGCCAGCTTGAAACATTGCGGCCCCAGGCCAGCATCAAGAGCCCCGATACTGCCCAGGTTGAGATGGTGAATGTGCGGCAGCACCAACTGGTTCAGAAGGGCCAGATTTTGTTTACCCTTGGCCGAGAGGATCTGGAGCCCAGGCTCCAGAGTCTTCCCCAGAAATTGGCTCTTTTGAGGCAAAAGGGACAACGGGACGATCTTGGTTTTGCGATTCGATTAGACCAGGCAAGGGCCAAAATTCAACTTAATGCAAACCTTACCGATCGCCTGCGTGGTTTGGTTAGGCAGGGATCGGTCCAGGAAGTCCAATTGCTTGAAAAAGAAAATGATCTCTTTCAAAGCAAGGCAGATTACCAATCGTTGCTTGAAGACAAAGAGCGCATGGTGCTGCAACGCCAAATTGAGATCAATGATGTGACCACCCAGCTGCGCGAACTGCGTGAACGGGCCAGGCAATTTGTGGTGATTTCACCCATTACGGGCACCCTCCAGCAGGTTGCCATTCAGGCCAGCGGTCAGCGGGTGCAGCAGGGTGAATTGCTTGCCACGGTGGTTCCAAGCGAAGGGTTAATCGCTTCCGTGCAGGTGTCTTCAAAACTTGCGGCCCCAATTGTGCATGGCAAAAAAGCCGACATCACGGTGGATGCTTTTCCTGCCAATGAGAACGGCACCCTGAAGGGGGTTGTTGATTCGTTGTCCCCCACCACTGCTGCCGTTGATTCCAAGGGTCAGGCCCAGGCCTATAGCGCCCGGATCCGGATTCCCCCAAGTGGCATCCCCAAGGGCTTTCCAGCCAGTTCCCTTCGCTCCGGCATGGGCATTACTGCCCGTGTTGTATTGCACGAGAAGCCCGTGATCACCATGGTCTTTGATTTCCTTGAAGACCTCTTTAAGCCGATGTCGGATCGCCGCTGATGAGGCCTCGAGCGCGATCCCCCTGCCTGTCTTGGTGTCTCCCTGGGTACCTATCTTGTTGTCTCCCTCGGTGCCGTTTTTTCCCCTTTTCCTTTTCGCCTCCTCTCCTTTTTTCTTCCCCATGGACAACACCACTGCTATCTACGCAGAAGCTTCTCCCGCTACGGCCGTGGCATCTGATGGCTCCGGTCAAACTGCTGTCGCAGAGCAGGCCCCCCAGGCTGGAACCCTAACGATCGGTGATCGTAGTTATCCCATCGACAAGCTCAGTGATGAAGCCCAGAAGCTTGTTTTTGCTGTTCACGATTGTGAAGGCCAAATCGTTCGGCTCAAGCGGGAAGTGGATTACCTCAACGTGGCTCACCGCACCCTTATTCAGGAACTCACGAGTCGTTTGCCTGATTAATGCCATGGCCAGCGCGTAGTCGTGTTTGGCTTGGTAATTCACCGAATAGTCGCTTGTAGTTGGCCGCCATGCGGCCACTCGGCGGCAGCCCTACCTGCGCGCAGGCTTCCCTGATTTCGCTTTTGCCCAGGATCAGCTGCTTGAGCCCTGTGAGCCGTATCTCCTGCAGGGCCTGAAGGGGCGTGCGACCCCGAACTGTTTGGAATGCCACCTGCAGGGTTCGGGCGGAGATGTGGCAGGCCTTGCATAGATTATGGAGCGAGATCTCCTCTCCCATGTGGCGTTCCATGTAGGCCATGGCGCGATCGACATGCATCGCCTGGGGATTTTGGGTGGCATCATCGCGCCCTTGTTGGCTGTTGCCCACCAGGCTCGCCAGCATGTAGAGAATGGAAGCTTCCAGTGGTGCTGCCATGTGGGCCCTTGCCTCACTGTCTGGTTTTTGAGCCAGGCGCAGGAGCTGCTGACTGCATGCCAGAAGCAGGGCTTCCTGGCCAGGGAGCGTATCGCCCAGGCTCAATAAATCCGGGTCTTGGGTGTCTTGGCGGATGCATTCCTGAATGAGTAAGGGCTCGGGCACCTGAATAACCAGGCCGGCGATTCGGGTTGAGCCTGCCACCAGTTGCAGTACTTCCTCTGGGAGCAGCAGGCAGCTCAAGCGATTGGGCACACAGCCAAAGGGCCTGCCCCCTGCTGAACCCTTGAAATGACCAAAGCTTCCAATGGCAATGGTCAACGTCGCGGAATGGTTCCGAAACAGCAGTTGGGAGAGTCCCTCATAGGACATCTCCAGCACCTTCACCATCTCTCCGTGATAGGAATCGATGCGGCAATCCCAGGCTGGTTGGCCCGCGGGCACCGCTCGCCGTTTGATTCGGGTCCGTCCTAGCCAACTTTCCAGTTTGGGTTCGATTCCCAGTTTGTAAGCTTCTGTATGCACCACCAAGCAACTGTCTATCTGATCCTGTGTAGGGATGTCCCAGCAGCGTGGTGTTTGTTTCGGTGGATCCGCTGGCTATTTGGCTTGGTTCTGCGGCAGTGCGCCCCATCTATCGAACCATTGTCGTTCTCTGCAGGCGCTATTTGCTTTCTCTGTCTGTTGCTGGTTTTCTTTGATATTTGGAGCCGCACCTTTACTCAATTTTTAGCCTTGTATTGATCTCGTTCGAAAGCAAGGAAAGGCAAAGTAGCAGCAGTGATGCACTGGCGCTGCACTATTGCGGATGGAACTCCTGGTTCTGCGGAATGCATTTACATTTTTGCTGTTGGTTGCTGTGATGCTTCTGTGAGGCACTTGGTAAGTGGTGGAGTTGGATTTATTGATTCTCACCTGATCGACAGCATTTTGGGAGATGTCGCTGCAGTGGTCATTCTCACTGATTGGGATGAGTTTTTCAATCTCGATTGGAGCACAATCGCTGGGCAGATGAATCGACCTGGTTGGGTTTTTGACCCCCGTGGAGTTGTCGATCTTCAAGACGCAGCAGCCCATGGCGTTCAACCCTGGCTGATTGGCTGTGGAGGTCGCCTCTGATGGCAAATGTTCTTGTTACCGGTGGCGCCGGATATGTGGGGTGTCATGTGCTGTTGCCATTGATCGAGCATGGGCACCAGCCCATTGTGCTGGATAACCTCTCGCGGGGCCATCGATCCATGGCCACATTGCATCCGTCCATTCTTTTTGTTGAGGGGGCGTTAAGGGATAGGGCTCTGATTCAGCACACCCTGAATCGATACAACATTGATGCGGTTATGCATTATGCCGCCTTGGCCTATGTGGAGGAGTCCAGCTCTATTCCAGATGCGTACTACCAAACAAATAGCTTCGATACCCTGGGGCTGCTTGAGGAATTGATTCGGTATCGCCCGGAGGCTCCACCTCCATTGGTTTTCTCTTCGTCTTGCGCAGTTTTTGGTAATCCAGACACCCTGCCAGTCACTGAGCAGACGGCGAAGGAGCCAATCAGCCCCTATGGCAGAAGCAAGCTCATGGCTGAGTGGCTATTGGAGGATGTGGGGCACTCTGCAGGTTCATCTACTGTTCTTTTGCGTTATTTCAATGCTTCTGGAGCTGATTTTAACAACAGAACTGGCGAATGCCATGCCCCTGAAACCCATTTAATACCACTGGCTATTAGGGCCGCTCGGAGTCATCAATGCTTCCTCATAAATGGCTCGGATTTTCCAACCCCTGATGGTACGGCGATACGGGACTTTGTCCATGTCAGGGATTTGGCTTCTGCCCATATTGCAGCCCTCAATTATTTGCTGGCTGGTGGCAAAAGTGATGACTTCAATCTCGGATCAGGCTTAGGTCATTCTGTCTTGGAGGTGGTGCATGCGATTGAACGCATCACGGCAACAAAGATGGAGATTACCCATAGCCCAAGGCGTTTAGGCGATCCGGCGGCTTTGGTCTGTGATCCGTCCAAAGCACGCAAGATTCTGCAATGGGTTCCTCAATATTCAGACTTGGATGTCATCGTTCACGATGCTGCTGCTTGGGATGCCCTTCTTTACAGCAGCAAGGAGGTTTCCCTTGTCTAACCCCGTACCTTTTTTAGTTCCTGCTTTAAATCGGTGGCAACAAACCCAGCTTGTTTCACTTGTGGTTTGTTGGGCTATTGGTACTGGTTTCTATTGGTGGTGGTGGCTTGACCCCGCTCACCTCGTGAGTGCCCCATTGATGATTCTCAATACTTTTCTATTTTTTTATATTACTGGTTTGCCTGGTTATAGCTTTTTCTTTGCATTGCGGATGGCCAAGCCCCACCCGGAGCTGCAAATTCTTAAGGGCTTGCGAGTCGCGATGGTGGCCACCAAGGTGCCTGATGAGCCCTGGTCCATGGTGAAAGATACCCTCAAGGGAATGCTTGACCAAGCCTATCCCCATGACACTTGGCTTGCCGATGAGGATCCAACTCCTGAAGCCAAGGCTTGGTGCCAAAAGAACAATGTCATGCTGTCAACCAGAAAAGATGCACCTGGTTACCACTGTGAGCAATGGCCAAAACGAAAAATGCAAGGAAGGCAATTTAGCCTACTTTTATGATCACCACGGCTATCAAAACTACGACATTGTTGTTCAGCTAGATGCTGATCATTTCCCTGAGGATGGTTACCTCGATGCCATGCTCAAGCCATTTGCTAATCCAGTTGTCGGTTATGTGGCTGCACCCTCAATCTGTGATCGCAATTCAGCCCAAAGTTGGACTGCCCGAGGTCGTCTTTTTTTTGAAAGTTTTCTGCATGGTCCCTTGCAAATGGGGTACACCAACCATTGGCGACCTATTTGTATCGGTAGCCACTATGCGGTCCGTACAACAGCACTGAAGCAAATTGGCGGTTTGGGTCCAGAACTAGCTGAGGATCTGTCGACTTCACTCCTTTTTATCAGCCATGGCTGGCAGGGAGCTTTTGCATACCAGGCCATTTGCCATGGCCTTGGACCGGCCACGTTTCAAGATTGCATGGTTCAGGTATTTCAATGGTCTAAAAGTATTACCAATGTGCTTATTAAGCACTCAGGTCCTTGGATTTCCCATTTGCCTTGGCGTTTACGAATCCAACTGCTCTTTATTCAATGGTTCTACCCGATACGGGGTCTGCTTAGTACTGCCGCTCTTGCTATCGGTGCCCTTGCCCTGTTGACATCTCAGCCCTGGATTCTGTTGTACTACCCGCGCTTTTTGGCACTTAATTTTATCCAGGTGCTCCTCGCGTTGCTTCCCTGCCTTTGGCTAAGAAGCCAGGGCTTGCTACGTCCCTATGACGCACGTCTCTTCACCTGGGAGGTCTGGCTTTTTGAAATTACCCGTGGTCCTTGGATCATGCTTGGTGTGATGTCATCCGTCTTTGACCAGCTTTTCCATCGATCAAGTGTTTTTCGTATTAGGAGAAAGGATGGCAGGACCCCTGCCCTATCTGTAATCTTCCTCTCCCCCTATATCCTTCTTGCTGGTCTTTCTGTTGCCCTGGCTGTCATTGTTCCAACAGCTGGAGATGCCCAGGGTTACTATCTTTTGATTTTACTTTCGGCCACAGTCTTTGCCTTAGCTGCCTTAGCTGTTGTTGTGCTTTCTAAGCAAGAGACTGGTCTTCCATGGGCCGGTATGGGGTTACCAATCTCCTTGGTGATCCTATCTAGCTTGTTTGTTGCCTTTGGCTGGACGAGTCGGCATCAGGAGGTTATGGCAACGCTCGAGCCAGCTGCTCCTGTCGAAGTTTTTAAATGAAGAGTCTCCTCCCCGTTCAACTATTTGCCGTTGCCTTGGTTGGACTCATGGCCCAGCAGAGTTTTGCTGGCCGGGGTGATCAAAGACGTTCACTTGAGGCTCTCCCAAAATTTCTACTGGGAGTTTATCAGCCAGATCATGCTGTTCAACCACTGACTGGTCTCAATGGGAGCCATGCTTTTTTCCCCTTGGCTAGTGCCGATTCTCCCGCGCGTCTTCGGGCCTTTTTGTTGCAGAGCAGTTCCGTGCGGACCCTGCCCATGGTGACGCTCGAGCCCTTTCCCGCATCAGGACGTCCCCAGGGTGGTAACCATCTTTTGAAGGACATGCAAGCTGGCGTCTATAACGCCAGAATCGACTCAATCGCCCTCGTTCTTAAGCAGTCGAATCGGCCTGTTTTGCTACGTTTTGCCCATGAGATGGATGCGGTAGGTCTTTACCCCTGGTCCTATGCCGATGGGCGTCAGTATGTCGCCCTTTATCGCTATGTGTATCGGCGTGCGCTTGAATCAGAAGCTAGCAATATTCTTTGGGTGTGGTCGCCCCAGGGACGTAAAAATGCAGATCAGTATTGGCCTGGTCGGAGTCAGGTCGATCTTATCGGCGTTTCAATTTATGCCAGCAAGGCTTTTTCTATTGATCGTCAATTAGAGAGTTTTCAATCACTCATTAATCAAAGACTCTGGCTTTCAAAGCGTTTTGGAAAGCCAATTATTGCTGCTGAAGTTGGTGTTAGTGGGGACGCTCGTGAGCAACAACTATGGATCGGTAAGGCTTTGTCCAGCCTCAACCAGTATTCAGACCTTAGGGGCTTCTTCTATTACCAAGCCCAGCAGCCAGCCTTCATGCCCATCGCCTCTGGCCATGAGGACTGGCGCCTACCTTCTGCCGCCCTTTCCAAGCTAAGAAAGCGTGCCATGGAGGTGATCCCATGAGGCTATTTATCTCCGGTGGCATGGGCAGAAGTTTTTTAAGTTCCAGGTTTATTTGGCTTTGCCTTTCGATTCCCCTATTTGGTGTCTCCCTTGATGCAGGCTTGAATCCTGTTGCTGCTGGGCCCCAATCGCCCCAATCCTATAGCCCACCTAATCTGACGCCCACCCAAATCCCCTCAGCTTTTGTGGCTGAATGGGGAAATTATTTTGTGAGTAGTTCGGTCTATGGCTTTGACGATGGGAACCCAACCTCCTGGGTCACGGATGGTTGCATTAATTTGGGGGTTGGATTTGGCAATGCACGGCGTGCTGTTGCGGTTGAGGTTGATTTCAACCAGGAAAGTTTAAGTGGTCGTGAAACGGGAGCAAGTTTTGATGTGCGGATAGCTAGGGATCTGATCAACCAACCCAGGTTTCGCCTAGCCCTCGGTGGCGGTTGGCTGGCAGTGGCTTCCTACGGCGATGTTCAGGCCAAAGGTAATTCACCCTATGGGGCGATTACGGCAGCTTGGCCGCTTCGGCCTAATGATCCCCTTTTTCGACAAACACTCCAATTGAATGCCGGTGGGGGCGGCGGTCGCTTTCAGCGAATCGATAGCCCAGATCTTGTCAGTACTGGTGTGTTCGCTTCTGCTGGCGTTGAACTCACGCCAAATCTCGGAGTTAGCGCTGGTTGGGCCGGACGTGGCGTTAATGCGGGGGTCTCCTTTGTTCCGAAACGAGGTATTCCCCTGACCCTCACGCTTTCTGGTGTCAACCTCACCAACACCGATAGCGCTGGCCGGGCTGCTGCGTTCACGGTGACGTGGGGCGGTACCTTCCGAACTGCAACGTTCCAGTAGGTCCTATGGCTGCATGGGGAGTGAATGTCCCCTCGGGCCCTTTGCCAGTGCGGCACAATCTGACCAACTACGCGTTGCTCCTATGCAAGCCCAATGGAATGGTCAGGTGATTGCTACGAGCGACGACATCGTCACGGTGGATGGCAACGCCTACTTCCCCTTAGACGCCCTCGATCCAGCCTGCATTCAGCCGTCCGATCACACCAGCGTGTGTGGCTGGAAGGGCACGGCCAAGTACTACGACGTGGTGGCCGGCGGTGAGGTCAACGCCAATGCAGCTTGGTTTTACCCCGAACCCAAGGAGGCCGCCCAGCAGATCAAGGGTCGGGTCGCCTTTTGGAAAGGAGTTCGGGTGGGCTAGGTGGGTTGCGGTGTTTGCGGCACTAAGGAGGAGTGGTGGTGCACAATTCGCCACCCCTGGCCGTCAAAGCCATACACAAAGGTGAAGCGGGCGTTGAGCTGCTCCTCTGGCTGATGCAGCTGGAAGCGGTAGTCGCCCGCATCGGTGGCGTAATTGCAGCCCATCACGATGTGACGGCTGGTCACTTCGCCTATGGGTTGGCGCTTCAGAAAGGAGGTGAAGTAATCGGCGATCGCTTCAGGATCGAACCGGTCGGTCGCTGAGAGCGTTGGCAGCAGCAGGGCCCCTGGCGCGTAGAGCTTCGCTACGGTTTCTGGGCTTCCACTACTGATGGCCTGGTTCCAACGCTCAAAGAGGCCTTCAACCGTCGATTCAGTGATCGCCTCGCAGGTTTGGGCGTCGAGGGCAAGGGCCTCGCCCGGTGCTACGGCTAGGGGAAGGAGCCAGCCGCCGGCGAGTAGAACCAGGCCTAAGAGCCAGCTCAGCTGCCTGGATAACGCAGGGTGCGCCAGTCGCCACTGGCGGTGCTCACTTCCACGCCGATTTCCACCGGTCCTGGGCTCGTTCCCCATTGGGTCTGCCACCAGTCCATGGCCTCGCCCCAGGCCGCATCCAAGGATTCGTAGAGGTCGTCGAGTACCGGATGGGGGGCGCCCTGGATGTCCACCAGCCGGAATTGGCGTTGGCAAGCAGGGGTTTGGAGGATTTTCATTGTTTGCGCCACTTCGCCTTGGTCCGATCATGACCATGTCTTGGCGGCTTGACTGTGATGGTAACGACAACGTTGGGTGTCGGTTCCCGTTAAGTGAGGTAACGGCGAATGCTTGGCCGGCACCAATAGATCAGGGCGGCTGTCGTGGCTACCCAGATGAGCCCTGACAGGACGGCTGTCAGGGGCCTGTCCTGCTCCAGGAGCACCATCCTCACGATGCCGTAGGGCACGCCCACGGCCAGGTCCATGGCCAAGGCCACGATGGCCAGGATTTGTCCCCAGGCCCGCCAGCGGATTAGGGCCAGGCTTGCAACCAGGCCCACCACGGCCGATGGCAGCACAGCTCCTGCTGCCACGGCGATATTTGTGGTGCGCCAGGTTGGTTCCAGCACGGTGAAGGCCACGGTGAGGGGAATCACCAGAGCGTTGCCAACCAGGCCGCACCAGGCGAAGGTGAGATAGCCACGGGGATGCGGGAGCATCGTTTGCTGCCCTTCTAAAGCCCCTCTATCCTCCACCACGCAAGGGCCTCCATCACGCAAGGGCCTCCACCACGCCATGGCTGTCCCCCCGTTGGAACTGTTTCACGCAGCACCCTCCTATTACTCGATGGTGGCCAGGCTGGCCCTGGCCGAGGCCGGGCTTAGCTACCGCAGCCATCTGATCGATATTCACCTGGCCAAACAGCAGCTCAGTGATGCCTATCGGCAGCTGAATCCCCAGATGACCGTGCCCACCTTGCGGGGGGATGACCTGCTGCTCACGGACAGCCAGGAGATCCTGCAGTGGGTGGCCGGCCGGGCCGGGGCGGCCTGGATGGATGCCCAGCCGGCGTTGCAAGGGCCGATTGGGGCGGTGGTTGCCGGCCACTACGCCATCTCGATTGAGGATCTCACCTTCGGCAAGTGGATGCTGGGCAACAAGCTTCTGGCCCGGGTTTTCCCGGGGATGCTGCAGCGCGCGATGCAGAGCCTGGATAAGCGGGCCGCAGCGGCCGCCGATGGTGGCGCGAGTTTGCGGGCGAAGGCGGAACTCAACCGCCAGCGGCTGGCCTATTTCTCAGAGGGTTGTGCCCCACAGAAATTGGCGCAACGGCAGCAGGAGGTGCGCGATTTTGTCGCGGCCTTACCGCCGGTGTCTCCAGGGCAGGGACTGTTTGGCCCCCACTGCAGCAGGGCTGATGTGGTCGTGGCTGTTCTGTTTGCCCGCTTGGCGATGATTGACGAATTCAGCCTGGTCACTCGAGCTGACTTGCTCGCTTGGTGGGGTTGGGTGCAGCTTCGTCCGGCCTTTAGGCAGGCTGATATCTGGACCCGACTGCAACGGCGGCGCCTGCTTCAGGCCGCCTGGCAGGCCCACTGGGATCCGATCGTGCCCTAACTGGCTGTTTTACCAGATGAAAGCCACCAGGATTAGGCCAGCTCAAACAGGAGCAGGTCGGCGCCTTGGGGCCCGGCTTCAAAGAGCTCTAAATCTCCATCGCCAAGGCCCTGGCCATCGCCAAAGCCACCGCCAAGGCCGAGGCCATCCCCCCGCTGCAGGGCGATCGGTTCGTGCCCTGGGCCCACCCGCACCACGCCCGTGCCGTTGATCATCTGGAGCCAGCCCCGTTGGGCGTCGGCCATGGGGAGGGGCAAGGTTTCTGCGGCCCGGGGCTGGGCACGCAAGAGCCGAACCGGCCGCTGAATGGCCAGGGCCCCAGGTCCCACCAGGGGTGTCCAGCACGGGCCAATCGAGAAGGCCTGTTGGGTATAGGTCGGTGGACCTCCTGCGGAAGTCGGTTCGATCCAAATTTGCAGCAGCCGGCAGGCCCGCTCGCTTTGGTTGATTTCGCTATGCACCACGCCCGTGCCAGCGCCCATGGCCTGGACCTCTCCTGCCGCCAGTACTTCCGCATGGCCCATGGAATCGCGGTGGCTGAGTTCCCCCTCCACCATCACCGTGATGATCTCCATGTCGCGGTGCGGGTGCATGCCAAACCCCTGGCCTGGGGCGATGGTGTCGTCGTTGATCACCCGCAGGGGGCCAAAGCCCATCCACCCGGGATCGTGGTGGCCAGCAAAGGAAAACGTGTGCCAGCTGTCCAGCCAATTGAGCTGGGTGTGGAAGCGCTCGGCGGCTGGGCGAAAGAGCAATCGCATCAGCCCAGGGGCGGCGGCAGGAGCCGCAGCCGTTCGATCAGCTCGTCGATGCTGCTGTCTTTTGCGGGGGCCTGACCGTTGCTCACCAGTTGGCGACCCACCACATGGGCGCCCAGGTAGGCGAGTTGCAGCCGCAGGGCCGTCAGCACGTTGTGCCCACCACCACCGGAATGGGTGGCAATCACCACGGGGCGACTATTGAAAAGGGATCGGAAGTCGTCGCCCTGCACCGAGAGCCAGGCAATGGCGTTGGTGAACACCGGTGGGATCCCGCCGTTGTACTCAGGGGCGCAGATCACCCAGCGGGGAGCGGCGGCCAGTTGCTGGCTGAGGGGGCTGATGCCAGGGGGAAGTCCCAGGGCTTGGGCCCGGGGCGTGAACAGGGGTAGCTCTAGGGCCGTGAGGTCCAGCACGGTTGTCCTTAGGCCCCGCTCCCGGCCGCTGCTGGCAAAGCGCTCAGCGAGCTTGAGGTTTTCGCCATTGCTGGCGCTGATGACGAGCAGATCACAATCCATGGGCCCAGTCTGAAGCCAGATCAGATCTTCCACAAGATCTGTTCGACCCATAGCACTTGTGCTTCTAGGGAAAGGCCATCGGGATGGGGAATCACGCTGCCAAAATGGGCTGATGTTTCCCACGATCCAGCGGGGCCAGCTCACCACCCTGCAGGTGAACCTCGGCTACCGCTGCAACCAGGCCTGTAGCCATTGCCATGTGAATGCGGGCCCAACCCGCACCGAGAGCATGGATCGGGCCACCTTGGCCCTGGTGCCCCAGGTGTTGCAGGCCCGGGGAATTACCTGCTTGGATCTCACCGGTGGAGCCCCCGAGCTCCATCCCCACTTCCGTGAGCTGGTGGCTGAGGCCAGGGCGATGGGTGTGGAAGTGATTGATCGCTGCAACCTCACGATCCTCTCGGAGCCAGGCCAGGAGGGTTTGGCCGATTTTTTGGCGGCCGAGGGCGTCACCGTGGTGGCTTCCCTGCCCTGCTATTCCGCAGGCAACGTCGATCGGCAGCGGGGCGATGGGGTGTTTGAGCGCAGCATTGCAGCCCTGCAACAGCTCAATGCCCTGGGCTACGGCCACAGCGGCTCGGGCTTGGAGCTGCATCTGGTGTTCAACCCCCAGGGCCCCGTGTTGCCGCCCCCGCAGGCCGAGCTCGAGGCGACCTACCGGCGAGTGTTGGCAGCCGATTTCGGGGTGGTTTTTAACGCCCTCTATGCCCTAACAAATCTGCCGATTCAGCGCTTTGCGGCGGTGTTGCGGGCCCAAGATCAATTGGAGAGCTATGAGGAGCTGCTGCGGTCCAGCCATCGCGAGGCAAATCTGCAGGCGGTGATGTGTCGCCAGCTGATCAGCGTTGACTGGCAGGGCCAGCTGTTCGACTGTGATTTCAACCAACAACTCGGTCTGCCCCTGGGGGGCAAGCCCCGTCATTTGGCCGATTTGTTGGTTGGGGATCCCACCGGTGAGGGGATTGCGGTGGCAGGCCACTGTTTCGGCTGTACCGCGGGCAGTGGTTCTAGTTGCAGCGGGGCGCTTAGCTCAAGCCCAGCGGCTGCCGTTGCCTAGCGGCGCCATCCCTGATCGCTTCCCTGTTGTCCCTGCCCTGGCCTGCCATGCAAAGCGCTGTTCAGGAGTACTACGGCTCGACCCTGTCGGGCACCGAGGATCTGCGCACCACTGCCTGCTGCGATAGCAGCAGTGTGCCGGAGGCCCTCAAGCCTTTGCTGGCGCGCATCCACCCCGAGGTGTTGTCTCGCTACTACGGCTGTGGCTTGGTGGCCCCTCCCTTGCTGGAGGGCGCTCGGGTTTTGGATTTGGGCAGCGGCAGCGGCCGCGATGTCTACCTGCTTGCCCAGTTGGTCGGCGCCAGCGGCGAGGTGGTGGGGGTCGACATGACCCCGGAGCAATTGGCGGTGGCTGAAGCCCACCGGGAGTTCCATGCCGGGCAATTCGGCTACGCCAACGTGCGCTTTCTTGCGGGCACGATCGAGCGGTTGGAGGCGCTGGACCTGGAGCCCGCCAGTTTTGATGTGGTGATCTCCAATTGCGTGGTGAATCTCTCCACCGACAAGCTCGCCGTGCTGCAGGGGGTGAAGCGGCTGCTCAAG
>Ga0310099_100107_pt1 | contig 14514 bp, 20 predicted proteins | sample LakMicMISRFREDD7_FD_194449 | JGI IMG/M metagenome (GOLD analysis project Ga0310099, IMG submission 194449) | Enriched freshwater cyanobacterial communities from Lake Michigan, Michigan, United States - MI23.SRF.RED.D7 | ecosystem: Environmental > Aquatic > Freshwater > Lake | place: USA: Michigan... | reverse complement strand
GTAACTGCATGGACCAAACGCCTCCAGGGTCGGAACCCTTTAGGCAGTTGCGTCTGACTGATCCCCCCACTGACCACTGCCACCATCTCGCTTGAACTGCTCCAGGACTGCCTTGGAAACCTGGAGCAACTGACCACGGGGATCACCAACCTTGGCGTTGAGGCAACCTCCAACCCGCTCCAAGCACCTCGGGTCAGGGTCCTGCTGGAGGACCTGCTGACCTCGCTCCAGAACTGCGAGAACGACCTGGGCACCTACGAGGGGGGTCTCTTTGACTTGTGAGGGGTGACTGCTGCGTTCCGCTGCACAGTGCTGCACTAGGTCCTTCTCGCCCAGATCCGCTCCAGTGACCGCCTGAACTCGCCTTCGCTCAGAGGTCTTGCCAGGTCCCGCTTTCGCAGGGTGCTGCTGATCCACCAAATTTGGAGACCGCCAAATGCCAGGGCGAACAGAGCGAGTTGGAGGTATCCCGAGTTCAGGTGGTCCATCACGCTGCCTTCTGTGCCTTCTGGCACCGCTTGGACTGCTGGTGCTGCCTCAGGGTCCATTGGTTGCCCCTGATGACTGCTCCACAGTGCTCACAGGTGGTCGTGGGGTCTTCCCTGACCCAGTTGGCGGGTCGTTCTCCCACCTGTTTCCTGCGACTCGGATCTATGACCCTTCCTTGCTGGTAACGGGTGAGTGCAGGGGCAGTCGTGACAAACCCAGTTTCCAGGCAGCGGAACAGCAGGGACTGCCCACGGAGGTTCTGCGTCTTGAAGTTCGCGGCGCTAGTGTCCCTGGACATGAGATCCAAGATCGTGACCTTGGGGATTGTGGCATTGTGAATTCGTTAGAGGTGGTTACACCAACACAAATTGCCAATCTCCTATGCCAGTGCTGATCAGCACATGGTTCAGACTCGTTCAACTTCTTCAATTTTGATATGAGTAGTGACTGCTGCCAGAACAAAGGTTGCGAGTTAGACCAACTTCAAAAGCAACACTCAAAAGTGCTATGGGTTGTGCTTTTAATCAACGCGATCATGTTCGTTGTTGAACTTGTCTCGGGTCTTCGTGCCCAGTCGCTCTCTCTGACGGGCGACTCCCTTGACATGCTCGGTGATGCTCTTGTGTATGCGGGAAGTCTCTATGTGATTTATAAGTCATCACGCGCTCAAGCAAGGGTGGCGCTTCTCAAGGGAGTAATCATGCTTGCGTCGGCATTGACTGTGCTGATTAGGGGTCTCTATCAACTAAGCGTCTGGTCAATGCCTGCGCCTCAGACCATGACTCAAATCGGCATCTTGGCGCTTGTGGCAAACCTAGTTTGCTTGATGCTATTGACAAGTCACAAAGAAGACAATCTCAACATGTCATCAGTTTGGTTGTGCTCGCGAAATGACATTATTGCCAATAGTTCTGTGCTTGTAGCGGCATTGATGATCACAGTCTTCAAGTCGCCCCTGCCAGATATTCTTGTTGGACTCTTTTTGACCGCTGTTTTCACGAAGTCGTCCATGAAGGTGATTTCAGCGTCTCGCAAACAGTTGATTGCTTAGTGGTTTGAGTTTGCGCCGTGAGTGGTTTCTGACTATCCCGAGTCCTAAAGAGGGATGAGGTGCAACAGAAACCCAAGACTCACGCCACCTGCTGATCCTTCTGCCAGATCTGCTCCAGTGCTTGCCTGAAGCGTTCGGTCTTGGTTGTGGTGCCGTCCAGATTCTTGCGAAACACGGTGGTGAGACGCCAAAACTTGAACCCAGCGCCAATCGCAAAGACCGCCCAGGGCACCAGCATCCAAAGGGGATTGGTCACCGCACTGCTTACTTCTTGACGCCTTCCTGGGGCGTTGTGCCTTGCTGCCCGTTCATCTGACCGCAGCAGCAGCACTGGGCATAAGCAGCAGTCCCCATCAGCAGGGTTCCAGCAGTCAGGGCAAGAAACAGCAGGCGCTTCATTGGGGTCTTTAGCGGAGTCGTATAAGCACTCTATGGACGCTTTCTGCTGTTGGCGACTGCCTTGGCGCCAAGGGACTCAACGGACTCCTTGACCTAAACCACTCAACGCGACTCGTGCGGGTGTTCTTGCCTTGCTTCTGTGACCGCCTCTCACGCTTTGACCCCCTCAGAGGAGTGGGATGACCTGGAGTGGGATGTACTGAAACCATCCCGCACCAGTGCCGTCTGCATCACTTGCCAGCACTTCCGCTACGAGGTCGGCAGGCACTGCATCACCTTGCTGACCTGTCCCATTCACCAGGGTCTGATTCCCCAGGGCGAGTACCTGACCAAGCGGTGCGCTCAGTGGGTGGCACGGCGGGAGGTTCGTCGGGGGTGGTATCCAGAAGCAGCGTGACGCAGATGGGCAGCGTTTTTACGATGAAAATACCGTGTCCGAGAACACATTTCGCCCTTCTCTATAAAAGATAAATACTTATCGTTCACCCGAGTTGTTCGTGCTAATGCGCCCTTTGCCTTTGCTGCTTACCGCAGCACTGATCTCCTTCCTGCCAGTGACTGCAGGCGCGCAACAGGGGTCCCATGGGCATGGGAACCATCACATGCATCACAGCAGTCCAACGCCAGCAGTGCCGTCGCGCGACAATGTCCATGCTGCCCATCAGCACGATATAGGACCAGCAGGAGAGACCTACGACCTTCGCTTCATCGACGCCATGGTCCTGCACCACCAAGGCGCATTGCTGATGAGCGAGTTCGTTTTCAATATCGGTTCTCCAGGGGTCGGTGCCCTTGCTCATCAGATTTGGGATGATCAGGCGCAGGAGATCAAGGCAATGTTGCAATGGCGTAAGGCGTGGTATCCCGAGGCGCCTATCTATTCAGTTGTTTACCTACCAGGAGGAGATCCTAACTCCATGACTGGTTTGACTCCGATGACTGCTGAGCAGATCGCTGCAATGCAGATGATTGATGGTACACCCACCAAGAAGACACGGGTGACTTGGTTTCTAGAGGGAATGCTCCATCACCATGGGGCGGCATTGATGATGGCGCATGATGCGCTCAAGAAAAGCACCAATCCAACAATATTGAGACTTTCGCAAGATATCATTAATGCTCAGGGTGAGGAAATCTTGCAGATTCGCAGTTGGCTCCAGTTTGACGGTTTGAATAAACCTGAATACCATGACTATGATTCGCTTTTTGCCAGGTAGTCGCCTGCGCGTTCTCGCTAATCCTTCTCATCCGTTTTTGCAAATGTCAAGATTGTGCGGTAATCTAAGTTCGATTGTATTTGTCTTCTGTCTGGCTTTTTGTTGTTCTGCCGCCCACGCGCACGGTCGGGGCATGTATCGGACTCAGGCAGAGGCAGAGAAGCGGGCAGCGGAATTGAAGTGCAAAGGAACCTTTAAAATTGATGATGCTTGGATGCCGTGCTCCAGTGAGCATGAAATGCATGAAGCGCTTCAGAAAAACTAGCAACCTGCTCTGCCGAATCATGAGAGGCAAAGTCGACTCCCGTAGGATTCATCGTCTTCTGGTACCTGTTTGTGCGGTCCCTTTGATTCTTACTTCCCTGAGTGGATCGCTTTATGGCGCTTTGACCGATAGGGGTGTTGAAGTCACCTGGTTGCTAAAGATGCATACAGGCAACTTTGGATTGTTCAATCTCCAACCTTACTATTCCGCCATCCTTGGTGTCCTAACCGTTGTTCTTGCTTTGTCTGGCATTGTGATGTTTTTAGGCGTCAGACGAGGCAGGTTGGATCCTTCAGTCAATTGATCTTGGTGTATTTGAGAGTTTCTCACGCACTTCTTTTCCCCAAGGGTTTGCATCACCTGCCAGCACTTCCGCTACGAGGTCGGCAAGCGCTGCGTCACGCTGCTGACATGCCCGATCCACCAGGGTCAGATTCCACAGGGTGAGCACCTAACCAAGCGGTGCGATCAGTGGGTTCCTCGGCGGGAGGTTTGGGAAGGGTGGTGTCCTGACGCGGGGTGAAACATTGACCTCCGGCTGCTGGGTCCTCCCCTTGCGCAAGAAGCCAACTCCTGAGCCACTCAAGCCATCTCAGCTCCTTCTGATTCCCTGCTCAGTTCCGCTGAACCCCACTGCCGCATCGCCTGCGGTTCGCCGTCAGCTTGCGTGCTAGCCGTCCGCTAATCCCCAGCTCCGCCCCCTGCCAGAGGCGATCCATCTCACGGGTGAAGTGCGCCGCCAGCAGGGGGGACTCGATCACCAGCAGCACTTCGTCGTTTTGATGGGCAGCACTGGGGCTCCAGTTGAAGCTGCCTGTGATCACGGTGCGGTTGTCGATCACAGCGAACTTGTGGTGCAGCTTGTCGCCGCCCGGGAGCTGCGGGATTCCCACTCCTTGGCTGGGGCGCTGCAGGGGCTGATTGCCCGCTTCGAGCTTGCAGTGCTGGTCCGCCAGTGCAACCCCCAGCAGATCCAGAACTTCAGAGAAAGGCCGGCTGGCGAAGCCGGGATCGGCCAATAGCCGCAGCTGGACGCCCCCTTGCTGCAGAGCGCTGATCACAGTGGTCAGGGGTTGGGCTGAGAACACGAACAGGGCCAGGTCCACCTGCCGTTGTGCGGCCATCAAGGTGGAGGCGATCAGCTGCAGCCCGCCGTTGGGATCCTGGCGGCGATGGGGCGCGAACAGCACAGTCACTGGTGTGTTGCCGACCAGGACCGTGGTGGCTGGGCCTGAGCCTTTGGCCAGTCCGAAACGACTGTCGCTGGCACCGCCCGGGCCGTCGCCCCACATCCGTTGGAACTCCCCAGCAAACACCGCCGCCAGGGCGCCACTGTTGAAGCGCAGCAGATGGTTCACGTTGCCGCGGGTGCGCCGATCGTCCGGATCGCCATGGATGCAGCTGGGGGTGAAGTTGGCAGAACCGGTCACCACCACCCGTCGGTCGGCCACCAGAAATTTGCTGTGCATGAGCGCGCTGCCGCGGCTGCCATCCGCGGTGTCGTCCAGCAGCGGCACACCACCGCGCTGCAGCACCGCCACCGCATCCCCCTGCGCCCGCTCCATGGCGTCGAGCCTGCCATCACGGTTGCGATCCGCCAGGGCCATCAACTGGCGCTGCCGTTGGCGCAGATGGGGGCTCAGCTCTGCCTCGTGTTGGCTGCTCCAGGGTTGGCTGTAGGTGTTCTCCAGCACCACCTGCACCCGCACGCCGCGGCGGTGTTGCTCCACCAGGGCCTTGGCCAGTTGCGGCAGCGACAGCTCCTGCACCGCCACCAGCAGCTCCCGCTGTGCCCCCCGGATCGTGTCCAACAGCAGGGCTTCCAGATCGTCGCCGGCGCGCGGTTCGCCGTGGATGGGGCTGCGATAGCGGGCTTCAGCCCGGTGGTTGAACACCACCTCGATGGACGGAGGCAGCGGCAAGGGCGGCGGTGCCTGGCCCTCCAGGCGGCCCGCCTGGCTGCAGGCCTGCAGCAAGCCTGCGCTGCCCAGAACCAGCATCCGGCCCATCCATGCAGTGCGGCGTCGGCCCACAGCCCGAGGTGCAGCTCGGGTTCAAGGTTCCCCGCTCACCCTGCCGTCAGCCGTGTTCCGGCAATTCGGAGGTGCGCAACATCGCCGCGAACCAGAGGCTGCTCAGCAGCACCGCCGCCAGCACCCCGGCGCCGACGCTGACGCGCACCATCAGCAGCGGCACCACCACCGGCAACACCAGGGCGCCGGCCAGGGGCGTGAAGGCCACCACGGTTTTCAAGGTTGGGGAGCCCGCTGGTGCAGTTGCGTTCGGCATGGGGCCTCAGAACCACTCCGCCACAGCTTGGTCGAGGGGATTGCTGTTGTCTTCCGGGGTGGTGCGCTGGAATTCCAGGCGGATGTTGCGGCGCTGTTCACCGTCGGCGGCCACCGCTTCGATGGCATACACCTGCTGGCCATCGCGGAACGGCACCTGGATGCGGAAGGTGCCATCGCTGGAGAGGGGCACCTCTTCTCCGCCGATGCTGAGCTTGGCGGAGGGGTCGGTGGCGCCGTAAACGATCAGCTCGGCATCGGCCACCAGCCAGAAGGCCCGCTGCCGGGGGGACACAACGCCCGAGCCGGACTCATTGCGGCCACTGGCCCAGAGGCCGGCACCAGAGGCGTTGAGGCCGGCCCCCGAGCCTGACTCCAGCTCGTGGAAGGCTTCGGAGCCGCGCCCTAGCCGGCGACTGCCAATGGTGGCGGTTTGGTAAAGGCGCTCGTGCAGGCCGTTGTCGCTGCTGGGCAGGGTCTGCGGGCTGATCACTCCCGGTGGGGTGTCTAGCGAGAAGGGCACGAACTGATCGAGGATCTGCTCGCTGGGGTGCAGCGCCGGAACCCGGGCCACCGAGGAGAAGGCCAGGGAGATCCAGCCGCCGCCGCTGATGCGATACCCCAGCTCCACGCGGTAGTCGCGGTCGCTGAGCGGAACCGGTAGGTACCACTCGGTGGCATGGCTATCGACCGGCACCTCCTGCAGGGTGTGGGGATGGCTGTCGCCGCTGCTGAGGCCCGTGACATCCGCCACCCGCAGACACAACTGGCTGGCTCCAGCCTTGAAGGCTTGCTGGCGATCCGCTTCACAGATCTCCCAGAACACGTAGGCCCACTGAGGGTCACGGGGCAGAAACACCACCCGGCTGTCCTCAGGGCTGAGGGTGGAGGGGCGGCGCTCCGCATCAACGCTGCTGATGTCGGCCTGGCGTTTGCCGATGGCACTCAGCAGCTCATCCTTGGTTTTGCGGCTGTAGAGGCTCACCCCCAGCTCGCTGGCCACCTGGCGCAGTTGGCGCAGGGTCATCCGGGCCAGCGATGACAGGGTTTGACTCACAGCGCCTCCTGATTCTGTTCGGGATCAGTCTGACCAACTCTCACGCACGGACCCCGACCTTTGCCCGTGCGGTCATGGGATGGGCACAAAAAAGCGGCGGGGATGCCGCCGCTTGGGATCCGATGGGGGCCTGGGCTCAGCGGCCGAGGCTGCGGTAGGGAACCTTGGCCAGGTAATCGATGTCGGCGCTGCCGGCGGAGTTCGCGCCACGCAGGGCGGGGAGGGTGCGCACCCAGGACATGTAGTCCTGCGGGTAGCCACCGCGGCGCTGCAGGGCGCGCTCGGGAAGCTTGCGGGCGGTGCCGGTGTAGACGATCTGCGGGAACCCGAAGATGCCGCGGTAGTAGGCGTCGTAGCGGGGGCTGGTGATGTTGAAGGGGGTTTCGCCCAGGTCGCGGCTGCCCACCACGCGGTTGCGGTGGTAGGGCACGGTGTCGTAACCGAAGGCGTTCAGGTACTCCTGGCTGTCGAGGATGTCGTCCACCATCCCCTTGACGCCGCGGGTCATCAGCACGGCCGACCAGGCGATCTCTTCGGACTTGCCGTGGGTGGGGCGGCCCAGCAGCTTTTCCACCAGGTGGCGGGCCACCTTGTAGTTGCTGTTGAGGGTGTAGAAGCTGCGGTTGAAGGTGTCCGACAGACACAGCGAGCGGATGAAGTCACGCACGGTGATCTGACCGTTGCGCACCTGGCTTTCCAGGGTCAGGTCGCGGTCGACCTTGAAGGCGTGGAAAAAGATCTGGCGGTAGGCCGCTTCGATCACGAAATTCTGGTCTTCGCGATCCATGGCCTTATCCATGGAGACCGCTTTCGGATCCTCATCCGAGCCCACACGCAGCGCGGCAACGCGCGCGTTCTGCGTGGTGGGGGCGTACTTCAGGAGAGGAAGGGCCACTCGAGCTTCAGCATCCGTCGGCGCTGATCGTAGAAGTGCAGCCAGGGCGGCACTGAAGCGCCTCTGCCAGGACTCACAGTCCGTAACGTTCGCCGCCCCGGTGGTTACCAGCCGAGGGGGGACAGGGCTGGTGCCGCCACCACCTCACCCATCGGGGCGCTGGGCTTGGCGCTGGTCGTGTCGTCGCAGCGGGTTTCGATGCAGAAGGAGGCGTTGTTGGAGAGCCCCTCCACGGTGCTGGAACGCAGCCGCACGTTCGGGCCCGCGAAGGCGAAGCGCTCCCACACATTCATCGTTTCGTACTCGGTGCTGAGCAGCAGGCCGTCGCGCTCATCCATGTGGAAGCGGGAGCTGGCGGGGGCCTTTTCGGCGTAGCCCAAGTCGCGCAGCAGCAGCCCGGCACGGCCGCGCTCATCGGTGGGGATCAGGCCGATCACGCTCTCCCCCTGGTGGTCTTCCCCGGCCCGATCCCAGGCCATCGAGGCACTCCAGCGCACCCAACAGCCCCCCACCAGGCCGGCGGGATCCTGGCCGTGCAGTTCGGCGATGGCCTTCAGCCGTGAATCCTGTGGATCCAGCTCCTCCACCACGATCAGCGAACCGCCCGCTTCAGCGCGGCGGTGCAGCAGGTGGTGCACGCTGCGCTGGGAACGCCAGCGGCCGCAGCTCAGTCGAAAGAAGCTGAGGGCATCGGCGATGGTGAGGCTCCCACTGGCCAGGCTCACGCGGGTGCAGCAACTGCAGCGATGATCACACCCCAGACCATCGGTGTGTTGGCCGCCCTGGCGGCGGCCCTCTGCTGGACCGTCTCCAGTGCCCTCTGGCGGCAGCTGCCCACGTCGTTGACGGCGGTCCAGCTCAACCTGCTCAAGAACTGGCTGGCCCTGCTGTTGCTGCTGCCGGCCCTGCTGGTGCGCCCCTGGTCGCATCAGCCCCAGGCCCTGGTGTTGCTGGGCCTCAGTGGGGTGTTGGGCATCGCCCTGGGGGACAGCCTCTACTTCGCAGCCCTGCGGCGCCTGGGCACCCGGCGCACGCTCACCCTGGATGCCGGCGGGCCGGCGGTGACGGCGGTGGCGGGCCTGGTGTGGCTGACGGAGGTGCCCACGCCGCAGCAATGGCTGGGGTTGGGGTTGATCACCGCCGCCCTGGTGTTGGTGGCGCTGCAGCAGCCCGCTGCTGAGGGGGCGCCTCCGCCGGCGGCCCAGCGCCTGGGGGTGTTGCTGGCCCTCGGGGCCCTGCTAGCGGGCAGTGGCGGGGCGCTGCTAGCCCGGGCTGCCCTCAGGGCTGGGGCATTGGATCCCCTGCAGGCGACCCTGGTGCGCTTGCTGGTGGCGGGCCTGGTGTTGCTGCCCCTGGCCCGGGGGCTGCCGGGCTGGCCCCCCAGGCCCCGCCCGGCCCAGCGCCGTTGGCCCCTGTGGCTGCTGGCCACCCTGTTGGGCACCAGTGCGGGCATCGCCTTGCAGCAAACGGCCCTGCAGCGGTTGCCCGGCGGGATGGCGGTGTCGCTGCTGGCCACAGCACCCTTGATGGCCTTGCCCCTGGCGAGGCTGGAGGGGGACAGCCCCGGTTGGAGGGGGCTGTTGGCGGCACTGCTGGCCCTGGGGGGGCTTACGGCTCTGGTGGCGTGATCGCCAGCCGCTGATCCGCCTGGCGTTGCCCCCAGCGCACCAGATCGGCGATCTGCAGATCCAGGGCGGCGAGCCCCTGCTCCAGGCCGATCTGCTCGAGCTGCAGCGCCGCCTTGCCCAGCTGCTCCACCAACACGGGAATAAAGGTGGGGTCTACCGCCAGGTTGCTCTGGCGCTGGGCCCAGGCCAGCAGCCGCTGGGTATCCGGTAGGGGTTCGCCGTCGTCGGCGGCCTGCTGCAGGCAGCGCAGGCTGTGGGCCAACAGCCGCAGGTGATGGCGTTCGAGGGCCGGCAGGAGCGTGCCCTCGAGTTCGGTGAGGTCGTGCTCGCTCAGCACGGCTGCAGCCGGAATCCGCAGGCCTGGCCGCCCTCCAGCAGCCAGTGCACGCGCTCCACCTCGCAGTCGGGGAAGGTGTGCCGGATCAGCTGGAGTTCCTGGTCGCAGACGCAGGGGAACTGCTCGGCGATCTTCATCACTGAGCAGTGGAATTCGCTCATCACCCAGCCGGGGCCATTGGGGTCCGGGCGCAGCTCTGCCACGTAACCCTCGCTGCGGCGCAGCTCCACCAGCCGCTCCAGGCGCTGTTGCAGCGTGCCGGTGCCGATCCGGTGGCGGTAGTCGGTGGCTTTGTCCGCCGCCTGGCGTTGCAGCAGCTCGGTCACCGTTCCGGTGGGCAGGCTGGCGGCAATCGAGCTCAGCAGCCCCAGGGCGAACTGGTCGCTGCCATCGGGAAACTGGCCGCGTCCCGCCGGTGTGAGGTGCCAGCGGTTGCTGGGACGTCCGGGGCCTTCGGTGCAAGGGCTGGCCTCCACCAGACCCTCCTCCTCCAGGGAGCGCAGGTGGCGCCGCATCACCTGCACCGACACCCCGAGGTCCTGGGCCAACTGGGCAGCCGTCAGCTCACCCTGACGCAGCATCAGGGTCAGGGCGGCTTCGCGGGTGGGGGCCTGGGTGGAAGCGCTCATGGGGCACTCTGACTTCCACACCATGCCACGGGCATTCCGGTGCTGACGAGTGGGGTCCGTTCAGGGCCACAATGGCGCGCAGCCCCGAGCGATCCGCGCTTGCCTTAGGGTCAACTTGCGAAACCACCTGGTTTCGTAACTGGTTGGACGCGTCGGCGCCTTGCTCGCCCGTCTGCCAACACAGTTTTGTTGGACCCCATGGCGGCCGGTTCCGGCCCTGACCCTGCCCGCCTCTCCCCTGCGCTCATGTCCGCCGATTCCAGCTCTGCCGAATCCAGCTCTGCCACCAGCTCCTCCGGTAGCGAGAGCCTTGAGGTGATCCGCAAGTTTGCGGAAACCTATGCGCAGCGCACCGGCACCTATTTCTGCAGCGAGCCCAGCGTGACCGCTGTGGTGCTGGAGGGTCTGGCCCGCCACAAGGATGAGCTGGGCGGTGCCCTGTGCCCCTGCCGCCACTACGAAGACAAAGAGGCTGAGGTGGCTCAGGCCTTCTGGAACTGCCCCTGCGTGCCCATGCGCGAGCGCAAGGAGTGTCACTGCATGCTGTTCCTCACCGAAGACAACCCCTTCCGCGGCGAGAAGCAGACCATCACGCTCGAGGAAGTGAAGGCCCACACCGCCGGTTGAGGAGAAGGCGATGAGCACCCCGCAGGCCGTTGGCGATCTGGTGAGTCAGCCGTACAAGTACGGCTTCGTCACCGACATCGAAACCGAAAAGATCGCCAAGGGCCTCAGCGAGGACGTGGTGCGCTTGATCTCCAGCAAGAAAGAGGAGCCTGCCTTCCTGCTGGACTTCCGTCTGCGGGCCTACCGCCAGTGGCTGCAGATGCGCGAGCCCGACTGGGCGGCCCTCGGCTATCCGCCGATCGACTACCAGGACGTCATCTATTACGCCGCCCCGAAGCAGCAGGCCAAGAAGGCCAGCCTCGATGAGGTGGACCCGAAGCTGCTGGAAACCTTCGACAAGCTCGGCATCCCCCTGAGCGAGCAGAAACGCCTCTCGAACGTGGCCGTGGATGCGGTGTTCGACAGCGTGTCGATCGCCACCACCTACAAGGAAAAGCTGGCGGAGCACGGGGTGATTTTCTGCTCCATCAGCGAAGCGGTGAAGGAGCACGCGGAGCTGATTGAGCGCTACCTGGGCACCGTCGTACCCAGCAACGACAACTACTTCGCGGCTCTTAATTCGGCCGTGTTCAGCGACGGTTCCTTCGTGTTCATCCCCAAGGGGGTGGACTGCCCGATGGAGCTCTCCACCTACTTCCGCATCAACTCCGGTGACACGGGGCAGTTCGAGCGCACCCTGATCGTGGCGGAGGAAGGGGCTTCGGTCAGCTATCTGGAAGGCTGCACCGCCCCGATGTTCGACACCAACCAACTGCACGCCGCGGTGGTGGAGCTGGTGGCCCTCGATGATGCGTCGATCAAGTACTCCACCGTGCAGAACTGGTATGCCGGCGATGAGCAGGGCGTTGGCGGCATCTACAACTTCGTGACCAAGCGCGGCCAGTGCCGTGGTGACCGCAGCAAGATCAGCTGGACCCAGGTGGAAACCGGTTCAGCGATCACCTGGAAGTACCCCAGTTGCGTGCTCCAGGGCGCTGATTCGGTGGGGGAGTTCTATTCCGTGGCCCTCACCAACAACCGCCAGCAGGCGGACACCGGCACCAAGATGATTCACGTGGGACCGCGCAGCCGCTCCACGATCGTGAGCAAGGGGATCAGCGCCGGCCATTCCGCCAACAGCTATCGCGGTTTGGTGCAGATCGGCCCCAAGGCGGTGGGGGCACGCAACTACAGCCAGTGCGATTCGATGTTGATCGGCGATCAGGCCGCCGCCAACACCTACCCGTACATCCGCTCCCAGCAGCCCCAGGCCTCCGTGGAGCACGAGGCCAGCACCTGCCGCATTTCCGAAGATCAGCTCTTTTACCTGCAGAGCCGAGGCATCGGCTTTGAGGAGGCGGTTTCGATGATGGTGAGCGGCTTCTGCCGCGATGTGTTCAACCAGTTGCCGATGGAGTTCGCCGCCGAGGCCGACAAGCTGCTGGCCCTCAAACTGGAGGGCTCCGTGGGTTGATCCGGCCCGCGCCCATCCATCCCTGCGCCTCCCTTCCTTCTTCCGCTTTCCTGACCGCTCCCCTGTGATTCGCCCCGACGCCCCCGTGCTGCTTGAGATCCGCGACCTGGAGGCGCGGGTGGAGGACAAGGCGATCCTCAAGGGGGTCAACCTGACGGTGCGCGCCGGCGAGATCCACGCCGTGATGGGCCGTAACGGCAGCGGCAAGAGCACCCTCTCCAAGGTGCTGGCGGGCCATCCGGCCTACACCGTGACCGCCGGGTCGGTGACCTACCGCGGCGACAACCTGCTGGAGCTCGATCCGGAGCAGCGCGCGCGCATCGGCGTGTTTCTGGGCTTTCAGTACCCCGTGGAGATTCCTGGGGTGAGCAACCTCGAATTCCTGCGGGTGGCCACCAATGCCCGCCGCGCTGAGCAGGGCCACGAAGAGCTCGACACCTTCGCGTTCGAGGATCTGGTGCGCGAGCGCCTGCAGGTGGTGCAGATGGATCCGGCCTTCCTGGAGCGCTCGGTGAACGAGGGCTTCAGCGGCGGTGAGAAGAAGCGCAACGAGATCCTGCAGATGGCGCTGCTGGATCCGCTGGTGGCGATCCTCGATGAAACCGACTCCGGCCTCGACATCGATGCCCTGCGCATCGTGGCCGGTGGGGTGAACCAGCTCGCCAATGCCGATAACGCCACCCTGCTGATCACCCACTACCAGCGTTTGCTGGATGCGATCACCCCCGACTATGTGCACGTGATGGCGGCGGGCCGCATCCTGCGCACCGGCGGCAAGGAGCTGGCCCTGGAGCTGGAGCGGCGCGGCTACGACTGGGTGGATCAGGAGCTGGCGGCCCTGGAGGCGGCCGAGCCCCGCACCCCGGCGGAGGTGGCCTGAATGGGCGCCAGCCTCGCTGCGGCTCCCGGGCGTGACACGGCCTGGTTGACCCCCTGGTTGGCCCAGTTGCCGCCCCCCGCCGGAGACCTGGCGACGGTGCAGCAGCGTGGCCGCCGTGCCCTGGCGGAGCAACCGCTGCCCTCAGCGCGCCAGGAGGACTGGCGCTTCACCGATCTCTCCCTGCTGGCCCAGCTGCCCCTGGCCCCCGCCAGCGCCGCCGCGCCACAGCCGCTGCCGCCGCTGCCAACGGCCGAGCCTGATGTGCTGCGTCTGCACCTGGACGGCTGCCAGGACCCCCTGGAGGGCCACACGTTGCCGGCGGGGCTGGAGCCGCTGAGCGCCGCTGACATCGCCCAGGGCCTGGGCCACACCCTGGCCGCCACCGGCTGTGAGCACCACTGGCCCGTGGATCTCAATCACGCCACCGCCGGCCGGGTGCTGGCCCTGCGGGTGGCCAGCCGCGCCCGGGTGCGCCTGGAGCTGGTCAGCGCCCAGCCGGAGGCCCTGCTGCCGTTGCGTGTGCTGCTGGTGTTGGAGGAGAAGGCCCAGTTGGAGCTGAGCCAGCTGCTTCTCGCGGAGCAGGCCGGCCTCACCAGCCTGGTGCTGGAGGCCCACCTGGCCCGCAGTGCACGGCTGGACTACGGACTCGTGGCCTTGGGGTCGCCGCAGGCGGCGCTGCTCGGTCACCTCGCCCTGGAGCAGGAGCCCGAGAGCGCGGTGGCCCTCACCACCGTGACGGCGGGTTGGGGCCTGGCGCGGCTGGAACCGCGGCTGCTGCAGGTGGATGGCCAGGCGGAGAGCACCCTGCGGGGACTGCAGCTGGTGGAGGGCCGCCAGATCGCCGACACCCATAGCCATGTGCAGTTCGGCGGCCCGGAGGGGCAGCTCGATCAATTGCACAAAGCCGTGGCCGCAGGCCAGGGCCGCAGTGTGTTCAACGGCGCTGTGCGGGTGCCCCGCGCTGCCCAACGCACCAATGCCGCCCAGCTCAGCCGCAACCTGTTGCTCTCGGACCGGGCCCGGATCGACACCAAGCCCGAACTGGAAATCGTGGCGGACGATGTGAAGTGCGCCCACGGCGCCACCGTGAGCAGCCTGCAGACGGAGGAACTCTTCTACCTGCAGAGCCGTGGCATCGATGCGGATCAGGCCGCCGGTCTGCTGAAGCGGGCCTTCTGTGAGGAGGTGCTGCGCCAGCTGCCACCCCCCGCCCGTGCCTGCTGCCCCCAGGAGCGGCTGCAGCTGGAGTCGCGATGACCAGCACCGCTTCCGCCGCTGCCGTTGCCACCCCGTTCGAGC
>Ga0310099_100106_pt1 | contig 14672 bp, 15 predicted proteins | sample LakMicMISRFREDD7_FD_194449 | JGI IMG/M metagenome (GOLD analysis project Ga0310099, IMG submission 194449) | Enriched freshwater cyanobacterial communities from Lake Michigan, Michigan, United States - MI23.SRF.RED.D7 | ecosystem: Environmental > Aquatic > Freshwater > Lake | place: USA: Michigan... | reverse complement strand
GGGCCGCTGTGTTGCATCTGCTCACCGATGCGGCCGTGTCGGTGGCGGTGCTGGTGAGCGCCATCGTGGTGGGGGCCACCGGCTGGCTGTGGCTGGATGCCCTGACGGCCATCGGCGTGGGCCTGGCGGTGATCGTCAGTGCCCTAGGGCTGCTGCGGGAGGCGATCGCCCTCAACCTCGATGCGGCCCCGCGCCACATCAACCTGGCGGCGGTGGAGGCGGCTCTGTTGGAGCTGCCGGATGTGCAGGCCGTGGCGGAGTTGCATGTGTGGGGCATCAGTACCTCCCGCACGGCGCTGACGGCCCACCTGATGCTGCGCCCCGGCGCCCAGGCCGGCGAAACACTGCTGGAGGCGGCGCGGCAGCGGTTGGAGACCCTCGGCATCCGCAAAAGCACGATTCAGTTGGAGTGGGCTGCTGCGGAGTGATGCCGGGGGAGGTGCCGTTGCCGCCCCGGTGGTGCAGCGCTGCAGATCTGCCCAAGCGGGGGAGCCGTTGCCGGGGCCATTGGCACGTAAACCGAGCGCATCCCCCTGGGCCCGCGATCGATGTTTCTCCAAACCAAGCATGACGGCTCGCTGCTGGAGGTGGTGACCCTCAAGCCCCTGTTTGATCCCTTCGCCAAGCAGCTGGAGGGCCGTCTCCATGCCGGCGAGGAGCTACAGGAGCTGGAGCTGTTTGACAAGGCCGATCTGCAGTTCCCCTCCGGGGAGCCCCTGCCGCGCTGTTGGTGGGATCCGGCCTATCCGCACAATTGAAGCGGCTCTGCATTGAGGTGCAGCAAGTTGCACTGGTTTGAGCTCAATTACGCTTTTTGTTGTGAAGGAATAAGCCTTTTTGTATACCGTTGCCAGGCATTGCATTGAGGAGATAAAATGCGTCACCTGGTCACAGGTGGAAGCGGGTTCATCGGCTCCCATCTCATTGATCATTTGATGGCAGATAACACTGCCCAAGTGATCTGTGTCGACAATTTCCAAACGGGCTCCAAGCGCAATGTGGCGCCCTGGCTGGATCACCCGCGTTTTGAGCTGATTCGCCACGATGTGACGGAGCCCCTGAGGCTTGAGGTGGATCGCATCTGGCACCTGGCCTGTCCTGCCTCGCCAGTTCATTACCAGGCCAATCCGATCGCCACGATCAAAACCAACATGCTGGGAACCCTCAACATGCTGGGCCTGGCCAAGCGTTGTGGTGCGCGGTTTCTGTTGGCCTCCACCAGCGAAGTGTATGGAGATCCGTTGGTATCACCCCAGGCGGAAACTTACCTCGGCAATGTGAACTGCACGGGCCCCAGGGCCTGCTACGACGAGGGCAAGCGCATCGCTGAAACCCTCGCCTTTGATTACCACAGGGTCCATGGATTGCCGGTGCGTGTGGCACGCATCTTCAATACGTATGGCCCACGCATGGCCGCCAATGATGGCCGTGTTGTGACCAACTTCATCCATCAGGCGTTGCGCTCTGAGCCGCTCACGGTGTATGGCGATGGCAGCCAAACCCGATCGTTTTGTTATGTCGACGATCTGGTGGCCGGTTTGCTGGCCTTGATGGATTCCGATTGTCTGCAACCGGTGAATCTGGGCAATCCCACAGAGCTCACCGTGAAGGAGCTGGCGGAGCGCATCATTGGCCGCCTCAATCCGCAGCTCACGGTGCAGCATCAGCCTCTGCCGGTGGACGATCCGCGTCAGCGCCGGCCGGACATCAGCCGTGCCCAGCGTGAGCTCGGCTGGATGCCGCAGGTGCCCCTGGAGGAGGGGCTCAGCCGCATGGTGGCGGCGCTCCAGACCACCGAAGCAACGGCGCAGATGGAGCCCGCCCTGGCTGCGGCGGCCTGATCCCTGGGCTACAGCCCTTCCTTTTTTTGCACTCGTTCTTTGCTGATTACCCCCCATGGTTCAAACCATTTGCTGCATCGGTGCCGGCTATGTCGGCGGCCCGTCGATGGCCGTGATGGCCGATCGCTGCCCCGGCCTCGATATCACCGTGGTCGACCTCGACCAAGCGCGCATTGATGCCTGGAACAACCTGGGCCACGGGCCCCTGCCGGTGTATGAGCCCGGCCTTGAGGCCGTGCTTGAACGCGTGTTGGGCCGCAACCTGCACTTCAACACCGATGTGGCCGACGGCATTCGCAAGGCCGACATGGTGTTCCTTTCGGTGAACACCCCCACCAAACGCAACGGCCATGGTGCCGGGGTGGCGGCCGACATCACCTACATCGAAAAGGCCGCCCGCCAGATCGCCGAGGAGGCCCAGGGGCACACGATCGTGGTGGAGCGCTCCACCCTGCCGGTGCGCACCGCCGATGTGCTGCGGCGCATCTTCGCCAATGCACCGGCGGCCCGCTTTGAGGTGCTCTCCAACCCTGAATTCATGGCGGAGGGCACCGCCATCAGCGACCTGGAATCTCCGGATCGGGTGCTCGTGGGCGGCCACTGCACCCATGCGGTGGAGCAGTTGGCCGGGATCTACTCCAATTGGGTGAGCCCGGAGCGGATCATCCGCACCAACCTCTGGTCCTCGGAGCTGGCCAAGCTCACCGCCAATGCGTTTCTGGCGCAGCGGATCAGTTCCATCAACAGCATCGCGGCCCTGTGCGAACACACCGGGGCCGATGTGGCTGAGGTGCGCCGCGCCATCGGGAGCGATTCACGCCTGGGCCCTTACTTCCTGAGCCCCGGCCCCGGCTTTGGCGGCAGCTGCTTCAAGAAGGATCTGCTCAACCTGATCTATCTGGCGGAGCACTACGGGCTCGCCCCGGTGGCCCACTACTGGCGCGCCGTGGTGGAGATGAACACCTACGCGCAGCATCGGCTGGTGCGGATGATCGTGCGCCAGCTGTTCGGCACCCTGCGCGACAAGCGCATCGCCATCCTCGGCTTCGCCTTCAAGGCCGACACCAACGACACCCGCGAGAGCCCGGCCATTGCCATCTGCCGCGAGCTGCTGGTGGAGGGGGCCCATCTGGCGATCCACGATCCCCGGGTGAGCGCTGAGGATGTGCATGCCGCGCTCGACACGGCGGCTGAAGCCGGCGGTGGCCACGGCCGTTTCCGGGTGGAGCCCCAGCTGCTGGAGGTGTTCCGGGACGCCGATGCCGCCGTGGTGCTCACCGATTGGCAGGAGTATCGGCAGCTCGATTGGCCGCTGATGGCGGGCCTGATGCGCCGCCCGGCCTGGGTGTTTGACACCCGCCGCGGCGTGGATCTGGCGGCTGCACGGGCCTGCGGCCTCGACACCTGGGCCATCGGCGCCGGGGAGCAGGGCTGATGGCAACCGTGTTGGTCACCGGCGGTGCCGGCTACGTGGGGTCGCATGTGATCCCCGGTTTGAAGCAACGCGGCCATCGCGTTGTGGTGTTCGACAACCTCCACCGCGGCCATCGCGCCACGGTCGATCAGCTCGATGTGGAGTGTGTTGCGGGCGACCTCAACAACACCGAGGCCTTGCAGGGGTTGTTTGCGGCCCACAGCTTCGACGCCATCCTCCATTTCGCCGCGTTGGCCTATGTGGGCGAGTCGGTGCAGAGCCCCGACCTCTACTACCGGGTGAACACGGCGGGCACGCTCAATCTGCTGCAGCAGGCCCTGGCCGCCACCGCCGGCAAGCCACCGCCGGTGGTGTTCTCCTCCAGCTGCGCCGTCTTCGGCATCCCCGAGCTGTTGCCCCTCGATGAGCGCTCACCCAAGTGCCCGATCAGCCCCTACGGCCGCAGCAAGCTGGCGGCGGAGTGGCTGCTGGAGGATTTCGGCCATGCCTACGGGCTGCGCTCGGTGGTGTTGCGCTATTTCAACGCCTCCGGCGCCGACCTGGCCCACGGCCTGGGGGAGCTGCATCAGCCGGAAACCCATCTGATTCCGCTCGCCATCGCCGCCGGCCGCGGTGATGGGCCCCTGCATCTGTTCGGCGGCGATTTCGACACCCCCGATGGCTCCGCCATCCGCGATTACATCCACGTTTGCGATTTGGCCGAGGCCCACCTGCAGGCGCTCGATCACCTGCTCGCCGGTGGGGGCAGCAACGATTTCAACCTCGGCAGCGGCTCCGGCATCTCGGTGCGGCAACTGGTGCAGGCGGTGGAGGCGGAGTTGCGGTGCCCCGTGCCGGTGCATCAGGCCCCTCGGCGTCCGGGGGATCCGGCCGCCCTGGTGAGCGATTCCAGCAAGGCTGCCCTGGTGCTGGGGTGGAAGCCCCACTGCTCTTCCCTGGAGCGGATCGTGGCCGATGCGGCGGCGTGGGATCAACGGCAGCGGCAACAGACCCCTCGGGAGCTGAGCCATGTCTGCTCCTGAACCGCGCTTTGTGCCGGTGTTGCGCCCCCAGCAGCAGGATGTGCTGTTGGCCCTGGTGCTGGTGTGGGCCATCGGCACCGGCCTGTTTTGGGCCTGGTGGCTGCAGCCCGCCCATTGGGCCGGCCCCTGGGGGATGGGGTTGAACACCGTGCTGTTGGTGGTGGTCACCGCCATGCCGGGCTGGGCTTATTTCTTCATGGTGCGCATCCAGCGGCTCAATCCCCTCAGCCCGTTTCCAGCCGATTTGCGTCTGGCCATGGTGGTCACCAAGGCTCCCTCTGAGCCCTGGCCCCTGGTGCGCGACACCCTGGAGGCGATGCTCACCCAGGACCCCGCTCACGACACCTGGCTGGCGGATGAGGATCCCAGCGAAGAGGTGTTGCACTGGTGCGCCTCCCACGGGGTGCAGGTGTCCACCCGGCGGGACCACCCGGATTACCACAACAGCACCTGGCCGCGGCGCCGGCGCTGCAAGGAGGGCAACCTCGCTTTCTTTTACGACCACTACGGCTACGCCCGCTACGACGTTGTCGTTCAGCTCGATGCCGACCATCGGCCTGAGCCGGGCTACCTGCGTGCCATGGCGCATCCGTTTTCGGAGCCGCAGGTGGGCTATGTGGCCGCCCCATCCATCTGCGATCGCAATGCAGCGAGCAGCTGGGTGGCAAGGGGACGGCTCTACACCGAGTCGTGGCTGCATGGTCCACATCAGCTGGGCCACAACAGCGGTTTCGCGCCCCTCTGCATCGGCAGCCATTACGCGGTGCGCACCTCAGCCCTGGCTGAAATCGGTGGCCTCGGCCCGGAATTGGCAGAAGATCACTCCACCACGCTGTTGCTGAACAGTGCGGGATGGCGCGGCGTTTTCGCCATCGATGCCCGTTGCCATGGCCTTGGCCCTGAAACCTTCGAGGACGCCATGGTCCAGGAGTTTCAGTGGTCGCGCAGCCTCACCACCATTCTGCTGACTCTGACGCCAAGGGTCAGTAAGGCCTTGCCATCGCATCTGCGCTGGCAATTTCTCTACAGCCAACTGTTTTATCCCCTGCGCGGCAGCCTGAGCGTGGTGGGGGTGGTGCTGCCCGCCGTGGCGATGGTCACCGCCCAGCCCTGGGTGCGGGTGGATTACCCCCTGTTCCTGGTGCTGTGGGTGCTGCATTCCCTGCTCACCCTGATGCCGCTCTACTGGCTCAAGCATCTGGGGTTGCTCAATCCGCCCACCAGCCCCTTGGTGAGCTGGGAGCAGACCCTGTTTGAACTCACCCGCGGTCCGTGGGTATTGGCCGGGGTGCTAACCGCCTGCGTCGACCGGCTGTGGCGTGGGAGCCATGACTTCCGGGTTACCAGCAAACAGCAGCAACGGCGTCCGCTGAAGCTCACCTTCATCGCCCCCCATTTGGTGTTGGCTTGCATCGGTGCACTGTCTGCCTTGCTGCTGGGGCATGCGGCGGGGGAAGCCAAGGGCTATGTGCTGCTGGTGCTGATCAGTTCGTTTTGTTCCGTGGCTGCGGCACTGCTGGCCCTGGGTCTTGATCACCGGCTGAAGCGTCTGCCTTGGCTTCAGCTTGGCCACCACTACGGAATCGTGCTGGGGGCATCGGCTCTGGTGCTCCTCACCGCCGTGGTGCGCCATGAGGAACTGCGCTCGCCGCTGCAGCTCACCGAGGCCTTGCTCACCACACAACTCTGGAGGCCCTAGATGAAACGCCTGAAACGGCTTTGGCCCCTTGGCCTATTGGTGGGATTCGCGGCGGGTCTCCCGCTTTGGTCGGCCCAACGCAGTCTGTCGTTCTTCACCGGTGCCTATCGCTATCCCCACGTCGCTGAGCCGTTACCCCATAGCTCGATCGAAACGGCCTTTGTCAGCTGGGTGGATCCTTCAGCTCCACAGCAGATCGTCTCAGTCTTGGAACGGGCCCGATCACGGCACAGCCTGGCGCTCATCACGCTCGAGCCATTCCCTGATCCAACACGGACCGGTGCCAATCGCACCCTCGTGAGCGATGTGGTTCGGGGTGACTACGACCAGCCCATCCAGGCTGTGTTGAAGCAACTGTGCCGCCCGGAGCAGCCGGTTCTGTTGCGGTTTGCCCATGAAATGGACAACACCGGTCAGTACCCCTGGTCGGTGCCCCGGGGCGATGACTATGTGCGGCTCTATCGAGCCGTTTGGAGTCAGGCCCAACAACCCCGGTGCCGACGCATTCATTGGGTGTGGTCTCCCGCTGGAAATGGCGTCTCCGGCTCTTTTTATCCAGGCGCTGATGCCGTGGATCTGATCGGGGTTTCGGTGTACAGCTCACCCCGCTGGAGCCCCGGCGGGCAGTTGCGCAGCTTCGCTCAGGTGTACGGCGGCCGGCGTTGGTTGCATCAGAAATTCCGCAAACCCCTGCTGGTGGCAGAAATGGGCGTCAGCGGAACTGAGCAGCAACGGCGTCGCTGGCTGATCGATGCCGGCCACGCCCTTCGCAACTACCCGGAGCTGCTCGGCTGGGTGTATTTCAGCGCCCCCCAGCCCCGCTGGATTCCCCTGCCCACCGGCCATGAGGACTGGAGTCTTCCCGCCGCGCTTCTCGATTTGGTGTCGTCTCCCCAGCCATCCCAACCCTTCCATTGCCAACTCCTCAATGCATCCCCTTCGTTTGTGCGTCAGAAGCTTTGCCCGTTGCGGCCGCCTGGATCCGTCTGAATGGCTGCTGCTGCTGGCCTTGCTGCCGTGGACCTTGGCCAGGCCGGCCCAAGCGGCTGAACCTCCCCCCTACAGCGCCCCGAGCGTCACCCCAACCCAGATGCCAACGGCATTTACTGCGGAATGGGGCAATTACTTCGTGGGCACGTCACTGTATGGCTACGAGCAGTGGCCCAACAAGGATTGGTTTGTCGATGGCTCTCTGAACATCGGTGCCGGTATCGGCAACCCCCGCCGTTCCATTGCGGTGGAGGTTGACTACAACGTGGAGAGTTATCGCGGCGTTCCCGGCGGAGGAAGTGTTGATGTGAAGGTTGGCCGCTCCATTGTGGATCACTCCCGCTTCAAGGCGGCGGTGAGTGCGGGCTGGTATCGCATGGCCACCTATGGCCAGCTCTCCCAGGAACCCAGCACCCCCTATGGCGTCGCCACCCTGGCCTGGCCCCTGCGGCCCAATGACCCCTCATTCCGGCAAACCCTGCAACTCAATGTGGGGGCCGGCAGTGGCCGATTTCAGCGGATTGATCAGGGGTGGCTCGCCAGCCAGGGGGTGGTGGCTTCCCTTGGTGTGGAGCTGGCGCCCAATGTGGGGTTGAGCGCCGGCTGGGTGGGCCGTGGCGTGAATGCCACCCTCTCGGTGGTGCCGGCCCGGGGTGTGCCCCTGTTTGTGAATCTGTCTGGCGTGAATCTGGACAACAGCGGTAATGCCGGCCGTGCGGCGGTGCTGTCACTCACCTGGGGCGGTAGCTTCCGAACGGCAACGTTCTAATCGCTGCACCATCCCATCACCAAAGCAGCCAGACCAAAGCCATGGATACCAAGCTGTAAAGCATCACTTCCATGTTGTTTAACACCGCGCACAACTCTGAAAATCTATGCAGGTTTTAGTCAACGGATGGCACTGGGTTGCCGTTGATCAGAGGCGTATATGCGTTGGCGATGGCTGGGCCAGCAGCTCCAGAACGCTTTGATCATTCACCGGTTCAAAGCGCTCATACCAACAGCCCACGGCCCAGAGGTCATCAACCTCCTTCAGCGCTACCAGTGCACTCACCAGACTGCGCAGTTGCTGGGCAATCCGTCGATCAATCACCGGCACCGCCAGCACCAGTCGCTTGGGTCGGGCCAGCCGCAGTGATTGCAGGGCAGCGCGCACCGTGAGACCTGTGGCCACACCGTCATCGATCACCAGGAGGTGGTGCTGGCGCAGGCTGTCGAGGCTGGGATCGCCATACAGCTGTTGGCGCCGCTGGAGCTCCTGGCGTTCTTGGGTCAGCACCTGTTGGCGCCACTGGGCATTCAGCAGTGCATAGGGCTTATCCCACAGCTCGATGCCCCCCGCTGCGATGGCCCCAAGGGCAAGCTCGGGATTGCTGGGATGGGCCAGCTTGCGCACAGACCAACTGCCCAGGGGGATGTGGAGCCGTTGGGCGACCTCCGCCGCCACCACCACGCCCCCCCGCGGCAGGCCCAACGCGATGGCTTTGGGATCGTTGAGCCAACGCTGCAATTGATCGGCGAGTTGTTGGCCGGCCGCCACGCGGTCATGCCACTGCGGTTTGGTTGGCATCGGTGAGGTCCTTCCACTGCACCACTGTGCGCATCTGTGCTGGCGACCTCACGAATCCAGCGGGATTGCTCGAGTGGTGCTGCAAATCGGGGATTTTTTCAGGCTGAGGGATCGGATCTTTCAGCATGGGGCGCCCACGTATGCGATCACCATGTCTCACCATCCTGCTGCTGTGTCGATGCAGAGCCATGCCTATTTGATGGTGCTTTCCGAAACAGATCTAGAACGGATTCAGGGTGCAGGCCGCAAAAAGGGTTGGGATCATCCTGGCCATGGTCATGCCCGTGGCCATGGCAAGAAGGACTCGAAGAACTCTGATCTGCAGACGCTTCTGGGTGGCTTCACTCCCATGCAGAGCCTTCTCGGCCAGCTGAACATCAGCATCATCAACTTCTTTGGCGTGCAGAACGCTGCCACCAGCGTTGTTCAAGCTAATGCCGCCTACGGAGCCATGCAGTAAAGGGTGCATGCAAGCGGCTTAAATGCGGCTGATTGGTTGAAATGCCTGCCTTGGCTGTTTTCCTTCAGAAACCTGATAAGGCGATCGTCGTTCAGCGATCGGTCGCTTCATTCCATGCTCTTCTTTGAATCATGTCTTTTCTTTCTGTGATTGACGACAGCCGCGCTGAGCTTCTGGCCGGTGGCCGTTGGTGGACCCCTTCCGTGTCCTATGGCGCTCGCTTCGACCACAACTCGTTCGAGCAAAAGAACATCTCTGACGTCAAGGTGAACTTCAACGGCGCCGGCGGCGGCACCCGCAGCTACGGCAAAGGGATGGGGGCCTCTCCGCTCTTCGCCGCTTCCTTCGAGTCGAACCTGAATCAAACCAACCTGCTGGCGATTGGTGCCCCACTGCCCGTTTGATTCTCGGTATCTCTTGCCTACGGGGCCAACGATTGCGTTGGCCCTTTCCCTTTGCTTTGCGATTATGAGAACTCTCTCTGACTCCAGTTCCGAGCTGATTCAAGGTGGCCGATATGCTGCCGTTGGCTCCATGAATATTGCGGTCAGCCCGGTTGTCAACGTGAACACAGCCGTGCAGCAAAACTTTGCCACGGGTGTGATTGCCTTTGCCGGTGTTGGCAGCTCCTTCAAGGCAACGCAAGTCTTTGATCAGGTCAACTACATCGCTCAGCTTCGGGCGGCTCGCGCTTAGCAATGGTTCAGTCGATCCGTCGATCTGCCCAGTGTTTGCAGCGCTGGGCTTTTGCGCAATGGCTCGCCTTCAGGCGTCGCGGGCCGTATCCCTGTGTTCGCCAAATGGCGGAGGAAGACTGCGGTGCAGCCTGCATTGCAACCGTGGCGCAATGCCATGGCGCCTCATGGAGCCTGGGAACGATCCGTGATGCCGTGGGCACCACCTCGGAGGGCACCACCCTGCTGGGCCTCCGCCGGGGGGCTGACACTTTGGGATTCCAGGCCCAGGCCGCCCGGGCCGATGTGCAGAACCTCGATCAACTAAATGAATTGCCCCTGCCACTGATCTGCCATTGGCAGGGGTGGCATTGGGTTGTGCTTCACGGCCAGCAGAACGGCCAGGTCATCGTCGCGGACCCCGCCGTTGGGCTGCGCCATCTCGAGCCCAAGGAGTTTTTGCAGGGCTGGGGCGATCGGGTGGTGTTGGTGCTTGAGCCCGATCCAGGCCGTTTCCACCAGACCCCCCAGCAGCAGGAGTTGGGGTTAAAGGTGTTTCGCCATTTCATCACCCCTTTTCGGCCGCTGCTTGGCCAGGCGATTGGCCTCAACATCGTGATTGGCGTGCTCGGATTGTCCATGCCCCTGCTAATGCAGGTGCTCACCGACGACGTTTTGATCCGTGGTGACACGGGCATGCTCACCAGCTTGAGTATCGGTCTCATGCTGTTGTTCGGCTTCCGTGCCCTGCTCAACCTGCTGCAGGGCCACATGGTGGGCTACTTCGGCAACAAGTTGCAATTGCAGATGATCCTGCACTATGGCCAGCGTCTGCTGGGGCTGCCATTGAGTTATTTCGAAAACCACCGCAGTGGAGAAGTGGTGAGCCGAATCGGTGACATCCAGCAACTCAACACGCTGGTGAGTGCCGTGGTGCTCGGTCTCCCCAGCCAGCTGTGCATTGCGCTGGTGTCGTTGCTGCTGATGTGGGCCTACAGCGCCTCCCTCACCGTTGCCGCCCTGCTTTGTTACGCGGCTGTGCTGATGTGCAACCTCACGTTTGTGCCAGCTCAAACGCGGCTCGCCAAGGAGATGCTGGTGAAATCCGCGGATAACCAGGGCTACCTGGTGGAATTGTTCCGTGGCATTGGCCTGCTCAAATGCAGTGAGGCCACCGCTCAGGCCTGGCACGACTACCAGAGCAGTTTTGGTCGTCTGGCCCATCTCTCCTGGAGTGGCCTGCGTTTGGATCTTCAGCAGGAAACCACAACCACGCTGTTGGGCAGCGTCGCTGGTGTCGCCTTGCTGTGGTACGGCAGTGGCTTCGTGATTGCGCAGCAGTTGAGCATTGGCCAGCTGCTTGCGTTCAGCGGGATGGGCGCCAATGTTTTTGCTTTCCTCACCGCATTGAGTGGTCTCACCCAGGAGGTTCTGCGCGCAGACGTGGTGATCCAGCGCCTGGCCGACGTGATGGAACGCCAATCAGAGCTGGAGATTCACCCCGGCATCCATGAGGTGACCTTGGCCCCGGACTCCGGCGTGATCTGCGAACGCGTCACGTTTCACCATCCGGGCCGGCGTCCGCTTCTCGATGGCCTCACCGTCACCATTCCCGGTGGCGTGACCACGGCTCTGGTGGGCGAATCCGGCTGCGGCAAAAGCACGCTGAGCAAGCTGATCGCTGGCATCTACACCCCCCAGCAAGGCACGATTCACTATGGCGCTTATAACGCTAGCGATCTCAATCGTGATGCATTGCGCCGGCAGGTGGTACTGGTTCCTCAGGATTCAACGCTGTTCAACCGCAGCATCTTCGAAAATTTCCGATTCGCCCACCCCGGGGTTCGTTTTGATCAGGTGGTTGAGGCCTGCCGGCTGAGCCTCGCCGATGACTTCATCCGTGAACTCCCCGATGGCTATCAGACGGTGATTGGCGAATTCGCCACCAACCTGTCGGGCGGACAACGGCAGCGCCTTGCCATTGCCCGTGCCCTCATCGGCGATCCAGCCATCCTGATTTTGGATGAATCCACATCGGCTCTCGACCCCATCCTTGAGCGTCGGCTCATGGATCGGCTGATGAAGCATCGGCAGGGCGCAACAACGGTATTCATCAGCCATCGGCCTTCGATGATTCTTCGGGCCGACTGGTTGATCTATCTGGAGGCAGGTCGTGTTCGAGAGCAAAACGCACCCGCGGCCCTGCGCGACAGCTTGCACCTCACTCCGTTTTTAACAGCTGCCTGATGGAGAACCCCCTTGCCACGACAATGCCAACGCAGTTGTCGACGATTGCGTCGGATCAGTTCCTGCCGCCCCCGGGGATGTGGGCCCAACGCATCGGTAGCCAGGTGCTGGTGGCGATTGGTGTGTTGTTGGCCGCTTCAGCCGTGCTGCCCTTCGAGCAGACGGTTCGATCTCAGGGGGTTGTGCGTCCCACTGGGGAGAACTCGCTGGTGCAGAGCCGTTTGGCTGGAAAGGTTCAGCGGGTGTTGATGCGGCCCAATCAGCAGGTTCAGCCCGGGCAGGTTTTGGCGGTGCTCGACAGAAGCAGTCTGCTGATCCGGCAACGCCAGGCCCAACAGGAATGGGTTCAGGTTCAGGAGCAAATCCGACAAGCCCAACTCCAGCGCAACCAGTTGCAGGCAGAAATGAGCTCCAGCGGTTTAATGGCCAAGGCTTCACTCGCCTCCAGCCGCGGAGATGTGGCCAAAGCCAAAGCATCACTGGCCTTCGCCACTGATCAGATGCGCCGCTACCGGGATCTCGCCCGCCAGGGGGCGGTGCCCCAGCTGTTGAGCCAGGAAAAAATCACCGGCCATCTTTTGGCCATCAGTGAGATGCAACAGGCTGAGTTGTCCGTGGCGCAGCAACGGGCTCGCCAACTGGGTGAGCGGGCAAAGCTCCAACAGGCGCTCAGCGGTGTTCAAAGCAATTTGGCGGGTCTGGAACGCCAGGCCAGCGTTCTGAAAACCGATCTGGCTGAAGCGAGCCGAGCGGTGACAGACGCCACCGTACGGGCGCCCATCGCCGCGTCGATCATCAGCACCAACCTCAAGCACCCCGGGCAAATTGTGAGCGCTGGTCAGGTGCTGGCTGAATTGGCTCCTAGCCACGCGCCGATGCTGATCAAGAGCGTGGTGAAGGCTCAGGAGGTGAGCCGGATCAAGCCTGGTCAAACGGTCTACTTGCGCATTAGCGGCTGCCCTCACACTGAATTTGGTTTGTTGCGAGGAGACGTTATGGACATCTCAGCGGATGCCCTGGCTTCCAAGAACGCTCAGGTGAAGGGGCAGACCCTCTATGAATTGAGCATTCGTCCCAGGCAAGCGGAACTCAGACAAGGCACACGCCGGTGTCGCCTGCGCTTTGGCATGGATCTTCAGGCCGACGTGATGACGGAACGCACCACGATGTTGGGATTCCTTCTGCGCAAGTTACGGCTCATCGCCCAGGTGTGATTCAGCGCCACGGGCCGCGGCCCATCGGCCCCAGTGGTGCTGGCTGCGGCCATGAAGTGCCATTGGCGTGATCCTGCCGCAGATCCATGGCCTGACCAAAAAACAAGTCTGCAGAGGGGTTTTGCTAAGGAGCCATACCTTGTTGTTGTGCCCATTCTCTCCAGCCTCAGCGCCATCATCGAGGCCGCTGATGTGCGTTTCAACGGCGGTCGCCCCTGGGATTTGCGGGTGCACAATCCCGCCCTGTATCCGGCCCTGCTGCGGGATGGATCCATGGCCCTAGGCAATGGCTACGTGCGGGGTGATTGGGATTGTGACCAGCTCGACGAATTGATCTGCCGGCTGCTGAGGGCCCACGTCAACCGGCCCCTGACCCCTACGGCCAAACTCCTCGATCTGGGCCGGATTCTGCGTGACATCCTGATTAACCCCCAAACCCTGCGGCGCTCCTATCGGGTGGGGCGCCGGCATTACGACATCGATCCGCGCGTGTATGCGGCGATGCTGGATCCGCTCATGGCCTACAGCTGTGGCTACTGGCGCGATGCCCGTGACCTGGCCACGGCCCAGGAGCACAAGTGCCAGCTGATCTGCGAGAAGCTTGAGTTGCGGCCGGGGATGCGCCTGCTCGATGTGGGCTGCGGCTGGGGTTCCTTGGCGGCCTACGCCGCCCGGCACTACGGCGTGGAGGTGGTGGGCATCACGGTGTCGGCTCAGCAGGCCCAATGGATGCGGGAGCACCTCTCAGACCTGCCGATCCAGGTGGAGCAGTGCGACTACCGCCAGCTCCCGGCTCGAGCCCCCGGCTGTTTCGATCGGATTGCGTCGGTGGGCATGTTTGAGCACGTGGGACGGCGCAACGACCGCAACTTTTTCAGCACGATGGCGCGGCTCCTGGATGCCGAAGGTCTGCTGCTGTTGCACACCATTGGCAGTGCCTTCACCACCCGCCGCATCGACCCCTGGATGGATGCCTACATCTTTCCTGGTGGTCGCCTGCCTTCGGCCATCCAGCTGGCGCGCGGCGTGGAGGGCGTGTTCCTGATCGAAGACTGGGAAAACTTCGGCCTCGATTACGACCGCACCCTGCTGGCCTGGTGGCAGAACTTCGAGGCCGCCTGGCCGGTGTTGCAGCACGACAGCAGCACCGAGTTTTTTCGGTTCTGGCGGTACTACCTGTTGAGCTGTGCCGGCTTCTTCCGTTCGCGGCAGGGGCAGCTCTGGCAGCTGGTGCTCAGCAAGCCAGGCCGCTCATGCACCTACCGCTCCTGGCGACCCGTGCGTCAGGAGCCGAACACGGCCGCGCAGCAAGATGCCGCGAAGCCAGAGCAACACTGCTTCGACGTGGAGGATGCAACGTCGAGTCACCGGAGGATTGAGGGCCACCATCCGCAACCTCAATGAGTGATGCCTTCGGTGACTACCTACGCAGCATTGGTCGCATCCCCCTGTTGACCCCCCAGGAGGAGGTGCATCTGGGCATGATCGTCAAGGAGTGGATGGAGGCGGAGCAGCCTTCG
>Ga0310099_100094_pt1 | contig 15889 bp, 4 predicted proteins | sample LakMicMISRFREDD7_FD_194449 | JGI IMG/M metagenome (GOLD analysis project Ga0310099, IMG submission 194449) | Enriched freshwater cyanobacterial communities from Lake Michigan, Michigan, United States - MI23.SRF.RED.D7 | ecosystem: Environmental > Aquatic > Freshwater > Lake | place: USA: Michigan... | reverse complement strand
GGCTTTACCCCCAGGCCCGCCGGCGCCGCCTACAACCCCCAGGCGGTCCTGGCCCACCTGGAGGCGGTGCTAGCCCGGATCCGGCAAACCAGCCAAAAACCCATCGGCCTGATTGGGGCGTCGATGGGCGGCTCGGTGGCCGTGGAGCTGGCCCGCCGCCAGAGCGAGGCCATCGATCGCCTGTTGCTCTTGGCGCCCGCCGGCCTCACCGGACGCCCCATGCCCGTGCCACCCCTGCTCGATGCGCTAGGGGTGCGTTTTTTGGCCCAAGCGGGGGTGCGCCGCGGCCTCTGCCGCAGTGCCTTCGCCGATCCGGATCGGGACGTGGGCCCGGCCGAACTGGAGATCGCCTCCCTGCATCTGGCCAGTCCAGGCTGGGCCCAAGCCCTGGGGGCCTTCGCCCGCAGCGGCGGCTTTGCCGGCTGCGGCAACCCCCTGCCACCCCAGCCCCTGCAGGTGCTCTGGGGCAAGGAGGATCGGATCTTGAGGCCGCCCCAGAAACGGGCCGCCCTGGCCCTGCTGGGGGATCGGGTTCAGGAGCTGGATGCCTGCGGCCACCTGCCCCACATCGACCAACCTGCTGCCGTGGCCCAAGCCTGGCAGCAGCTCCGAGATCGCCAGCCATGACAGGACCATCCCCGGAGTCAGGGCCGGTGCTGCAGCTGCTGGCCTCGGGTCTGCAGTTCTGGATCAAGCAGCAGTGCGACGCCGTTGCCCAGTTGGAGTTGCAGTTGCATGGATCCGCCCTGCAGTTGCTGCGGGGCCGGCTCGAGGGGGTCACCCTGGTGGCATCGGGAGTGGAATTTGCCGGCTTGCCGATGGAGCGGGTGGAGCTGCGCAGCGGCCCGATCCAGCTGAAAACGGGCCTATTGCTTAAGGGCCAGGGGCTGACCTTGGACCACCCCTTTGCCGTGCGGGGCCAGGTGCTGTTCAGTGGCGTTGGCCTCGACCGCGGCCTGGGGGATCGCCGCTGGCGCCCCCTGGCCGACGGCTTGGCCCAGGACCTGCTCGACGCCCCCAGCCTGGGTGAGCTGGCCATCAGCGATGGGGCCCTGGTTCTGGCCTCAGGGGACCCGGGCGACCAGCCCAAGCGGCAGCTGGCCACCCGGCCCAAGGCCGTGGATGGGGCCCTGGAGCTCCACAGCCTCGATGGCCAGCGCCGCACCCGGTTGCCCGCCGACCCCAACATCCGCATCGAGCGGGCCCGCATCACCGCAGGCCAGCTGGAACTGCACGGGGAAGCCCAGGTGTCCCCTTAAGGGGCGATGCCACCAGCCCCCTAACTCACTAAGGGCAACAGCAACTTGACGCCATAAAAGAACACCGCCGGGGTGAACAAAAAGCTGTCGATGCGATCCAGAATGCCGCCGTGGCCTGGGATCACATCGCCGGAATCCTTCACACCCGCATCCCGTTTCATCATCGATTCGGTGAGATCGCCCACCAGGGCAAACACCGCCACGCCCCCACCGAGCACACCCCCGAGGGCCCAGCCCCAGGGCCAGCCCAGGGCCACCCCGCCCAGGCCGCCCACCAGCACCGCACAGGCCACCCCTCCGAGGGCCCCTTCGACGGTCTTGCCGGGCGAAATCGGCGAGAGGGGGTGGCGGCCCAGGCGCCGGCCGATCACGTAGGCGCCGATGTCGGTGGCCACCACCAACAGGCAGCCGATCAAGGTGAGCGCCATGCCAGAGGGGATGGCAGGCCAGTGCTCGGCCAGGCGCGGAGCCAGCTGGGGATCGGTGAGATCGCGCAGGCGAATCCAATGGCTGGGCAAAAAGCCCAGATAGAAGAGGCCAAAAATCGAGGCGGCGATGTCGGCGATCGTGCCGGTGACCGGTTGCAGCAACAGCCAGCCGCAGATCACGGCGCCTGACACAGGCACCACCGCCGCCGCCAGATCGGCCGCCAGCTGCGAGGAAAAACCGACGCCACTGACATCGCCGTTGGCCCACTGGGTGGTGATCAGCAGCAACTGGCAGACCACCAGGGTGGTTTTCACCGCCGGCCGAATGCCCTTGAACTGGGCCAGGCGAAAGAACTCGAGCAAGCCCAGGTGCACGATCACGCCCAGGGCCAAGGTGAACCACCAGCCACCCAGGCCCACCACCAGCAAGCCAAAGGCACCGGCCCCGTAGCCGCTCAGCAAGCGCTGGGGAGAGGTGCGGCCAGGGGCAGGCGGAACACTCAAGGGACAGGCACGGGCCGTTCGGCGGCGATCAGGAACAGGGGTTCGGCGGCCGCCAACCGGGCCTGGCTGCCGCGACGCTGCATGCGATGCACGGTGGCCTGAACAACCTGCAGATCCACGGCCTCCAATTGGCCCAGGGTATCGGTGGCATCGACCAGGCCCTCCAAGCTGGCGGTGCTGATCACCAGGCGCCCAGCCGGCTGCAGGGCCTCCCAAACCAACCGCAACACATCACTGAGGGGGCGGCCCACCTCGAGCAGCACCCGGTCGGGGCGAGGCGGCAGCTGGGCCAGGCCCTCGGGGGCAACGCCCGCGTGAATATGCAAATTGCCGATGCCGAAGCGGCGTTGGTTACGTTGCAGCAACTCGATCGCATCCGGGTCCCGCTCCAGGGTGTGCACCTGGCCCGCGGGCATCAGCCGGGCAATCTCCAGGGCCAGGGCGCCGGTGCCGCCGCCCACATCCCACACCAAGGAATCGGCGCGGGGCCGCAGATGGGCCAGCAGCATCACGCGCAGTTCCATCGGCGTGGGGCTGAAGCCAGGGGCTTCGGCAAACAGCGCATCGGGCAGCCCCGGGGTGACGAAATCCCACTGGAAGGGGCCGTCAGGCGGCGTGTTCAAGGGCGCCGAACTCAAGGGGCCACAACCCTCACCGTATCAGGGATCTGGCCCGGCCAGAGCCGCCGCTGGGCCAGCAGCCAGGCGAGCCTCGGCCCATCGACCCGCTCGCCGGGAATCAGCACTGGAATCCCGGGGGGATAGGGGCAGAGGGCCTCGGCGGCGATGCGACCCTCCAGCGCCTCCAGGGGCAGGGCCTCGACGGGCGCTCGCCAGGCCTGGCCCAAGGCCAGCTCGGGTTCCGCCACCAGGGGCAGCGGCGGCGCCTGGAAGGGGGGCAAGGGCGGGGCGCCGAGGGCGCGGCCAAGGGCCAGAAGCTGGCGGGGCAGGCGCCTGAGCAGGCCCGCCGGCGGCACCGTGCCCAAGCAAAAGGTGAGGCAGCCGGGCTCGGGCAGCTCGGCGATCACGCCCCGGGGCAGCAGCCAATCGTCGGCGGCCAGGCCCGAGATGCCCAGGGCGGCGGCGTGCAGCACCAGCCGCAGGGGATCCTGGTTGGCCACCAGGGGCAGGCCCGCCGCGCCCAGTCGCTGGCGCAGCCGCCCCGCCAGGTCTAGGGCCCGCCCCAACTGGCGGCGGCCCCGATCGCCATGGAGGAACTGGAGGCTGGCGGCGCAGGAGGCCAGCAGCAGGGCGCTGGGGCTGGAGGTTTGCAGCCAGAGCAGGGAGCGCTCCAGGCGGGCCGGCTCCACCCGATCGCCGGCCTGGAGCAGCACGGCACTTTGGGCCAGCCCCCCGGCCGCCTTCTGCAGGGAGAGCACCACCAGATCGGCGCCGCAGGCCAGGGCGGAGGCCGGCAGGCCCGGCGCCAGGCCGGCGTGGGCCCCGTGGGCCCCATCGACCAGCACCGGCAGGCCGGCCCGGTGGCACACGGCGATCTGGGCCGCCAGATCGCCCGAGAGGCCTTGGTAGCTGGGCGACACCAGCACCACCGCCGCCAGGGGACCGGCCGCCAGGGCCGCTGCCAACACCCGCTCCAGGTGCTCAGCCGGCGGGGGCTGCCACAGGCCCGTGGCTGGATCGAAGGGCAGGTCGAAGAGCAGCGGCTGCAGCTGGCCGAGCAGGCAGCCATGCAACAGGCTGCGGTGCAGGTTGCGGGGCACAAGCACCCGCTGGCCCGGATCGGCCAGGCCCAGCAGGGCCGCCTGCAGCAGGCCGCTGGCGCCGTTCACCCCATACCAACAGCGCTCTGCCCCCAGCAGGGCGGCCGTGGCGGCCTGGCTCTCGGCCACGGCCCCCTCGGCTTCGAGCGGACCGCCGATGCTGGGCAATTCGGGCAGGTCCCAGCTGGCCGGCGGCTGGCGCAGGAGGGCCGCCAGGGGCGGGGCCAGGCCGCGGCCGCGGCCGTGGGCCGGTAAGTGCAGGGCCAGCTCTGGCCCCCGCGCCCCTAGGGCAGCCAGCAGATCCATGGAGCCCGGCTCGATCGTTCTGGAGTCTGGACCCGATCGCCCAAGCCCATCGCCGGGCCCAGGTCATCGATGACCCGTCCACCGACCTGGACAGCTTTGAGCAGCTTGTTTGACCAGGTTTTCGATCAGTCACTGGCTGCCTACCGCCAACCAGGGCTTTGCCGGTTTCCCGCTGGGCCGGTACTTCCAGGCCACGCGTTTTGACGCTGGCCTTGAGCGGCATTGCGCCTGGTGGCAATCAAAGTCCCCACGGGACTCCCCTTGGTCTGCCTCTCCAGCTCAGCGCCACTACCTGTGCCCATAACCCCTCAAGCCACCAGCGGTGGGGAAACCGGCAGATTGGGTGTTGTGATGCCTCAAACGAATCCATATTTGTGACAAACTAGAGTCAATAATTCTTTGAAAGAGAGTTCACGCGATCGACCCCACCCTGCGTCCGCTGGGTTCTGGCGCCGACCTTTTACGGGGCCGGAACGATTCTTCTGGGGAGCTGTCGGACGGTCTTGCCCAGCCCCAGGGTTCCGAGTGGAAGCCCAATGAGCCCATCGGCGCCGATGCCGAGCTGGGCCGCAGCCTCGAGCGGGTCATCCAGCAGCTGCAGTGGATGGCGGCTCAGCGCGAGGTTGCCGCCATCGATGGTGTGGTGCTGCACTCGAGCCTCGAGGAGCTCCAGCTCCCAGCCAGCCCCGGCAGCGGCAACGGGTCATCCGCTGCCGAGGCAGCGGGCCGCACCCTGCTGGTGCTCGACACCCGCATTGCCAACTGGTCGCAGCTGGTTGAAACCAGTCCGGAACGCACAGAGCTGCTGCTGCTCGAGCGCGACCAGAGCGGCCTGGAGCAGATCAGCGCGCTGCTGAATCGCCAGAACCCTGGCCAGGGCTATGGCGCCCTGGTGCTGGTGGTGCCGGCCGAGCAAGGCTTCCTAGCCCTGGGCCGCGACCAACTCGGTGCCGAAACCCTGGCGGCCAGCAGCGAGCAGCTCAAGGGATGGGCCAGGGGCTTACACAGTGGTGCCCTGCTCAAGCTGGTGGTGCCCACCGGCGATGAAGCCGTAGCCCCGCTGCTGGAGCAGCTGGCCGCCCTCACAGGCACCACACCCGAGCTGACGCTGGCGCCAGCGCCTGAACCCACCGCTGCTGAGCGCCACACCAGCACCGCAGTCAGCATTGGCGCCGCTGACCCTCAGCTGCTCGATCAGGCCCGCAGCGTGCTGCTCAGCGCCCAGCAGAGCGGCCAGCTGCAGGCGGCGCTGGTCAGAGCCTATGGCCACAGCGCCCTGGTGTCGATGGAGCCGGTGCTTGAGCGCTTCTTGAGCCGCGATCTGGAGCCCCAGCTCTATCGCGCCAGCTTTGAAGCCGCCAGCATCCAGGGCGTTTTTGTGGCCAGCCACAACCTGATCTTGATCGATCAGGACCTGGGAAGCGTGGGAACTCGCCTGCAGGCTGTGCTGGTCGAGGAGTTGGGCCATTGGCTCGAAACGCAGGCGGGGCTGGCCGATACCGCTGGCGATGAGGGAGAACGGCTGGCAACTGCGCTTGTGGGCCGTGGCCTAACCCAACTAACAACGCTTGATGCTGATGACGACCATATCTTGCTCAACGTTGCCGGCCAACTGTTTCAAGCCGAGCTCTCGACCAATCGTCCACCCACCCTCACCACTGTTGCCACCATCACTGGCGCTGTAGAAGACTCTTTTAAAGAGATCGTCTACGCAGATCTCTTCGCTGCCTCTAATGCAGCCGATGTTGATGGCGATGCACTCAGCTTCCGCATCGATTCCGTCTCCACCGGCACCCTCAATAAATGGGATGCCACCGCTAATTCAGGCAGCGGCGCCTGGGTCGCCGTTACCGCCGGTTCCACACTCCTCGCCGCCGGCGAAAAACTGCAGTGGAAAGCCGCCGCTAACGCCAGTGGCACCCTCAACGCTTTCAGCGTCTCCGCCACCGACGGTTCCGCCGCTTCCGCTTCACCAGTTCAAGTTCAGGTCAGCGTCGCGGCAGTGAATGATCTGCCGCTTGTCAGCGGCACCACCAAAGCCGTTGGGCAAGGGGGAATCCTCAGCTTTGCCGCCAGTGACTTCAGCTTCACTGATCCCGACAGCACAGGCAGCGGCGATACCGGCCTAGGCACATCACTGCAACTGATCAAAGTCACGGCGCTACCCGCCAACGGCAACCTGTGGCTGGATGCCAATGGCAACGGCAGCCAAGACAGTGGCGAAGCCATCGCCGCCAACCAGGAGATCGCCAATGCGGATCTTGGCAAACTGCGCTTCACGCCCAATAACGGATTCAGCGGCAGCACCAGCTTTAGCTGGAACGGTTCCGATGGGCTCGGCTACGCCAGCAGCGCCGTGTCCACCACCATTAACGTCTCGGCGCTCACTGATCGTGCACCGGATCTCAGCAGCTCCACTGGCAGAACGCTGGTGGTACGGCCCAGCGCAGGTGCAGCGGTGGGCACTCCGGTGCTGGTGGATCCAGGCCTGCGTCTGGTGGATCCGGATGCGGCGCTCACCAGCCAGGCCAGCTACGACACCATTCACAAGGCCACCCTCACCCTGGTGGATCAGGGGAGCGGCAGCTTCGTGCCGGGGGATGCGCTCGCTGCCACAGGCATCAGCGGCAAGATCACCGCCAGCTACGACAACAGCAAAGGGGTGCTCACCCTCAGTGGTGACGCCACCGCTGCCGACTACCAACAGGTGCTGCGCACCCTGAGCTTCAGCACCAGCAACACCACCAACGACAACCAGCGCAGCATCAACGTCGTTGTGACGGCCAGCACCGACGACACCCGCCAGGCTCTGCATCTCGACGGCGTCGACGACTACATCGAAACCCTGCGCCCTGCGGTGCCGATGGCGGGCGACTGGACAATCTCCGTCTGGGCCCAGGCGGACACCAGCATCACGACCGCTGGCAACAGCAGCACGTTCACAATCTTCTCCCAGGGAGGCGGCGTCTCCGGGGAAAGCGTTTCGATCGAGAAAACCGGCAATGGCGACCTGCGCATCGGCGAGCTGTGGACACTCGCCGGAGCCATGCCCAGCGATGGCGGCTGGCACCAATACACGCTGATTAAGAACGGCACGAGCGCCACCAACGGCACCCTTTACATCGATGGCATCCGCATCGGCAGTGGCCAGCTCAGCAATGCCATTGCCGGAACGGGCCTGCGCATCGGCCGTGATCACCGCATCAGCGACAGCTCCGACCAGGCCAATTACTGGAAAGGGGCGATCAACGACCTACGCGTCTGGAGCCGCACGCTCACGCAGCCCGAAATCGGCGCCTCCCTGGATCGCAACCAGACCCTGAGCGGCTACGAAGCCAACCTGGTGGCCTGGTACTCCCTGGCCGGAGATGCCGACAACCGCGCAAGCAGCAACTGGAATCTCGGCCGCGACTACGAACCCCGTGGTGCTGGCGTGGCCCAGGGGGTGTGGAACCTGGGCGTGATGAACACCAGCTCCGCCGATGTGTTCACGGCCGTGGCGGGTCTGGCCTCCTTCGACAGGGACGGCACCGGGGCCCGCAGCGTCAGCAGCAATGGCGAGCTGATCAGTGTTTACGCCGACGGCCCCTCCTACGCCGACTGGGGCTCCCTCAGCTTCCTGCCGAATACCAGCAACGCCTACACCAATGGCACCGCGAGCTACCGCCCCGGCGAGGTGACGTTCTCCCCCGGCAGCCGCTACCCGGCCGTTGCGGAATTCTCAGCACCGGTGGATGGGGTCTATGGCATCGATGCACGCTTCTGGAAGACGCGCCCGGAAACCAGCACCACCTACAAGCTGTTCAAGGTGACCGCCAACGGCACCATCTCGGAAATCGACGCCGGTGGGGCCGTGAGTGGCACTGAACCCGGCAGCGCCACCCGCTCGAGCCTCGAGCAGATTCTCCTGGTCCAAGGCGAAAAATTGCTGTTTGCCGTCCACAAGGGAGGCAGTGGCAACAGCAGCCTCAACGATGAAACCAGCGCTTCATTGCACGTCGATCTGCTGGCCAACAAAGTGGTTAGTGGCGGCAAGGATTACTACTACAACCTGGCCACCGGCCACTACATCGGCCTCTCCACAGGTGTAGACACGTGGAGCAATGCCGGCACTGACGCGGCCACCCTCTCTGTTGAAGGCCAGGCTGGGTATCTGGCCACACCGGCAGACCACACCAGCCAGCAGATCGGCAGGGCCCTCCTCAACAAAGCAGGGCTCAGCGCGGCTTGGACCGGTGCCACCAGCTTGGGCAGTGGTTTCACCTGGAGCACTGGGCCCCTGCAGGGCCAAACCCTCAATGCCGGGGGCAACAGCCTCACCGCCTCGGGAAGCAGCACCACCAGCACGGGCAGCAATCAGCGCTATCTGGTGGAGTTCGGCTCCAATCCGCTCAGCCTGCCCTCGGCTCTGAGTAGCGCCATCAGCCAAAGCGCGGCAGCGGGCAACGCCCTGATCGTGGATCAGGCGGGCCTGGCCTACAGCCCGCGCACCGGCCACTACTACAGAACCGACACCACAGCGCACAGTTTCAATGCTGCGATCAGCGCCGCTGAAACCAGCACGCTGCTCACCCAGGCGGGCTATCTGGCCCGCATCGGCAGCCTGCAGGAATTGGAGATCGCTGGCTGGTTTGCACGGCAAAGCAACCAAGCCAACCTCTGGCTGGGGCTCTATCAAACCGACACCAGTACGGAGCCAGCCCAGGGTTGGCAATGGGTGAGCGGCGATGCGGCGGGCATGGCCACCGATCTCAACTACGGCGGTTCGGGCTATCAAGCCTGGCTGCCTGGCCAACCCGACGGCAGCACCCCAACCCAAACCCTGCTCACGCAGGACTTCAGCAGCAGCACCGAGGGCTGGAGTGCAGGCAGTGGCACCAGCTTCGGCGCCAACTCGGTGCTGGGGCTCTTCGGCATCGGCCAGAGCAGCGAGGTTGCACTCACCCTCAACAACACCCACAGCCGCATCAGCTTTGACCTCTGGCAAATCGACAGCTGGGAGAACGAAACGTTCAGCGTGTCCATCGACGGCACACTGCTGTTCACATCACCAGGGCTCACAGCAGGCACCAGCAGCCTGATGTCAGCCCCCTACAGCGGTAGTACCACCATCAACGGCAAGACAGTGGGCTTTGTGGTGTCCGGGGCCGGCAACGCGGCCCAGGTGGGCGGCGGCAGTGCCCTCGATCAACGCTTCACGGTGTCGATTGATCTCCCCAAGAACTTCGCCTCCAGAATCAACCTTCAGGTGAGCTCCAACCTCAATCAGGCCAGCAGCGACGAAGCCTGGGCCCTTGACACACTCACCCTCAGCCAGGGTTTTGAGGATGCCGGTGCACTGGGTCTCTTCGGTGCCGGCATCAACGACAGGGAGGAAAACTCAGCGCTGGCCAGCTTGGTGGAATACGGCATCGATGGCAGCACGCTCTCCGCTCCGGCCCTGTTCAGCGCCCCCGCCGTTGCCCGCAACACCACGCTCCATGCCAGCCGCAGCCTCGCTCTGCGCAGTACCAATACCCTGCCCACCGCCGCTGATCTGAGCGTCACCACCGATGAAGACACGCCCTACAGCTTCAGCCTCAGCCAATTTTCCGGCCTCTACGCGGATAGTGATCTGGACCCCCTGGCCCAGATCAAGATCAACTTCGTAAGCTCAGATCTGCTGGGTAGCCTCAGCCTCGATGGCAGCACCCTCAGCAGCGACGCGGTGATCGCTGCCGCCGATCTCAGCCGTCTGATCTACACACCGGCGGCGAATACCAATAGTGATTACGACGGTTCTGCCAGCTTCAGCTACACGGTGAGCGATGGCGCTGACTGGAGCAGCAGCAGCAACACCGTCACTATCAATGTGATTGCGGTGGCCGATGCGCCACTGCTCGATGCGGCGGTCTCCCCCACTATCACGCCCATCGGCGAAGACATCGCCTCCGGCAGCAACAGCGGCAACACGGTGGCCCAGATCATTGGGGACGGCAGCATCAGTGAACCAGCTGATGAAGCCGCTCTGCTGAGTGGAAGTGTGCCTGAAGCCATTGCCATCACCCTGATCGACAACAGCAAGGGCAGTTGGGAATTCAAGCTCAGCGGCGGCAGCAGCTGGAGCGCCATCAGCAATGCCACGGGCCTGGTGGATCTCAACGCCAATGCGCTGCTGCTAGGCCCCAGCGACAGCCTGCGCTTCGTGCCCAATGCCGATGCCAACGGCAGCAGCAGTTTCCGTTTCCGGGCCTGGGATCAAAGCGGCCCTGCCGGAGTCAGCCTGGATGCACGTGTCAATGGTGGCGGCACCGCCTTCAGCGCCGTTGAAGACAGCGCCACCATCACCATCAACGCTGTTAACGATGCACCCCTATTCAGCATCAGCTTCGGAGAGAGCACCAGCTCAAGCATCACCGAAACCAACGGGGCCCTGAGCGCCAACGGCTCGATCACGGTGCGCGACGTCGACGGCAACAACACAGTTAGCGCCACGCTGCTGTCGGTGGTGAAAGCCGGGGTCACCACAGGGCTGGGCGCCAGCGATGCGGCCCTGCTCGCCATGCTGAGCCTGTCGCCGGCCACGGTGATCACCAGCCCGGCCACCAGCGCCAGCCTCGGCTGGACGTTCAATTCGGGAAGTGAGGCCTTCAACCATCTGGCCGCTGGCGAAGTCCTCACGCTCACCTACACCCTCAAAGCCACGGATTCCGCCGCCACGCCCCTGAGCGCCACCACCACGGTGACGATCACCGTGACCGGCAGCAACGACGGCCCCACGATCAGCGTGGCTGGCAGCAACACAGACGCGGCCGCTGTCACGGAAACCAACGCCGCTCTAACCAGCAGCGGCACGTTGACGGTGGGTGACCTGGATCGCACCGATACGGCCACCGCAAGCGTGGTGTCGGTGGTCACCTCCGGCACCACCACTGGACCCAGTGGATCACTCGCCTCCCTTAACAGTCAACTGCTGGCGATGCTCACGGTGAGCCCCACCAACATCCTCTCCAACAGCCAAACCAGCAACACGCTCACCTGGAGCTTCAACTCCGGCTCAGAGGCATTCGATTACCTCGCAGTTGGCCAGAGCCTGACCCTTACGTACACCGTGCGGGTGAGCGACGGCACTGGTGCCACGGTCAACAAGACCATTGAGGTGGTGATCAACGGGTCCAACGATGAACCGTCTGGAGTGGCATCGGCCCAAACCAATGCGTTGGTTGAGGACGGTGGTGTCGCCAATGGCACCGCAGGAACATCAGGCAGCAGCATCACCCTTACCCCAAGCGACGTCGATGGTGCCGCAACCTTCTCTCTCTCAGGCCTGCAAGCTTCGGGTAGCGGCTGGACGAGCAGCGACAGCAACCTCACGTTCAGCAAAAACGGAACCTACGGAACGGCCACATTCACCCTCGCGACTGGTGAGGTGGCCTATGTGCTCGATAACAGCCGTAGCGCCACAGAGGCGCTGACAGCAGGCGCTTCGGCAACCGACAGCTTTGCGGTACCCGTGGTGGATGGTGCAGGGCTGAGCGGCACTGCCACGGCTGTGTTTGCCATTCAGGGCAGCAACGACACCCCCACACTCACGGCTGCCGCGTCTACGGCGGCGTTGGTGGAAGCCAGCGGCGCCTACAACGCCACCGCTGGCACAGCGAGCAGCAGCATCGCCCTCAGCAAGGGTGATGTGGATGGCACCCCTAGCTACGACGGCACCTGGCTAATCGCCAACGGATGGAGCACCACCAACAGCGGCACGACTTACAGCAAGAGCGGTTCCTACGGCACCGCCACCCTGACCGTGGCTACGGGGGTAGTGAGCTACAGCCTCGATAACAACCGCGATGCCACCGAAGCACTCAAGCCAACCGACACGGTTTCCGACAGTTTTCTGATTCGGGTGAATGACGGCAGCGGTACCGCCAGCGCCACGGCGCAGGTGGCCGCCGTATTCAGCATCACCGGTGCCGATGACCTGCCTCGCATCCTGGCGAGTTCCACCCCGGTAAGCCTGATCGAAGCCGGTGGGGTCGCCAACGGCACGGCCGGTGTGGCCACCAGCAGCGTGACCCTCACCCCCAGTGACGACACCATCACTGCCGACGCCGAATTCGACATCGCATGGCTCACCACAAACGGCTGGAGTGATCCAGACGGCCTAGGTGCCACCTACCAGAAAACCGGCACCTATGGCTCGGCCCTGTTGACGGTGAACACCGGAGAGCTTGTGTACAACCTCGACAACACCGACACCGATACCGAGTCGCTGACCCAAAGCCAGAGCGTGACCGATAGCTTTGTGTTCCAGGTGCGTGAACGCGGCGACACCACGCGTACCAACCAATACACGGCCAGCTTCAGCATCAGTGGCCGCAATGATGCAGCCGTCATCAGCGGCACCGTTACTGGAGACGCCGTCGAAGCGGGCGGGGTGAATAACGGCACCACAAACACCGCCGTGGTGACGGGTGATCTCGACAGCACCGATGGGGATGGGGTAGCAGATGCGTTCACCGCCATCGGTGCCACCACCCTCACCTACGGCACGGTGGCGATGACCACGGCCGGCCTGTGGACCTACACCCTCAACAACAGCAACGCCACCGTTGAGGCCCTGCAGGTGGGGCAAAGCCTCACGGAAAGCTTCACCGCCAGCAGCACCGATGGCACCAGCCAGGTGGTGACCATCACGATCAACGGCTTCAACGATCTACCGGTGGTCACCACCAGTGGTAGCACTAGCTACGCCGAAGCAGCGGCAGCAACGGTGATCCAAGCCAACTTGAGCTTGGCCGATCTGGATAACAGCAGCTTCACCGGCGCCACGGTGACCATCAGCAACTCATTGGCAGGAGATGAGCTGGCTTTTAGCAACACGTCCTCGATTACTGGAACCTACGACAGCAGCAGCGGCGTGTTGACCCTGGTGGGCAACGCCAGTAAAGCCGATTACCAGACGGCCCTGCGCACGGTGACCTACCGGAGCACCAGCACCGACCCCACCGAGAACAGAGCCCGGCTGAGTCGCACCATCAACTTCGCCATCAACGACGGCAATACGGCGGCAGAGTTGGGATCTGCCAATGCCAGCATCACGATCACGGGGGCCAATAGCGCTCCGGTGCTGGCCAATACTGACCTCAAGGTCTATGCCCAGGCCGGTGGCTCCGTGCCCAGCGGCTCGGAAGCTGGGGTCCTGCTTAGCAGCCTGCTGGGGGGCCTCAGCGATACCGATACCTATGGCATCAAGGGTGCGGCCATTGAAGCGGCCCCAACCACCAACGGCACCTGGTACTACAGCGTCAATGCTGGCACCACCTGGACGCTGGTCGGCACGGTGAGCAGCAGCAGTGCCCTGCTCTTAGCTAGTAATGACAACACCCGGCTGTACTTCAAAGCCAACAACATTGGCAACGGCACCCTGGCAAACCAACTCACCCTTCGGGCCTGGGATCAAACCAGTGGAACAGCAGGCACCAAGGTGAATCCCGGAACCACTGGTGGCACATCGGCCTACTCAACCACCACCGACATGGTGGATGTGGTGGTGGCACCGATGAACAATGCCCCCGTCATCACCCCAAGGACCGGGGCCACCTACAGCGAACAGGGAGCCGCCCTAGCCATGGCGCCGAGCCTCACCTTGAGTGACCTCGATACTGTGTCCCCCAACATTGATTCGATCACCGCAGCGAGCGTCAGTATTAGCGCCGGGTTCAGTTCAGGCGACACCCTCAGCATCGCAGCCGCCAGCCTGGTCAGTGGCGTCACGGCCAATTACAACAGTGGCACCGGTGTCCTAACCCTGGACGGGACTGCAAGCGTGGCCCAATACCAGACCATGCTGCGGGCGGTCAGCTTCAACAACAGCAGCAATGACGATCCGACCCGTAGCTCGGCCACCCGCACCATCACCTACAGCGTTACCGATAACAACAGCAAGGCCGCCAGTAACGGTCCGCAAACCGCCACAGCCACCGCCACACTCACGATCACGGCGGTGAATGACGTACCCACGATGACGGTGATGTCGGGTTCTGTGGACAGCACCGCAGAAGATAGCCCCGTAGAGATTACCTTTGCCGAATTGGCTGCCAAGGCCGATGAGGCGGATGTGGATGGCTCCGTCACCGGCTTCAAGGTGACCTCGCTCAGCACGGGGTCCCTACGGATTGGCAGCACCAGTGCCACGGCTACCGCCTGGGCGGCGAGCAGCAATGACGTTGTTGACACCACCAAGAACCTCTACTGGACGCCCGCAGCCAATGCCAACGGAACCCTCAACGCCTTCCAGCTGAAAGCGCGGGACAACGCTGGTGGGCTTTCTGCCGCCGCGATCCAGGCACAGGTGGTGGTGACCGCTGTGAACGATGCCCCAACCGCATCGGGAAGCAACCCAACCCTCACGGCCATCAATGAAGACGGTGCCAATGGTCGGCAAACAACCTCCCTCACCTTGAGCGGTATGTATGAGGCGGGCGACAGCGTCACGGCCACCATTAACGCCACGGCGGTGACCTACACCGTGGTGACTGAAGATATCGGCAGTAACGCGGACACCACACGAGCCAATGTGGCCACCAAACTTTCAGCGGCCATCAATGCCGATACCTCAGCAGCAGCACTCGTCGATGCCACGATCTCGTCGAGCGATCCACTATCGGTGGTCCTGGCTGCCGATGCCACCCATCTGTACTTCACACTGAGCAGCAGTACCGCCAACGGCGGCAGTGACATCACTCAGGCCATCGCTCAGTCAGCATCCACCGGTACAGGCCAACTGATCTCGAATCTGGTGGGCTCCAACTTCAGCGATGCCACCGATCAAGTGGGCAGTGGATCAACAGCCGATATCCTCGCGGGTATTGCCGTGGTGGGCTATACCGAAAATGCCGTACAAGGCGAGTGGCAGTACTTCAACTCAACCAACAGCAGCTGGACTCGCCTGGCATCGGTGGCCTCATCAGCAACAGCGATCACTCTCAAGGCGGATGATCTGCTGCGGTTTGCTCCGAAGGCAGATTTCTACGGCACCACACCGGCTCTCACGATCGCGCTGATCGACTCCTCCGCAACCGTGGTTTCGGGTGCATCGGTTAATGCATCCACACGCGGCGGCACCAGCGCATTCAGCAGCAGCACGGTGTTGTTGAGCCAAACTGTGAATGCCGAGGTAGACATCACCAACGACAGCTTTGACATCAATGAAGACGCAGCTCCACTCACGGGCAACGTCTTAACGAATGATGGCTTTGAAGGCTCAGCCGCGGCCGTGAGTGTGGCCAGCAACCCCAGCAGTGGCACAGTCACGCTCAACACCAATGGCAGCTTCAGCTACACCCCTGCCGCCAACTTCAACGGCCGAGATCAATTCACCTACACCGTCACCAGTGGTGGTGCCACAGAAACAGCAACAGTCACAGTCAACGTCGCGGCGGTCAACGACGCGCCCATCGCTTCTGGAAGCGCCACGTTGGCAGCAATCACGGAAGACCCAACCAGCAATGGCGGTGAGACCGTCACCAATCTGTTCAAGGCCAACTTCACAGACAGCACCGATGCCAATCAAACCACCTTTGATGCGGGCACGGATGGCTGGAGCATCGTGAACAACCAAAACGGCAGCATCAGCCGCAACCAAACCTATAAATCGGGCTCCACCGACAAGATGCTGGGTCCGATCGGCCGGG
>Ga0310099_100091_pt1 | contig 16007 bp, 7 predicted proteins | sample LakMicMISRFREDD7_FD_194449 | JGI IMG/M metagenome (GOLD analysis project Ga0310099, IMG submission 194449) | Enriched freshwater cyanobacterial communities from Lake Michigan, Michigan, United States - MI23.SRF.RED.D7 | ecosystem: Environmental > Aquatic > Freshwater > Lake | place: USA: Michigan... | reverse complement strand
TCGCTGCCCACCACCGTGCGTGGGGCCCCCTGCTGCAGGAACCCCGGAGTGAAGCCCTCCGCTGGGCCATTGAGCACCACGCGGCCGCCCTGCAGGAGCAACGGCCCGCCGCCCATCACATGCGGTTTGAGCCCCAGGGGGCTGCTGGAGCGGCTGCGCAGGCTGAGGCGATCGCCGGGCTGCCAGGGCACGTTGGCCCCCCCTCGCGCCACGATCAGCAGATCGCCGTCCGCCAGGGGGACGCCGTTGTTGAGCTCCCCGAGCTCGTAGCGCTGCTGCACGCTGCCGCCCCGCACCACCACTCCCATTTCGGTGCCGGTGATCGCCTGGTAGCGCGGCCCCCAGTCGGCGGTGTAGCGGGCCAGCCCCTTCTGCACATAGCCACTGTTGACGCTGGCGATCGGCCAGCGTTGTTGCTGGCTGTCCTCCACGCTCTCCTCCAGGCTCAGGCGATCGAACTGGGGCAGTTCGCCGGCGCTCCAGCCGATGGCACCACGGTTGAGGATCGGCCCCGAGAGCCAGCGCCCCTGCTCCCGCATCGCCCCCAGCGGCAGGCGATTGACGCGGTTGAAGTAACCGCCATTGATGGCGATCAGGGCCTGCCCTTGCCGGGCCAGTTGGTTCAGGCTGCTCAGCCCCTGCATGCCGGAGGTGCGGTTGAGGGTGCGCAGCTCCAGCGGCACCTGGCGCGGATCGAGTTGCACGCTGTTCACCAGCAGTTGCTGGTCGCCGCTGCGCAGGATCTGGCGCTGCAGCTGCAGGCCCTGCGCCTGCAGGGCCTGCAGGCGTGGATCCCTTTGCGGGCGTGGCGGCTGCGCCGCATTGGGGGGCTCCCCCAGCGGCAGATCAAGCACCAGCCGCCAGGGGGAGGCCAGGCTTAGGCGTCGGGCTTCACCTGCCCGCAGGCTGAGCCAGCCCTGGGTGTCGCTGGGCTCGAGCCCGAGCGTCTGCAGCTGCCGCTGCTGCTCCGGGCTGCTGCGGATGGCCAACTGCAGGCGGCCATCGCCGCTCCGCACCAGGGCCGGTGCCGCCAGGTCGAGCACCACGCGCCGTAGCCCCAGGCCCTGGTCGCGGCTCCGGATCGAGAGCAGCTCGGCCGGGGGCAGCTGCAGCTGCAGGGTGCCCTGGCGGTGGCTGATGGTCACCCCAAGGGCCCGCAGGAGAGCGGTGGTGGGCACCGTCACCTCATCGTCGAGGCTGCGCTGCTGGGCGGACGGCACCAGCACCCGTACCCCGAACCACTCCAGCTCCAGGCCATCGGCCCCCGCCGGGCTGCGGCTGACGCCGAGTTGTCCGTCCAGCACCTCCAGCGGCAGCCACAGCTCGCCCTGCTCAATCCGCCAACGGGCCCGTTGACGCCAGCCATTGATCTCCAGCCAGTCCCCCTGGCCGCGGCTGAGTGCTGCCGGAGGGCCGGGGGGTTGGCGCTGGGAGGGCAGAGGTGCCGTCTCCAGGACCGGAGGCGGCGTAAGCGGGATCCCGGGCAGCAGCGCCACCAGCGCCGGCAGGGGTGCCATGGATCCGCCGCCGCAGGTGGGGCCACGGTAGCGGCGTTGACCAGAACGGAACGGCAGGGCCTGCTTTTAGGATCATCGTTTGCCAGCGCGGCCTCGCGGCCGGGCGAGATCGGCCACCACCCTGTGCACCCTGCCTGCGGCCAGCAGCTGAGCCAGCTGCTGTGCCCGCGGCATCGCCAGGCCAGAGGGACGCTTCGTTATCGCGCTGGGCTTCGTACTCCTTTCTGGTTGTCGCCGGGTTATGTCGCTGTTCTCTCGCCCTGAATGGCCCCATCGCGACACCCCGGCCCCCATGGCGGTGGCCGGCGAGAAGGATGCCTGTGGCGTGGGTTTTCTGGCCAGCCTCAAGGGTGAGGCCAGCCATTGGTTGCTGCAGCAGGCCCTGCGCGGCCTCGACTGCATGGAGCATCGGGGTGGCTGCGGCGGTGATGGCGATTCCGGCGATGGAGCCGGGGTGCTGTGCGGCATCCCCTGGAGCTTCCTCGAGGCGGTGTGGCCCGCGGCGGCGGCCCACGCAGGCGCCACCCGCGGCCTCGGCATGGCGTTTCTGCCCGCGGATGCCCAGCGCCGGGAGCAAGCCCGCGGCTTCTGCGACCAGGAGGCCGAACGGCTGGGCCTGCGCAGCCTGGGCTGGCGTGAGGTTCCGGTGGAACCCTCCGTGCTGGGCCCCCTGGCCCGGGGCACGGCACCGGTGATTGAGCAGTGGCTGTTGGCGGCCGACTGCAGTGGTGATGCCCTGGAGGCGCTGCTGTTCCGGCTGCGCCGCCGCTGCGGCGACCGGGCCCGCGAGGTGTGGGGCGCCGGCCCTGGCGACCTCTACTTCGCCTCGCTCAGTGGCCGCACCGTTGTTTACAAGGGCATGGTGCGTTCGGAGGTGCTGTCCGCCTTCTACGGCGACCTACGCGACCAGCGCTTTGCCGTGAGCTTTGCGGTGTATCACCGCCGTTTCAGTACCAACACCCTGCCCCGTTGGCCCCTGGCCCAGCCGATGCGCTTGCTCGGGCACAACGGTGAGATCAACACCCTGCTGGGCAACCTCAACTGGGCCCGGGCCGCCGAATCCGAGCTGGATGCGGTGTGGGGTGAGGCCGCCGCCGATCTCAAGCCGGTGGTGAACCCGGCCTTCAGCGATTCGGCCAACCTCGACGCCACCCTGGAACTGTTGGTGCGCAGCGGCCGGCCGATCACCGAAAGCCTGCTGACGTTGGTGCCGGAGGCCTTCCGCGACCAGCCCGAGCTGGCGGACAAGCCGGCGATTCAGGCCTTTTATGAGTATTCGGCCTGCACCCAGGAGCCCTGGGATGGCCCGGCCCTGCTGGTGTTCGCCGATGGCCGCAGCGTGGGGGCCACCCTCGATCGCAACGGCCTGCGCCCGGCCCGCTACTGCATCACCAGCGATGGCGTGGTGGTGATGGGCTCGGAAACCGGTGTGGTGGAGCTCGAGGAGAGCCGCATTGTGGAGAAGGGGCGCCTTGGCCCCGGCCAGATGCTGGCGGTCGACTTGGAGCAGGGCCGCCTGTTGCGCAACTGGGAGGTGAAGCAGGAGGTGGCCGCCCGGCATCCCTACGGCCAGTGGCTGGCGGAGCACCGCCGCAGCCTCGGGGCCCAGCCCTGGGGCCAGCAGCGGCAGCTGGGGGATCTGGAGCTGCTGCAGCTGCAGACGGCTTTCGGTTTCACCGCCGAGGACTTCGATCTGGTGATCGAGGACATGGCCGGTGCCGCCAAGGAGCCCACCTACTGCATGGGCGATGACATCCCCCTGGCGGTGCTCTCCGACAAGCCCCACCTGCTCTACGACTACTTCAAGCAGCGCTTCGCCCAAGTCACCAACCCGCCGATCGATCCGCTGCGGGAAAAGCTGGTGATGAGCCTGGAGATGCACCTGGGCCAGCGCCGCTCACCGCTGCGCCCGCAGGCCGCCGCCGCCGCCGTGTTGCACCTCAGCAGCCCGATCCTGAATGAGGCGGAGCTGGCGGCCGTGGCCCAGCAGGGCCTGCCCTGCAGCACCCTGTCCACCCTGATGCCGATCACCGCTGGCCCCGGTGGTCTTGAGTCGGCCCTGGTGGCTCTGAGCACCGCCGCCGAAGCGGCGGTGCGGGCCGGCAGCCAGATCCTGGTGCTCTCCGACCGCACCGATGGCCAGGGGCAGCCCTGCGGCATCAACGCCACCACCACCTACATCCCGCCCCTGCTGGCGGTGGGGGCGGTGCACCATCACCTGCTCAACCTCGGCCTGCGGCTGCAGACCTCCCTCGTGGTGGATACGGCCCAGTGCTGGAGCACCCATCACCTGGCCTGCCTGATCGGCTACGGCGCCAGCGCCGTCTGCCCCTGGCTCACCTGGGAGACGGCCCGCCATTGGCTGGCCCAGCCCAAGGTGCAAACCAACATCGAGCGCGGCAAGCTGCCGGCCCTCACCCCCGACCTGGTGCAGGCCAACGTTCGCAAGGCCCTCGAGGACGGCCTGCGCAAGATCCTCTCCAAGATCGGCATCTCGTTGCTCGCCAGCTATCACGGCGCCCAGATCTTTGAAGCCATCGGCATCGGTGCCGATCTCATCGAGCTGGCCTTCAAGGGCACCACCAGCCGCGTGGCCGGCCTCAGCCTGCGGGAGCTGGCCAGCGAAACCCTCAGCTTCCACACCAAGGCCTTCCCCGAGCTCAACCGCAGCAAGCTCGAGTTCATGGGCTTTGTGCAGTACCGCACGGGCGGTGAGTACCACCTCAACAGCCCGGAGATGGCCAAGGCCCTGCACGCCGCCGTGGAGGCGGGCCCTGGCTACGACCACTTCTCCACCTACAAAACCCTGCTGGAGAACCGGCCCGTCACGGCTCTGCGCGACCTGCTGGAGCTCAAGCCAGCCCCGACGCCCCTCCCCCTGGATCAGGTGGAGAGCGTGGAGAGCATCTGCAGCCGTTTCTGCACGGGCGGCATGAGCCTCGGTGCCCTCTCGCGGGAGGCCCATGAGGTGCTGGCCATCGCCATGAACCGCATCGGCGGCAAGAGCAACAGCGGTGAAGGCGGTGAGGATCCGGCCCGCTTCAAGGTGCTCGACGATGTGGACGGTGAGGGCCGTTCCGCCACCCTCCCCAGCCTCCAGGGCCTGCGCAACGGCGATACGGCTTGTTCGGCGATCAAACAGATCGCCTCCGGCCGTTTCGGTGTGACCCCCGAATACCTGCGCAGTGGTCGGCAGCTGGAGATCAAGGTGGCCCAGGGTGCCAAGCCCGGTGAGGGCGGTCAGCTGCCCGGCCCCAAGGTGGATCCCTACATCGCCTGGCTGCGCAACAGCAAGCCGGGGGTGGCGTTGATCTCACCGCCTCCCCACCACGACATTTATTCCATTGAGGATCTGGCGCAGCTGATCCACGACCTGCACCAGGTGCACCCCGCCGCCAAGGTGAGCGTGAAGCTGGTGGCAGAGATCGGCATCGGCACCATCGCCGCCGGCGTGGCCAAGGCCAACGCCGATGTGATTCAGATCTCCGGCCATGACGGCGGCACGGGGGCTTCACCGCTCAGTTCGATCAAACACGCCGGCAGCCCCTGGGAGCTGGGGCTCACCGAGGTGCACCGTGCCCTGCTCGAGAACGGCCTGCGGGAGCGGGTGCTGCTCCGCGCCGACGGCGGCCTCAAGACCGGCTGGGACGTGCTCATCGCCGCCCTGCTGGGCGCCGAGGAATATGGCTTCGGCTCGATCGCGATGATCGCCGAGGGCTGCATCATGGCCCGGGTTTGCCACACCAATAACTGCCCGGTGGGGGTGGCCACCCAGAAGGAGGCCCTGCGCAAGCGCTTCACCGGCCTGCCGGAGCACGTGGTGAACTTCTTCCTGTTCGTGGCCGAGGAGGTGCGCCAGTTGCTGAGCGTGCTCGGCGTGGCCCGGCTCGAAGACCTCATCGGCCGCACCGAGCTGCTGCAGGCCCGTTCGGTGCAGCTGGCCAAAACCCAGGCCCTCGACCTTTCCTGTCTGCTGGATCCGATTCCGGCGGCGGCTGACCGCGTCTGGCTGCGGCATGACACCGCTGCCCATGGCAACGGCGTGATCCTGGAGGACCAGCTGCTGGCCGATGCCGAGCTGATGGCGGCCCTCGATCGCCATGGCCGTGTGGCCCGCACCCTGGCGATCGTGAACACCGACCGCAGCGTCGGAGCACGCCTGGCCGGTGAGATTGCGGCGCGCCATGGCAACACCGGTTTCAACGGTCAGCTCGACCTCACCTTCGAGGGCGCCGCTGGCCAGAGCTTCGGGGCCTTTGTGCTCCAGGGCATGAACGTGCGCCTGGTGGGCGAGGCCAATGATTACGTCGGCAAGGGCCTTAATGGGGGCCGCATCACCGTGGTGCCTCCGGCCGGTGTCCACGATCCCGGCAGCCAGGTGATCCTGGGCAACACCTGCCTCTATGGGGCCACCGGGGGTGAGCTGTTTGCCCTGGGCCGCGCCGGTGAGCGCTTCGCCGTGCGCAACAGCGGCGCCCGCACGGTGGTGGAAGGTGCCGGCGACCACTGCTGTGAGTACATGACCGGCGGTGTGGTGGTGGTGCTGGGCAGCACCGGCCGCAACCTGGCCGCCGGCATGACCGGTGGCGTGGCCTTCCTGCTGGATGACGACGGTCGTTTAGCGGAGCGGGTGAATCCCGAGATCGTGGCCCTCTGCGAGCTCACCACCCCCGAGCAGGAAGCCCTGCTCAAGCCCCTGCTGCTGAGCCATCAGCAGACCACTGGCAGTGCCAAGGCTGCGACGATCCTGGCCGACTGGGACAGCTGGAAGAGCCGCTTCCGGGTGCTGGTGCCCCCCAGCGAGAAGGCCACCGTGGGCCTGGCTGAGCGCCAGGCCGTGGCTGTCTGACGCAGCCTGATCCAGCGGTGGGTCGGTTTGCCGCCGTTCCGGTTCGGGGCTCCCCCTGCCGGGACGGTTCGCCCCACCACCGGGTTCGGTCGGCCCCCGTGGCCGTGTAGCAGGGTCTCCATAGGGTTCCGGCAGTCGCAACCCAGCGCATGCCTCCCGAATTCGCCCAGCAGATGCAACAGCTGATGGCCCGGCAGATGGCCGTGGCTTTCCTGCACCATTGCGCCCGGCTCGATGCGCCGGTGAGCCTGGTGAACAGCCGCCTTGAGGTCCTCGGGGATGTCCCCGAAGCCCAGGCTCTGGAAGCGGAGTTTCTGCTGGCCCCTTAACGCGGGTGCTGCGCCATCAGCCGCTGCACCTCTCCGGCGTGGTAGCTGCTGCGGGTGAGCGGGGTGCTGACCACTTGCAGAAAGCCCAGCTCCGCTTCGCCGTGGCTGCGGAACCGCTCAAATTGCTCGGGCGTCACGAAGCGATCCACCGGCAGATGTTTCGGCCCAGGCGAGAGGTACTGGCCGATGGTCACGATGTCGACCTGGTGTTGCTGTAGGTCGGCCAACACCGACAACACCTCGGCATCAGTTTCCCCGAGCCCCACCATCAAGCCCGACTTGCTGTACACCCGCGGCCAGCCCTGCCGAACCCGCCGCAGCAGCTCCAGGGAGCGTTCGTAGATCCCCTGGGGCCGGGCTTTGCGGTAGAGCCTCGGCACGGTTTCGATGTTGTGGTTGAGCACATCCGGTGCCCCGTCCATCACTGCCGCCAGGGCCTCCCAGTTGCCGCAGAAATCCGGGATCAGCAGCTCGATCGTGGTGAGTGGCGAGCGTTGGCGCACCTGCTCGATGCAGGCCACAAACTGGCTGGCGCCGCCGTCGTCGAGGTCGTCGCGGTTCACCGAGGTGATCACCACGTGGCGCAGCCCCAGCCGTGCCACCGCCTCGCCAAGCCGTTGCGGTTCCGTGGGGTCGAGCGCGCGCACGCTCTTGTCGAAGTCGATGTCGCAGTAGGGGCAGGCGCGGGTACAACCCGGCCCCATGATCAAAAACGTGGCGGTGCCGCCGGCGAAGCACTCGCCGATGTTGGGGCAGCTGGCCTCCTGGCAGACCGTGTTGAGCTTGAGGTCGAGCAGCAGGTCGGCCACCTCGCCGATCCGTTCCCGCTGGGGAGCCTTCACGCGCAGCCAGTCGGGTTTCAGCAAGGGGGATCGGCCCGGGGGCATCCGTGGGATGTCAACTCTAGGAAGGCGCCTGAACCCCCATCGCCTACACTCCGCCCATCGGGATGTAGCGCAGCTTGGTAGCGCACTTCGTTCGGGACGAAGGGGCCGCAGGTTCGAATCCTGTCATCCCGACTTTCAGCTGACTCAGCTCAGTTCAGCCCCGGGATACCCCCTTGGGGTGACCATCCGTCCGCCGTCCACCCGGCTGGTGCTGTTGCCTACCAGCACCAGGGTGAGCATGTCCACCTGGTCGACGGGCAGCGTGCCGAGGCTGTGCAGGCTCACCGCTTCCTCCTGCCGCCCCAGTTGGCGTGCCAACACCACCGGGGTGCTCGCCGGCCGGCCTGCCAGCAACAGCTCCTGGGCCCGGGCCAGTTGCCAGTCGCGCCCCCGCGAGCGGGGGTTGTAAAGCGCCACCACGAAATCACCGGCCGCGGCGGCCCGCAGCCGCTGTTCGATGACCTCCCAGGGGGTGAGCCGATCGCTGAGGCTGATGGTGCAGAAGTCGTGCATCAGCGGCGCGCCGGCCCGGGCGGCCGCCAGCTGCAGCGCTGAGATGCCCGGATGCACGCTGAAGCGGGGGCGATCCCCCTCCGCCAGAGCCATCCATTGCTCCAGGGCCAGGCCGGCCATGCCATAGATGCCGCTGTCGCCCGACGACACCAACGCCACCGTGAGCCCCTGGCAGGCCAGCTCCAGGGCTTCGCGGCAGCGCTGTCGCTCCTCGGTCAGGGTGCCATCGCTGCGCAGTTGATCCGGCCGCCGCAGCGGCTCCAGCAGATCCAGATACAGGCCGTAGCCCACCCACACGCAGCTCTCGGCTAGGGCAGCGCGGGCATCGGGGGTGAGCAGCTCGAGGCTGCCAGGGCCACTGCCGATCAGGTGCAGCTGCCCCCGTTGTGGAGCCCATTGCTGCTGGGCCTGGGCGATGGCCAGGGTGGCGGCCCCCTGTTCGTTCCCCTGGGCCCGCTCGATCCGTTTGGGCTGCAGCAGCCGGCCGTGGGGCCCGGCGGCCAGCAGGGCTGCCGCCTCCGCCACGCTGGCGGTGCCCAGTTCCGTTAGCACGGTTGCCGAGGGATTCGGCACCACCACCGCCGCCAGTTCGGGGCTGGTGAAGCAGCGCAGCGGCAGGTCGCGGCGCTCCGCCAGCTCCAGCAGCGCCGGCTCATCGGCCTTGCGGTCGGCGCTGGCCAGGCCGGCCACCGCCTCCGGGGCCAGCCCGTGCTCCGCCAGGGTGTCGTCCAGCAGCCGTTCCAGCAGGCTGAGGCTGGTGCCCCGTTCGCAGCCGATGCCCAGCCACAGGGCCGGTGGATGCCAGCGGCAGCCGGCGCCGCGATAGAGGCTCACCACCAGCGCTTCGCCCCCAGGCGCGCTGCCCGGCTCGTCACCGGGGGGCGTACATCCGTTCAGCCCCTGCAGTTGGCGCCAGCGGGGATTGCCCTGTTCATGCTGCAGCGCCACCGGTTGTTGGCGCTGGGCCTGTTTCATCAAGGCATCCCAGTCGCCAGCGCCGCGCCGCCAGCCCCAGCGCTGGCCGAAGCAATCGAGGGCGAGTTGGCCGGCTGTGGCGCTGGCGCCGGTGAGCACCGCCTGGCCCCCCAGTTGGGCGGCAATGCGCTGGGCCAGGGCCTCCCCACCGGCGCCGTGCCCCCCCAGCAAGGGGATCGCAAAGCGGCCGCCGGGATCGAGCACCACCACGGCCGGATCGCTCTGTTTGCTCTGCAGCCAGGGCGCCACCAGACGGGTGATGGCGCCGCAGGCCCCCACGGCCACCAGGGCCTGGCAGTGGGGCCAGGTCTGCTCCAGAAAAAAGGGGAGTTCGTGGGCGCGCCAGGCTTGGCCATCGGGCGGCAGGGCCACCCGTTCAATCAGGCCGGCGCTGAGCAGGCGCTGCAGCAGGGGGTCGGCCTGGGGGCTGAGGCCAAACCCCCAGATCAGCTGTTCGTTCATCCGCCCAGCTTCTCCCGCAGGCCGGCCAGGGGGCCGCGGGATTTGGGCTGCAGCAGGGACCCATCGGCCCGCACCTGATCCCGTGCCGAGCCAACCAGGCTCGTGGCCGGCGCGATCCGCTCAGGAGCGCTGGGGATGGCCAGGGGTGGGGGGCTCATGGCGGGCTCCCCTGCCGTTGCCGTTGCTGGTGCTGCTGCTGGTGCGGCGGGCGTGACGGCTTCAGGCTCCGGTTCAGGAGCTGGTTCTGGGGCCGGCTCGATGGGCGTTGCCGGTTCGGGGGGTGCCGGTGGTTCAGCCGGGATCACCGCGGTGCTCGGTGGTGCTTCTGCGGCTTGGCTGGTGGGTTCCGCTGGCTCCGGCGTGGGGGTGTCGCCGGCCGTGGCTGGGGCCGTAGCAGCTGGCTCGCTGGCCGGCATGGCCGGTATGGGCTCAGGCTTCGTCGCCGGTTCGGGCTCGGGAACCGGTGGGGACACCGGTTCAGCGGCGGGCTCTGGGGTGGGTTCGGGCTCGGGCGGGGTTTCGCCATTGAGCCTCGCCATCTCATCGGCCGTCAGGCTGGCCTTGAGCCAGGCGGGCCGGTTGCCCGTGCCGATCACCACTTCGCGCACCAGGCTGTTGAAGGGTGGATTCAGGGGGTCGCCCCGGCCATCGAGGAGCTCCAGCTGCACCGCGTTGCTGCCCCGTTTGAAGCCCTTGAGCCACAAGGGGGTCTGGCGGTCCACCAGAAAGCTGTCGCCGTTCACGCTGACGCGCAGCCTCCATTGGGCGTCATCGCCGCGCAGGTGTTGCAGGGGCGCATCCAGCAGCAGCCAATCCAGCAGCACCGGCTCCCCAGGCTGCGGGCCATCCGGACTCACGGCGATCAGTTGGGCACTGCCAGGGGCCGGCAAGGCTGCTGGATTGCGGCTGACGCGGTGCAGGCGCACCTGCCGGCTCGCCCCCGGCGCCTTCACCGCCTCGCCCCAGGGCCGGGCGGCATACACCGTGACCCTGTGGCTGCCGGGCCGCAGCTCCGGCATCGCGATGGCCGCCACGGCGTCGGGGCTGGTCAGGCGAATCGGTGGGGCGTCATCCAGCTGCACCACCACGTGGGGGCCCAGGCCCACGGGGCCGGCATCGGTCAGTGGCCAGTCCTGAACACGCAGCTGCAGGGTCCAGGGACCTTCCGGCAGCATGCTGTTGTCGGCCGGGGCCACCACCTCGATCTGAGGGGAGCGTTCATTCAGGCCGGCATTGAGCTGTTGCACCCCGCCCGGCGGGGCCACCTCTTGAAGGGCGCCACTGGGGGCCTGGCTGATCGGGGCGGGGCTCATGGCCGCCTTGAGGCCCGTGGGCTGCTTGCCGCAGGCGACGGTGGCCAGCAGCAGAACCGACAGCACCAGGGCCACGAGGGCCCTCCGCAGCGCCCCCCTTGGTGCCGTGAACATGCGGATCCCTCCGATGGCTTGAGCGGAGCACTGCTGGCTTCATTCTGCAGCGTTACGGAAAAGGCTCGGCCGTGCAAGCGGCGGATTTCAATACAAACACTCTGCAAATTTGCGCAAAAGTCTTAAACAATCCGCCGAAATCCGTGTTTTTTCGCTGACTGCTTGCTGCCTTGAGAGCTCAGTCCCTGACTGGCCCGATCTCGGATTGAACCTTTGTAACTGCAGGCCCGGAGGGCTCGGATTCCGCTTTTATACTTCCGCCAGCGGTCCCCTTATTGGGGCCCAAGCACCAGTCATGGCAGGGGGTTTCGGCTTCGGCTGAACCTCTCCCGACTGGCGCCCATGGGTGTGTTCGGCCCGGGCTTCGGCCTAGACCCATCACCTCCGTGGCTCCACTGGTCTCCCCGTTGACGGTTCTCCGTCCGCGGCGATCAGCAGGGTGGACCTCCACCTCGACCCCGTCCCTCGAGGAACGTCTCGATGACCATCAGCCCACCAGAGCGTGGGAAGGCCAAGGCCCAGGTCGACCGGGTGAACAACCCGGCCACCTTCGAACTGTTCGGTAAGCCCGGCCATTTCGATCGCAGCCTTGCCAAAGGTCCCAAAACCACCACGTGGGTTTGGAACCTCCACGCCAACGCTCACGACTTCGACAGCCACACCAGTGATCTCGAAGAGGTCAGCCGGAAGATCTTTTCGGCCCACTTCGGTCACCTGGCCGTCATCTTCATCTGGCTGAGCGGTGCCTTCTTCCACGGCGCCCGCTTCTCCAACTACACCGGCTGGCTGGCCGACCCCACGCACGTGAAACCCAGTGCGCAGGTGGTTTGGCCCGTGTTCGGCCAAGAAATCCTCAATGGCGATGTGGGTGCCGGCTTCCACGGCATTCAGATCACCTCAGGCCTCTTCCACGTGTGGCGGGCCTGGGGCATCACCAACACAACCCAGCTGATGGCCCTGGCCATCGGCGCCTTGGTGATGGCCGGCCTGATGCTCAATGCGGGCGTCTTCCACTACCACAAGGCAGCCCCCAAGCTCGAGTGGTTCCAGAACGTTGAGTCGATGCTCAACCACCATCTGGCCGGTCTGCTGGGTCTGGGCTCCTTGTCCTGGACCGGACACCTGATCCATGTGTCCCTGCCCACCACCGCCCTGATGGACGCCATCGACGCCGGCAAGCCGCTGGCGCTCAATGGCAAAACCATCGCCACCTATGCGGACATTCCGCTGCCCCATGAGTTCCTGAACCAGGACCTCATTGCGCAGCTGTTCCCCGGCTTTGGCGCTGGTATCCAGGCCTTCTTCAACGGCAACTGGGCCGCCTACAGCGATTTCCTCACCTTCAAAGGTGGTCTGAATCCTGTGACCGGCAGCCTCTGGATGAGCGACATCGCCCATCACCACCTGGCGATTGCGGTGCTGTTCATCGTCGCCGGTCACATGTACCGGACCAACTGGGGCATCGGCCACAGCATCAAGGAGATCCTCGAGGGCCAGAAGGGTGATCCCCTGCTGTTCCCGGCTTCCAAGGGTCATGACGGCCTCTACGAGTTCATGACCACCAGCTGGCACGCCCAACTGGCCGTGAACCTCGCCCTGCTGGGTTCGCTGAGCATCATCGTGGCTCAGCACATGTATGCGATGCCTCCGTATCCCTACATCGGCATCGACTACCCCACGCAGCTGTCGATCTTCACCCACCACACCTGGATCGGTGGCTTCCTGATCGTCGGTGCCGGCGCCCACGCCGCCATCGCGATGATCCGCGATTACGACCCCGCCAAGCATGTGGACAACGTGCTCGACCGGGTGCTCAAGGCGCGTGATGCCTTGATCAGCCACCTCAACTGGGTGTGCATTTGGCTGGGCTTCCACAGCTTCGGCCTCTATATCCACAACGACACCATGCGTGCCCTGGGCCGTCCCCAGGACATGTTCAGCGACTCCGCCATTGCCCTGAAGCCCGTCTTCGCGCAGTGGATCCAAGGTCTGCACGCCGCCGCCGCCGGCAGCACCGCGCCCAACGCCCTCGCCGGCGTGAGCGAAGTGTTCAACGGTTCGGTGGTGGCCGTGGGTGGCAAGGTGGCCGCCGGTCCGATCCCCCTGGGTACGGCCGACTTCATGGTCCACCACATTCACGCCTTCACCATTCACGTGACGGTGCTGATCCTGCTGAAGGGTGTGCTTTACGCCCGCAGCAGCCGCCTGGTTCCCGATAAGGCGAACCTCGGTTTCCGCTTCCCCTGCGACGGCCCCGGCCGTGGCGGTACCTGCCAGGTGTCGGCTTGGGACCACGTGTTCCTGGGCCTGTTCTGGATGTACAACTCCCTGTCGATCGTCATCTTCCACTTCTCCTGGAAGATGCAGAGCGACGTGTGGGGCACCGTCAACGCTGACGGTTCCGTGTCCCACATCACCAACGGCAACTTTGCCAACAGCGCCATCACGATCAACGGCTGGCTGCGTGACTTCCTGTGGGCCCAGGCCGCACAGGTGATCAACAGCTATGGCTCCGCCACCAGTGCCTACGGTCTGATGTTCCTGGGTGCCCACTTCGTTTGGGCGTTCAGCTTGATGTTCCTGTTCAGTGGCCGCGGCTACTGGCAAGAGCTGATTGAGTCCATCGTGTGGGCTCATAACAAGCTGAGGGTTGCTCCCGCCATCCAGCCGCGGGCGCTCTCCATCACCCAGGGCCGTGCCGTTGGTGTTGCCCACTATCTGCTGGGCGGCATCGCGACCACCTGGTCGTTCTTCCTGGCCCGCATCATTGCGGTCGGCTGACCTCTCCTGACTTTCCCAATGGCAACGAAATTTCCTTCGTTCAGCCAGGGTCTGGCACAGGACCCGACAACCCGTCGTATTTGGTACGGGATCGCCACGGCTCACGACTTCGAGAGCCATGACGGAATGACGGAGGAGAAGCTTTACCAAAAGCTCTTCTCCACCCATTTCGGTCACCTCGCGATCATCGGCCTCTGGGTTTCGGGCAACCTGTTCCATGTCGCCTGGCAGGGCAACTTCGAGCAGTGGGTCGCCGATCCCCTGCATGTCCGTCCCATCGCCCACGCGATCTGGGATCCCCACTTCGGCCAAGGCGCCATCACCGCCTTCACCCAGGCGGGCGCTTCCTCCCCGGTGAACATTGCGTACTCCGGCGTGTACCACTGGTGGTACACGATCGGCATGCGTACCAACGCCGAGCTGTACCAGGGTTCCATCTTCATGATGATCCTGTCGGCTTGGGCCCTGTTCGCCGGCTGGCTCCACCTCCAGCCCAAGTTCCGGCCCTCCCTGGCCTGGTTCAAGAACGCTGAATCCCGTCTGAACCACCACCTGGCGGTGCTGTTCGGTTTCAGCTCCATTGCCTGGGCTGGCCACCTCGTGCACGTGGCGATTCCTGAATCGCGCGGTCAGCACGTGGGTTGGGACAACTTCCTCAACGTGCTGCCTCACCCCGCCGGTCTGGCTCCGTTCTTCACCGGCAACTGGGGTGTGTACGCCCAGAACCCCGACACCGCCTATCAGGTGTTCGGGACTTCAGAGGGTGCTGGCACCGCGATCCTCACCTTCCTGGGTGGCTTCCACCCGCAGAGTGAGGCCCTCTGGCTCACAGACATCGCCCATCACCACCTGGCGATCGGCTGTCTGTTTGTGATCGCTGGCCACATGTACCGGACCAACTTCGGTATCGGCCATTCGATCCGCGAGATCCTCGAAGCCCACAATCCGCCCAAGGGCACCCCTGGTGACCTCGGCGCTGGCCACAAGGGTCTCTACGACACCATCAACAACTCGCTCCACTTCCAGCTCGGTCTGGCCCTGGCTTCCCTGGGCGTTGTGACCAGCCTGGTGGCGCAGCACATGTATTCGATGCCGTCCTACGCGTTCATCGCCAAGGACTACACGACGCAAGCTGCGCTCTACACCCACCACCAGTACATCGCCATCTTCCTGATGTGCGGTGCCTTTGCCCACGGTGCGATCTTCTTCATCCGTGACTACGACCCCGAAGCCAACAAGAACAACGTGTTGGCCCGGATGCTCGAGCACAAGGAAGCGATCATCAGCCACCTGAGCTGGGTGTCCCTGTTCCTCGGTTTCCACACCCTGGGCCTCTACGTCCACAACGACGTGGTGGTGGCCTTCGGCACCCCCGAGAAGCAGATCCTGGTGGAGCCTGTGTTCGCCCAGTTCGTGCAGGCCGCTTCCGGCAAGGCCATGTACGGCTTCGATGTGCTCCTCTCCAACTCCGGCAGCGCCGCCAGCACTGCCAGCGCCGCTTACATGGGCGGTTGGATGAATGCCATCAACGACGGTGGCAACGATCTGTTCTTGCAGATCGGCCCTGGTGACTTCCTTGTGCACCACGCCATCGCCCTGGGCCTGCACACCACCACCCTGATCCTGGTCAAGGGTGCTCTGGATGCCCGCGGCTCCAAGCTGATGCCCGACAAGAAGGACTTCGGCTACTCCTTCCCCTGCGACGGCCCTGGCCGTGGCGGCACCTGCGACATCAGTGCCTGGGACGCCTTCTATCTGGCTGTCTTCTGGGCCCTGAACACCGTGGGTTGGCTCACCTTCTACTGGCACTGGAAGCACCTCGCCATCTGGCAGGGCAACGTGGCGCAGTTCAACGAATCCAGCACCTATCTGATGGGCTGGTTCCGCGACTACCTGTGGCTCAACTCCTCTCAGCTGATCAACGGTTACAACCCGTATGGCACGAACAACCTCGCCGTCTGGGCTTGGATGTTCCTGTTCGGTCACCTGATCTGGGCCACCGGTTTCATGTTCCTGATCTCCTGGCGCGGTTACTGGCAGGAACTGATCGAGACCATCGTCTGGGCGCATCAGCGCACCCCGCTCGCCAACCTGGTGGGCTGGCGTGACAAGCCCGTGGCGCTCTCGATCGTTCAGGCACGTGTTGTGGGTCTTGCCCACTTCACTGTGGGTTACTTCGTGACCTACGCCGCCTTCTTGATCGCCTCCACCTCTGGCAAGTTCGGCTGATCCGGTTTCGGATCACCCACTGCCCCTTGAGGGACGAC
>Ga0310099_100072_pt1 | contig 18303 bp, 17 predicted proteins | sample LakMicMISRFREDD7_FD_194449 | JGI IMG/M metagenome (GOLD analysis project Ga0310099, IMG submission 194449) | Enriched freshwater cyanobacterial communities from Lake Michigan, Michigan, United States - MI23.SRF.RED.D7 | ecosystem: Environmental > Aquatic > Freshwater > Lake | place: USA: Michigan... | reverse complement strand
GCAAGGCTCTGTCTAAATCCTCCCGCCCGGGGTAATGGCGATGGTCGATCAGGGTGGTTGGAATGCCAAGTCGATCAGCGCGTCTGTGGGCGCCGCATTGGTCGTTGTTCACCACAAGTAAGGCAATCTCTGCCCAGCCCCGGCGACAGCTCTCGGCCAGGGCTTCGAAATTGCTGCCTTCCCCGGAAGCCATCACGCCGAGCCGCAAGGGCTGCCTGGTTAACGGCCAGTCCTGTGGCAACGGCCACTGGACGCCGCCCCCATGATCGCTAGGGTCTGCCAAAGCGGGCATTGCGCCGTGTCCCATCTCACCATCCTGCCAACCGTGCTTCGCGATGCCGAGGCCCTGGCCCATTGCCTGGAAGCCCTGGGCCATCAACCCGTATGGGGAGGCGTCTTGAAGGGCTTCGCCGACGATTGCCAAAGAGTTGTGCTGCAGATCGATTTAGGCGGCGAGGCGAGGCTGGGCTGGTGCCGCCAACAGGATGGCTCCCTGGCCCTGGTGGGGGATTTGCAACGGCTGAGCCGCAGCAAATCAGCTGCCAACCTGCTTGGGGACATCACCCGCCGCTACGCCACCCAAAGGGCCCTGAGCGCCCTGGCCGAGCCTGCCCAGGGGTTTTTGGACTGCCACGTGAGCGTTAGCGCCTAAACCCCGATTTCCGGTGCCACTCCTTCAGCTCGATCTCAGGGCCGCCAACCAGCATCTTGTGGGTGTGTGCGTCAGCCATACCCCCACTCAACCCACCCTGCGGTTGTCGCTGCCGGCCTGGACCCCAGGCTCGTATCTCATTCGCGACTATGTGCGCCAGCTGGAAGGCCTGCGGGTGAACCAGCAGGGGACCCCCCTGGAGCTCCGCCGGATCAGTCCGTCGAGCTGGGTGGTTGGGCTTCCAAGCCTTGAGCCCTTGGAGATTCATTACCAGCTGGTCGCCACCGAGCTCAGTGTGAGGACCTGCCATCTCACGGCTGACCATGGCTTTTTAGCCTTAGCGGCCGTTGCCGTACAGATCGAGGGGGAACGGTGGAATCCCCACGGGCTTCAACTTCAGTTGCCAGCAGGCTGGAAACCCTTTGTCCCCCTGCAGGAAACGGGCAATGGCTCGAGGGAGGCCGATGGCTGGATAGCGGCTGATTTTGACCAGCTTATCGACACCCCCATCGAGGCCGGGCCCCACGGCGCCCATGGCTTCTCCGTTGCAGGAGTGCCCCACCGCTGGGTGACCTGGGGCCAAACCCTGGCGGGTGACGACTTCATCGCTGCTGATCCCCATTGGCTAGCCGACGTGGAACGGGTCTGCCAGGCGTGCTGCGCATTGATGGGCGTGAACCGGCCAGCGGCGGATCACTTCCTGTTTGTGCTGCACCTCAGCGAAAACGGCTATGGCGGTTTGGAGCACGACTCCAGCACCGTGTTGCACTACGGCCGCAAGGCCCTTGCCAAGGCCGATGGTCGGCGCAAGCTGCTGCAATTGGTGGCCCATGAATACCTGCACCAGTGGAATGTGCGGCGTCTAAGGCCCGCGGAACTCACCCCCTACCGCTATGGCGATCCCGTGGTGATTCCAACCCTTTGGTTTGCCGAGGGGATCACGAGCTACGTGGACCAGCTACTCCCCTATGCAGCTGGGGTAACAACCGCCGAATCGGTGCTAGAGGATCTGGGCGCCGCCCTAAGCCGCTACCTACTGAGTCATGGTCGAGCTGTGCAAAGTCTGCTGGACAGCAGCCAGGAGGCCTGGGTGAAGCTCTACAAGAGCGATGCCTATTCGTCTAACAGCCAAATCAGCTATTACCTCAAAGGGGCCGTCGTAGCCCTTGTGCTCGACTTAATCCTGCGCCGCCATGGAGCATCCCTCACCCAGGTTTTGCACAACCTCTGGCAAAGCCATGGACGATGGGGCAGGGGTTACCACGAAGCGGATCTGGTAAAAGCTTTTGCGGAGTTCCATGCCCCCCTTGCAAGCCTCTTGCCCCAATGGTTACGCAGCCAGCAAGACCCTCCTTTGCATGAGTTGCTTGCCGATATTGGCCTTGAACTCACCCCAGAGACGGAAACCCATCTCGATTTTGGCGCCTGCGTGGAGTTGAAAGGCGGCCAGTTGTGGGTGCAAAGAGTTAACCGCCATGGCCCTGCATCTGATGCGGGATTGATGGTGGGCGATGAACTCGTGGCCCTCGATGCTGAGCGCCTGCTCAACCCGGAGGATCTTGCTTCCTTACTCAATCTGAAGCGTGCTGGCCAACAGCGCCAGCTCCTAATCGCCCGGGACGGTCAGATCCGCAGCCTTACGATTATTCCCGCCAGCCCATCGATCAAGGCCTGGACCTTGGGCCTGGTTTCTGGCCAAACCGGGCAGACAACGGCCCAGCGCAACCGTTGGCTAAGCCTGCAACCGGCATGAACCCTGCCACCGGTACCCGGTCTCTTGTCGTCATGGGCTCCCTGCTGATTGGGGGATTGTTAGCCATGGGTGGCTTGGGCTGGATTGGAGGGGGCGGGGCCTTCAGCCCCACCGGCCCTATCCCAACGACAGCCGAAACCCCACGGGGTAAGGGTGGACGCCTACCGCCTGCCAGGCCTGCCTGGGTATCCCCCCTGCAACCCAGCTGCAGCATTCAGGATTTAGCCCAGCGTCAGCACGTGCAAGCCCTGCTAGCGGCCTTGCGAACCGCGCCAAAGAAGGTGCGGGTGGATCCCACCAACTTCGGCGAACGTTTTCGCCGCGATGCCTTTGGCCAGGCCGTCGACCCCACGCCCAGGCTGGTCGTGTTGCACGAAACGGTCTATGGGCTGAGATCAGCGATCCACACCTTCAGAACACCGCACCCCAATGATGAAGACCAGGTGAGTTATCACGCCCTCATTGGTGAAGATGGCCAGGTTATTCAGTTGCTGGATCCGTCCAAGCGAGCGTTTGGAGCCGGCAACTCAGCCTTCAACGGTCAATGGGTTGTCACCAATCCCAAAGTGGGTGGCTCGATCAATAATTTCGCTTTGCATGTGAGCTTGGAAACACCCTTCGATGGCGAAAATAACAACCCTGGCCATAGCGGCTACAGCTCTGCCCAGTACGACTCCCTTGCCGCCCTGCTGGCAGATTGGATGGGGCGCTACCCAATCAAACCAGAAAACATCACAACCCATCAAGCTGTCGATCTCGGGGGGGAGCGGTCCGATCCACGCAGCTTTAACTGGCAGGCCCTGCAGGAACGGCTACAAAATCTTGGTCTGCTTTGCTGAAGACTATTGCCATAGCAATGTATAAGTTAAAATCCTAAATCAAAGGTGATCTGTTGGGCCGGCGGATGCCATACATCACGGCATGCAATTCCGTGTCCTGCATGGCCCGAAGAATGCGCCGCGGGTAATCCAACTTGCCATTGTGGAGGTAGGCAAGGGTGGCGAGTTGCTTGGCCTCATGGGGGTTAGTACTCGCCTGCAGGGTGTGGTTCTGGGGGAAGTCCAATTCCTTGGCCAACCGGGCAAACTTGCCGATAAGGAGGATCACATTTTGATCCGGATCCAACAAGCGATCCCGCGCTTTTGATACATCAGTTTCACTGGCATTTGGCTTTAAAAGCCCCTGGTGAACCATTTCACCAAGGCCTAGCTGGGCCGGGCCGTGGGTTTGAAACAGGCCGGAATGGGCCGCGATGGGTAAATCCTCACCGGGCTTGGCATGGCGCATTTCATCAAACAAAACTGCTGCCACCAGCATCGGGTTCACATTCCGCTTCAGCGATTCCTTGAGAATCAGGGGCTGCAAGTCCTGGATGCGGCCGAGGGTATAGCTCCGCAACGGCTGGAGTTGGTCGATGCCCTCGGTGAACAGCTGGGCCAGCCGGGGCTGGGAACCGTGCACCCCAAAGCGGAGCCGAAGCTGCTTGAGCTCCTTCGCGGAAAATTGAACCGGGTCAGCGCCTTCCCCATCTCCCGGAGGGGAGTTGATGCTGCTGCTTAAGCCCGGATCCAAGGAGAGCAGGGGGTCAGCACGCCGTTGGCTGAGAGGCATCACGGCCAATCCCAGCAACAAGCTTGCTACAGCAAGGTGGCGATAACGCTGTGACAACGGATTTGACGGCCTCTTAAAGATCCTAAATAATTATTCCGCAATTTTCCGTCACGGGTGAACGGTCCAGCGTCCGGCCCCCTGGCTGGCACGGATGATTCGGTGGAACTAGCTTGGGAAAGCCCAGATTGAGCCTGCGTTTTCGCCATGGTTGCCGCTTTCGATTCCTCAAGACCGGCAAACCAATGGCAGCGTTATTGCCAGATGCTTTGGCATCACGAGGATCTCGGTTTTTGGCTGGATGTGAGCCGGATGGCCCTTGGCCAGGAGGACCTCGATGCCCTGGCCCCCAGGTTCGAAGCAGCCTTTGCTGCGATGGCAGCCCTCGAAGCCGGAGCTATCGCCAATGCCGATGAAGGGCGTCAGGTGGGCCATTACTGGCTGCGGTGCCCAGAACTTGCCCCAGACCCCGCTACGTCGGCCCACATTTCCGCAGAGATTGACAGGATCGAGGGTTTTGCCCGGGAAGTGATCAGCGGCACGGTTCAAACGTCTTCGGGTCAGACGTTTACCGATGTGCTGTGGATTGGGATCGGGGGATCGGGTTTGGGGCCCCTCTTGATGATCAGGGCGCTTCAGAACGAAAGCCAAGGCCTTCCCTTCCATTTTTTCGACAACGTCGATCCCCAGGGCTTGAGCCGCACCCTGGCGGCGTTAGGGGAGCGCCTCACCACCACCCTGGTGGTTGTGGTGAGTAAATCCGGCGGCACGCCGGAACCCCACATCGGCATGAACCAAGCCCGTCTGCGCCTGGAATCCGCAGGGGGCCAGTGGAACAAGCAAGCCGTGGCAGTGACCTTGCTGGGCAGCAAGCTCGATCAACAGGCCGAATCGGAAGGTTGGTTAAGTCGCTTCGACATGTTCGATTGGGTGGGAGGACGCACCAGCATCACCAGTGCCGTGGGTCTCCTACCCGGCGCATTAATCGGAGCCGATATCCGGGCCTTTCTTGCGGGCGCCGCCGTGATGGATCGGGCCACCCGACTCCCGGATCTCACCGCAAACCCCGCTGCCCTCATGGCAGCGTCCTGGTATGTGGCGGGCCACGGCAAAGGCCAACGGGACATGGTGGTGCTGCCCTACCGCGACCGGCTGGAGGTGTTCAGTCGCTACCTCCAGCAATTGGTGATGGAGAGCTTGGGCAAGAAATGTGATCGCTCAGGCAACGTGGTGCACCAGGGGATTGCGGTCTATGGCAACAAGGGTTCAACCGACCAGCACGCCTACGTTCAGCAACTGCGGGATGGCATCGACAACTTCTTTGTCACGTTCATCGAAGCCCTCGATGACCCAACAGATATTCCCGCCATTGATGGAGCCTGGCCCGGCGACTATCTCGATGGCTTCCTGCAGGGAACACGATCGGCTCTGATGGAAGGGGGGCGCCAAAGCATGGCTATTACCTTGCGCCGCTTCGATGCCCGCAGCCTGGGTGCCCTGATTGCACTGTTTGAGAGGGCCGTCGGCCTCTACGGCGAGTTGGTGAATGTGAACGCTTACCACCAGCCCGGCGTGGAAGCAGGCAAAGCTGCAGCAGCTGAAATTTTGGACCTTCAAAAGCGCGTTGAGGCCGTGCTCGCCGATGGCCAGCCCCGCAATGTCGAGGCCGTACGTCAGGCCACGGGCAGCGACGGAGCCGAAGCCGTGTTCTGGATCCTGCGCCATTTATGTATGAATGACCGTGGCTATGGCGCTAGCGGTGATTGGGGCACCCCCGCCGACCTTCTGTTCCAGAGGACCTAGGGCACCAGGTTGACTAGTTTCCCTGGCACCACGATGACGCGGCTGGGGACCTTGCCTTCCAACCATTTGGCGGCAACCTCGCTCTCCAGGGCCAACCGTTCCAAGCTGGCCTTGTCGGCGCTGGCTGGCACCATCAAGCTGCCGCGCACCTTCCCCTTGATTTGAATCACCAGCTCAATGGTGTCCCGCACAAGGGCGTGGGGATCCGCAGTGGGCCAACGCTGGCTATGGACACCCGATGGCCCCCCGAGTTTGAGCCAAAGCTCTTCAGCCAGGTGGGGCGCAAAGGGTGCCAGCAGAACCAGCAAGGTTTGGACAGCTTCTATGGCAATGCGATCCCCAGAGGCTTCAAGGTGCTCGGCCATGGCGTTGCTGAGTTTCATCAACTCAGAAACAGCCGTGTTGAAGTGATAGTCGCCATCGAGATCTTCACTGATGGCGCTGATCGCCGTGTGCACGGCCCGCCTCAGGTCTTGTTCGCTGGAGGTGAGCTGCCCCAGGGGTTTTGGGCTCGGTAGGGATGGAGCCGGGGAGGTTGATGAGCCTGGGGCCGCGAGGGACAGCCCTCTTACATGGGCGGCGTCAATCAGGCGCCAGATACGCTGAAGGAACCGGTATTGACCTTCCACATCGGCGTCATCCCATTCCAGATCCTTTTCAGGCGGAGCCTTAAACAGAATGAACATGCGCGCGGTGTCGGCGCCGTATTGGTCGATCACAACGGCAGGATCCACACCGTTGTACTTCGACTTCGACATCTTTTCGTAGAAGGTGTCGAGGGGATCGCCAGTGATGGGATCGCGGGGATCGCTGGAATCCGCCACATCGGCGGGGGCAACATACTTACCGGTACTGGGATTTTTATAGGTAATCGCCTGCACCATGCCCTGGGTCAGCAGACGGCTGAAGGGTTCATCAAAACCGAGCAAGCCTCGATCGCGCAGGGCTTTGGTGAAGAAGCGGGCATAGAGCAGATGCAAGATGGCGTGCTCAATTCCACCCACGTATTGGTCCACGGGTAGCCAGCGATCCACCGACTCGCGGCTAAATGGCAGCGACGTGTTATTGGGGTCGCTGTAGCGAAGGTAGTACCAGCTGGAACACATAAACGTGTCCATGGTGTCGGTCTCCCGTTTCGCAGGGGTCCCGCAACAGGGACAAGCAACCGAAACCCAGTCGTTGAGTTGGGCCAAAGGGGAGGCCCCTTTACCGCTGAAAGCCACGTTGCGAGGCAACTCCACGGGGAGTTGGTCCTCTGGAACCGGAACCACGCCGCAGCTCGGGCAGTGGATCACAGGAATGGGGCAGCCCCAGTAGCGCTGCCTCGAGATCAACCAATCTCGCAATCGGTATTGCACCTTTTGAGTTCCCCAGCCATCTGCTTCAGCGGCTGCGGTGATGGCGTCCTTAGCGGCTCCACTGGTGAGGCCGTCAAAGGGACCGGAATGGATCAAGACCCCTGGCTCGGTCCACGCCGAACCTTCGACTGCACGGTCATCGGCTCCTTCCGGAATGATCACCTGCTTCACAGGCAGCTCGTATTGGCGGGCGAACTGGAAATCCCGTTCGTCATGGGCAGGCACACCCATGACGGCCCCCGTGCCGTAGTCGGCCAGGACGTAATCGGCAATCCAAAGGGGAATGGGTTGGCCAGTAGCCGGATTCAGCACGTCGACGCCGAGGGGTACACCCCGTTTGGCGCGGTCATCCGCCGTACGTTCCTGCTCACTTTGGCGGCTCACCAGGTCGCAGAAGGCTTCCACCGCAATCTGTTGATTGGCCCTGGTGAGGCTGAAAACCAGGGGGTGTTCAGGGGCAAGCACCACATAACTGGCTCCGAAGACAGTATCGGCCCTAGTGGTGAACACCTGAATCACTTGGTCGGTGGCCTGGCCTGAGCCATCCAGCACCACAAAATCGAGTTCGGCCCCGGTTGAACGACCAATCCAATTGGCCTGCATGGTGCGCACCCGCTCAGGCCAGCCCGTCAATTTGGGCAGGTCTTCCAGCAGGGCATCGGCATAGGCCGTGATCTTGAGGAACCACTGGCGCAATTTGCGCTTTTCCACCAAGGCCCCCGAGCGCCAGGAGCGCCCTTCCCCATCCACCTGTTCATTGGCGAGAACGGTTTGGTCGATGGGATCCCAGTTCACCGTTGCGTCGCTCTGGTAGGCCAGGCCCCCGTCGAGAAACTGCAGGAAAATCCATTGGGTCCAGCGGTAGTAATCGCTGTGGCAAGTGGCGACTTCCCGGTCCCAATCGATCGAAAGGCCGAGCTTTTTCAACTGGGACCGCATGGAGGCAATGTTTTGGTCAGTCCAATCGCCCGGATCCACGCCCCGTTCGATGGCGGCATTCTCCGCTGGCAAGCCAAAGGCATCCCAGCCCATCGGATGGAGCACCTGCTTGCCGCGCATGCGGGCCACCCGGGCGATCACATCGGTAATCACGTAATTGCGCACGTGGCCCATGTGCAAGTTCCCCGAGGGATAGGGGAACATCGAAAGGGCGTAGTAGGTGTCTCCGGGCTCTGCAGGGGTTTGGGGCCCTGGTGTTGCATGGGACTGCTGGCTATCCCAGTGCTCCTGCCAGCGCTGTTCGATGGCTTGGGGCTCGTACCGGGACGCGTCGCTCACTGCAGGCTCTCAAGGGCCGGCCCCGCCAGTCAGGCCGATGGTTTGGTTGTGATCGTGCCACAGAATGCCGCTCTGATTGGGGGTGCCTTCAAACCAGGGGACGAATGACTGAGGCACTGGAGCGCCGTATCAACGTGAGCGGGCGACCTTCACCCGGGTTCAAGGCCAGATAATCCATGTCTTGCCATTGGATGGTGCCTTCGAGTTCGCTGTGGCCGAGGACCTTAATCGCCACGGGTGTCTGGCGCCGAATCAGATCTTGGAGATGGCGGGTGCTGGGCTGGTCGGTATCGAGGGCAGGGGGACGCCGCTCAAAAAAGCTCTGCATAGGATTCGACCACCGATCGATTGCCTCCCATCGTGCTGCAGTTCAGTAAGTATCAAGGCCTGGGAAACGATTTCCTGATGCTGGATGGCCGCGATGCAGCCAGCACCGCCTTCTGCTTTGACCTCACCCCTGGGCGGATTCAGCGGCTCTGTGACCGCCGCTTTGGCGTAGGCGGCGATGGGGTGATCCTGGCCCTGCCCCCCCGGGAAGGGGGAGAACTGCGCATGCGCATCTTCAACGCCGATGGCACGGAGCCCGAAATGTGTGGCAACGGCATTCGTTGCCTGGCCCGATTTTTGGCCGACAGCGATGGGGATCAACCTGGCCGGGAGTGGCAGATCGAAACCCTGGCTGGTCGCATCGTTCCAAGGCTGGAAGCGGGTGGCGTCATCCGGGTGGACATGGGCCCTCCCTTCCTGGAGCCGGTCAGTGTGCCGACCACCCTGGAGATTGGCGATTCAGGGATCCCCCAGGGCGAATTGGTGGCGGACGGGGAGGTCTTTGCCGTGGGCGCCGCAGGGATGGGAAATCCCCATGTGGTGATCCCCGTAGCGGATGTGCAGGCCATTGATCTGGAGCGCTTTGGATCTGCGCTGGAGGTGCATCCAGCCTTCCCGGCAAAGACCAACGTGCACTTTGTCCAAGCCTTGAACCCCCGCCACCTGGTGATGCGGGTGTGGGAACGGGGGGCCGGGCCCACCCTGGCCTGCGGAACGGGTGCCTGCGCCACCTTGGTCGTCTGCCACAGCCTGGGCATCGCCGATCGCCAGGCCCGGCTGGACCTGCCCGGCGGACCGCTTGAAATTGCGTGGGATGCAGCCACGGGCCACGTGTTCATGACAGGGCCTGCGGAGGCGGTTTTTGATGGGGTGGTCAGCCCAGACGTGTGGGGCACCGACGTCCCCGTCGTGAAGGCTGAAGCGCCGCTGGATGGGCCTGCAATAGCGATGCCTTCAGTGCCAACAGAAGACGCACAACGCCCAACCAGTGGCATGGCAGCCATTGATTGCGCGACGGCCTGCACCACCGGCTGCCAGCGGCCCGAGGCCTGTCCATCGGCGGAGGCCAGAGCCCGAGTGGCAGCACTGTTAAGCAACAGTTCCTTGGACGATCTGGTCAACCTGGCCACCCGTTCATTGGAAGCCCGAACCCGGGCCCGCTTCCAGCCGGATCCTGGTCGACAGGCGTGAGCGCGCCGTTGACCCCCCAGGTCTATCTGGATTCCTGCGCCACCACGCCGCCAGCTCCTGAAGTGCTGGACGTGATGGCCGCGGTCCATGGCGAGGCCTGGGCCAACCCCTCCAGCCTCCATGGCTTCGGATTGGCGGCCGCCGAGAGGCTTGAGCGCTCCCGCCAGCGGATTGCCGAAATCCTCGGCTGCAGCGCCAACCAGGTGATCCTGACCTCGGGAGGCACCGAGTCGATCCATATGGCCCTACTAGGGGTTGCAGCCGATGGGCCGCCCGGGCGCCTGGTGATCTCTTCGGTGGAACATCCGGCCACGGTGGCTGCCGCCGCCAAGTTGCAACGGCGGGGATGGCAAGTGGAGTGTTGCCCCGTGGACCACCTGGGAGTGGTCCACCTTGAGGCCTTGGAGTCACTGCTCAAACCACCAACGCGATTGGTGTCGTTGATCTGGGGCCAAAGTGAGGTGGGCACCCTCCAGCCCATCGAGGCCATTGGCCGGCGCTGCCGGGAGGCTGGCGTGCTTCTGCACGTGGATGCCGTGCAGGTGGTGGGCCATCAGCCGTTGGAATTCAACCAGCTTCCGATCGATCTGTTGAGCCTGGCTGGCCACAAACTCCAGGGGCCAAGGGGGGTCGGCGCCCTGATAGTGCGATCCGATCTCAAGCTCAAGCCCTTCATTGGCGGGGGGGGGCAGGAATCCGGCCGCCGGGGCGGCACCGAACCCGTGGCCCTGGTGGCCGGATTGGCCCAGGCCTTGGACCTGTGCCACGGGCGTCTTTTGGCCCATGGGGGTCGCGATCCGGTGGCCGATCTCCGCGATGGCCTGCTGGACCGTCTGCTCGTGTTGCCAGGGGTCGAGCTCAGTGGCCCAAATCCCCAGGATCCAACGGGCCCAAGGCGCTTACCTCACCACATCAGCCTGTTGATGGCTGCGCCAGGGGGCAAACCCATCTCTGGGCGGCGGTTGGTGCAGACGATCTGGCAGCAGGGCTACGCCGTAAGCAGTGGTTCGGCCTGCAGCAGCGGCCGGGGTGCAAATCCCTGGAGCATGGCACCAAGCGCGATCCTGCAGGCCATGGGCTATCCAGACCCCATAGCGGCCAGCGGCCTGCGGATCAGCCTCGGGCCCTGGCTCACAGCTCAGGATCTCGAAGGGGTGCCAGGGGCCATTGAGCGCGGGAAACTGCGGGTGATCGCCGGGGAGCCCGTGGGCTGAATCCGCCTCTGCCTAGGGTCGGTCGATCTGTAATGGGTTGATGCTCCCAGCTGATTTACGGGCGGCTGAGGCCCAGGCGCTAGCAGCGGTGATTGCGGCGCTTGGGGCGGAACCCAAGGGGCGTTGGACCGTGGATTGGCGGTTTGAAGGCTTGCGCTTGCTACCAGTGGTGTTGCGCTTCAGTGAAGCGTTGCTGGGCTCGGCAGGTCCCATGGGCGACCAGGCCCTGAAGGTGTTGTTCCCCGATGCAGGGGCCTCTGCCCTAGCCAAACGGGATGCCCCAGATCTGGCCCCCCTCTGTTCTGATTTGCGCGGCCACATGCGGGTGCAATCGGATGGTCCCAGCCGGGGGGTGCTCTTGGCGATTGGCCCGTCCCAGACCGACTACGAGGATTTCGAGTCGGTGTGCGGCCAGCACCTTGGTGCGGTGGTTGTCATCAATGGGGCCTTGGAAGATGCGGCGGTGGGGATTGGCAGCGTGGCCCGCCAGCGTCGCCGCGGTTTTCTCTCCCAGTGGCAGGCGGCCTACAGCCTGATTCCCCTGGATGGCAGTGCCCTGCGGCGCGCCTTCCCGGGCAGCTGGGAGCTTTACCGCCAAGACACCGATGGCTATCGACTGGTGGAAAGCTTTGAGCAGAAGCCCGATGCGGAGCAGCAGGGCCTAGCCCTAGCCGGGGGGGATGGCCTGGGTGTGGGTGGCAATTTGAAGATGGTGGATGCCTTCATCGAAGGGCTGCGCAGTTAGGGGCTTGGGCCCCCCTGGCCAGGATCCGTAAACTGCGCGAAACGCACCTCCCTGCATGGCTCCCGAGAGCAACCCTGCGCCCCCAAGCCCCCGTCGTTCCTTGGGCTTGGTTGACTTGGGGGCCGCCCTGGCGGTGGTCCTGGCCGCCGGGGGCGTGATCTGGAGTCCCAAGCTGAGCACCAGCGTCGCCAAGGCCACCGGTGCCCTCACGCCGGTGATCGTAAGCGTGGACGTGCGTGGAATTCCCGTGGCCAACCCCACAGCCTTACTTGAGCAAGCTCGGGAGGAGGGCAAGGTGGCGATTGTGATCCGCAACCAACCCCACGGCACCGTGGCGATCCAGCAGGTGATCCCCCTGCCCAGGCTGTTGAGTGCGGTGCAGCCCAATGGCACGGTCGTCTCAGCGGTGGACCCCAACCAGAAATACCTGGCAACCCTGGACGCCCGGTTTGTGCTCGAAGGCCAGGGCCGCAAACGCGGTGGCGGCGTTGTCTTTGGCAACCAGAATTTAAAAATCGGCACCCCCGTAGAAATCGAAGGCAACAATTTCCGGATTACGGGCACCGTCACAAACCTCACGGTTCTAAACAGCTGATATGACCCACCGCAGGGCCCTGCCCTTTGCCTCCAGGGCCGTGCCCTTTGCGATAACTGTTTCGGTACTGCTCGCGGCTGCAACAGCCCTGGTTCAGCCCGGGCCTGCTGGTGCCCAAACCGAGGAGCGGGCGGTACCCCTGGCTTCCCTGCCTGCTCCCCCACCGCCCCTTGGCCTGCCCCTCCTCCAGGAGCAGGTCAGCTGTCCGCTCTTACAGAAGCGCCTGTTGACCGCGCTGGGGTCCGAGCTTCCGGTCTGGAGCATCACCGTTGCCGATCCCCAGGGCCGCCTGCTGGCCGATCTCAACGGCCAGCGATCCAGGCTGCCCGCATCCAACGAGAAGCTGATCAGCACAGCCTTTGCCCTGGATCAGTTAGGCCCCGATTACCGCCTGAAAACCCAGCTTTGGAGGCTCACGGATGGCACCTACCGCCTAACCGGTGAGGGCGACCCCGATCTAGCCCTGCCCCAGCTGCAACGGTTCGCGCGCTTGGCCCTCGGCAGTGGTGGTGCCGGTGGGGTGGATGGCAATGGAAGGTTGCCTTCCCTGGTGAAGCTGGAACTGGTGGAGGAACCCGCCCAGACCTGGTGGCCCCAGGCCTGGCATCTCGATGATCGCTACGCCGCCTATGGCGCCCCGATTACCCGCTTGGCGATAACCAGCAATGCCATCAATGACGCGGTGATGAATCCCCCGGCCCGGTTGCAAAGTTTGCTGCAGAAAACCCTCGCCAAGCAGGGCGGCACCAGGGTTCAACTCAGCGTGGTGTCAGCCCGCCAAGCCATGCCCTCTACAGCTGTGTTGCTGCATGAGGAAAGCTCAGCTCCCATGCACAACCTGTTGAGCTTGGCGAACAGCGAAAGCCACAACTTCACGACCGAGGTGCTGTTGAGACAAGCCGCCGGCACCTGGGACCTGGCGGAGGCCCGCCGACGCACCATGCTCTGGCTAGCCCAGCAGGGTTTGCCCATGCAGGGGGTCTATGTGGCCGATGGCAGCGGGCTCGGTCGGGACAACCGGGTCACGAGCCGGCTGATTGCCAGCCTTCTGTTAAGGATGAGTCAACACCCCTACGCCCGTAACTACCTGGCATCAATGGCCATTGCTGGCCAAAGGGGAACCCTGCGAAATTTGTACAAAGGCACCCCGTTGGAAGGCCAGTTCCATGGCAAAACCGGCACGATTAGTGGGGTGCGGGCCATCAGTGGGGTTCTTGATACCGCTGACGGGCTCCGGTTTGTGAGTGCGATCAGCAATGGGGCTGGCTCCCCCAATCCAACGATTGGCCAGGTGCTGATGGCCGTGATGAAGGTGGAACTCTGTCCCGGGGGCTGAAGGCCCCCCCTAAGCCCTCAGCCCGCCAGATCCCGCAGGCCATTCGCTAGGCGACTGCGCTTCGAAAGTTTGGCGCCCTGCCTGGGATCGGAAGGGCGCCGTTGGGTGGCCACCTCGGGGTTCTGGAGGCGGACCAATTCATGGCGCCCGCCCAGCACCACCTGGGCCATCTCCTGGAGCCGGCCCTCTAATTCCCCGAGCACCTGCTCGGCATAGCGGTTGGCACCCTCAGAAATCGTGGCGGCTTCCTGGCGGCTCCGCGCCACCAGGGCATCGGATTGCTGCTGGGTTTGTTGGCGGAACTGCAGGGCATCGTTGTGGAGCCGCTCGGCCTCAGCCTGGCTATCCCGCTGCAGCCGCAATCCCTCCTGGCGGATTTGGTCGACTTCGGCCATGGCTTGCTGCCTTGCCCGCTCGTGCTGGGCCACCAGTTGCTGGTTGCGGTCGGCCGCCTCCTGCTCCAGTTGCTGGCGCCGCAGGGCGAACTGCTGCTCCATCTGGGCCAACCTGGCTTGCTGCTCCTGCTCGGCTTTGGCAACCTGCTGACGGGCCTGGGACAAAACCTGCTCGCATTGGAGCCGGGCTTGGTCGCGTAGTTCGGCTACCTGGCGCTCGGCCTCCTGGCGGATCGAGGCACTGCTGATGAGCTGGTCCCGTTCGCGCCTGGCGGTGGCGACGATCTCATCGGCCTGGTTCTTGGCCTGGTTGATGTACTCCTCCCGTTGGCGGATCAGATCCACAGCGAGCTGGAGCTGGTCGGGCAAGCAGTCCCTGAGGGCATCCATCACCTCAATGGCGTCCTGCTCATTCACCAAACGGCCACCGCTGAAAGGGATGCGACTGCCTTCAAGGACCACCTCCTCCAACTGATCCAGCTGGTTGAGCACGGTGATTGCGGCCTCAGCCATGACTGCCCTAGGGAAAGCTCAGATTAAAAAGCCTGGAGAGGTCGTCTGCCACTCCCGTCGGGACCATGTGACGCACGTCGCCACCAAAACGGGCCACCTCCTTCACCACCGAACTGCTCAAAAAGCTGTGGTGCACAGCCGTGGCGAGGAACAGGGTTTCCACGTGGGGGGCCAGGCTCTTGTTGGTGTGGGCGATCTGGAGTTCAAATTCAAAGTCGCTCATGGCCCTCAGGCCGCGCAAAATCACCTCTGCCCCGCACTGCCGGGCGTAATCCACGCTGAGTCCGTCGAAACTGCCCACCTCGATGGTTGCCCCTTGGGGGCCTGCCAAATGGGCGGTGGCCTGCCGGATTTGCTGAAGCCTTTGGTCGAGGGAAAACGCTGGGCTTTTGCTCGGATTCTGCAAAACGGCCACGATGACGCCATCGAAGAGCCGGGCGCTGCGCTCAATCAGATCCAGGTGGCCCAGGGTCAGGGGGTCAAAGCTTCCCGGGTAAAGGGCGCGCATCGTTCGACCTTGTTTTTGCCACCCTATGGGCCGGCGGAGCCTTTCTAGAGTGGGTGAGATTTCAACAGGGCCATGGCTTCACCTTCCGGTCTGAATACAGATGCCAAGAAGACCCTGCTCCGCAAAATCCCCCATGGCGTTTTCATCTGTGGAGTGACAGAAGGAGAGGACGTCAATGGCTTCACCGCCAGCTGGGTGACCCAGGGATCCTTTGAGCCACCCCTGGTGGTCATGGCCGTTCGTGGCGATTCCACCAGCAACGGCATGATCCAGCGAACAGGCAAGTTCAGCCTGAATGTTTTGGCAGCAGATCAGAAGGACTTGGCCGCCGTGTTTTTTAAGCCGCAAAAGGGTGTGGGCGGCCGCTTTGATGCGGCGCCGTTCCATTTGGGACCCTTGGGCCTGCCAATCCTCGACAGCGGCCTTGGCGGCGTGGAATGTGAGGTTGTGGGAAAGGTGGATCACGGCGATCACACCGTGTTTGTGGGGGAGGTGAAGACCGCCACCCTCCACCGTGATGGCGCCGCCCTGGAACTCAGCGGCACCGGCTGGCAATACGGCGGTTGATGCCGGGTTCCCTGCCCCTCGTCCAAGAACCCGATCGCCTCAAACTTCGGCTTAAGGATGTGCCCCCTGAGCCGGGTTGTTATTTGATGCGCGATCAAAACGACCGCATTCTCTATATCGGTAAAGCCAAGGCCCTCAGGAACCGGGTTCGGAGTTACTTCCAAAATTCTCAAAATCACAGCCCGCGCATCTCCCTGATGGTGCGGCAGATCTGCGAGATCGAATTCATCGTGACCGACAGCGAGGCAGAAGCCCTCGCCCTGGAATCGAATCTGATTAAGCAGAACCAGCCCCATTTCAACGTCCTACTTAAAGACGACAAAAAATACCCATACCTCTGCATTACTTGGAGCGAGGCCTATCCGCGAATCTTTATTACCCGCCAGCGGCGCTTTCGTAGCCCCTTCGATCGTTTTTACGGCCCCTACGTGGATGTGGGCCTCCTGCGGCGCACCCTGGCCCTGGTGAAACGGGTCTTCCCGCTCAGGCAAAGGCCCCAGCCGCTCTATCGCGATCGCACCTGCCTCAACTTCGACATCAGCCGCTGCCCAGGGGTCTGTCAGCAAAAGATCAGCTCAGACGATTACCACCAAACCCTGCGGAAGGTGGCGATGGTGTTCCAAGGACGCAATGACGAGCTGCTCGACCTGTTGGACGAACAGATGCAAACCTATGCGGAGCGCCTGGATTTTGAATCGGCGGCCCGGGTTCGGGATCAATTGCAAGGGCTTGATACCCTTACCGCCGGTCAAAAGATGAGCCTTGGCGATAGCTCCGTTAGCCGCGACGTGATTGCCCTGGTTGCAGATGAGCGTGTAGCAGCGGTGCAACTCTTTCAAATGCGTGCCGGAAAACTCGTCGGACGCCTCGGCTATACCGCCGATGCCATGGTTTTTGATGGCAAGCCCACCAACCATGGCTTCATTCTGCAGCGGGTGATTGAAGAGCATTACAGCCAGGTCGATGCGGTGGAAATACCCCCCGAGCTGCTGGTCCAACATGCCCTGCCTCAACAGGCCTTGATTCAGGACTGGTTGGGAGAACGCCGCGGCCGCAAGGTCAAGATCGCCGTGCCCCAACGGGCCCAAAAAGCCGATCTGATCGAGCTGGTGGAGCGCAACGCCACCTATGAGTTGCAACGGGCCCAACGGGGGGCCGAGCAGCAGTTGCTAGCCACCGAAGACCTGGCCCAATTGCTGGATCTTCCCCACCCACCCCGGCGCATCGAGGGCTTCGACATCAGCCACATCCAGGGCAGCGATGCGGTGGCATCCCAGGTGGTCTTTATTGATGGATTGCCGGCAAAGCAGCACTACCGCAAATACAAGATTCAAAGCAGCACGATCCGATCGGGCCATTCCGATGACTTCATGGCCATGGCAGAAATCATGCGCCGTCGCTTCCGCCGCTGGTCCCAGGTCAAGGCTGAGGGTGGGGATCTGCAGGCCCTGCGCCAATCAGCCAACACCGCCCTGCACCTCGGTGGTCTCAACGACTGGCCCGATGTGGTGATGATCGACGGGGGCAAGGGCCAACTCTCCGCCGTGATGGAAGCTCTTCGGGAGTTGAATTTGCACGAGGATCTGATGGTGTGCTCCCTCGCCAAGCAACGGGAGGAGGTGTTCCTACCGGGGATGAAGGAGCCCCTCGACAGCGAGGCGGAGCAGCTCGGCGTGCAACTGCTCCGGCGACTGCGCGATGAGGCCCACCGCTTCGCCGTCAGCTTCCATCGCCAACAACGGGGGGAACGGATGAAACGCTCGCGGCTCTCTGACATCCAGGGCCTGGGTCCCAAACGGGTCAAAGACCTTCTGGCCCACTTCCGCTCGATCGATGCCATCCAATTGGCCTCCCCTGAGGCGATCGCTGGTGCACCCGGCATGGGTCCTGCCCTGGCCCAACAGGTTTGGACCTACTTCCATCCCAGTGACGGTCCTTTGGACCCCGTCGAGCTCGAGGTGCAAGACCAAGATCAAGTCCAGGACCAGAAGGTGGCCGTTTGAAGACGCTGTGGGCCCTACTGCTGGCTATTGGGCTGCTCCTTGGGGCCGTTCAACCAAGCGCTGCCTCACCCGGACTCTGCGTTGGTTTGGTGTGCGCAGACCAGATCCAGCGCAGTGAGCGGCTGCCTTGGCAACTGAAATTACGGGTGTCCGACCAGCGGGGGCACCACGAGCGCCTGCTCGTTGATTGCCGCGACGGCGTGCTCAGTCCCCGCGAGGGCCTGGTTGATCGGGGCTATGCGGCAGCCCTGGCAAAGCGGGCCTGCCGGATCGCGGTGGAGTCCTGAAGGGGGCGATCTGGCCTTACCTTGATCCTATTCGCTGTGGGCTCCTTGTCCTGGACCTGGCCACCTGAGGCTTATCTCTGGTTTAAAACGCTCCACATTGTGGGAGTGGTGGTTTGGTTCGCGGGCCTCTTTTACCTGGTTCGACTGTTCATCTATCACCGCGAAGCCGA
>Ga0310099_100067_pt1 | contig 19120 bp, 31 predicted proteins | sample LakMicMISRFREDD7_FD_194449 | JGI IMG/M metagenome (GOLD analysis project Ga0310099, IMG submission 194449) | Enriched freshwater cyanobacterial communities from Lake Michigan, Michigan, United States - MI23.SRF.RED.D7 | ecosystem: Environmental > Aquatic > Freshwater > Lake | place: USA: Michigan... | reverse complement strand
GGTCAGAAGCTCGGTACCCAGGCCGATCACAAAACCCAACATGGCAAGACGGCCATTCCAGGTTTCTGCAAAACCTACGAAGCCAAAACGGGAGGTGTTGTCGGCCATGGTGGTGGATGACGGTGGGATACAACTACTGTAACAGAAGATGAAGGAGTATTTCGCTCCCTTGCGAACCCCTAGTCAATGGCGAGCTCACCGTTGTCATCCCAGGTGAGATGGGACGCCAAATTACCCGTGGGGGCGGCAGAAGAAGGACGGGAAATGGGCTGGAAGCTGTCGTTGACAAGCGGGATGAGCTTTCCGATCTCCTGGACGATTTGATCAGTCTTGGGTGGGGGCCCTGGCTGGTGGCAGCTGGGATCGCCAACGAAAGAGTCGGGTTCTGAAGGATCACTCAGGCGTTGAGGGGAGGACATAGACCCAAAGACGTGCTGACCAAACCCTAAAAAGAGCAGGCCCCAAACCCCAGTGCCAATGGCGCCGCGAAGGCGCCGCAAGGGCGATGCGCCCATCCCTGGGGGCAGGGAAATCGGGTGAAGGTGGGACGGTGAACTCTGGAGAAGAAACGGCGATGGCAATCCCCAGCCAGAAAGTAGGAAGCGGGACAAACCAAGAAAAAGAGCACTGTCTTGACTCATTCCTCGGCGTATTGGAATATCTCAGTGAAGCCACAGGGCTGTCCATTGAGGACATTGCCGATCTCTTGTCGAGCGAGGAGGGGCCAGTGGGTGCCATGGTGCTCGCAGGGCACCTGCAGGCCACGACAAAGCCACAAACGGATTAAGTCAAACCCGCGCCATAAGGCGCAGCTTCCGCAGAAAAAATGTCATCACGGTATTTCGTCCTGTCATGACATCAGCTTGGAGATCCATACCCAATCGGAAGTCGCAACGGTCATTACCGCGTTTAAAGGATTGGGTACTGGGCTGGACACTCACCTCGTAGGCAGGCGAAGCAGTCACCATGGCCTTGTTCTGCTGCAATGCATCTGCAGAGATTGCTGTGACCTTGCCAGTCATCAAACCAAATTCTGAATAGGGGCATCCAGTGACCCGCAGGTAGGTCTTTTGACCGACCCGGATCTTGCCGATCGATTGGGCAGGAACAACCACCTTCGCTTCCATGGGGGCATGGAGTGGGGCAAGCCGGGCAATCACCTCACCAGCGCTCAAAACTTGACCAGGATGGTTAAGCGACGTTGCGACAACTGACCCAGATATCGGGGAGCGAATCGAAGCTGTAGCAAGTGCTCGTGTGGCATCGATCAAGCGGCTATCGAGACCGGCCTTTTGACGAGCAAGCTCGGCGAGGGTGTTGTTAAACCCATTAACCCCTTGACGCAATTTAGCCTGCTCAACAAGTTGACGTGCCCTTTGTTGGGCAACACTCAAGCGCGCCTGTCTCAGTTCACTCATCGATTGGGAAAACCGGGCTGCCTTTTCCTGGCTAAGTAGTTCTGGTACAGCACCAACTTTGGCAAGGGATCCATAGCGCCGAGATTCGCTAGCGGCAAAGACCAGCGATGCTTTTGCCTTATCCACATCACCGAAGCTCGAGCCAATCTGGGCTGTGGAGAGCAAGTCGGTAGAGCGAAGCTCCACATCCAGGTCTTTTTTCTGCTGGAGGGTCTGGCGCCATTGCAACTGAAGTTGGTCAAGTTCAGTCACGAGCTGCTGGTGGGAAGCTTTAAGACTGGATTGGTCAATCACAGCTAAGACTTGATTGGGCTTGACCAGTTGATTGGGTTGCACGAACACCTGCTGGACCCGGCCAGCTAATTGGCTCTGCACCACGATGTTTTCGCCAGTCGGCCGAACAACGCCAGTGGCACGCACGGTTTCCTCAATGGGCCAAAAACAAGATGCCACAACAAGAAGACCTGCAGAGATCAGGACCCGGCTGCCGATCGAATGGGACCAGCTACCAGGGGGTGGAAGAAACTGATCAGAAGCAGCGTGGACCAGGTGATGATGGGAAGTAGTGGTTATGGGGTGCTCCATTAAGCAGCAACCAAGAATGGTGAAACATGGGAACTCTCGCGCAGGGCAGACGGGTAATTCTGCTCCTTAACACGACCACGCTCTAAGTAAATAATCCAGTCGGATCGCATAATCACTGAGGGGCGATGGCTAATCAGAAGAGTTGTTAAACCTTTCCTCTGGGTCAAGAGGTTGTCCATCAACCTGGCCTCAAGAACAGGATCGAGGGCGGAGGTCGATTCATCGAGAATCAAAACAGAAGGTCTACCAATCAAGGCTCTTGCTATGGCAAGACGCTGACGCTGTCCTCCGGATAGGTTGGCACCAAACTCGCCAAGAATGGTTTGATAGCCCTCAGGGAGCTCACGGATAAAGTCGTCGGCCAATGCGAGACCACAGGCCTCAACAACCTGCGAGAAGTCAATATGGGGATGGGCAAAAGAAAAATTATCGTAGATACTTCGGTTAAACATGATGGAGTCTTGGGGAACAAGAACAACCTGCCTACGAAGAGAGTCAATATCAAGATCAACGCTGCTATAGGGGCCATAGTGGATCGAACCCTCTTGAAGGGGATACAATCCGGCAATGAGTTTGGTAATGGTACTTTTGCCGCAGCCCGACTCACCAATCAATGCAGTAGTTAGTCCACCAGGGATACGCAGGGAAAGGGAATCCAAGAGGGGCCGACGGCCAGGATGGGAGAACGTGACACGGTCACAAATCAGGTCATCGCGGCCAGTAAGACTAACGGAATGCTTGCCGGCGTTAGCAAAGGATTCAGGCTCCCGTTCAAGAACATCGGCCATACGCTTGATCACAACATCAGCGCGAAGAATCTCCTGACTAATACCGCTAAGACCAGCAAGGAAACCCAAAACATTGGCACCCATGCCGTTAAAGGCCAAAAGCTGACCAATGCTGAGCTGCTGGTCGATAACAAAAGAACTGCCATACCAAAGCAGGGCAATGCTGGTGAAACTGCCTAGAAGACCAGTAATTGTGGACTCCTTAAGATCGAGCCTGAGGGCAGACCACGACATATGGGCTAGCCGACCAAAATTACGCTGATATTCCTCCCAGGCCTGAACAGTAGCCTCACTGGTTTTCAAGACACTGATACCACGAAAGAGTTCAACGAGAAAGCCTTGGTTATCGGCTGACTTGACCAGAAGCTGGCGGGAAAGTTTCTGCTGAGCCGGCAAGAAGCAAAGGTTACTGACGAGTACGATCAAATAACAAGCAAGAGCTGCAAGTGTTAGCGAAGGGTTGTAAGCCCACATGAAGAGAAGGGAAACGATCGCGATACAAAACTGACTCGGAAGACCAAGGACCACCTGGGTCATCAGGGAATTAAGGTGTTGGATGTCGCTAATTCTGCTCACAACCTCTCCACTTCGGTGACTCTCGAAATAGCGAATCGGCAAACCGAGCAACCGCTGTCCATAGTGCATCACCATCTGAAGCTGCAACTTTTGGCCGAAATACCCGACCATATGACCTTGAAAAAAATTGAGTAGGCCGCGAAAACCAAACAAAAGCATCAACCCAATACTCAGACTAGCCAACATGCCGTTATCACCACGGAGCAGGACATCGTCGGTAAGAACCTGCATTAAAAGGGGCATGCCTAAGCCAAAAATTCCGATCAAGGCATTAAGCGAAATGGCTTGGGTCAGTAGGGGACGGAAGGGAACAAGATAATGCCGAAAAATCCTGAGGCCTTCAGAATGATGGGTAGTTCTACCGAGCCGTGCAGGATCAGGCTCAAGAAGTAGAATAACTCCATCATTCCAATGGAGCAAAAACTCTGCAACGGAATACTCGATTAGGCCAACAGCCGGATCAGCCACAATCAGTTTATTGCCCTGCCTTTGGTGCAAAACAACCCAATGATTTCCATCCCAATGACAAACCAAAGGGAGAGTAATCGAATTGAGGTCATCTAAAAGTTCTGGGCTGGCCTTCGCTGCCCTGGCATTAAACCCTAGGGTTTCCGCACCACGACGCAATCCCAACAAACTAGTACCCGTAGATGTGGTTCCTACCGCATCACGTACAAGGCCAAGCTTGAGAGAAGAACCATGGGAAGAGGCAATGGTAGCAATACAAGCAGCACCACAATCTTCCTCATCAAATTGGCGCACGCAAGGGTAGGCTGAAGACCTACCCCCGAATGCCTGCTTCCACAGCCTATGGGGAGTTGACCAATCGTGACTGGAAAACCAACTGCGCAAGAGGAAGAACATTGGAGAATCTAGGCCTATACAGCTGCAAAGTTAAAAGCAGTGTTATAAACAGCTAAGCTAACACCATCAAGAATTCCAGCAAGAACTCCTGCGGTAGCAACAGTATTGACTTGCGTAACTGGTGTCACAACAGTAATAGGCGACACGTTAATTCCCAGAGCGAATTGGGAAAAAGAGGGGAAAGTAAAACCTCCAGAGATCAACTCTGAATCAGAGTCAGACAAAAGTTGCATGATGTATTCTGGCGAAGTTGGGAAAGGAAGCCAGTGAACTGGCTTCCTTATAATTAGATCCTAAGGTTTTGCAAAAAGCAAAAGCATTAGTTAATCGAAAATAATCAGGCAGCAATCAGAGAGGTGTTGCCAACGCTGTTCCAAATAGAAGCAGCATTCAAAGGTGCTCCGAAAAAGGAGGGCGAAGTGGCGACATAATTAGTCACCTTGTTCGACTGAGTAACGTTATAGGTTTGCTTGAGAGAAGTTAGGCTAATACCAAGAATGGTCGTGGTATCTCCACCGCCAAAAGGCATAGACCCCAAAGTAGGCAGGGAGGCATATCCACCACCGATCAGTTCAGACTGGCAATCATCAAGAGTTGAAAGGTAGGTCATGAAATCAATTACGATGAGTAAAGGGCTAGGCCCAAATGAAGGATGACGAGAAAAGACTTGACGAGAGGATCGGAGAACAAAACCGCGTAACTTATGCTGCAGAGAAATTCAGCATGCTGAGAAGACGCTGGATCGAAGAAAACATAGAGGAGATCTATCAGAGAGCAGACAGCTGATTACCTTGCATATTGAGAATGGAGTTACCGCTTCCACCAAAAATCATATTAATAGCAAGATTAATCTGAAAAATATTGAGGCCCATTAAACCACCAGAAGATTGTGATCCATAGCCACCCGTCATCGAACCAAGTTGCCCCGGCTGGCAGTCACGTCCAGATCTGGATCGGCGATGAGATCCAGCATCGTCGTCACGTCCGCGCCTACCACCACAAACTTGTTCAGACTGGCAGTCAGCAAGGGTCGTAAAATGGACAGGGTCAATTAAGGACCCAACAAGCATGAGATCGAAAGCCATTAAATTTAGGGTAGGAGAAGATGACGATAAAAAACCTAAGTAGTCCACACAAGAAAACTCATGTACAAACTACCGAGAGGCTAGTTGGGCAGGAAGAAAGACAAACCACGAAAACAGGGATGTACACTGGGCGTCCTTGCAATTCGACTGGGCTGCTACGTTTTGCTTTCCATCAAAAGGATCCGAATTATCAATACGGAAGTCAACTGGCAATTTGCTCATAATCCCTGCCCCGGAGATAGAGCCATCGGCAGCATCGAGGATGATGGCTGAACGCAGCGCCTGGATCGACCACATTCTTAGGGTCCAGTAGGGGACATAACTACGGGTTTGTTCAGTAAGGTAGGTCTCACCAGCTGGTGAGTAGAGAAAGTTACTGAGTCGAAGAAAATCGATGTTGTAGCTTTTATTCAGACCGGCGCGAACCTCTTCTGCGGTCCAACCTGAGCGCTTCAAACCACCCTGAAGGCCACGGTCAGTAATTTCACCAGTTTCAAGGAAAGTCTTCATCGCCTCCTGAGGTGTAGACCAGACTGCACCACCAGTAACCCAACGAATAGGGTTTTCTGTTTCAGCTGAAGCTGCAGCAGAAAGAAGCACAGGAGACAACAGGGAGGCGGCAAGCAAACCCTTGATCAGACGTTTGTGAATTGACATTTCAAGAAAAGAAGACACTTCAATATAGAAATGGGAATTCAGATCAAGCTAGTTTGACTTAATAGTGCAGCGGAAACGAGACGAGGAAACTGAAGATTGCAACAGCTGACAGCTTGCCACCTAGTGCTGGACAGGTAGGTGACGGCGGGGATGCTGACCAAGATGATCAGCCGCAATCGCTAAGAGTTCGGCCTGCGTAACGGTGTGGGCATTCAGGGTAGTCTTGTCAAGAATACGATCAAGCAATCCAGGATGATGATTTGCCAGATACTTGAGCAAAATCTGCCTCATATCACTCTCGCCGTGGCCATGGCCAAGAAGGAGAACCGCATCGGAATCCTGAATGGCTTGTACTAAAAGGTGCAAATAGTCAAAGTCAAAAGGAGCTTTTTGACCTGAGAGGTCCCGCTCCCGTCGATTATGCAAACTTTGATGGGTCGACCAGAGTCCAAAAGGTTTAAGAGTGAATTTCTCAGTACCCAAACCCTTGGAGTAGAAAGCCTCTGTGGAATGATGCGTCAAGTGCAAAACCAGATAAGTTCCATGATCGCTCAAGAGAGGCGAAATTGGAGCTTCAGGTTGCTGAGGCGTATGGCCTGCACTCTCCAGAAATCGACGTACAGCCATCACAGCATCACCGTCAAGTTCAGTACGGCTTGGATGGTGGCCAAGGTCTATCCAGATAAACTCACCGGATGACCAATTAATTTTAAAGCGATGGTGTTCCAAGGGATGAACTGTTGCACCAAGGCTAGAAAACAATGCTTCTACATCATGAATTCGGATTCCATGCTGCAGTGGGTGAGCAAATATGGCATGAAGGGTCCGAAGGTTGGAAGCATTCATGGTCAAAGAGACAAGCGTATTAAATCAGACAAAAGCATTCTTATGCGAAAACTCACCGGAGGACCTAGATGCAAGCAACAAAATCAGATACGGGACAGAAAAGAAGCAGGAACACTTCCAACAAGAAGCAAATCGCAAAACAAAATGGAAAAGTCAATAGGGTAAAAATCGGCTAGTCCGACCGGCACTCCACAAACGGATGCCGCCTCCCATGAAAAAGCAGAAACGATAATGAAGGTAAATGGGAGAGTCCGGAGGCAATAGAAAGAATTTCTATAGATAGATATTGCTAGGCCTCTGAACGCTTCGACACATCAAGATCATAGGCGTCCTTATCTTTAAGATAGAACTCGAGTGCCTCTAAAACGATGGTACCAAAAGCTTTACCCTCCAAGATGCCTAGCAACTTGAGCGCACGATGGGCCTCATCTGGCACCGAGATTGTGATTCGCCGCATATCAAGTTAAGCTTTCAAGGTGAGCATAGGAGCACAACGATAAAACCCAAGGGTTTGCAGCAGTTATGCCTCGGGCGGAAAGGATAATTTCAATGACAACAACTCAATGCCCCACGGTCAATACCCCATGGAGAAAGCGGCAGTTAAAAAAAGGAGAAGCGTCGGGTAAACACAACAGAACAGACGCTGAAACGAATAAGCTTAAAAATACGAAGTCAATGATAGAGATGTTAACCCATATAATTGCCGGTGCAGCAGATCCGATGGTGCAATGCCGCGAGGATTAAAAGCACAGCATGGCTGCTGCACAAATAAGGCAGTTAGCAGTACGAAGAAGGGGAATTGCTCCCATAGGCTTAATTTGCCTAATCACCAAGAAGCAGAATCCATGAATGAACGCATTCGAGTGATGCAACGGCAACCAAGGAGAATATCTATCACACTGAGTTACCACGTTCACGAGGCCCTACTGTCGCGCTCTGAAGAGGAGGGACGGTCGGTATCCAATCTGTGTGCATTTTTACTCGAAGATGCCCTGCGTGAGCCAAACCGCCAAATCCAAGCCCCCGCATTTGGACAACCAGTGGCTGCCAATGGAGGGAAAAGCAAGCCCGTTCGGGGCCTCCATACCTACTAGGGAGGAACCACGAGAAGGCCTTGGTTGAAGCTCTGCCGCCAAGGCCTACAACTGTGAGGTCTAAATAGGCAGAGAGGGGAGGCGAGTTGACAACACAAATCAGCCTGTCTCCATCAAGAAGCCGGAGGATTGAGACATGGCTCTAAACGCCGACGCAGTTTCGATAATGCATTACGCTCAATACGCTGAACCTTATCCTTACTGAGGCCGAGCTGGATCGAGACCTTGGCGAGGGAGGGCTTGCCTTCCGTCGCAAACCGCATCCGCAGCACCTTCCTCTCCATGGGATCGAGATTACCAATGTGCGTGTGCATCCATTGGTAATCATCATGGATCGTTGGACCCTCAACGCTGGCAACGGTATCAATCAAGGTCATATCCTGACCATTGCTACCAACCTGCTGGTCCAAAGACTGAATGTGGCAACGTTCAGCCGTATGGAGGACAAACCGGAGCCGCCGCTCCGATTGCCCTAGCTGGCTTGCTAATTCAGATTGGCTCAGGGACTCTTCAGAGGCAGCTTGAAGCTGACCTGCTTTCACAGCTAGATCGGTCACACTGACCGGGAGGCGAATCGAGCTGCTGTGCTCGTGCAGGTAACGGCCCACAGCTTGCTTAATCCACCAATAGCCATAGGTCGAAAACTTGTAACCCCTGGAGGGATCAAACTTTTCGACAGCTCGAATGAGGCCAATATTTCCGGCCTGAATCAGGTCCATGGCATCCTGATTGAGATGCTGGCTTCGGCGGGCATAGCGGCTCACAATGGTGACGACAAGCCGCAAATTGGCATTCACCATCCGGGTATGCGCCCTGCGCCCGCGACGGATAACAGAAGGTGTTTGTTCATCGGCATCCTGCCACTGGCGTACCAGGCTTCCCAAGTGCACCTCCTCTGCATCCGTCAGAAGGGGTATGCGGCCAATTGTCTTGAGGTAGTCACCGAGGGCATCGGCCATACAGGGGATTGCGTAGAGCCCCGGAATCCTCTGTTGAAAGTCGAAGGAATAGGAGCACTAGCTGCCCAACTGCGGCGCCAATGCCGCAATCTCAGAACTCAACCTGCAAAAACCTGGCCTGATCGATCTGTAGGCTTGTTGCCGAGACGGTTTACTCAGCACGAGTTGCCAGAGCTGGCCCTGCCCCGAACGGAAAAGACCAGCACAAGAGAGGAGGTAGTAGCTCCAAAGCCGATAGAAACTAGGAGCGATATCCTGGGAGAGCCTGGGCCAGCCAGCATCGAAGTTCGTCCACCAGGCCATTAGGGTTGTGTCGTAATCGCGTCCAAAGTTTTCCCAGTCCTGAAGAATCAAGGAACACTCAAAGCCCCGGCACAACTGCTGCGCTGAAGGCAATCTTCCATTCGGAAAAATATATGTATTTATCCAAGGATCAATTTTAGCAGTGGTTTGACGGGTACCTATGCTCTGCAACAACATCAAGCCATCATCGGTCAACAAGTCCTTGACAATCTGAAAAAATGCTGAGTCATTGAGACGTCCTACGTGCTCCATCATGCCAATCGAGACAATGCGATCAAAAGGCTTCTCCTGCCGCAGGAGCGCTGTCCGATAGTCGGCAAGGACAGTCCGTACGGGTAAATCAAGCGCGAGTCCTTGGGCATAACGCTGCTGCTGCGAAGATACGGTGATCCCCAGAACCTCAACTCCGTAATTCTCAGCGGCATAGCGGGCAAAGCCACCCCAGCCACAGCCCAAGTCAAGGACCCGTTGACCGGGTTCAAGCTGGAGCTTTTCGCAAATCAGTTTGAGCTTGTGCTCCTGGGCCTCCTCAAGGCTGGACGCCTGCTGCCAATAGGCACAGCTATAAATCCTCCTGGAATCCAGCATGACTGCATAGACCCGGGGGTCGATGTCGTAATGGCGCCGGGCCACCTGGTGGGCGCGAAGGTGGGTTTGCCAATTGAGCAGGCGCTCCCCCAGGGAGAAAACAACGGACCGCAGTTGGGCCCAAGGATCGAAGCCCTGCATCACGTCAATCGCCGTATTGGGCGTCAGCAACCGGGTAAACAACTGGTCGAGCCGCTTGCAATCCCAAAGACCGTTGACATAGCCCTCCCCCAGGGCAAGGCTACCCCTTCGCATCAAATCGGCAAACAAGCGCCCATCACGAACCTCGATATCCCAAGGCTGATCGCCATCAAAGCCAATTCCAGCTGCCTCAGTAAAAGCAGCAATCGGGGTAGGAACCGTTAGGGGATAACGACCAGAGGACATTGCAATCAAACAGGGCAATTCAGCCCAGCAACGATTCTCTAAAAAGGGATGATTCGGTGCGGATCTGCGGCATCAATGGGGTCATTCCACCACGGGTTATCGGCAGCCCCCGTCCAAAAATAATCTCTTCCCAGGATGGAAGTGTGACCACCAACGACGAGGGACACACCATGGCGAGGTCGGAGACAACCAGGCAGCGGCGCGATGGATGGCGAGATCGGTGGCGAGATCGGCGGGAAGCTGGACAGCAACTCAGCCAAAAATTGCTCAGGCTGGGGCAAGGGTGGCTGCACACCAACACGATGGTGGTGGCCCTACCCCGCGGCGGGGTGCCTGTCGCCCTTGAAGTTGCAAAGGCCCTCCAAGTGCCCCTCACCACCTGGTCAGTACGCAAACTTGCCCGGGCCCAAGCTCCGGAAGTTGCCGTAGGCGCCATTGCTGCCGGAGGTATTGAACTCTGGGACAGCAGTCGTCAAGACATCCCGATCCAGGAACGGCGACAACTCCTGGCAAAAGAAGATCAAGAGCTCAACCGACGCCGGCAATACTTTAATGATAGGCCAATCGAACAGCTGAGCGGCAAAAATTTAATCGTGGTGGATGATGGCATCGCCACCGGCATGACCATCACTGCGGCACTTCGCTCACTTCAAGCGGTAAGGCCGAACCAACTCATTTTGGCCGTCCCAGTGGTGGATCAGAAGGTGATCATGCCTATAAAGCTACTCTGTGATCAGATGATCGCCTTAAAGGTGGTCTCAAACTTACAAGCGGTAGGCGAATACTTCGAAAACTTTGACCAACTCGATGACGTAGACGTGATCAACCTACTGAAAGAGGCCAAGCTGAGCATTCACACCAGGGCATGAAACGAATAGAAATGGGCAAGAAGCAGTTAGGCCCCTCACCCAAGCCAGCATTTATTCCACAGCCAGAATTTATTCCACTGGGATTGCCAAGGCTTTGACCTGTGACTCCTCAGCCTTTGGAATATCCAGCTCCAAAATACCATCATGATAATGGGCCTTCAAACCTGAACTTTTGATATTGGCAGGGAGAGTGAAGCTACGAATGAAATTACCATATTCGCTCTCAACGCGATGGAAGCGGAAGCCCTCCTCCTCACGATGCTGTCGACGCTCCCCTTCAAGGGTCAAAACCCCATTGTCGAGGGTGACATGAACATCTTCTTTCCTGACACCTGGGATCTCAGCCTTTATTTTAAAGGCATCATTCATTTCAACAATATCGACACGGGGGCACCACTCACTATTGGAAACAACGTCACCAGAACGGCCAAAGGGGTATGCCATCGAACGGGTGTAACGGTCCAACAAGTCCTCCATGCCCCGCAGGGGCTCCCAGCGTGTGATGGCCATCGAAAATTCCAAAACTCCGTTCCAAATTTAAAGGGAGAACATCGGTGCCCAGGATTCATCCTTGCCTCAAATAGACAGCAGTTCGATGCAAATATATGCGGCCTGAACGGATCGATCAACCGAGGAGAAGAAGTGAAATTTGATCCCTGCCATTGGCCTTTGCCACAAACAAAGCACGGTCAGAGCGGGTAAAGAGATCAGTGAAATCACGGTCAGATTCACTTAGGCTTGTAAGCCCACCACTGAGATGAAGGTGATAACCAGAGCCAGTAAAAATACCAAGCATACGCTTGGCCGCGTGGCGTAGCTCCTCACCAATGGCCATCGCTTCCTCCGCTTTGCGGTTAACAAAGAGTAGGCCAAAAGCTTCGTCATAGAGTCGAACCAGAAGATCATCCTCACCGAGATAGCTCTCACACAAATGACAAAAGTCGATCAAAACCTGATCGCCGGCCTTGTGGCCCCAGCGAAGGTTGATCTGACTAAAGTTGTCGAGGTCAAGATGAAGCAAACACAACGGTTTGCCATCGCGCCGCGCCAGGTCAAATTCCCTAGCTCCTAGCCGAAACAGCAATTCCCTGCGCGGCAAACCTGTGACTGGGCAGAGCGTGGCGCGATAACGCCACTCAATTTCGCGCATCACCAAGTGGGCAAATCCTGTGAGATGCCGTGCTTGACGTTCCGTAAAGGCATGGGGCTCACGATCGAGAACACAAAGGGTCCCGAGGGGAAAATTTCGGGGAGTTTGCAACGGTGCCCCTGCATAGAAACGAATCCCTGGCTTGTCGATCACCAGGGGATTGGTACAAAAACGTTCGTCATCATGGGTATCAGGCACAACCAATACCTGGTTTGCGGCTATGGCATGGCTGCAAAATGCCATGGGCCTTGGGGTCCCAAGCGTGTCTAATCCATGGCGGCAGACAAATCGTTGATCGTTTTCAGCCACAACGGTGATCAGACCCATCGGCATGCCAAGAACATCGATACAAAGCTCCAGAACTTGGTTGAGGTGGGGATAATCGATGCCTGAATCCAGTGCATACCGCTCCAATTCCCGCAGACGCTGATTTTCGTTCAGCGGCAATGGATAGTCGGGATAGGCCACAGGCGACGCCTTCTTCAGGCCAAACAAGATGACTCCAGACTGATGACCAGTTCTGGAGTGATTGCTAACTAGCCCCATACGCCGCACCGCCAAACCGGATGGGAAGCAGATGCCAAGCACATGGGGCAGCGAAGCCCAACCAACTTGCGTCCCTGCTTAGGTTCCGTTCAACTCACCATGGCCTGGGCATGGAAGAAACAGGTGTGCCAAAGGGCGACGTTATCCCCCCCAAAATGATCACCCAGCCCAGGCCAAGGGCCCATTGGATGGGGACAAGACAGGTTGTGGTGCCTTCAGCCGGAGCCCAACTGCCAGGCCTACTGGCCATGCCAGCCCATCCAAACGGCCTGGTGGTCTTTGCCCATGGAAGCGGCAGTAGTCGCCATAGCCCGCGCAACCGTGCCGTGGCAAAAAACCTCGTCCAAGGGGGACTAGCCACACTCCTCTTTGACCTCCTGACCGAAGACGAAGATCGACCCAATGAGCAGATGCGCTCAAAGCGATTTGATATCGAGCTCCTCACCGAGCGCGTGGTTGGAGCAATCGATTGGCTCGCCACCCAAAAACCCTTAGCCCATTTGCCCCTAGGGCTTTTCGGAGCAAGCACCGGTTCGGCAGCCTGTCTGCGAGCAGCGGCGGCCAGGCCACAACAGGTGCGGGCGATTGTGTCGCGGGGAGGGCGGCCCGATCTAGCCTTTGATGTGCTTGCAGCAGTGCGAAGTCCCACACTGCTGATCGTGGGATCCCGCGATGTTGATGTGCTCGAGCTGAACGCTTGGGCTGCCTCCCACCTCCAAACCAGCCATGCGATCAAGGTCGTGGCAGGGGCCGGCCACCTCTTTGAAGAACCTGGCTGCTTGGAAGAAGCTGCCAGGCTTGCCAGGGAATGGTTCCAAACCCAGCTAGTGGCTGGGCCCAAAGAGGCTTGATGACAAGGGTCTTAAAAACCCATTGGGGGCAACCTTCAAGCGAACAGGAATCACTCCTCTTCGGTGCCTGATGGGATCAACTTGATCTGCTTGCGACCCAACTTAATTTCGAATTCATCGCCTGGATTGAGCTCTAACAGAGCCGTGTAAGCCTTACCAACCAGCAGGTTGCCATTGCCTTGAACCGTGGCCACGTAGCTCAGGCTGCGGCCCGCCTTGCCTTTTCCTTTACCACCAGGATCACCCAGACTCACACCCTTGGCTTCAAGCAGCGCTTCATAGAAGGCGGTGAAGTTCAGGCGCTCAGTGCCGTCTTTCTTGGAACTCACGTAGCCACAGCTACGGACCAGATCAGATTTGGAGATGTCTCCAGATTCCTTGACATGGGCAAGGAGCTCAGAACCGATGAGAGCCATGGGGACCGTGATGAATTACTAGAAAAAATAGCGGATGCCTTTCATAGCGCCACCCCCCATAACTCCAAACACCATGACGCCCTTTGGCACGCCATAGGATCGTCGTACTCCATCCCTAGCGACCGGCGGGCCATGAGCCAATACAACTCCACCCATTTCGTCGTATCCCAACTGGAAGATGGCTGGATGCTGCAAAGCGAGCATGTGACCAAAATCCAAAATGGGGATTGGATTTTGGATCGGGAAGAACTGGAGGAGCTCAGTGCCTTACTTCAATCTGTGCTGACCAGAAGCTGAGTCGACTCCCATTCGGAGTCCAAACCGCTTAGACCAGAATCAACACGTAAAGCCCCCTGAAAGCCCATGCTTCGCAAAGTCCTGCCCTTGCTCGCTGGCGGCCTGGTTGGCTTGGCTCCGATCGTTGCAAACCACCGGCCGGCGGCGGCGGAAATCATCTGTGGAACGGGGTACTACCTCTCCGTTGGTCAATGCGTCTTGGTGCCCGCCCAACCGTTTGTGATGGCTCCAGTTGTAGTGCCATCACCTGTCATCGTGGCACCGGTTGGTGTGGTTGGCGGAGAACCGGTTTACCGGGGTGGGGCCTACTACGGAGCCAATGGGGTGAACGGCTATCGGGGCCGCTATGGGGGAGGGGCCGTATCTGGACCCAATGGCTCCTACGGAGTCCGCGGTCCTGGCGGGGCCACCTACGTCCACACGGAAAGCCATGGCAATTACTACCACCGATAACAGCATTGCTGCTGCAACAAAGCTGTTGATCGGCTGAGTCGAACCCAACCCAGCTCCCCCCGGTGCACCCTTGGCAGAGCTGGTGGGTTCTCGATGGAGGATAATGAGTTTTCTGATCCAGATTTCCTGGCATCTCTGGCTGAGTTCATTGGCAGCCGTACTGGACCGATCACTCTCATGTTGCTTGCGGAGATCCTGAAGGATTTAGCCGAAGAAAAATTGTCGGGTCTCAGCCACGATCAGCAGTTCCTCAAGCGCATCGGCATGCGGTGGTGACCAAAGCTGAGCCACCGTCGTCGCGGCGTCAATCAAAAGGGGGTCTTGTCTTCGCTCGTTTTGGCCTAAGGGCCCTGCGCGTCACAGCGAGCACCGTGGCTGTCGTAGCCCTCGTACAAGAACAGTGGGTACCTGGCATCTCATTTGGGGTGGCCTGGCTATTGCTCCTCAAGGCCCCAAGTGTCTTTCGTTTTCTCAAAGACGACACCACAACACGACTCTAAATTGCCGCACATTGGCAAGGGGGGGCTCGGCAAAGTCAGCCCTGCGTAGAACGGGGATAGTTGCAACTCCTTTTATGGCCCAAGCCCACATGCATCACACCGGTGGGGAGCAAACCATCGGAATGGAAGCCGCCTTACATCTGATCGCCATGGCTGCGAAGGCCCTACTGATCCTTGGTGGCGCGATCCTCATTGGGGAAGTGGTCGTCACCTCAGAACGAAAGCTCCACGGCCAGATCAAGGGCGCCAAGCAAATGGTGGCGGAAGACGCCATGACAGGTCGCTAAACGCGACCTTCAAGCTGCTGCGCCACTTGAACCCAACCAACTGCGTAGCAGCAAGCCCTTTCAGCTTTACCTGCAAACCATCACCTCTTGATTGCGGCAGATCTTGATTGACCAAAACTTGATTTGCAGACAAAGATACTCCCGCCTGAGATTCTTTGATCTCAGGCCTAATGCAATATCAAAGCTTTAGTCTTGCCTAATCCGCAAACGGAGCTGGCGCGTAGCAGGCTTGGATTTACGCCTGGGTGACTGAAAAAACTTTTTATGGATCCTGGCTAGCTTGTTGCGGTGGCGACGAACAGGGGGGTCCATTGGCGAAGCTAGCAATATCTGACGAATTGGGCAATTTTGGCAGACCAATGCAAGCGTTTCATTGACTGAAAGACCCCGTTCAAGCACCCCCAGGTGGGCCACGCAGTAGCGACTAACTGGATGACCAGTAGCCTGCACGGCCATTTCAGCCAGAGATGGGTCATGGGTATTCATTACTATCTACCAAACTCTTGATTAAAGCCTAGACGTTTTCAAGCACAAGCCGGGGAAAAGCGGTAGGGCCCTTGATGCCGAACAGACGGGCAGGACAGAGAAATGGCAGCCCTGTTTAATCTAGACAGGGATTAAGATAATACTCTGAAAAGCTGTCAATACATGCCAATAAAACAATTCCGTCTTTAACAATTCTGTCCAAGCAAGCCTGACGCCGTCCCGTGGGCTCGACGTTTCGAAACCAAGCAGGACAACCCGCCACCTTGGGAGCCAGATTGGGGCAACAGTCGTGACCAACGGATCTCCCATGGAACAGCCACTTGCTTGCCGCCCATCGCTTCCCAAAGCCTTGGCTATCACAGCTCTGATGGCACTCACATGGTCCTGCGGCACGAAAACCACAGGCATCGATGAACGCTGCGCCGACCTTGCCGCCACGGGCTACACCGAGGTGAAGCAAATGCAGGAGCTGCTTCAGCTCACCAAGCAACCCAGCGTTGGCAGCGCCGCGGGCATCCGCCAGCGCACGATGGCCTTGTGTGTCAAAGAGGCCGGTTGATCCACAATGCAGTGATGGTGAGTCGACAAACCCTCAGTCTTTTGGCCTGCTGTTCCTTGGCTTGGCCATGGGTGAGCCCTGCAGCAGCCCAGCAATCCCTGCCAGCCCAGCAAGCTCCCCCAGCCCAGACGCCTGCAGGCAATGGGATGGCCATCACCATCGACGACCTCGCCGGACCCAATGGGCCTGGACCCGCCAGATCCAAAGGCAACAACTGGAAGGTGGAGCCGGGCTATGGCTGGTGGGGACCAGGCGATGGCTTTGACGATGGTTTTGGCGATGGCTTCCTGTACTAATCCCTGCCGAACCAACAAAGTTCTGGAAGGGCAACCCAACCCCTTAAACCAGTCAGAATTGGAGCACTTGGACACCCACCATGGTTCAACAACGTCTGCGACTCAACTTTCAACGGTGGCCTTGGGCAGCCTTGGCAGCCGCCAGCTGCATCCTTGGCGTAACCATCCCAGGGGCCCGGGCCCAAACGATGCAGGATGCCCTCATCAATCACTACTGCACCAAGGCGATGAATGCCGATTTCGCCAAGGCAGGCAAAACACCCCCAGCCGGGATGGTGGCCTACACGTGCAATTGCGTGATTCAACAGGTGAGCGCCCGGGCCACCATTGACCAGGCAAAGGCCATCTGCCAACAACAGGCCACCGCCAAATTCCCAACCCCCTAAGGCACCCCACCAAGGGCCCTCCCCATGCCAGTTTCCACACCAAAAAACCTTTTGGGCATCTCCACCAAATTCCTGTGCTCAGCCCTCGTCGGCGCCGGCCTTGGTGCTGTTTCGGTGGCCTTCTCAGCCATCGCTCCGGCACCGGCCCAGGCCTACTGGTATGGCTATGGCTGGGGCTGGCAGCATCCCCGTGGTTGCTGGGGAGGTCCTTGCTGGAACCGCCAAGTGGTGGTGGAACCTGCCCCCATCACCATCAGTCCAACGGCACCCATACCCGTGGTGCAGCCAGGCCTACCGCCCATCAGCAACCCCGGTGGCGCCATCGCAGTGCGCAACGTCTGCATCGCCTCGGTCCCGATGCGGACTGGGCCCAGCATCGCCTATGCACCCATCGAAATTCTCACCGCCGGAACAACGGTGCAAGTGATCAATTCCCTGCTTAACACAGCAGGCTATGAGTGGAGTTTGATTCAGGTTGGTGCCACCAGTGGCTACGTGCCCGCCGCTTCGATTTGCCTTTAAGGCCTCCTAAATAGGGGCTCATCAGCAGCAAACCCGCCATAAGCCAACCTGGGAATTTCCGCAGTCTTGGGATTTTGGAATGCCGTTGATGTCAAGTCAGATTGGCTTGCGGGGCTTTCGATCGCGGGACGTTGCAACTCCCGCTCCAGCATGGTGATCCGCATCTCGCGCAGACAAAATTTGCAACCACCGGTTGTTTGCAAATGCTTCTCTGGAGTGATCGAAATCTCCTTCACCGGATGGACACGGCACTTGATCTTGACAGGGGATTTATAGCTCTTATAAATAATGGCGGAATAGTCGTACTTATCGCCAAAACGCGACTTGGCCCTCTCTAAAAAAAGCTCGCGACCAATTGGGTTTCCCATGGCTCACCAATCCCAGCCGAGGCTAGGTGTAAGAGGAAAGGATAGCTCGACCCAAAGGGCATTTGTTACCAAGTGCTGCTGTTGTGCTCATGCGGGCCTTGGGGGCAGGGCCGCCAGCCCTTGCACATAGGCGTCCAACGACCCCACATTGATCCAGCCAGTGGCGATCACTTTGGTGCAATCCGGGCTCACCCGGCCCCGATGCACGTGGGACATCCCGGCGGGGAAGATCGCCATCTGGCCAGCAATAGCCTCGACATGGTGCTCTTGCCACAAAAATTCCGTACCCGCATTCTCCACATCGTTGCAATAGAGGATCCAGGCCAGCACACGCTTGATCGGGTCTGTGGCGTCATCGGCAGTGGTCCAATCGCAATGCCAATTTTTAAACCCTTCGCCAGGCAAATAACGCTGCAGGTTAAAAATCGGATTCACGAATAACGAACGTTCCGGACAAACCTGAAGGAAGATGCGTCGATCCGCCAAATACTGCTTCAGACAGCGCGAAACGGCGAGCATGATCGCGTCGCTCAGGCTGTGGGCCTGGGAATCACTGCGATCAAGCCACACCAGGGAGATGTCGGTAGACACCTTATCGGGATTGGTGGCAGCCACCCCTCCAAAGCTGGCGCCCGAACTGTGCAGGTCGGGGCGCTCCTCAAAGAAGTCCATCACCCGGGCACCCAATTCGGCCAAATCCCCGTCTTGATACGTGGCGATCAGTTGCATCTCAAGCCCCTCGGCTAGGCCATGGGCCAACCTAGGCAGCCAGTTCCCCGTCCCCCATGGTTCCCGAGAACCCCCAACGTCCGCCCTGGCTGAACTGGGTCATTTTGCTGATCTTCCTCTGGAGCAGCTACCAGTTGGCCGGCTTCTGGATGGCGCGCCTCCACGGCAGCTAAAGCCCTGGGCCCTTACGCAGCGGGATAGCAGTTCGGCACGAAGAATTGCTCGTTCAGGGGAGGGCGCTCCACGGGTTTGGCC